>JACCDG010805401.1_pt1 | contig 112811 bp, 103 predicted proteins | sample 7442471 | NCBI WGS metagenome assembly JACCDG01 (sample SAMN15323444, study PRJNA562643) | freshwater metagenome | isolation source: river surface water | place: USA:Blue River Watershed | collected 2017-08-17
CATCCTGGGGCTGTAGAAGGTCCCAAGGGTATGGCTGTTCGCCATTTAAAGCGGTACGTGAGCTGGGTTCAAAACGTCGTGAGACAGTTTGGTCCCTATCTGCTATGGTTGTTGGAATATTGAGAGGAGCTTTCTCTAGTACGAGAGGACCGAGAAGGACGTATCTCTGGTGCACCAGTCGTCACGCCAGTGGCGCAGCTGGGTAGCTATATACGGATAAGATAACCGCTGAAAGCATCTAAGCGGGAAACTTTCCTCAAAACTAGTATTCCCCATTAGGATCGTGGTAGACCACCACGTTGATAGGCCGGGTGTGTAAGGGCGGCAACGCCTTCAGCTAACCGGTACTAATAGTCCGATTGACTTGATTGCTTGCATGATTCAGATTTCTGAATTGCAAGATAGATTCTTGTTCCGCTTGCAAAAGCGGTCTTAAAAGAGAATGTTAAAATAAAATACAAAACCACTATTATGATTTCTGCGTTTCATCGAGCTGGTGGCTATACCAGCGAGTGAACACCCGATCCCATCCCGAACTCGGAAGTGAAAATCGCTTGGGCCGATGGTACTATGACTTAAGTCCTGGGAGAGTAGGTCGTTGCCAGCTCTATGAAGCGCAGAAATAAGTGTCATCCTGAGCCAAAGGCGAAGGATCTCGCGATTACATACTTCTTACAAAACAACCAACCGCCCGGCGAAGCAATTCCCGGGCGGTTTTTTGTTGTTAATTCAAATTTCTTAGTTTCCAAGTTATAATTTCGCTTTGAGGAACTAGCGGGAGAGTGGTTATGGTTGAATCTATTGAGGCTGTATCGTTTCGAAAAATCGAATACACAGATCTTAATGCGAAGCAAAAAGAAAACTTTAATTATGCTAAGATTTCAGCAATTTTGGCAGACTATGGATATATAACGCTACGGCTGAGTGACGATTGGCTGGGTGCGGATTTTATTGCCAAGCATATACACGACGGTACAACTTTGAATGTTCAACTTAAAAGCCGTCTCACTTTTGATAAAAAATATGAATCCAAGGATTTATATATTGCATTTCCTTATGCGGATGAGTGGTACTTATATCCGCATGATGAACTACTACGGATTGTTTTAGAAAGTGGCATAGGCGAGACTAGTTCATGGCTAGAAAAGGGCGGCTACTCAATGCCTCAACCAAGTCGTGAGATGCAGGCATTACTTCAGAAGTATAAAATATGTGGTGGAACCAACCCGGTCGAGTGATTATCCACTGATGCAAGATAAAAACCGCCCGGTGAAACAATTCCCGGGCGGTTTTATTTCATATAGAATTTAGCGATGATGCCATTTGCTGCTAGCGGAAAAAAATGGCCCAATCATAAACGCCTCCGCAGATACAAATTGAGCGCGGGTAGTGCCATCCGCTGTGCCGACAGTGGGCCTATCCATAAGGTGCGGTATAAATTCTTTGCTCATTCCCCATACAATATCAGAAGATATTTCTGGCGTATCGTTTGGGTGTAAAATTGAATCCCGGAATTTTACAACAGAAGCAAAAATGGAATTTGGCAGCAATTGTTTTACTTGCCTTGCTGTATTTCCGGAGTATTCCGCAAAACTCACGACCAGATATTTGCCATGGCTTCCACGAGGGTTGCTGCCCGCATATTTATAATCGGCCCCGGTTTCAGGCCCGCGCGTAACAATCCCAATGTCGCGAATCATTAATTTGTCGGCGACACACATGGCGACATCTAAACCGCCGCGCGCAACGGCCACTATCCCATCAAATTTGACTGACATACCCTTGGTTTCCGTTTGAATATGCTGTGCCAATTGAAAAGATAATGATGTCCGCAATTCCGCGCCGATTACTGGCCATACCCTGTCGCTCATTTTTGTCTCCAATTAAAATAATTATTTATCTTATTAGAACAATGCTATTGGATCAATGATTATTGCGTATAAAGTCGGCGATTCCTTCATTCCCCGGCGATTTTTCGCTTTAGAAACAATAACATAAAATTGTTGACATAAAGGATACAATCTATTATTCTCTTTTTCGATGAAAATGGCTTTGGCTGTTCCTGACACGACTTTGACTTTTGAAGTCCATACCACGGATGATTTATTCCGCGCATTTGCTTTTTTGGGTCTCGCTTTATCAGAGGCCAATAAAAAATACGAGCAGAGCAGTTTAGGTTATACCGATCTTTTGGCCGTAAATATGGGCGCTGCGCCGGTTTTACAAAATCTTTGGCAATTGGCAGAACGCAATAAATGGGATGGGGTATTTACCACCAATGTAATCTCCGCCGATACGCTTACCCCTGAAAGAATTCGCAACTCGGTAAATTTTGGAAATAGTTTATTCACCCCGATTGCCAGAATGGCCGGCAATATGATTCAAAATTATCCGGGTTTAACTTGGGATACCACTGCCCAGAGCATGCAAGATTTTGTTGACATGGCAACTTTCTATGTGGGTGGGACAGCAGAACAATCGGAATGTTTATTGGAAATATTACTGGGCCGGATGGAGTTTGCGGATCAAATTACAGATTCAAAACAGCGTGCCGCGTACGACCAATCCAATTGGAGTTTGGCGCAAATTTTAATAGATTCCAATTTAAAGGGCGAGGACCGCCGCGCGCGGGTCGATGAAAATTGCTCCCGCATTTTGGGCGAGCCACGTAAATTCGTTTTAGCCGATGAATCCCAAATGATCCAATCCAATCGTGAACGCGAGGAATATGAACGTTTGAGCCGCGGCGAACCCGCGCCGGCCATGGTTGCGTTGTTGAGCGCGCGGGTGGATTTTAAAAACGCCGGGTGGAAATATGTGGGTGACAGTATCGGTCATTACCAACAACGCGCCAAGGCAGCGGAGGAGCGTGCTTTGGCATTATTGTCACCGCCTGGCTTAGATATAGTCGCACAATTAGCTGCGCAAATATTAGCGCGAAGACCAAGATAATATGAGTTATAACAAATCGATGTCTATAATGATGGCGATAAAATCATTTCCACCGAAACTAAAAAAACACGGATCTAAAAAGTCTATTCAATAAATCGACCACAACATCCAAAGAAGTGATCGAGGAAAAGCATTAATTTTCCCCCGATACTTCGGACAAACCGCCCGGCGAAGCAATTCCCGGGCGGTTTTTATTTTTCTCTTGCTGCGATTTGATGCACTTTAAATTCTACAATCTTTCCGTATGGCTTGGCCTTGGGATCAGTAGCATCAGGATCGGCGTAATAATTCGGCCTTAAAAAATCTCCTGATATTAACCTGGAAATATGCCAAACCTCGGGAATATCGGGGTGCTTACGCCAATCCCAGCCCTCATTACCTCCGGCGCGCATATCGCGAATATCCAATCCATGGCCAGCGGCATATACGGCTCTGCGGAAAAATTGCCTGGTCAAATCACCAAATCTATCTTGCGGATTGTTCCAAACATAAATTTGCAATCTATCCGGATAGCCTTGTGGAAAGGGACAAAACATAAAGTAAGGCTGGCCTTGCAGTTGTTTCATGTCTCTGGGATGAGTGAGAACTTCTGGCTTTCCTCCAACACTCATATAATTGTCTAACGTTGCTAAAGGACTCCCGCGACAAGTACTAAAATGCAAATGAGCATGATCAGTACACGCACCACCGTGATGCGCCCCTTCGGATTTCTTTGCTGGGGTAAGTTTACAGCTACCCGCGCTGGTGGCCCCATGCTCGCCAATTACTATACTTTCCTCTTGATCTTCTTTCATTAACCGCCGCAATTCCACCGCCGCTTCGAATGAAGCAACTAAATCATCTTCGTCCAATTCCGCATAAGAATGCACCGGTTCTTCTGGCACCAATAAAGTGTGGCATGGAAATAAAGGGCCCACCGATGGAAAAAACGCCAATTCCATTCCGCCTTTCAAACGCAAATGAGCAATTTCACGTGGCGATGGCACGCCTTCCGTCTGGAAAAACTCTTCGGCAAAAGATTTGAATGGCAAAATAGACATGAATGCAATGTAACGATTTTATTTCGTTTTTCAAAATTTATATTATCATTACATTTCAATTATTTGGATTTGCTTGACATAGGCAATTTATCCTTTAAAAATACGATGCAATTATTGCTTATAAAAGAGGGGACGCGATGCGGTTTTATATTTCAGGTTCTGTACAGCAAAATACTGATGGCGGAATTCCGGTTCAAATGGTCATGCAAGGCAGCGCGATTGAACTGAACGGCGATTTGGCGGACGAATTAATGCCGAACTGGCCAACATTGAAAAAAACTTCTGCTAATCCGCTCGATCACCCAGCGCTTTTGGCAAAATTGGCATTGCATGTTTTGCGGCAGAAACGCGAAATCTCAGGCTCGCATTTCGGCGTTCTGCACAGATCCGATGATTGTCCCGCGCTGATATTAAGCACGGAAGCCCCACCGATGCCGCAATCTGGATCGCCGGACCCAGTTCCGGCCACCGGCGTACAAATTTATCTCTGGCTGCAAAACAATAAATTTTATTCGCGTACGGGAGAAGACCCCAATATTCAAGTCATGGTTGATGGCGCCCCGAAATTCGGCATGTGGCTGGATGCCGAAGATAATTTGCATCGCGCATCGTGCACGCAGCCTACTATTGTCACGCTGCAGGATGGAAAGCGCGTCTTAGAAGAATTTTGGTACAAAGGCACGCCTTGGAAAACCGTTAGAATCATTCATGGGTTGGGCATTCCTGTCTATGAAACAACAGCCTATGATCGACACACTGCGCATACTATTTTAGAAGATGAAAGAGCGCCTGGGAGCTTGCGTCCTCTTAGTGCAAAAGTATTGATGATTAATTCCGGATACTCTGCATCTTCTTGGGCTAGTGCATTAGAATGTTCCGTGCGGACTGCCGATTCGGTTGAGAGCATTGCCAATGGAATAGGCAAGCGGCCCGATCTTATCGTTATCTATGATGACGTGCCCCTGAATAGGAATGGCGCAGTTTCTAATGATACAGCCGCTATGCAAGCATCTTTGAGATATCGTTTTGGCAATGATTGGGATCTTTCCAACCAATTTTTATGGGGCGACAATGCTCCGCGCAGCTTGGCCTTGGCCTGGCATTTGCGGCATAGTCAAAGATTGGCTGCCGTGCCTATTATGTTCATGACCGGTGATTCGAATCTTGCCAGTTTGGCTGGAACACCAGGTTTGGATTCGGGCGTCACCATCGCGCAGGTTGGACGACAAAGCGTTGACGCGATAAAAGAAGTCCTGCAGGCTCTTTTGCCGCGCCGTTATCCGGTTAAGGCAAGATAATCCCGGCCAAAATATTATTTATTGTTCCCGTAAATTAAAACCGCCCGGTGAATCCATTCCCGGGCGGTTTTATTTGCCGTATGAAATAAAAAGGACTATCTGGCGCGCCCTCTGGCGGCGGCAGCTCTGCGCATGCTGGTTTTTAAAATCCGCTTGCCAGACGGTTGCGCCTCGGCCCGGCGCATGGCGCGTTGAGCCGCTTGGTGTTTGGCGGGATTTTCCTTGGCCACTTGGCGCATGGCCGCACTAATATCCAGCCACCTGTTCATGGATTTCTGGAACAATTCTGTTTCTTCTTTTCCGGGCTTCATAGCTTTCAGCCATCCCCTGAAAAACGCTTGCGCCGACCTATTGTCAAAATGGGGCATGTCGGCCAGGCGGTATAATTGCTCCCGCGCTTGTTTGAACCATTTGGGGTATGGCAGCGTTTCTTGTTGTCTCAGCATAAGAATAGGCGGCATTTCGAACCTCAACTTCGGTTGCAAGTTGGGCCAGCATAGACCCATTTGGTTTGGGCGCAACTGCTAATGGTGCGCTGCGGTATCAATGCATATATTCGTTATTAAGTGTGGATTTAAAATATAAACCTCATTATTGATCATAAATTATTATTTTATTTGCATTTATTGTAGAATGTGTATGCATCGGGCATGTGTTGTCTTTTAAAACCCTGTATAGTTTAGGCACCTTGCTACTTGTAGAACAGGATGGCCGATGTTGGACGATATTATAGATCAAATGCATCGTTGTAATGAGGCAGGAAGATATCGCGATGCCATTACGCTGGGCGTCGAGTATTGCACCACGCATCAACAGGTTGCCGATGAATGGCAACCTTCACTAGAAACGCCCTTGCCAAAGCCCATACATTTTTATGTGATGGTACTAAGACAATTGGTGGTGTCGTATCGTCAAACAGAAGATGCGGATAATTATGTTCGGTGTTTGGAATATCTTCACGCGCTTGTTCCATCAGATCCGGTGCCGCCCTATAAATTAGGGGATTTTTATGCCCATCATCGCGGATATCAAAATGCGAAAACAGCCTATAAATGGTTTCTTCGTTCCAACGAATTAGACCAAAGAAATGGGAAGCGCGATCCAATTACCATGACACGGCTGGCGCGTGTCGCAAAATCCACGCATCAGCACGAATTAGCGGCGGAGTGGTTAGAGAAAGTAATAGAGGTAGAACCAGACAATAAAATTGTACGGACTAATCTTGCTCATATGTATTTGGGGCTGGCTTATCAATATCTGAACCGGAAAGAAGATTTTGTTCGGCGGGCGGAAGAACATATGGGGCTTATTGAACCGGATCTGAATGATATTTTTGTCCTGACGATGTGGGTTAAATATTATTCCGCTATGGGACAGCATGAGCAAGCAATAGAATTGGCAGAAGAATTGTTAAAACAACGCCCGGATGCCGATAATGACATATTATTGGTTACAACTGTGATCCATAGCGGGGATACAAAACGCGCCATTGCATTGGCGGATATAGCGTTACAAAAAGACGGCACAAATTATATGGTCCGGGAAAGCAGAGCCCGGGCATTATTCGCGGACAGGCGATTTGCGGAAGCGTTGAGTTCCCTGGAAGCGGATATATTATCGGAAAGGCATCAAGGCATCGGGCCTGTTTTATATTTGGACATGGCCTTGGTCGCGTATAAAGCAGGCTATGCCGTCAATTTTGGTACAGTGGACATTGCCTGCCGGAAATTGCGCGATATGCGGGATGAAGAAGGATTGAAATGGGCATTGTGTTACAAGGCGCGTTTCAGCATAGCACAAGAGGACCCAGAAATGGCGGTCAGGCTGGCCAGGCAAGCGGCCGTGTTGCCGCAATATAACCGGGCGGCGATGATGATTTTACGGCATCTTGCCCTTACACAACACATGCCATGGGATGATTATGCAAGGGTTTGCAAAGACAGATTCAGAGACATGCCGCCCGAAGAGTATCGCGATATGATGCATAAACCCGAAGGTAAGGTAAGCGTAAGATCCCGCAATCAGATGGATGAAGCATTGCGTGAAATGTCTATTTTCCGGGCTTGGTTTTCGAGTGATGGGAATGATTCGGCTTCCACCTATATTCATGTGGTTGGGGAAGCAGACAAACGCGAGCCAAGAATTCTAGCACGGCATATTGTCGCGCTGGATTTGCAAGCCGCGCGGGTAATGTAATACGCTGAACTGAAAATTAAGCCAACAACCGCAACACGCCTTCGCGCTTGGTGCTGGATTCTTGCTGGTTGCGATAGGCGCTGATCGCCGTATTCACCCGGACATCCTCGACACTTTGGTTGGTTTGCTGTTTCTGCGATTCCAGAAATTGATCGACGGCGAATTGCTGCGTTGCGGCTTCGCGATCCTGATTGTCGAGGCGGTAAGCCTCTGCTTGCACATTGCCCTGTTGCTGGGTAATGGTGCCATAGGCGGTATCAGTCGCAGTTTGCGCGGCAGTAGCGTTCGCCGTCGAGGTTAAATCGGTCGATTCCAATTGCAAATCCAGATCCGACAATTTGGAAGAAGGATCGGTAGATGTCGTTCCGCCGTTGCCAATGCCTAAATTCTTCAGCTGGCCTTTTAAATCGTTGAACTGGGTATTCAGATAATCGCGCTGTTCGGCGGTGATGTTGGGATCGGCTGCTTGTTTGGCCAATCCGTTCATCCGCCCCAATACATCTTGCGCCGCGCCGTAAACTGGGCTGTCGGCCAGGCGTTGCGTCGTGTCGGCGGCCGGCGATTTTTGATAATAATCGTCGGCGAATTTCGGCTTGGTAAGCTCTTTGAAAACTTCGACCGGTTTGGGCGAAGTGGATTTTATCTTATTATAAGATTGCGATGACGGCGAAACGCTGCCGATTGTGGTGCTGACCATGTTCTATATCCCCACTCGTTTAATCGAGAGATGCGCGTGCCCCCTTATGGCATCATCCTGCGCGTCAAAGGCCTACATGGCTGCAGGTTCCATTGTCCCATATAAAGCTTAACAAGCAGTTAGGATTTTATATCTTTGATTTATCGATGTATTTTCTGGGCGCTAAAGTGGGGCAATAGGATCGTGTTTTTGAATTAAACGCCACTCCTAATCCAATCGGTGGTGAAAGGGAGGTCATTGTAAAGTCATATTTCGGTGCATAATTGGAGTAGGCGGCTTGTACAACAGCAACAAGCAATTTACTATAATTCCAATGCGCAGCCCACGCGCGTTGCAATCCGATAAACCAATCCCCGAAAGGCATAACATGAAAAAACTTCTCTCCTTATTATTGTTGGCGGGCTTTGCGGCCTTTATGCTGACCATGCCGGCGCATGCCGAAGATGCGGCGCCAACCGCAACCACGGCGGCGGACGAACAGGCGATCGACACCGTAACCGAAGATTCCATCACCGAGGCGACCACGGCAGCGGAAACGATGACGCCAAACAAGCCTATGAAAAAACCGTATGACCAATTAAGCGCGGAAGAAAGACAGTTATACTGGAAAAGCCGCCGCGAAAAATGGGAAAATATGACCCCGGAACAGCGCGAAGAAGCCAAAGCCAAAGGCCGCGAGCGTTGGCAGAATATGACGCCGGAACAACGCGAGGCAACCAAGCAAAAAATGCAGGAACGTTTTAACAGCCTGCCGCCGGAAAAAAAGCAAGCCATCATGGAACAACGTCAGGAACGGCGCGAACAACGCCGCGAAGAATGGCAAAATATGACACCGGAACAGCGCCAAGCGATCAAGGAAAAACGCAAAGAAAAATTCGATAGCATGTCGCCGGAACAAAAAGCCGCGATCAAAGAGCACCGCGAAGACAGACGCGAACACCGCCAAGAAATGCGCCATGAACAGATGGGTGAACATCACGGCAATCCCCCAGGCCCTGTTGGCGGCCCGGGTCGCGATAACCCACCGGGTCCTGCCGGTGGTCCGGGTGCCGGTCATGCGATGAATCCGCCGGGTCCGGCGGGTGGTCCAGGTGCCGGTTCTGCGCCAAAATACCATGCGAAAGAGAAAATGGAGCACCGCGCCCGCAAGGAACATCACCGGGCACAAGAACATCGTGGCGAGCCAACGCCGGCTCCTGGTGCTACCCAATCGGCCCCACAATAATATTGAAACCGATAAATACGAAAACGCCCGCAGAACGCGGGCGTTTTTTTATTTTAAAATTACGGGCGGGAATCTCATAGTATGTATCCTTTTTGCTATTTATACATAGATATATTTCATGCACCTAATACCCATATTCAGTATGTTTGTTCAATAAACCGTTGAATATCATAATTTTAGATTGAAATTAATATTCAGAAAAAAAGTCATAAAATTGCTTTATTTATGGGCTTTATTGGGCTATTATAGTATCCAAAATAAAAACTTATGGGTATTTGAAGATGAGCGTTATAACGGGCACAGCGCCCGACACTGCCGCATTATATGAAGTCAAACCTGGCGCACGCGGGCCAGCGCAGACGCGCGCGGAAATACCGGAGATTTTTAGCGATGCGGCGAAAAGAAGCGACGCTTTCAGTAAGTGTAGACAAGTTATGCGTAAATTGTTGCAACCTACCAGCGAATCCGGCTGCGTTGCGCTTAACGCGACAAACAGAGATTTCTTGATTTCATTTTATGATGCTTTGACAGGCTGGAAAAGCGATCCATCTATTTTTACCGCGAATGATATATTAAGCAAGTTAGACGGATTGGCTAACTTAGCAAGTGGAGCAACAATCCAAGGGCCAGGCGAACTGGCGATCAAGGCTTTTCAAAGCGCGCCAGGAAGCCGTGTGGAAATAAGGCCGTCGCAAGGAAATTCTTATTACGTATCGCGCGAGCGTATTTTATATTTTGCCTTGAGGATGAGTTTGCGCGTTTTACAGTATGAATTTTCTGAGAGTGGATATGCGGAGCAGGCTTCCGATGTAGGAAAATTAATCAAGATTATGCAAGATCATGAAAAAGAACATATGGAATCACGCACTGATAAAGATGGCAACAAGGGTCGTGCCCGGAGTCCATCAACCATACGGTCGAACGAATTATTTTGTATCAATGCTTTTCTGGAGCAAGACACACCTGTAATGAAACAAAGAACAGCGCCACTGCTGCCCGTAGATGCGCGTGCTTTAAAGCAGCTCGCTGGTCACTCGCGAACGATGGCCTAGCTTACTTCAAATCCAACACCACTTTATCCGATTGGAACGGGCCTTGATCTTTGGATGGGTCGCTGGGCTCGCCGGGGACGTAATTGTTCGATGCGTTAATAGAAACATCGAAACTGCGGATTAAACAAATAGATCCTTCTTTATCTTCGCAATAATACAGCGTACCTTGCAAACGGTAATGATTATGATTGTCCAGCGCGGGCAGGGATATCGGCAATTTTTTCAGCGCGGCAAAATCCCATTCCTTAACCAGCGATGGCCCGGCTGGTCGCAATAAAAACAACGCTAAATTAGACGGCGCTTCCGCATTCAATTTCCAGCCAGGTTTAAATTGCATGTCGACCGGAATTTTCTTTTCCGCCGGCAATAACAGATCTAACATATAGGTATTCGGCGCCAGGCTGTTTTTCACGAATTCCGCCGGTTTGTTGCGCGGCATGACATCGAATAAATTGGCGCGATTGTTTTTGCGGTCCAACCATAACAGGCGATTATTATTGGTATCCGCGACCAACAACCGCGATCCAATTTTAATAATGGCATTGGGTTCGTTAAACCGCGTCGCCGCCAAATTCCCCATATCCGCGCCGGTTTTGCCGTTGCCGGAAACCGTCGTGACGGATTTGGTTTTATAATCGTAAAACCGGATCGCGTGATTATACGAATCGGCGATATAAACGCCGTCCGCATCGGCGTGCAATCCCAAGGAATGTTGCAATAATCCTGTGCCTTGCGGCCCATCCTTGAACCCGAAATCGAATAATCCCGTGCCGATCAGGGTTTTGATATCGCCATGTTGATCCGCAACGCGCAAGCTACTGGTTTCTGAATCCACAAAATACAATTTGCCATCCCAAACCGATAGGCCGCTGGGTTGAGATAGGGAATTTTGCGGATATTTTCCATCGTCGATCGATTCACGTCCATTGCCTGCAAACACGCGCAAGGTTTTTTTGTCGATGTTATAGGTGAGCAATTGATGGCTGCCGGCATTGGCGATGGTGATTTCCCGGTTGTTTGGGAAAAATGCCAGATCCCACGGGCTGGCGAGGGCGGTTTTCGCCGCATCCGATCCATCGGCAATGCGGTATCCGCCACGTTCGCCCGTTCCGGCCAATGTGGTCACGCGCCGTTTGTTGAAATCCACCGCGCGCAGACGGTGATTGCCGGTATCGGCGACATATAATATTTGCGATTCTTTGTCGAACAATAATCCTTGCGGTTGCAGGAATTGCGCCTGGTTGAATTCGCCGTCGCGATATCCGGCTTTGCCCGTGCCGATGGTTTCGACAATATTATTGTCGAAATCCACCTGCAAAATACGGTTATGTCCGGAATCGCTGATGAATAATGCATCGTCACGCGATGTGCCGAATTCGGCGTGGGCGATTTTGCCGGGGAATTTTAAAATTGTATAAGGTTGTTTCGATTGTTCATGCTCCATCGGCAGTGCGGCGGTGTTCAGGCTGGATTCCTGTGCTTCGATCAAATGTTCGATGTCGCGTTCCAATTCCGCGCGGTGGCCTTCGCCGCTATACATTTGCGCGATTTTTCCGTCCGCATCGATCAATATCAATGTCGGCCAGGAACGCACCGAAAATTGTTGCCAGATTTGAAAATCGCTGTCATTTACGACGGGATGTTCGATGCCATACCGCAGAATCGCCTGGCGGATATTATCGCTGTCTTTTTCATTTTGGAATTTGGCCGAATGCACGCCAATCACGGTCAATTTATCGCCGAATTTATGTTCCAGATATTGCAAATCCGGAATCACATGAATGCAGTTGATGCAACAAAACGTCCAAAAATCCAGCAAGATAACGCGCCCGGCCAAATCCTGGGCGGTAAGCGCACGGGATGTGTTCAACCAATCCGAAACTGATGCGATGGCGCGGTGCGTGGCCGCGGGCGCAAAGGCTTTTTCTTGCGCAGCAGCAGGGCGAGCAGAGAAGATCATGCAGAATCCTATGACAAGAAGGGCGAGTTTTTTGATCATACCGGACCTTTGTTATTTAGGCCGTGAACCACAAACGTAAAGAGATGCAAACCAAGAACACGGCAAAACATTTGCGCAGCAAAGCTTCGTCCATGTTTATGGCAATTTTAGAGCCGAAATAAGCGCCGCAAAATAATCCCGCCGCCAACAACAAACCATACACGATATGATCATTGGTAATTTTGCCAGCCTGATAATATTGCCAAGCGCCTAAAATGCCGACTGGTAACAACAAAGCCACTAATGATGTGCCGTTAGCCGTGGTTTGCGCGAATCCAAGTCCCAACATCATGATCGGCACCATAATCACGCCACCGCCAATGCCAAACAAACCGGAACAAATCCCGGCGATAAAACCGGTGAGAATAAGAATGGGGAAGGTCATAGAGATCCTTTTGAAAATATATAATATTGTAATGGAGTATAACAGCCGGCCCCGCTTCGCCAAGGCTTCGCAGAGCAATTTTTGCTTTTTATAAATTTTACGGAAAAAATTGGTTGCGGGGGCTGGATTTGAACCAACGACCTTTAGGTTATGAGCCTAACGAGCTACCAGGCTGCTCCACCCCGCGATACCGAGAAATCAATAACGTGAGCCTTCTCTATTTTTCCCTCGCGCTATTGCGCTCGGGTTGGCCCGCGATACCTATGTTCTATGCTTGCGCATGCCCCTTCTGGTAAGGGAAGGGGATGTGTAAACCAAATGCCGTTATAAAGCAAGTGTTTGCGCAATTTTGCTTGTATATCTTATATTTGGCAATTCGGCGCAATCGTTCAATTATATCCTTTAAGGAATATAATTAACGGTTCGTTAATAATCGAGGCCTATAATAGAGGCTTATAATAAAGGATGTCCAGGAAGGTCTTCCATTCGGGGGAGTTGCGCGGCCCAGGTAGATTAGCCGATGCAATAGGAAGATGATTATCAGGAACACCGACGGCCTTACGGCAATCGGCAACCGTTATTTCGGCAGCAAGAATGCCGCCGATGTTGCGCGCGCGTACAGCCGTACCGAATCCAAAGAAATTTCCGTCAAAGCGGACATCTATGCCGGCAACCGGCAATCCGACCAATTAAAGATCGTCGAAAATGGCATCGAACGGGTGACTTATGATCCGCTGCCGAAACCCAGCCACGATGCCTATGCCACCGCCCGCAATATTTTCGATCGGATAGTCACCATCGCGCAAGCCGTGGTGGACGAAGGCGATAATCTATCGGGTAATCAGCGCGCTTTGTATGATGCGGAATTTCAAGAACTCAGGCAACGGTTGACCGACCATAATATCGGCAGTAATCCAACCGCGGCTGCTATTGCTAATCCAGCCGGCGCGAAGCTGGAAAATTTAGAGTTGTTTGACACAAACGACTCTTTGGTTTCGGTGGAGGAAGCCGAGAAAGTTGTGGCGCATGCCCGGACTTCCCAGACAGCGGTTGATTTGCAAGAAGGGGGAGCGCAGGCGGATCAATTGGAATTGATCAATGTGGCGCGTAAAACCTATTTTACTTATCAAGATACGTATGGCGCGCATGCCGATCAAATCGAACAATATCGTAGCGATTATAACCGCATGCAAACTGATCCCACGGTGCAATTGATCGGGCGGTACAATCCGCGTATCGAACAAAATCTAAATAAATCGTCGATTATCAGTTTGCTGGCATAAGTCGGAATTTGTCATACTGAGGCCGTAAGGCCGAAGGATCTACAGACATAGAAACTTATATCTGGCGATCCCTCACATTCGTTCGGGATGACACGAAGTACTACGCGGCGGTTTTTTTGGTATTGCCGTGCAAATCCTTGTTCAATTCGATGGTGCGCCCGCTGCGGGTTGCGATCATGCGTCCCGTGGTGCTTTCCTGGCGGAAATGCAATCCGTTGCAACCGGCCAGCGTGCTTGCCTTGAAAATATAACTGTCGCTGGCGCCATCATGATTGACCGCAAGCGATTTTAGATTTTTGCCCGGGTTTACTTCGGCCAGTTTCGCCAGCTCTTTTCCTGAAATGGCGATCTTGGTTCCAGCCAAAATGGCAATACCCGCATCGACAATACATCCATCGCCCAATGGCAATCCAGTAACCGAATTCGCGCCAAGCAAGCATTTTTCGCCAATGGTGATTGGCGTCGAATTGCCGCCCGACAAAACGCCCATAATGCTGGCGCCGCCGCCGACATCCGATCCCGCGCCGACAATCGCCGAACTGCTGATGCGGCCTTCGACCATCGCTGGCCCCAATGTACCGGCGTTGAAATTGATATACGATGCGCCCGGCATGATGGTGGTGCCACCGGCCAAATGCGCGCCCAAACGCACGCGGCTGGTATCCAGTACCCGGGTATTGTCGGCCGGAATCACATGCATCAAATAACGCGGGAATTTATCGACCGAATCGATCGCCGGGAATTGGCCGGTCAATTTCAAACCGATTTCATGATCGCGTAAATAATCCAGTTCATATGGCTGATCGTCTACCCAAGCCAGATTTTCCAATTTGCCGAAAATACCGGTTAAATTCAGGCTGCGCGGTTTTGCCTTGGTCGCGGACATAGCCAGCAATTTTAAATAAATCGCTGGAATCGATTGCGGTTCGGCGTCTTCGAATAAAAACACCATTTGATAATAATTTTCCGCATCGTCCATATCGTCGAAAATCGGGCGCAGCATTTTGATCACTTGCACGTTGCGGTGCTGGTCACCCGTGGCCGATTCGATAAATGGCATGAAACGCGCATAGGCGGTTTCGATAATATCGCGCGTCACCGGAACGACAACTTCGCTTTTTCCGGAAACTTCCTTGCCGGTCAATCCAGCGGCATCGAGCAATACGGCTGCGGTGCCGAAATTCTCATTCCAGTTAATTACCGGGAAATAACAGGTCAAGGTTTTTTCCGGGCGCACTTCGCCGCGTACGATATGGCAAATGCCGAATCCGATCGGCTTACGGTAACCGCTTTTCGCCTCAACGCTGGACACGAAACTTTTGAATTGGTCAGGAGTTTTCAAAACGAACGAGGCAAATTTATTTTTTGCCGGTTTTTTCATGGCTTTTGCCGAAGATTTTTTCGGACGCGCTCTGACAGCGGATTTTGGTTTGGATTTGGATTTCGGTTTTTTAGATTTAGCCATGGATTGTTCCTTTCCTGAAAAATACCTCTAGCCTGATATTTATAAGCAAAGCCGGTTAGAAAGCAAGGCGGATTAGCGCGGAAAACGTTGGGTTTAAGCGTGATCCATCGTGGAAAACAATTGATTTGCAGCAGGCTCGCTTCATGGCATACTGCGGCCCTAATCCCGTTCCAAAGGAGCGATGAAGCATGATTTTCAATCTGAATAAAAAACTAAGCCCACAACGCCGCGCCGCCGATCTTGCGATGGATCGCGACCTCGCACTCGAAGTCGTGCGCGTTACGGAAGAAGCGGCGATTGCCGCATCGACGCAAATGGGCAGGGGCGATGAAAAAGCGGCGGACCGTGTGGCGGTCGATGCCATGCGCTGGGCGCTGAATGGATTGAATATCGATGGCAGGGTCGTGATCGGCGAAGGCGAACGCGACGAAGCGCCGATGCTATTTATCGGCGAAAAAGTTGGCATTGGTCACGGGCCAAAGGTAGACATTGCGCTTGATCCGCTCGAAGGCACGACGATTACCGCCAAGGGCGGTACCAATGCGTTATCGGTTATTGCGATGGCGAATTCCGGCGGATTTTTACATGCGCCGGACGTGTATATGGAAAAAATCGCCATCGGTCCTGGGTATGCCGAAGGCGTAGTGCAATTATCGGCGCCAGTGCCGGAAAATTTGCATAATCTGGCCAAGGCGAAGAATGTTCCCATCGAAGATTTGGTGGTCTGTATTCTGGACCGGCCGCGCCATGCGGAATTGATCGCGGCCGTGCGCCAGGCTGGCGCGCGGATCAGTTTGATTTCCGATGGTGACGTTAGCGGCGTGATCGCAACCACGCAACCGCAAAGCGGTATCGATATTTATATGGGAACCGGTGGTGCGCCCGAAGGCGTTTTGGCCGCAGCGGCCTTGCGTTGTATCGGCGGGCAAATGCAAGGGCGTTTGGTGATCCGCAACGAAGCCGAGGAAAAACGCGCGATTAATTGCGGCATCAAGGATCCGCGCCGGATTTATAAATTGAACGATTTGGCCAATGGCGAAGTCATGTTCGCCGCAACTGGCGTCACCGATGGCCCGATGCTGCGCGGCGTGCGGCATCAAGGCGGGCGCGTATTTACCTATTCCATGGTGATGCGCAGTAAATCCGGCACGGTGCGGTATATCGAAGCGCATCACGATTTAAAGCAGAAAAACGAAATGCGCGGCGCCGATTAAGGCGATTATAAAAGGCAGGATTACTTGAATATCGCAGTCGAACATTCCATTACCGGCCGGCGTTGGGAAGTGACGCAGTCTGACGACCGCGAAGCGTTGGCGATTGCGCAGCGGTATCATTTGCCGGATACGGTGGCGCGCATTCTGGCGGCGCGAAACATTGGTCTCGATCATATCGACGATTTTTTAAACCCGACTTTGCGCCAATTGCCCGATCCATATGGCCTGATCGATATGGAAAAGGCGGCAACGATATTGGCAGGCGCCATTATCGCCAAAAAAACCATCGGTATATTGGGCGATTACGATGTCGATGGCGCGACATCGACCAGTTTATTGCGCCGGTATATTCATGAAACCGGGGGTAAAACTACATTCCATATTCCTTGCCGCTTTACCGAAGGATACGGGCCAAGCGCGCTCGGGTTCGATAAATTACTGGAAAATGGCGCGGATTTGATCGTTACGTTGGATTGCGGCATCACAGCGACCGATTTGATCGGCGAATATGCGGACAAGGTTCCAATTTTAATCATCGACCATCATTTGCCGGGCACCGATTTACCGCGCGCGGCGGCGATTGTGAATCCCAATCGCCTGGATTGCACGTTCGAGCATAAATATCTGGCCGCGTGCGGCGTTACGTTTTTTCTGATCATGGCGGTGAACCGGATTTTGCGGGATCGCGGCCATTTCGGCGCGGCGGGGGCGGAGCCGGATTTAAAAACTTATTTGGATCTTGTGGCGCTGGGGACGGTTGCGGATATCGTGCCATTGCTGGGCGTGAATCGCATCTTTGTCCGGCGCGGCCTGGAAATTCTGGGAATGCGCGGCAATGTAGGTTTGCGCGCGCTTGCGGATGTGGCGCGATTGGATGGAAAACCGGATGCGTATCATTTGGGATTTTTATTGGGTCCGCGCATTAACGCCGCCGGGCGTTTGCAAGACGCCAGTTTGGGCGTGCAATTGCTGGCGGAATCCGAAGACTGGCGGGCGCAAGATATCGCGCGGCAATTGGATAAATTAAATACCGAACGCCAGGAATTGGAACAAACTATTTTGGCGCAAGCAATCGACCAAGTAGACGCATCATCCAATGATGCGCCAGTAATCCTGGCCGCGAATGAAAACTGGCACCCTGGTGTTATCGGCATTGTCGCCAGCCGTCTGAAAGACCGGTATCACAAGCCAAGTTTTGTGGTTGCGATGAAGGCGGGGCAGGGCACAGGATCGGCGCGGTCGGTGCATGGATTCGATTTAGGGAGCGCGGTCCTGGCCGCGCAGCAATTGGGCATTTTGGACAAGGGAGGCGGGCATGCGATGGCGGCGGGATTTAAAATCACGGCCGATAAAATGGATCAATTCCGGCAATTTATCACAGGCCGGTTTATCAAGGACACCGCCAATGCCAATATGACGCCGCGTCTAGCCATCGATGCGTTGGCACAGCCGGGTGCGTTGAATATGGATTTGCTGCAAAATTTGAAAAAGCTGGAACCGTTCGGCCAGGGCAATCCGCAACCCAGGTTCGCGGTTAAAAATGTGCAAATAGCCTTTGCCGACATTATGAAAGAAAAACATTTGCGCCTAACCTTGCGCGGCATGGATGGCGCGGAAATAAAGGCCGTGGCATTTCGCGTGATGGAAGGCAAATTGGGCAAATTTTTATCGCAAAGCAAGGGCGCGCAAATCCATGTCGCCGGAACCTTGCGCGAAAATAATTTCAACGGCCGCACCACGGCGCAATTTCAAATCGACGATGCCGCCGAACTGGGGTAAGAAAATTGTCATCCCGAATCCCCGCATGGGGTGAGGGATCTACAGATATAAGGCTTACGTCTGGCGATCCCTCACATACGCTCGGGATGACAGTCATGAAGATAAAATTTTAGGAACTAAATTATGACTACAGAATCCACCCGTCAAAACCCCAATAATGGTGTTTTTAGCTTGCCGGTAATCGTCGCCGCGCTGGGATTTTTTGTCGATGTTTATGACTTGCTGATGTTCAACGTGGTGCGGGTGCCTTCGTTGCGGTCCTTGGGCGTTGCCGAGGCCGATTTATTTTCCGTGGGCATTCGTATTGTCAATGTGCAGCTGATCGGGCTTTTGATTGGCGGGGTTTTATTTGGTGTTTTAGGCGATAAAATCGGCCGGACGCGATTATTGTTCCTAAGTATTATTGTGTATTCGGGCGCGACGCTGGCAAACGCCCTGGCGCAAGATGTTCAATTTTACACCTGGTGCCGGTTTGTCGCGGGGCTTGGATTGGCGGGGGAATTGGGATTGGCCATGACACTGGTTTCCGAAGTGATGAGCAAGGAACGGCGCGGTTATGGCACGGCCCTTGTCGCCGGATTCGGGGTTTCGGGCGCGGTCGCGGCGGCCCTGATGGCGCGGTATGTCGATTGGCGCGCCTGTTATGCGATCGGCAGTATCATGGGATTCATGTTGCTGATTCTGCGTATGCGCGTTGCGGAATCGTTTATGTTTTTAAATCAGATCGAGGATAAAACGCGCGGCAGTTTGAAATTGCTGTTATCCAGCGCTGACCGGATCAAGCGGGTTTTATTATGCATGATTTTGGCGGGCCCGATTTATTACGCCGTATGGTTGATCGCGCCATTTGCGCCGGAAATCACCAAGGCGCTGGGGGCAGAGACGCCATATCCAGCCGGCGACGGCGTTTTATATTCGGCGCTGGGGCTGACGGCGGGAGATTTTTTGGCCGGATGCGCCTGCCAGTGGTTTAAAAACCGGCGCAAGGTGATGGCCGGATTTATGGCGTCTGCCCTGGTTTTGTGCGCTTTATTATTGCTGGCACCGCATCCGCATGGCTATGTATTTTATTCGATCGCTTTTTTTGCGCTTGGGTTTTCGGTTGGATATTTTGCGGTTTTGGTGGCGGTGGCAGCGGAAATTTTTGGCACCAATTTGCGCGCAACCGCAGCCACATCGATTCCGAATTTCATGCGCGCCAGTTTTCTGATAACCAGTTCAGCAACAAATTATTTGCGCGCCGATATGGGATTGATTCCAGCGTTACTGGCCGTGGGCGCGGCAAGTTTTATTTGCGCCTTCGCGGCGGTATATTTTCTGCCCGAAAGTTTCGGCCGAGATCTGGATTACCGCGAGGAATAACCGCCAATTCTAACGAATATTTTCAAACCACCCAAACAATTTGGTCGCCAGCACACTACCCACGATTTGCGCGGCGATAAAACCTAAAACATCTTCGGGCCGGATGCCTGCAAATGTGTCGCTGAACGAGCGGGCGATGGTGACGGCCGGGTTGGCGAAGGATGTGGACGATGTGAACCAATATCCCGCTGTTATGAATAGTCCAACTGCATAAGGTATGGCTTCGGGCCGCGAACGCAAACAGCCAAGGATCGTTATAAGCAATCCAAAGGAAGCCACAATTTCCCCGATCCAATTACCCGGGCCGGTGCGAATATGGGTGGATTGCATCAAAAGCGGCAAATCAAACATGGCATGCGCCAACATGGCGCCCATAATGCCGCCGACAATCTGCATCGCCGTATAAAAAGTAAATTTCCGCCAGGGCAACTTTCTTTGCAAGGCAAAGGACAGGCTAACGACCGGATTAAAATGCGCGCCGGATATAGGACCGAAAACAAGGATCAAAACTACTAAGCCTGCGCCCGTGGCCAGCGTATTGCCAAGCAGGGCGATGGCGACGTTTCCGCCCGCAAGCCGTTCGCCCATAATGCCGGAACCGATGACTATGGCGACTAACAGCGCCGTACCCAGGGCTTCGGCGAACAACCGGCGCGTTACATCAAACTGCTTTTGCACGGCCACTTAAATCTCCAATAATTAAATTTTCCACCCGGTCTTTCAATATGTGAAAGGCATGATCGAAGGCCGATTGAATTTCTTGTTCTGTACCTTGGGCCTTGGCGGGATCGGGCGTGCTCCAATGCAATTTTTTGGGCTGGTCCATAAATATGGGGCAAGATTCGCCCGCCGCTTCGTCGCAAACGGTAATAACGATGTCGAATTTCTGTCCGGCAAACTCATCCCAGGATTTGCTGCGTGGCTGGCCTGGATCAATACCTTTGCGTTTTAAAGTTTCTATGGATTTCGGATGCACATAACCCGCCGGGTGGCTGCCGGCGCTGACGGCTTCGAATCGGGTTTTGCCCAGCGCGTTAATCAATGCTTCTGCCATGACTGAACGACAGGAATTTCCGGTACAAAGGACAAGTATTTTTTGCATGATTATACTCCTTATGAAATGATGAGGATTATAATTTCTTTCTTTTTTTTGCGGGCGGACAGCAATCCACCAGTTCGATAATGTCGCAACCGCGTTTTTTATCGGCCCGAACATTCGCGAAATCAGCGTTGCAGCAGTTTTCGACCATAAAGCGAATCAGCCCTTGAACGAATGCGAAATTGGCGGTGTAAATAATTGACCGCCCATTACGGCGTGACGTTACAAGATTGGCGTTACTCATATGCGAAAGGTGAAAGGATAGGGTATTGTGCGGAATGCCCAATTTCTCGCTTAATGTTCCGGCGGGCGCGCCATCGGGGCCATGCTCCACCAATAAACGAAAGGCTTGCAGCCGCGTTTCCTGCGATAAAGCGTCGAATGCGATGATGGCTTCTTGAATATCCATATGTCCAATGTAATGGACATATTGGAACGTGTCAATGGTGTTGATTCAACCAATCACTTGCAAAACGATCAGCGTGAGAACGATATACCGCCCAGTTTTTGCAATGGTAACCAACGCAACGAACACCAAAAAATTTTCGCGTAACACGCCGGCGGCAACGGTGATGGCATCGCCGATAAATGGAACCCAGCTTAGCAATAACGACCATCTGCCGTATCGTTTATACCAATCTTGCGCGCGCGACAGGGTGGATGGTTTGACCGGAAACCATTTTTTATGTTGAAACCGGTTAATGCCGCGCCCTAACGCCCAATTGACCACCGATCCTAACACATTGCCGATGCTGGCGACCATAATCAAAATCCACGGCGCATAAGATTGGGTCAACAGCAACGCGCCAAGCGCAGCCTCCGACTGCGCCGGAACAACCGTTGCCGCCAGAAACGCGGTGAGGAACAGGGTGGTGTAAGCGGTGATGTCGTTCATTAGAAATCCACAAGGATTGCTTGCTGCAATTTTGTCGAACCTCTCAGGGTACTCGGTCCTGACCGGGCCAAAATAAAAAAGGACCCTGAAAGGGTCCATTTTTATTTTGGCGTCCCCACGGGGATTCGAACCCCGGTTACCTCCGTGAAAGGGAGGTGTCCTAGGCCTCTAGACGATGGGGACTAAAGGCGAAGGGAGTTTTTAGCCTGGGGCGGGAGGAAAATCAAGGGAAAACCCGAAAGCGCGAAATAGCCTGTAAATATGGGGGAAATCAGGCTTTTATTGCAAATTGTCATTCCGAATCCCCATATGGGGTGAGGAATCTACAGACGTAAGGCTTAGGTCTGGCGATCCCTCACATGCGTTCGGGATGACAGCATAAGATGGGCGGTGATTGCCCGCAAAAGAGGGAACCCCCGGTTTTAAGGCCGGGGGTTTTGCGGGGGCGGGGAGGGTTTGGGAGCAAAAAGGGAAGCGGTTGAGGACCGCTTGGTTAAAAAGCCTCGTTATTGGTTGCGATGATGTTCGATAAATTCATGCCGGCATCGGCGGCGGCCAATTTGTTGAACACGGCTACTTGGTGCCATTCGCCTTTGGCGCCGTTGCCATCGATATTCACTTCTAAAATCGCGGTGTTGCCTTTGGCTTCGACGAAGCGGACGAAATCGTTCAAATCGGATTTTTCGTTAAATCCATCCAACAAATCGGTCAGATTCAATTTGTCGCCTTCTTTCATGTTGAAATCGGTGATGGTGTCCAGGCTGTTATCTTCGATATCGGCTTTGCTCCAGACGAAAGTGTCTGCGCCGTTGCCGCCGGTCAATTTGTCGGCGCCTAAACCGCCTTGGATCGTATCGTCGCCATCGTTGCCGTTGACGGTGTCTTTGCCAATGCCGCCGATAAAGTGGTCATCGCCGCCACCTAGGGTAACGGTGCTTTCGGCATATGTGCCATGTAAACGGACGGTGTCATCGCCATCCAATTTTGCGTTGCCGCTATTTTCATCGGCTTTCAGGCTCAGTTTGAATAAATTGTGGTTCATGGTGACGTCGATGTCGTCGCTGCCATAACCGCCGTAAATTTTGTTGCTGCTGGATGGGGCGTTTTTGCTGCTGCTATCGTTGTCCCATTTTTCGTTGAAAGTGATGTCCAAGATATCGTCGCCATCGCCGGCGCGGGCTTTGTCGACACCGCCTGTGGCGGTAAACCATTCGGCTTTCTCGGTGCCTTCCCATTCGGCATGCATATCATCGGTAACGATTTTTACATCATAATGTGGTTCTGGCGCAGGTTCCGGAGTTGGTTCTGGAGTTGGAACTGGTTCTGGTGTTGGCTCCGGAGTAGGTTCTGGAACTGGGGTTGGTTCCGGAGTTGGCTCTGGGGTTGGTTCCGGAGTAGGCTCTGGAGTAGGAACTGGTTCTGGTGTTGGCTCTGGAGTAGGTTCTGGAGTTGGGGTTGGTTCTGGTGTCGGTTCCGGAGTTGGGGTTGGTTCTGGGGTTGGTTCCGGAGTAGGTTCTGGAACTGGTGTTGGTTCCGGTGTAGGTTCTGGAGCTGGAGTTGGTGCCGGCTCTTCCGCTACTGGAGGCAGAGGAGCTGGGGCAGGAATGTTGCCGCCATTATTGCCGCCGGTTGCTGGTGGTTGCGATGGGGTATTGTCTACCGGGGTTTCGCCGCCATTCGATGGGCCGGATGGATTCGATGGGTTGCTTGGCTCGCTCGGTGCGGATGGATTTACATCGCCGACTTGCAAAGCGTTGAAAGCCACGAAAAATTTATGATTGCGCAAGATCGAAAAGAAATCGTCCGAATCTTTGGTGATTTGTTCGAAATTATCTTGGCGTAAAATGTAATTGGCGTTTGCGCCAGCGATATGAAACGCATCGGCGATATTGATATCGACGAACCGGTTAAAAGCGGCGCCGTTCACAACGAAATCGGATTCTACCGATTGTTCGGCGGTATTTACAACGGGGGAGTTTGCAACGGCAGAATCCGGCAACTCGGCAAGATTGACCGCTTCTTGGGAAGAGGTTTCTTGACCGGTTGCCGCTTCATTATCCGAAGCGGTAGTGACGGTTTGTTCAGCAGTTACTTCTGTGCCAACGTGTGTATTGTTTTTGTTTTCAACGGCTTTTTTGCCGTCTTGTTCGATAGTATTGGTGTTGTTTTTTGCTGCTTCTGTCATCTTCTTACTCCCGCCTCAAACAGCTTGATGCTGTCTTATGTATTTACCCATGCAGGAACCATGCCATTGTATCCTTGTAGGAAATACAAGCACTTAGCGGAGGGTGGGGGTAGGCAAAGGTTAGTGGGTGGCGATTATATCGGCATATTTTACCGTGACGCCCGGCAAATGCTGTAGATGGGTCAGGAAGGTCCAATGATGGCCACCCTTGGCGCCGTTGCTGTCAATATACACATCGGTGTTGGTGGCCGATGTTGGGTCGAATTTGACGTAGTTGGATAGGTTATGAAATACGCTGACCGGAATGGCGGATAATACAGCAACATTGCTGGTGCTGACCGCTCCGCCAGCTACTGCGTGCGCCAACGTATGCGATGGTGAAATATAGCCGACCAGCAAATCCGCAATATCGAGTTTATCCTGGCCGCTTTCAAAATCGGTGATGGTATCGCCAATATCGCCCATATCGTGCCAGACAAAAGTATCTTTGCCCGCGCCGCCGGAAACAATATCTTCGCCCATGCCGGCGGTGAAACGGTCGTTGCCGCCGCCCAAATGAATTTCGCTGTGGCGGTATTCACCGCGAATCGTGACATCGTCATTGCCGTCCATGGCGGTTGGAATCATGTCATCGGCATAAAGGCTAAGCGTATATAATGCGTGATCCATCGTGACGGTAATGGTGTCGTCGCCTTCGCCGCCGAAGATCTGATCGATCGATTCTGGCGGAGCCAACAATACCGGCGGATGATCGGGCGGCAAAACGGGATAACTGAAATGCAAATTGATATCGATAATATCGTCACCCGCGCCGCCATGGGCCAAATCGATGCCATCGGAATCGATCAACCTGTCGTTGCCATCGTTCCCTTGTAAAATATCGTGCGCGCCAATACCGCCATTCAATATATCGTCGCCATCGCCGCCGAATAATTGGTCATGGCCGCTATTGCCGGTTAAAATGTCATTGTGCGCATCGCCGAAAATAATATCGTCTAAATCGCCGCCGATAATCGTGTCGTTGCCATTGTCGCCATGAAACGGCAGTCCGGCTAAGCCGACTTGCAGTGCGTTTGCCTCGTCCGCAGGCAAAATAATATGATCGTCGCCAGCGCCAGCGTGGCTATAGCTCAGTGGATGATAAAGGCTGAGATCGACGACGCGGAAATCAACGTTGTTATTGTGATCGTCCAATAGCAATGGTTTTGGCGGCGGAGGTGGTGGTGGGGGTGGCAGAGGCGGAGGTGGCGGCGGAGGCGGAGGGGGCGGAGGTGGTGGTGGATTGTCGCCGCCACCGCCAGGGTTGCCATTGCCATTATCGCCTGGATTGCCAGATCCGGAATCACGCGCTTCGAAAAACAAAGTATCGCGCCGCGCCATATCATCGGTTGAAAATTGACTGCGGTAATCGTTGGGATCGAAATTATTATCGCCTGCGTTTAAACCGGAAAGAGGACCTAAGCCAGAGGCAAAATTGGCGTCCGTATCGTTGAACCGGTCAAATGCAGCGCCGGTGTTTTTGGCGTTATTCGGGGCAGTGTTGGGGGATGGGGATGCGGCATTATTGGTGTTGCCAGCGGGCAATTCGGCAATGTTGACGGCTTCGCCAGGATTCTGCGCGGCAGTTTTTTCCGCCCCTTCTGTATCGGAAGCGGTATCGCTGGCCTCGGAAGTGGTTTTTTCCGATAAATTAGCACTTTCGGGATGTGCGGCATCCTGTTGATTCAATTTATCTTTTTCCGCCGGGTCAGTTGGCGTCGAAGATGTTGCTGTAACATCTGGCATAATCGGGGTCCCTTAGAAAAAACTACAATCGTATGATAAAATGCAATTCGGATGCCAAGCGGCGGAGATTAGAGTTTTTTACGGTAGAACAATAGATAAGGCAGTATACCCGCCAAAATGATCAAAATCATGGCGACGGTGAATCCGGATGGGCTGGCGAGCCCAGGAATATTGGCGAAATTCATCCCGAAAATGCTGGCGATCAAGGTGGGCGGCAATAACACGACCGAGGCCACCGATAACACCTTCATCGTGTTGGTTTGCTGTAAATCGATCAGGCCCAATGTGGCGTCCAGCAGGAAATTGATTTTATTGTTAATCGCATCGGCATGTTCGGTTAAAAATCGCACGTCGCGAATCAATGTTTTGGTATGCGATTGGCTTTCGGCCTTCAGCCATAATTCACCGGCGGGTCCAACAAAGCTAAGCAGCCGCGCGATTGAAACCAAACTTTCGCGCGCCATCGATACCAAATTGCCGATTACGCCCAGGCGTTTTAACACTTGCCGCATGTCCTGGGTATTGGGATTCATCATACCGCCGTCACTGCTATCGGGTCTGTTGGCGAACACATCGTTGCTAAGCGTATCCAAATTATGGCCGTTGGTTTCCAGAACTTCGGCCAAACGGTCGACCACCACATCCATTAAATGAAAAAATAAATCTTCGGCCTTGTCCAAGGCATTCGGTTGGCGCAGTAGGCGACCGGAAAATCGGTTAAACGCCGACGGTTCGCCATAACGCACGGTGGCCAGCATTGTAGGCGTTAAAATAAAAGTAACCGGGGAAATGGTGGGATTGGGCGTATCTGCACCGACCAGCAAGGATGTGGTCATAAAACAATTGCCGCTTTCGGTGTAAAGCCGGCTGGATGGTTCGATATCGCGCATATCCTCGCGCGTTGGAATTTCAATATTCAGCTTGTTTTCTAAAAACCGGTCTTCTTCGGCGGTCGGTTGTAACATATCGATCCAAAGCACATTATCCGGAATAGGAGCCGGTATTTGATGTTGTGCGGACTGAAAGGAATTGCCGGTGCGGGTATAGGTGAGGAGCATGATAAAGTAATAAAATTTTGACCTTATTAAATCTTATCTGTTTCTACCCTTAACACCAATGTTTTCCCTTGTGATGATGCCGAAATAATCTTATCTATTACCCTAGTAACACATACAAAGGGGTTGTTATGACTGTTTATGTTTTTGGGTCGATTAATACCGACATCATTGCCAAAGTACGCCGCATTCCAATGCCAGGCGAAACTATGATTGCGCAAAGCAGTATTACCAAACCAGGTGGCAAGGGTTGTAATCAAGCGGTTGCCGCGGCGCGGGCCGGTTCCGGCGTTAAAATGATTGGCAAAGTGGGCAAAGATCTTTTTGCGCAATCGGCCATTGAAAATTTAAAGAATAATAAAATCGATGCTGCTGCTGTCGGCGCTTCGGACAAGCCATCGGGCATCGCGTTGATCAACGTGGATTTAAAAGCAGAAAATTGCATTGTCGTGGTTTCCGGCGCCAACGAAGATGTAACCGCCGACCAATTTACCTTTGACAAGTTTAACAAGGACGATGTTTTGGTGCTGCAAATGGAAGTGCCAATTGAAGAAAGTTTGAAGTTATTAAAAAAAGTAAAAGGCAAAATAAAAACCAAAATTCTGAATGTTGCGCCGTTTGGTAAATTGCCGGATGATATATACGACTATCTGGATTATTTGATTGTCAATGAACACGAGGCAGTTGGCATCGCCAAAAGTTTGAATATGGATTACAACTTATTGCCATCCAAACTGGCATCGAATATTTCCCAGAAAATTTCTTGCCGCGTTATCGTTACAAACGGCGCGGAAGGGTGTTTCTTGGGCAATAAAGGCCAGGTTTGGCATGTGCCCGCATTGCCGGTGCAGCCAATCGATACCACCGGCGCGGGCGATACATTCTGTGGAATTTTTGCGTCGATCCTGGATCAAGGCCAAGATGATTTGCATGCGATGCGCATGGCCTGTATTGGCGCAAGTTTGGCGTGTTTGGTCGAAGGCGCGCAGGATGGCATGCCGACTATGGATAAAATCCAGGCCGAGGCGAACAAATCGCAGCAATTTAAAGAAGCGATTACTAAGCTGGCCGTATAACGCCTTTTTTCAGAATCAAGCAGCCGTATAAACGCAGCTCGCCGGTGGCAATCACGGCGAATGCGGCCTTAGACCGGTCATAAAACGCAAACCGATCGATCGGTTGAATCTTCGCTTTGTTGTCGGCGTGCTTGTCGACGATGGTCTGATATTCTTGGCAAACCGGTGGCAAGAAACTTGGGTTGTCGACAACTTCAATACGTAAGATCGGATCTTTAACGAAATCGTCGACCGGAAATAATTTCAAAATCGCTTCTAATGCGCGCGGGCCATCGATTCCATCCATGCGAATCAATCGTTTGGCGCAAGTCGTGGCCGGAAAATTGGAATCGGCGATTACCAAATCGTCACCATGGCCCATGGCGCGCAGGATCTGTAAACATTCCGGACTTAAAATAGGGTCGATGTTACGAAGCATATGAACCTCATCTCGAATGAATTAGAGGTATAGGTATATTTTATTTTGTAAAGAATGCAAGGGATTGATTTTAGGCGCGAGACGCTTCTTTGGATCTGGCCCTTAACCATACATTTCTTTGGCTGACAGTGTGGCGGGTTACACGTGATGGAGCAGGGATTGATACGGTTCTGTCCGTGCCATCCAATTTACGAGCAACTCTATCCATGAATGCAACAAAACCTTGCACTGCTTCAGCCTTGTCTCCTGGGATTACTAAATCAACATTAGCCTCATCCGCAGGGTCAAACGGGGTATTGCCAACGCGAATACAAAACTTGCCAGCATAGTACGGTGACGACATCACCCCGCGCGTAATTAACGCATCAACAGGGGAATCTCCAACCGTTACACTGAAAATTGGTTTGCCGTGTCTTGCGTGGCTATGGTTCATGATGGCATGGGTTGCGGATGTTTTATCCAAACCAAAGGGAAGCGCATCAGCAACATTATGCCCTTGAGTAATTTTTATAGTGATGCCTTCGTATCGGGTGCCGCCGCCTTCATTATCTGTAAAATGAGGGATTTCCAGTCTTACAATTTTGCCATCTCTTGTAATCTTCATATGATCATGGCGAACTAATAATCCCATAACATTTATTAGTTTTTGTTGAGAGTCAGCAGATGTTTTTCCATTTCTGGAATGAAGTGTGACGGTATGTCTTTTTGGTTCAAATTCATAATTTGAATCGTCCATACGTTGTAAAACTTCGCGGACGCGTTTCAATAAAGCTAGTTCGCCTTTTTTTTCATCGGCTTCAAATGTGGGCGCTGCATCAATGCGAATCGGGTGAAAAGCCTCGGCGATTTGGCAAGGAAGAAATTCAAGACCCAGTCTGGCGCTGCCCGAATCTAATTCTTGTTCTGATCCCACCACTTGGCACCTTTGTCTGGATATAAACACAGTGCCCATTTCACATACGGCGCGGGGAATTATAAATTGATCATTTAATGCATATAAATGATCGGCAGTCGGATTCGCCAAAGCTTGTAACATTAAATGTCGGTTTAAACTGTATATAAGGGATTCGCCTGGGCGGCCAGTATTGACCACTAATCTTTTATCCGTTGCTTCCCGGGTTCTAAAAAAAGTTTGATGTGATCTAGGGGTTACTTCGGCCAATGCCGCTGAAACTTGCAATCCCCAACATCCGTCAAAGTCGCTATTTATTTGTCCAATTAATGCTGGATCGCGAAAGTTTCTGTAGATAATTTCTATAGCACGTTCTTGAGTGGCCAGCATTGACGTTCCCTCGTTAAGGTTTTGAACAACCAATTTATTCGTGCCTTAATATCTCAAATTTTTTGTGTACAAGCAAATCTTTTTCGGCTCAATGACCTTAATCTTACTGTGCAATGCAATAAAAGCTTCATGAAATTATTTCTGTAAATGCGTGTAATATAATATTTATTATCAGATAGCGTAATAAAAGTGCAATTTTTGGTATTTTACCCATAAGGATATGAAAACATCCAGTTGCACCGCACGCGACCTATCAACAAATCCACATGCTGCTCATGACCAAATTTGGATTTAAACATTGCTGTATCGTGGTTTGTTTAGTCTTATACCCAGGATATTACTATAAAACCGCTATAGGAGCTTATCATGGCAACAGCAACGGCACGGGCAACACATATTTCTACTGATAATCTTTCATTCCTGCGCGGCCAATTAAATACTGCAATTTTGAACAATGACGTAAAAGCGGTTGATGCCATTATTGCCAAGGCTAAAAAAGCGGGGGTGCGTAAAAAACTGCTCAATGAACCGATTGACGGGACCGAAACCGCGTTGATGATGGCGCTTGATGTTCGCCATGATGATGCCGGGCCTGAAGCCAGAGCAAAAATTATCAAAACGCTGATGAAAAATGGCGCCAATCCCAATTGTGAAGTCAAGTTTACCATGCGGGTCGCTTCGGGAACGCAATCCAAAACACAAAAGGTGGCTTTATTAATGTTTGCTTTGCGATATGGAGACGACCTTGTTCGGAAAGCATTGGTGCAATCAAAGCAGTTTGATCCAAGACCTAAAAAACATGGATATGAAACTTGGGAACAATTTATCCAGGTTTGTGAAGCGCTGGGAATCCGCCGTACGGTTGTTGCTGCAACATTGCTTTCAATTCGGGAATATCACACGCCTGAAAGGCACGCAAGAAAGGCAAGTGTATTGGAAGGCAGGTTAAAAGCCAGTGTGCCACCAGGCAGAACCCCGCATATTCCAAGAAGCACCTTAAGCGCATTAGCAAGAAAGCTTGGACGCCACGATAGAGGCCGCTAAATTTTCTAGGCATTCTTACGGCCCATGCTATAATGCCGCGCCATTCAGCAAGGCCTTATTTTCACTAGGATATTAATGAATTTCCTTATCTCCGATATTGGTGGCACCAACGCGCGGTTTGCATTAACCGATGGCGGGCGCGTCACCGACATTCAAATCCTGAAAACGGCGGATTATCCGAATTTGACCGATGCCGCGCTGGCCTATGTTTGCGAAGTGCGCAAAAAGGGCGCGAAAATTACCCGCGCGGTTTTTTCGGTCGGCACGGCCGTGGTCAGCGATGAAATTATTTTTCCCAATTCGCCGTGGTCTTTTTCCAAATCCAAACTGCAATCGGATTTGGCGTTATCGCGTCTCGATATCATCAACGATTTTAAGGCGGTGGCGTTATCGGTGCCGCATGTCGATCAATCCAAATTGATTCAAATCGGCGGCGGCAAGGCGCAAGCGGATCAGCCGATCGGCGTGATCGGCCCGGGCACGGGATTGGGCGTTGGATATTTGATTCCAGATGGGCAAGGAAATTGGATCGCCAACAGCGGCGAGGGTGGGCATGTCACCGCGCCCGCGATCAACGATATCGAATGGCAAGTGATTGTGGAATTGAAACGCGAAAAATACACCCATGTGTCGGCGGAACGAATTGCATCGGGTAAGGGGTTGATCAACGTCCATCAGGCGCTGTGTACGATTTTTAAAAAACCGTATGTGGAAATCAGTGCCGAGGAAATCAGCCGCAAGGCCATTTCCGGCGGTGATGATATCTGCAAGCAGGCCTTGGATATTTTTTGCGGCATGCTGGGCACGGTTGCGGGGAATATGGCCCTGTTATTGGGTGCGCATGGCGGGGTTTATATCGCCGGCGGGATTGTGCCGCAAATTATGGATTATGTGCAACAATCGGCCTTTCGCGAACGCTTTGAAAACAAAGGCCGGCGCAGGGATTACTTGGCCGCGATTCCGACCTATGTTATAACGCAGGACAATTTGGCGTTTCTTGGGCTTTCCGCCTATGCCAAGCAACATTTCGGAATTTAAAATGCCGCATAAACATTTGCTGAAAACCCACGCCCTGATCGATGGGCAATGGGTGGTTGGTTCCAAAACTTTTCCGGTACACAATCCCGCGACCGGCGAAGTCATCGCTAATGTTTCGGATTTGGGCCAAAAAGAAACTGCGCAGGCAATCGCCGCCGCGAAATCGGCATTGGCCGATTGGCGCGGTCGCCCGGCGAAAGAACGCACCAAAATTTTACGCGCCTGGAACGATTTGATTTTGGCCAATACCGATGCGCTGGCGCGTATCATGACGCTGGAACAGGGCAAGCCGCTGGCCGAGGCGAAGGGCGAAATCGCTTACGCCGCGACGTTTGTGGAATGGTACGCCGAAGAAGCAAAACGCGTTTATGGCGATGTGATTCCGGCAAACAAATCCAATCAACGCATTCTGGTTTTTAAACAAGCCATCGGCGTTGTCGGCGCGATCACGCCGTGGAATTTCCCATCCGCGATGATTACCCGCAAATGCGCCCCGGCGCTGGCGGCGGGATGCACGATTGTGTTGAAACCGGCGGAACAAACGCCATTATCGGCGTTGGCGCTGGGCGAGCTTGCGATCCAAGCCGGATTCCCAAAAGGCGTTTTCAATATTGTCACCGGCAGCGATCCGGAATCGATCGGCGGCGAGTTGACATCGAATCCCATGGTTAAAAAAATCAGTTTCACCGGATCGACCGAAGTCGGCAAAATTTTAATGCGCCAATCGGCCGGAACGGTGAAAAAATTATCGCTAGAACTGGGCGGCAATTCGCCATTTATCGTATTCGCCGACGCCGATTTGAACGCGGCAGTTGCGGGCGCGATGGCATCGAAATTCCGCAATAACGGACAAACTTGTGTTTGCGCCAACCGGATTCTGGTCGATGCGAAAGTGTACGATCAATTCGCCGGGATGCTGGAAACCGAAATGAAAAAAATGAAGGTCGCCAACGGCATGGATGACGGCGCGCAATTGGGCCCGTTGATCGACAACGCCGCGCTGGAAAAGGTCACGGGTCTGGTCGAAGACGCGAAGTCCCAAGGCGGGAAAATACGCATGGGCGGCAAACATCATGCGCTGGGCCATTCATTTTACGAACCCACATTGATTACCGGTGCGACGGTGAAAATGCGCCTTAGCCAAGAAGAAATTTTTGGGCCCGTAGCCGCGCTGTATTCTTTCGATTCCGAGGAACAAGCGGTGCAAATCGCCAACGATACGGCGTATGGCTTGGCTTCTTATTGTTATACGCGCGATTTGGGCCGGGCGTTCCGCATGGCACAAAATTTGGATTACGGCGTGGTTGGCATTAATGAAGGTATCGTATCGACCGAAGTCGCGCCATTTGGCGGCGTGAAAGAATCCGGTTTCGGCCGCGAAGGATCTTTTTACGGTATCGAAGATTATGTGACGACCAAATATGTGTTGATGGGGGGATTATAGGCAAAGACCTATAACGACAAAAATGAAAATCGGTTTGGCCCAAATCAATTTAATCGTCGGGGATTTTGCCGCGAACTGCGCCAAGATTTTGGATTATCATGCCCGCGCGGCGGATGCGGATTTGTTGTTGACGCCGGAATTGTCGGTATCCGGTTATCCGCCCGAAGATTTTATTTTGAATAAAAGCTTTGTCGACGCCTCGCAAAAAGCGACGCAAGAACTGGCCACGAAAATAACGCGCGGCGCGGTGGTGGTCGGCACGCCGTGGCGCGATGGCGATCAAGTGTTTAACGCGATGGTGATGATTGAGGGCGGTAAAATCACCGAAGTACAATATAAATATGAACTGCCCAATTTCGGCGTGTTCGACGAACCGCGCGTTTATGCGCAAGGGCCATTGCCGAAACCCTTTATGTTCCAAGGCGTACCGCTGGGTATGTTGATATGCCGGGATTTATGGTATTCGCGCGCTTGCAGTGCCTTGACCAAGGCTGGCGCAAAAATTTTGCTCGCGCCCAATGCTTCGCCCTATGATCTGGAAAAAGATGTCAGCCGTAAAGGCCAGGCGCGGGAGCGCGTGGTCGAATCCGGTGCGCCATTGGTGTATTTGAATATGGTGGGCGGCCAGGATGATGTGGTTTATGACGGCGGCTCGTTTGTGATTGGCAAGAATGGACGCATTGCGGGCCAAGCGCCGAAATTTGCCGAACATTTGGGGTATATCAATTTCGATCCGAAAACCGGTGACGTAACCACCGATTTGGCGGAATCCAGCATCGATGGCGATGACGAAGCCGATTTGTATCAAGCGATGTGTTTAGCCACACGCGATTACGTCCATAAAAACGGATTTCAAAAGGCAATTTTTGGTTTGTCCGGCGGCGTCGATTCCGCACTGGTCGCCGCGATTGCCAGCGACGCGCTGGGCAAGGGAAATGCGTTTTGTTACATGTTGCCATCGCCGCATACATCCATCGAAAGCCTGCATGATGCGGCCAGCATCGTTGATATGTTAAGCATCGAAATGCACCGGATCGAAATTACCGATTCGATGAAAACGGTGCAAAAATCGATGGAAAAAGTCATCGAATTAAAAGGATTATCGCTGGAAAATATGCAATCGCGTTTGCGCGGTTTGATGTTGATGACGATATCGAATCAAACCGGCGCGTTGTTGCTGACCACCGGAAATAAATCGGAAATTGCGACCGGTTATGCGACGCTGTATGGCGATATGTGTGGCGCGTTCAATCCGATCAAGGATTTGTATAAAACCCAAGTCTATGCGGTAGCCAAATGGCGCAACAGCAGCGAGGCGGAGAAATATGGATATACCAAATGGCCCGCCATGCCGGAGCGCGTTTTGACCAAAGCTCCAAGCGCGGAATTGCGCCCAGATCAAAAAGACCAAGATACTTTGCCGCCTTATGATTTGCTGGATAAGATCCTATACAAATTAATCGAGCAAAATCAGAGCATTGCCGAAATCGTGGCCCATGGGTACGACCAAGCGACAGTCTTGCAAATTGCGCAAATGCTTGATAAATCTGAGTATAAGCGGCGCCAAGCGGCGCCAGGGCCGAAATTGTCGATCAAAGCCTTTGGCAAGGATCGCCGCGTGCCCGTTACCCAAAGTTGGAAAAGAATATAAGTTATGACTAATAAAGTACGTCTTCGTTTCGCCCCGTCCCCAACCGGCCGTTTGCATCTGGGCAATGCCCGCGCGGCGGTGGTCAATTATTTATTCGCCAAATCCAAGGGCGGCGAATTCATGTTGCGCATCGATGACACGGATATCGAACGTTCTACCAAAGAATTCGAAGACGGCATTTACGCCGATCTGAAATGGCTGGGATTGAATTGGGATTTAACCGCCAAACAATCCGAACGCATGGGCCGTTATGCCGAAGTGTTCGAAATTTTGAAAAAAGCCGGGCGGATTTATCCTTGTTATGAAACTGCCGAGGAATTGGATATCAAACGTAAAATCCAATTATCGCGCGGCAAACCGCCGATTTACGATCGCGGTGCGTTAAAATTAACCGAGGAAGAAAAACAAAAATTCGAATCTGAAGGCCGCAAGCCGCATTGGCGGTTTTTGTTAAACCATAATGAAATTGCTTGGGACGATATTATTCGCGGCATGAATCATTTCCATGGTGAAAATCTGACCGATCCAATTTTATACCGCGCCGATAAAGGCCCGGTTTATATGCTGGCATCCGTCGTCGATGACGGCGATTTTGATATAACTCATATCGTGCGCGGCGAAGATCACGTCGCCAACACGGCGGTGCAAATTCAAATTTTTACCGCGCTTGGATTCACCCCGCCGCAATTCGCGCATTTTTCATTGATCACCGATGCATCGGGCGAAGGATTCTCCAAACGCACCGGATCGTTATCGCTTGGCACGTTGCGGGACGAAGGAATCGAGCCGATGGCGATCAATTCGATGATGGCGAAATTGGGCACGTCATTGCCGGTCGAACCGAAATTGACCTTGGCGGAATTGGCGCAAGGATATGAATTGTCGATTTTTGGCCGCGCGCAACCGAAATTGGACAAAGCCGATTTGCTGACCATCAATATGAAATTGCTGCACCATATGCCATACAGCATGGCGGTTGAAAAACTGCGCGCGTATAATTTGCCCGAAGTCGGCGAAGCATTCTGGAACGCGGTGCGCGGCAACATCAACAATCTGCGCGAAATCGCCGATTGGTATAATGTCTGTCACTCGCCAATCACCCCCGTGATCGAAGATGCCAGTTTTGCGGCTGAGGCTGCAAAATTATTGCCGGCCGAACCATGGAATACCGAAACCTGGTCCAAACTGGTCGATTCGGTCAAGGGCGCTACCGGCCGCAAGGGCAAGGCATTGTTCATGCCGTTGCGCCTGGCATTGACCGGCCGCGAACATGGGCCGGAACTCGCCAATATCCTGCCATTCATCGGCCGCGCCAAGGCCGAAAAACGCCTGCAAGGCCAAGCGGCTTAAAATGACTTTAAAAATCTATAATACCCTGACCCGCGAAAAAGAACAATTTACCCCGCGCGATTCAAAACGCGTGACCATGTATGTGTGCGGCCCGACCGTTTACGATTTCGCGCATATCGGCAATGCCCGTCCCGTGGTTGTATTCGATGTTATGTATCGTTTATTAAAACATCTATATCCAAATGCACGGGTGGAATATGCGCGCAATATCACGGACGTAGACGATAAAATTAATGCAAAGGGCCAGGAAATCGTGGCGCAACAGGGTGGCGATATAAACGCCGCTATCCGCCAGATTACCCAAAAATTTGAAAAACATTATAATGATGATATGGGCGCGCTGGGATGTTTGTTGCCCGATCACACGCCGCATGCCACCGATCATATTCCGCAAATGATTGCGATGATTCAAACCTTGATCGATCGCGGGCATGCTTATGAAGCCGAAGGCCATGTGTTGTTCAACGCGCCATCGATGAAAGATTACGGCAAATTATCGCGCAATACCCCTGAGGAATTAGTCGCTGGCGCGCGTGTCGATGTCGCGCCGTTTAAAAAAGATCCAACCGATTTCGTATTGTGGAAACCGTCATCCGCCGATTTACCAGGATGGGAAAGTCCATGGGGCCGGGGCCGGCCAGGTTGGCACATTGAATGTTCGGCCATGAGCCGCGCGGTTTTGGGCGATCAAATCGATATTCACGGCGGCGGGCTGGATTTACGTTTTCCGCACCATGAAAATGAAATCGCACAAAGTGAATGTTCCTGCGATGCGCACCCATTCGCGCGGTATTGGATGCATAATGGCTATCTGACCGTCAATGGCGAGAAAATGTCGAAATCATTAGGCAATTTCTTTACCGTTCGCGAAGTTCTGGACAAGGGTATTTCGGGCGAAGTAATCCGCTTAGCATTATTAATGACGCATTATCGCAGCCCATTCGATTGGACTGATCAGGTTTTAGAACAGGCGAAAGGTTTGCTAAATCGGCTTTATATGCTGTGCGCGGATTTCAAGGGCGAGATGGCGGCAAATGCATCGCCGGAATTGATCGCCGCGCTTGCGGATGATTTGAATACGCCGCTGGCTATTCGGCATTTGCATCGCCTTGGCAATGACATCGCGCATGCCAAATGCGGTGAAGGCCAAAATGATCTAATGGCGCAGTTGAAAAAAGACGCATCGATTCTGGGATTGTTGCAAAAATCCACGCAGGATTGGCAACGCGGTGATACATCTGAAGACGCTAAAAGCAAAATCGATCAATTGGTAACCGAACGTAACGACGCCAAGAAATCCAAAAACTTTGCCCGCGCGGATGAAATCCGCAAGCAATTGGATGCGATGAATATCGTGCTCGAAGATAAGCCGGGCGGGATTACCGAGTGGCGACGGAAATGAGTCGGCGACCCTATACCCCGCCCGATACGGGCGGGATGCAATCCAAATCCCGCAAGGCGGATAAACCCGTTGCAACGCCCGATCCCGCATTGCAGCCCATAATCATTTTGGTCCGCCCGCAATTGCCGGAGAATATCGGTATGACGGCGCGGGCGATGCTGAATTGCGGCCTGTCGCAATTGCGGATCGTTGCACCCAAATGCGAATGGCCGCATCAAAATGCGTTTAATGCATCCTCCGGCGCGGATCAGGTGTTGCGCGATGCGACCGCGTTTGATTCCATCGAATCCGCCACCGCCGATCTGCAAATTATCTATGCCACATCGCCGCGCAATCATTTCGTGAATGTGCCGGTGGTGGATTTACAAGAGGCGGCGGAGGAAATCGTATCGGCCTTAGCCAACCAATTCCCCTCCCTTGGGGAGGGGCAGCGAGCCGTAGGCGAGCGGGGAGGGTTAAGCGGTCAGTCTCGCCAAATAACCCCACCCCAAAGCCGCGATGCGACTTTGACCCTCCCTCAAGGGGAAGGTAGCATAAAAATCGGCATCCTGTTCGGCCCCGAACGCGCGGGATTGGAAAACGAAGATATCGCCAAGGCCAATAAAATCCTGACCATCCCATTGCAGCGCGATTTCAATTCGCTGAATTTATCGCAAGCCGTATTGTTGGTCGGTTATCAATTATTCCTGCAAATGGCGCAACATGATCTATCGGTGGTCAGTTTACGCGGGCAGGGCACACGGGCCGATCCGGCAGCGCCGCGCGCGGAACTGGATGAATTTATGAACCGTTTAATCGGATTGATGGACGATGGCGGATTTTTGCACCCGCCGGAAAAACGCCCCACCATGGTCGATAATTTGCGTGCAATGTTCATGCGTATGGGATTGTCGACGCAGGAAATCAAAACCCTGCATGGTGTGGTGACGACGTTGTTAAAAAAGAAAGATTAGCGGGTAGGTACGCGAACCAATCCTACTTTAACAGCGGCAAGGCTTAGTCCAACAGCAGCAGCACCGGTTAATGCTGGCAATCCAAACATTCCCCCGAACATCGCGGCACCTGAATAATTGTCGTGACCGGTGAGAGTCGCGGTAAGAGATGCTATTATGCCGCCGACAGGCCCCATCACAGGAAAAACAATTACTGCAAGCGCGGTAGACGCTGCCGTGCATGCCACAGACCAGGAGCCCATACTCGCTCCAACAGGTCTGATTCTTTGAGTCATCATGATATACTCTCCGTTAATTAGGCGGTATTACCGTCCGCGGCTTTTGTGAGCAATTGCAGAGCCCGCTAAAAATGCAGCAACCAATCCACAATAAGTAGCGCCGGCTATGAAACTGCTCGGGTGCAATGGATTGAAACCGGCCAGCGTATATTCTGAGGCAAGGTGATAGATACCGCGCACGGCCATGACGGCCACAGTCGTAATAGCCCCACTTCCAATACATATACCTGATGCAATAACGGTATCGGTGAGGTTTATTCCAGTATCGTAATTACTTGTAATTCTTCTCATATTTGGTTTCCTGTGGCCAAAACGTATCCTAAAAAGACCATATTGTCAAAGGCTTTTTCGGTCCTTTACAAACCCGCCAAAATCGCTATATTACGCGCTTTCCGGGGTTTCGACCCCAGTTTCAACATAAGCAGGCCGGGTTTTGTCGCCCGCGATTCCTGAGGGATATATGAGGTAGTTATGACAAAAATTGCTCAATCGAAGCATAAGATCTCGCGCCGCATGGGCGAATCTTTGTGGGGTGGTAAAAGTCCACTCGAACGCGGCCGCAACAGCCGTCCAGGTCAACATGGCGCCCGTCGCGGTAAAATGTCCGACTATGGCAATCAGTTGCAAGCCAAACAAAAATTAAAAGGTTACTATAACATGCAAGAACGGCAGTTCCGCCGTTTCTATGCCGAAGCGCGCCGCCGCAAGGGTGATACCGGTCAAAACCTGATCAACTTGCTGGAACGCCGCCTGGACACCGTGATTTATCGTTTGAAATTGGCGCCGACCATTTTCGCCGCGCGTCAATTCGTTGGTCACGGCCACATCATGGTTAACGGCAAACGTTGCAACATTCCATCGTACAGCGTTCGTGACGGCGATGAAATTTCTTTGACCGCAGGCGCCGAAGGTGCACAAAGCCAAAGCGTTTTGACCGGCCAAGCACAAACTTTCCGCGAAGTTCCGGAATATTTGCAATTGGATGTATCAACATTCAAAGGTAAATTCATCCGTAGTCCGCAATTATCCGACGTTCCATATCCGGTTCAAATGAAACCGAACTTGGTTGTCGAGTTGTATTCGCGCTAATTCGTGGATATTCGATAAATTTGAAAATGGGAAGGATTTATCCTTCCCATTTTTGCTTTATAGGCATAGATATAAATCATGCCTTTACCGCTTAATCCTTTTTATTACATCCGCCATGGTCAATCGGAATCGAATGCCGCCCGCATGATGGCCGGTTGCGGAATCGATACCCCATTGACCGAAACGGGCAGGGCGCAGGCACGTGCAGCAGCTGCGGTGATCGCAAAACTGGAAATTAAGCCACAATATATTTGTTACAGCCCATTGCTGCGCGCGGCAGAAACCGCCGAAATCATCAACGATGTTTTGGATTTGCCGATGATGGCGATCGCCGATTTGCGCGAACATTTTGTCGGCGATTGGGAGGGCATGCCATGGGAAGTGGTTGCCAAATTATGGGAAGATGGCGGCGATCCACCGAACGGCGAAACATTCGACGATTTTTATAGCCGCGTGAAATTGGCGATGCAAAGCGCCTTGGTCCAGCCATTGCCATTGGTGGTGGCGCATGGCGGCGTGTGGCAGGCGATCAAATCCCTGTATGCGCCGGCGAATTATTTTGAATTGGATAACGCCATCCCGCACCATTTCGAACCGGTGCCGGAACACGCGCTATATCCGTGGCGTATTCATAAACTAAGCCTGTGCGCGGTCAGCGGGGATTTGCTGCGCGAAGAAAAAGAATTCAGAAAAATAGATTAATGCCCGCCGCAGCAACCGCCGCCATGGCCGTGATCATGATCGCCATGGGTGTGGGTAACGCCTTTATCGTGCAGCAATTGTTCCAATTCGCCGCTCTGATACATTTCGCGTAAAATATCGCAACCGCCGATAAATTCACCCTTCACAAAAATTTGCGGCATGGTCGGCCAATCGTTGATTTCGGCCAATGCTTCCCAATGATCGTGATTTTCATCGGCATTGACGGCGGTATATGGCGCGCCGACGCGTTTCATGATTTCGACGACGGTCGCGGAAAATCCGCAACGCGGCGATTGTGGCGTGCCGCGCATGTAAACGACAACGTCGTTGGTGGTGATCAGATCGTTGATTTGGGTTTTAATATCGGTCATTTTTTCCTCTTGTATAATTATGTAGATGCCTTGGTTACCAAAGACAAGGCGTGAATTCCTTCGGCATCCGTGCCGCGAAGTGCGGCGAAGATCATTTTGTGCATTTCAACGCGGTTTTTACCGGTAAAGGCAGGGGCAGCGATGTGTACGCGGTAATGGTCGTTATCGCCCGCTAAATCCTCGATCCGGATTTGTGCGCCGGGGAATTTCTCCCCCAGGATTTTTTCCAATTGATCGGATGGCAATGGCACGGACTTAACCTTTCATATATTGCGGCAGCCAGGCTTCGTTCGCCTTGCGCAATTCGCCGATATTGCCGATGGTTTTGCCGCCGACGATCAAGCTGTCGCCGCTGGTTTCGCCAATACGCTGCGCGATCACGCCAGCCGATGCGGCGGCGTAAATCACCTTGTCCGGCGCGTTGGTTGTAACGATATAACGGCCCTGATCTTCGCCGAACAACCAGCCATTCAATGGAATATCGCTTGGCGGTTGGATGGTGCAACCCATCGGATCCGGTTTCGATTTAAAGCCCATTTCGACAAGCGCGCAAGCAATGCCGCCATCCGATACGTCGTGGCAGGCGTTGATTAAGCCGGATTCGATCAAATGACGCACAAATTCGCCATGCTTGCGTTCGGCGGGCAGATCGATTGGCGGCGGAGCGCCTTCTTCACGGCCATGAACTTCGCGTAAATACAGCGAACTTCCAACCCAGCCAGTGGTTTTGCCGATGACGATAATCGAATCGCCAGGATTTTTGAAATGCAACGACATTGCCTTCGATGCGTCTTTCAACAAACCGACGCCGCCAATGACGGGGGTTGGCAGAATCGCCTGGCCATCGGTTTCGTTATATAACGAACAATTGCCGGAAACGACCGGGTAATCCAATGCCTCGCCAGCATTGCGCATACCGCCGATACAACCGACGATTTGGCCCATAATTTCGCGTTTTTCCGGATTGCCGAAATTGAGGTTGTTGGTCCAGGCGAGCGGGGTCGCGCCAACCGCGCATAAATTGCGATATGATTCCGCAACCGCTTGCGCACCGCCAATAAATGGATGCGCCAGGCAATAACGCGGGGTGCAATCGGTTGTCATCGCCAATGCCTTATTGGTGCCGTGAACGCGCACAACGCCAGCATCGCCGGTGCCGGGGGCCAAAACCGTGTCGGCCATAACCATGGAATCATATTGCTCATAAATCCAACGCTTGCTGGACATATCAGGACAGGTCAGCATCATGCGCAACGCGTCGGCCGGATCGGTTTGCGGCAAATCCTGAATACGGATTTCTGGGCGGCGGGTCGATACGATCCAATCGCGTTCATACATCGGCGCGGAATCGGCAATCGCCTTGGTCGGAATTTCCGCGACGATTTGGCCGTGATGTTTTAAAATCACTTTTTTGGAATCGGTTAATTTGCCAATCACGGCAAAATCCAGATCCCATTTTTCGAAAATCTTGCGGGCATCTTCTTCGCTGCCTGGTTTCAAGATGATTAGCATGCGTTCCTGGGATTCCGACAGCATCAATTCATACGCGGTCATGCCTGGTTCGCGCGCTGGAACATTATCCAAATCCATTTCAATGCCCATATCGCCGCGCGATGCCATTTCAACCGATGACGATGTCAATCCGGCTGCGCCCATATCTTGGATCGCAACAACCGTATCGGTCGCCATCAATTCCAAGCACGCTTCGAGCAATAATTTTTCCAGGAAAGGATCGCCGACCTGGACGGTTGGGCGTTTGGATTCCGAATCCTCGTTAAATTCGGCCGACGACATGGTCGCGCCATGAATTCCATCGCGGCCGGTTTTCGCGCCGACATAAACGACCGGATTGCCAACACCAGCGGCCTTGGCATAGAAAATTTTCTTGGCATCGGCGATGCCGACGGTCATCGCGTTGACCAGAATATTGCCGTTGTAATTCGGGTGGAAATTGACTTCGCCGCCAACGGTTGGAATGCCAACGCAATTGCCGTATCCGCCGATACCGGCCACAACGCCTTCGATCAGGGATCTGGTTTTCGGATGATCCGGATCGCCGAAACGCAGCGCGTTCAAATTGGCGATCGGGCGCGCGCCCATGGTGAACACGTCGCGCAAAATACCGCCAACGCCGGTCGCGGCGCCTTGATAAGGTTCAATGAATGATGGATGATTATGCGATTCAATTTTAAATACGGCTGCCTGGCCATCGCCGATATCGATAACGCCGGCATTTTCACCGGGGCCGCAAATGACACATTTGCCTGTGGTCGGCAGGGTTTTCAACCAAACGCGAGTCGATTTATAACTGCAATGTTCGGACCACATCGCGGCGAACATGCCCAGTTCCACCAAATTCGGCTTACGGCCAAGATTTTTTAGGAGCAGGCTGTATTCGTCCTTGTTGATGCCATGTTCTTCGGCCAGTTGCGGCGTGATGAAGACTTTTTGCATTTTGACTTTATCGCCGGTTTTCGGGTCCGTCTTTTCAATGGTGCTCACGTCTTGTTTCTCCGCTTTGACCTTTAAAGTAGTATTCAGCATTCCGTACCCTTTTTTATTATGCGCATAAACTGTCGAACATCGCCCGGCCATCGTTACGGCCGATCAATGGGTCGGCGGCGCGGTCGGGGTGGGGCATCAGGCCCAAAACATTTTTGGTTTCGTTGTAAATTCCAGCGATGTTGTTCATCGCACCGTTTGGATTGGCGTTATCATTCACTTCGCCCATTTCGGTGACATAGCGGAACGCGACCAAGCCTTTATCTTCGATTCGTTTCAATGTGTCTTCGGGCGCGTAATAATTGCCTTCGCCATGGCCGACCGGAAAACACACGGTCTGGCCGTTTTTATATTTGCGGGTGAATGGCGAATCGTTGGATTCAACGCGCAAGAAAACTTCCTTGCAGACATATTTCAGGCCTTTGTTCCGGCGCAATACGCCGGGCAATAATCCGGCTTCGACCAGAATTTGGAATCCGTTGCAAATGCCGATGACGCGCACACCTTTTTTCGCGGCTTCGCGGATCGGGCCCATAATGGGCGAGTGCGCGGCCATCGCGCCGGTGCGCAAATAATCGCCAAATGCAAATCCGCCGGGCAGAACGATCACATCCAGATTCGGAATGGAAGTATCTTTGTGCCACAACATCACCGGTTTTACGCCGGATGATTTTTCCAAATGCAGGGCGCATTCACGCTCGCAATTGGATCCTGGAAATACGACGACGCCTGATTTCATATTCAATCCCTACGCTGCAACGATTTTGTAATCTTCGATAACCGTATTCGCGAGCAACTTCTCGCACATGGTTTTAACTTCGGCTTCGGCCTTGGCTTTGTCCGATTGGTTTACTTCCAGTTCAATGAACTTGCCGGTGCGAACATCGGACACATCGTTGAAACCCATGCGGTTCAACGCGCCTTTTACGGTTACGCCAACGGGATCGAGAACACCGTTTTTTAATGAAACATATACTCTAATCTTCATATTCTTCTTCCTTTGTTTATCGGAGATCCCTCGCGCTTAACGCTCGGATGATCGCATAATTGCGCGATCACTTTTTCTTTGGCCCAATCGCCTCTACGTTGCTTTTGGTGGTGACCACTTCGGCCAAACCTTCGTTCATCAATCCCAAACGGCGTGCGACTTCTTGGTAGGCTTCGGTAACGCCGCCCAAATCGCGGCGGAAACGGTCTTTGTCCATTTTCTCGTTGGTTTTGATATCCCACAGGCGGCAATTATCCGGGCTGATTTCATCGGCCAGCATTAAAATGCCGTTGCCGTCTTCGTCATATAGGCGGCCATATTCCAATTTGAAATCCACCAAACGCAATCCAACGCCCATGAACATGCCGGTCAGGAAATCGTTGATGCGCAGTGTTAAGCCGGTCAATCCATCGATCTCATCCGCATCGGCCCAACCGAACGCGACGATGTGGTCCATCGTAACCATCGGATCGCCCAATTCGTCTTTTTTGTAATAATACTCGACAATCGGGCGGGGCAGGGTTTGGCCTTCTTCAACGCCAAGGCGTTTGGCCAAATTGCCCGCAACGACATTGCGTACAACGACTTCGATTGGAATAATTTCCAGCGAATAAATCAATTGTTCGCGCATATTCAGGCGTTTGATAAAATGGGTCGGGATGCCGATTTCACCGATTTTGGTCATGATGAATTCGGAAATGCGATTGTTCAAAACCCCTTTACCTTCGATCGTGCCTTTTTTCTGATTGTTAAAAGCGGTGGCATCATCCTTGAAATATTGAACGATGGTGCCAGGTTCCGGACCTTCGTATAAAATTTTGGCTTTACCTTCGTAAATGCGGCGGCGTTGTTTGGCCATGGAACTATCCTTTGCACAAAACTGGCAAGTATGGGTTTTACGACGAATTTGAGGCCATTTTATAGCAGCAATTTCATTGATTCTTCAATGGTTAAGTGACCGATTTTAGGGTGTCTTTTCACTTTCCCCACAACTAACCCGAATGCGGGTTGACGGGGCCCGTATCGCCTAGTATCTTTCAGAGAAACTTTAGGAAATAGCACGATGAGCGAGAGTTTTAATGAAATATCTAGCGGTTGGTTCAACCGCGTGGATCAAGCATGCGATTCTGACACCCGAAATGTACCCAGTTTGTTACGGGATACGGCCGCATATTTACGCCGGGAATTTAAGGGGCTTGTTACCAGCGGGCCTAATACACCAAGGGAACTTGGGTCCCAAAAAGAAGCCGCTCGAAAATATATTATCAAAGTGGCTGATAATTCTTTCCGTATCGAGAACATAGTAAGAGCAGTGGTTATTGGATGGGTTGGCGTTAATAGTACTTTGTTCGCGCCCGTTTTTATTTTGGCGGTGATGGGGTGCGTCATTGGCGTAGTCGGTGGCATTGGAATGTTGTTCCGCGACTTCCATCGCAGTAATGTGCGAGAACACGCCATGAGTTATTACCAAGGCGAAACATCCACGGTAGATCATAAAGTATGGCGAAAAGAAACCAGAAATCAGAATCATCCGTCTTATCCGGCGCGCCGAAAAAATGCTAACTATTGCTTATTGGCTTATGGGGTCACGGCCTGCACCTTTTTAGGTTGTTTGGGTGGAAATTATTATAGAATCAATATGCGCGGGGCAGAATCCCATCCCGCATATCAACAAAATCCGCAACAAGAGCCGGCACAAAAATCACCTTCGAGTAAGAGTGGCGCTTTTAATTCTCCATTGGAGAATACACGCGGCGCACGCGGATAATTACAATTCAACCGGCTTAAATTCTACCTCGCCCGGTCTTCCATTCGCAAACCGGAATATCGGTTTGCGCCGCGATTCGACATGCGGGATCGCCAGCAATTGCGAACACACCGTGCCGTAATTATTTTCTTCGTCCACGATACACATCGCGCCGCGCGGGCCGTCCTTGGCGGAATAAAGCCGCTGACCCAATAACGATTCCCAATCGCGCCATTGATCGTGATCCGGATCCGGCGCCTTGGCCGATTGAAAGCGCGGCAAATATGTGCGCACGCGTGGGATGTTATAGTCGTTGCGGTCGTTTGATGTGATCATCGAATATCCTTCGGGAATCTCTTCGACCGCAATTTTTCCCGAACCGTCATGTTTCAACCAACACGCAAAAGTATTATCGACAATCACCATGTTGAATGGCGCATAGGAACTGGGTTTGATATAGGCCAGCGATTCCGCCGCCGCGCTGGCATCGGCGTGGGTCAGGGCCTCTAACACCAATTCGCCGCGGCTGCGTTTGTCGTCGTGTGGGCCCAGGGAATTTTCGCGGTTGATGATTGCCGCGACGACCCCGGCATCGTTGACCGCCATCCAAGTGCCGCCGCGCGCCGCATCCCATCCGCCAACGACATCGGGAAAATCTTGCCAATGCCGGGCAGGGGGTTCGAATTTGCGCAACAAAGATTCGTCGCGGTTGGCGGCGATAATCACCGGCCAGGGATTGCTAGATTTGCGCAGGATGACAAGCGTACACATAATTATACCGGGGTGCGATGATGCATTTCTTCGAAATCCAATTCGCGGATCAATTTGCGCATGACTTCATCGCCGATTTTTTTACTGTTGCGCAGGTTCAAAATTTCCTGCCGCTGTAAATTGATCAAATCGTGGCGCAGATCATGGTGCGATTGAATGCAACCTAGGTATGGCGAGCCATCGCGTTTATCCAGCGCGTTGAGACGCAGCGAATAATCGGTTTGCAACGCTTCGATGGCGGTGGGGTGATGATAATCCGAATCCTTGAAAATTTGCAGATATTGCAGCGCGGTTGCGGTAATGTGATGCCGCGCGGATCGTTCTTCCATGGTTTCGCTGTCGTCTTTCGGAATTTTCAAAAGTTTGGCGACGTAACCAAGGCTCAATCCTTGCAAAACGATGGTGACGATAATGGCGACAAAGGTCAGGAATAAAATCAAATCGCGATGCGGAAATGGCGTGCCATCATTCAAGGTTAACGGAATCGCCATCGCAGCGGCGAGCGATACAACGCCGCGCATGCCTGCCCAACCGACGAATAAAACCCAATTCACCGGTGGTTTGATTTCTTGTTCGCGCACGCGTTTTGAAATCAAATGCGGCGTATAAGCGCCGAAATAAACCCACACCACCCGTATGGCAATCATCGCGGTCGTTGTAATCAGGGCATATAATATTAAATCTTGCGGTGAATATTCCCCCATCTCGTCCCAAATGTGCGTTAGTTGCAATCCGATCAGCAAAAAGATGACATTGTTCAGAATGAAATTCACGACTTCCCAAATGGTATAAGTCACCAACCGGCTTTGCGAGGATGTGATGGTCGGCAAATGCCAGCCGACATACAACCCGCAGGCGACCACCGATAAAATGCCGGAACAATGCATATATTCGGCGGCTAAATAGGCAGCGTATGGGGTTAATAACGATAACACCACTTCGACGGATGAATCGTCGATCGGTTTGCGCAATTTGACCGCCAGAAATCCGATCAGAATACCGCCGATAATGCCGCCGCCGGCCATTTGCACGAATTCGGTAATCGATGTGTTCCAGCTGAAAACGCCAGATAAAATAATGCTTAATGCCAGCTTGAATAATACAAGGCTGGTGGCGTCGTTCATCAAGCTTTCGCCCTCTAAAATCACCACGATGCGTTTGGGCAAATTCAATCTTTTGGCAATCGCGGTAACCGCGACCGCATCGGGCGGCGATATGATCGCGCCCAATAACAACGCCATCGGCCAGGTCATCCCCGGGATCGTATACATGGCGGCGGTGGCAATTGCGATGGATGTGGCGACCACAAGCCCGGTTGCCAGCGTGACGATCGCGCGCATGTGCATGCGGAAATCACGCCACGAAGTGCTGGTGCCGCTGGTGTATAATAATGGCGGCAGGAACAACAAAAACACTTGTTCGGGATTAAGCCGGATTTCGGGAATAAAGGGCAGCATCGAACACCCAAGCCCGGCCAAGGTCATCATAATTGGCGAAGGGATGGTAGTGCGCCGTGCGAGCAGGCTGATCAGCGCCATCATAAACAGCAAAACCAAAATAATTTCGGTGCCGTGTAACATGGGGTCCATTATGCGCCAAACACCCGCTTGAAAATCGTATCGACGTGTTTGGTATGATATTTCATGTCGAATAAAGATTCGATATCGCTCGCGGGCAGTTTCGCGGTGATGTCTTTGTCCGCCTTTAACAGCGATTGGAAATCCGCGCCGCGTTCCCAAACTTGCATCGCGTTGCGTTGCACCAGTTTGTATGCGTCCTCGCGGGAAACGCCTTTTTGCGTCAAGGCCAGCAATACGCGTTGCGAGAATACCAAACCGCCCAGCGCGTCCAGATTTTGTTGCATACGTTCCGGGTAAACCAATAATTTTTCCATCACGCCGGTCAAACGGGCCAGGGCGAAATCGAGCGCCACGCAAGCATCCGGCAAAATCGTGCGTTCGACGGCGGAATGGGAAATATCCCGTTCATGCCACAACGCCACGTTTTCAAGCGCTGGTGTCACGGAACCGCGCACGATCCGCGCCAGACCGGTCAGGTTTTCGGTTAATACGGGATTGCGTTTGTGCGGCATGGCCGAAGACCCTTTTTGTCCGGCGCTGAAAAATTCTTCGGCCTCGCGCACTTCGGTGCGTTGCAAATGGCGGATTTCGGTCGCCAGGTTTTCGATACAGCTGGCGATAACGCCTAATGTGGCGAAAAACATCGCATGCCGGTCGCGCGGAATAATTTGCGTCGATACCGGTTCCGATTTCAATCCCAATTTTTTGGCGACATATTCTTCGACCGATGGATCGACGTTGGCGAATGTGCCGACTGCGCCGGAAATCGCGCAAGTGGCGATATCGTCCTTGGCGGCTTGCAAACGTTTTACGCAACGTTCGAACGCGGCGTAATGACCAGCCAATTTGACGCCGAATGTGGTTGGTTCGGCATGAATACCATGGCTGCGGCCAATGGTGGGCGTGTTTTTATATTCGAGGGCGCGTTTTTTAATCGCTGCTAGCAACGCGTTCAAATCCGCGATAAGAATTTCCGCCGCTTGTTGCAATTGCACGGCTAATGTCGTGTCCAAAACATCGCTGCTGGTCATGCCTTGGTGCAGGAAACGCGCGTCTTCGCCGACATATTCGGCGACGTTGGTCAAAAACGCGATTACGTCATGCTTGGTTTCGGCTTCGATTTCGGCGATGCGGGCAATGTCGAATTTCGCTTTGGCGCGGCAATTTTTTACCGCGCTGTCCGGCACGATACCCAGCGGCACCATCGCCTCGGCGGCCAGGATTTCAATTTCCAGCCAAATTTTATATTTATTGTCGTCGGAAAAAATATTGGCCATTTGCGGCCGGGAATAGCGGGGGATCATATCGCCTCTTATAATTCAAATAATGCGGGGTTATTCTCCACCTTTGTAGCGGTTTTTGCGGGGAAAATAAAGAAGGGAACCTGGAAAATCCGATAATTAGCGCCGGGGGCCGCGGGGATGCTGTTTTGCGCGCATTGCGGCGGGCGATAAGGGTGGGGTAGCGACTGGCGTTGGGCGCAGGGCCTGTGGGCGTTTTAACAATTTGCTTAAATGATCAATGACCGCGTGGCCAACATCGGCGCTGCCGCTGCTGTCAATCACGGCGGCAAGAAATGGTTTCGCGGGCGGTTTTTTTGGATTAAAGGCCAGCACGGTAATATTATCTTGCGATCCTTTTCGTACGGCGCTGCCAGCGCAGTAGGTGGCGAAAAGCGCCAAGCCTTTCGGATCCGCCAAAAGCGCAACGATCTCCGGAGGCGCGACATGATTGAGAACCGCGGTTTCAAAACCATCGGTGGCAATGATCATCGCGTCGGGTCCAAGATTTAAAATATCGCTGGGAGAAAAAATATCGTAGTCGACCTTGCGTCCCAATCCATTGGCTACCTCAGCGCGCCCGATACACCCGCTAATTTGAATGGCTGTATCTCTCTTTGGTGGGGGCATAGGGATGATGATAAAGGGAACTTTACGTTCGTTATATTTTATGATCAGACCTTTGCCTTTTAATGCTTCCACTTCCCAGGAATTGGTAATGCGGTGTAATTGCAATAGGGGATTGAATGGTTGCGGCGTTGCGGTGCTGTTGAGGAATTGAATCCCATATCCGTGCGAAGATTGAAATGAATAATGCGGCACTGCCGGCATTTCGATGGTACGGATTTCATTGCCAGGTAACATGACCGTGCAAGTTGTTGATTCTAACGAATTGAACGGATTACAATAACTGTACATTTGTGTATCACCCAAATGACCTACCACCACATGGCCATCGGGTAGGAACAGTGCCATAGTCAGCGTGGCAATGCCTTTGCAAGATTGGGTTCGTTCTTGAAGATAAGAAAAATGGGCTGCTAAAAATTTTTTTGCATCCGCCGCTGTTTGGGGACTGGCGGCCACCAGCTCGCCAAATACGGCGCCGTCTTCTTGGATATGGCGCCTTCCTTGCAAGCTGCACGCGGCCATGACGCCGTGCTCTGGGCTAACAATCTCGGGAACGCAAATATTTTGCGTTAGATCCCGTTCCATCCTGCGAAGCAAATCGCCAGCAATAATCATTGTTTTTTATTTCCTTGATGGAAACTTATAATAAAATAACGGTCATGGGTCAACGGGATTTTAGACCCGATGCAATACTTGGGTATAAGATGAGGTATATGGATATAATACTTTGATAAACTTAAATAATTCCGCTGGATTTCAGGCTTTTATGGCCTTCGCGGCCGATAATTAAATGGTCGTGCAATTCGATATCCACACTGGCCAACGCCTTTTGCACGGTCTTTGTAATGGTGACATCTTCGCGCGACGGTTCGGGATCGCCGGCGGGGTGGTTGTGCACCATGATGATGGCGCTGGCGTGCAATTCCAGCGCGCGTTTAACGATTTCGCGCGCGTAAACCGGCGCGTGATCGATCGTGCCTTCTTGTGATTGTTCATCGGCGATCAATTGGTTTTTGGAATCCAAAAATAAAATGCGCACTTCCTCGGTTTTGCGATGCGCCATTTTCGCATAACAATAATCCAGCAATTCTTTCCAAGAACTAATCACGGGTTTATTCAATACTTGTTGTTGCAACATGCGGATGCCGCAAATTTGCGCGGTTTTGATCGCGCCAATGGCAGATTCGCCCATACCCTTTATTTTCTCAAGCTCTATCACACTGGCATTTAAAACACCGGCAAGATTGTCGAATTGGTCGATCAATTGTTTAGCAAGCGGTTTGGTATCGCCGCGCGGATTCGATGCGAACAACAACATTTCCAGCAATTCATAATCCGGCAGACTGTCAGGGTTTTTTAAAAATCGATCGCGAAGCCTTTGCCGGTGGCCGGTATAATGGGGGAGTTCTTTTTTCTTCGGCGCGGCGGTCATGGGTTACGCGTATGGTTTATCCAATCCTTGCGGCGATAGGGTGAAAATTTCATATCCGGTTTCGGTTACCGCCAGCGTGTGTTCAAACTGCGCCGATAATGATTTATCGCGCGTCACCGCGGTCCAACCGTCCGATAATATTTTAGTATCGAATTTTCCGGCATTGACCATGGGTTCGATGGTAAAAAACATGCCCGGTTTCAATTCATCGCCTTCGCCCCGGCTGCCGAAATGCAAGACGCTGGGCGGGGCGTGGAATACACGGCCCAAACCATGGCCGCAAAAATCGCGTACAACGGAAAACCGGTTTTCTTCGACATAAGATTGAATCGCAAAACCGATATCGCCCAACCTGGCGCCGGGTTTCACGGCGGCAATGCCGCGCATCATGGATTCATAGGTGACATCCATCAATTTTTTGGCGCGAACCGGAATATCGCCGATCGAATACATGCGCGATGTATCACCATACCATCCATCCAGAATAACCGTGACGTCTACATTCAAAATATCGCCGTCCATCAACACGCGGTCGGATGGGATGCCGTGGCAAACCACATGATTAATCGATGTGCAGATGGATTTCGGATAACCTTTATATCCAAGCGGAGCAGGGATAGCACCATGATCGCGAATGAATTTTTCGCACAATTGATCCAATTTTTCGGTCGTTACGCCTTCGATCACATGCGGGGTGATGAAATCCAATACCTCTGCCGCCAGGCGGCCGGCCTTGCGCATGCCGTCGAAATCTTCGGGCTTGTGTAAAGTTATTTTCTCGCTGTTCTCACGCGTGTACATCAGGCTTTCCCTTGGCTATAATCCTTTATAACAAAATAGCATGCTTTGTGCTATGTTCAATTACCCCTTGTAATCTATATTGTTTTTCCATGTCTCCCACCGCCGCCATTATTGTCATTGGTAACGAAATCCTCGCCGGGCACACGCGCGAGGAAAATATCCCTTTTATCGCCGGGGAATGTAACCGGCTGGGCATCGCCTTGACCGAGGTGCGGATTGTGCCGGATATCGAATCGATAATTGTCAAAGCGGTAAATGAATGCCGCGCGGCGTATAAATATGTATTCACCACCGGAGGAATCGGATCGACGCATGACGATATCACCGCCGACAGTATTTCCAAGGCGTTCGGCGTGGCGTGCGAGGAAAATCCGGATGCCCTGCAAAGATTGCAAACTTATTATACCGAACAAGGAATCAAATTGAACGATGCGCGTCGCCGCATGGCGCGGATGCCGCGCGGCGCGGTGTTGATTGAAAACGCGGTTTCCAGCGCCCCCGGATTCCGGATGGATAATGTATTTGTCATGGCTGGCGTGCCCAATATTATGCAACAAATGTTCAAAAGCCTGGTTCCGCAATTGGTTGGCGGCCCAAGCATTTTAACGCGCAGCGTTTCTTGCCGCCTGATGGAAGGCAATATCGCGGACGATTTGACCGCGATTCAAAATCAATTTCCTAAGGTGGATATCGGATCTTATCCATCGTTCCGGGGCGGGGTGTATCATTTGAAATTGGTGTTACGCACGACAGATCCGCAATTATTGGATCAAGCCGCCAAAGCGGTTGCCGCCATGGCGCAAAAACACGGGGACCAGGATTTCCGGGTGCAGGATTGGAATTAAGAAATGGTGCCCACGGCCAGACTCGAACTGGCACGCCGCTTGCGCAGCACGGGATTTTAAGTCCCGGGCGTCTACCAATTCCGCCACGTGGGCCCATAAAAGGGTGATATCGTTGGTAGAACAAACTTTCTAGCCATCTTTGCGCAGGCAATCAAGAATAAATGTGGGTTCCTTGGATGGATAATAAATAAGTTTCAATAGCCTCTAGCTTGAAAAGGCGATTCCGGCTATAGTGCGGCTCCATTTCTTTTATTCTTTCCTGACTTCTTTTCCGGAGATTTTCATGAAACGCATTTTGGTTCTCGCCATTTTATTGACTGTATCGCCATTTACTGTTTCTTTCGCCCAAACCACCGGCGGCGGGCAACCGATGGGCGGCATGGGCAAGGATATGATCGCCATTTACGGTCATGGCAATTCGAAATGTTCGGAATATCTGGATTTCGCCGCGCGCGGCCAGGAAACGGTCAGTAAAAATTACCAAGTCTGGATGAACGGTTTTATTTCGGCCTATAACACCTTGATTTCAACCAATGGCAATGTGGCCCGTGGTAAAAAATCTGAAGAAATCATGGTTTGGATGACCCGTTATTGCCAGCAAAACCCAAGCGCCTTTTTTCAACGCGCCACCATCGAGTTGCTGCGTTCCATGGAATCGGGCGAGTTTTAATTTAGCAACAGCCTCGCGCACCGTGATCTAACAATGCCCTTGCTAAACCAGCGCCACCAACTGGAGTAGGCGGTTTACCGTCATCCGGTTTGTTACCATCCAGGGCTGGTTGCCTCCGAAGAGAAGTGGTTGCGCGTTTTATTTCTGCAAAATCTAATACTTCTCCAGGCTGCAATGTTTTTTGAGCTTTCCATTTATCACGAAACTTCGTGCGTCCATCCGATGTTGTGTGCTCGATATTGAGGCCTTCGCTTATTGCCAAGCCAAAACCACGCAAAACTTCGGCTAATGCATCATTTCCAGTTTTAACTTTGACTTGCCAGGCGGCCTTGGTCGGGGAAGCGCTGTTTCTTTCTATGGCATAATCGAACTTAGCGCATAAAGGTTTTCCATCGGGATCAAGCCTTGTGCCATTGCAAGCTTGCTCAATATGAACGGATGTTTGGACCAACGCTTTAAATTGCTCCAAGGTCGCTTCTACATGTCCATTAAAAAATTGTAATTGTTCTAAAAATGGACCCGCGTCTTTTTTGGGAATTCTAAAATCGAGTTGCCGGTCCGATTCATCGCCGCGAGTACTTTTCAGCCTGCTACGATTCGTATCCACGGCGTCGCACATCCCCACTAAATTATAAATAGGTCTGGTACAGACCGCGGCATTGACGCCTCTTAATTGCAGCGAGAAGATCAAGTTATCAGCATCTTGTGCACATTCCAAAGTAACCCCGGTGACATTAGGCTTTCTTTGCTTTGCTTGTGCGCCCTGAGCTAAGGTTACCGGCGATTTATCATCGAGAGCTATATCGCAAGCCGAAGTCATGGTCTTAATTGTTTTGTCTAATTGATCATACAGAGCGCTGTTATCATCCCCCATCGTCCTCTCCTATTGATTATTTTTTCTATAAAAGACGATATATCAATGTTTCTTAAATGTAAACATTAGTATCATTAAATTTATATTACAGACTATAAAAGGTTATAATATTACATCACAATCCGATAATTAACGGTTTGTTGACAATTTGGATACAATTCGATAGGATAGTTTTGTACATAAAAATATAAACATGACAGGGTCAGATGAATAAGGTTCGGCAATTTTTTATACAACCAACGCTGTATTTCGGGCTCGGCAATGTGGCCTTGGGATTCGGTATTGGTTTAGGCGCGGGGAATTTATTCAGCATCCCAGTCCTGACCGCATTGATTATCGGCGTGGCCGCATTTTTAAATTGCTATGGCGCGCTGCTGAAAAATAAAAAAAATAAGTTGCATGGATTTTTAATGAACGCCTCTTGCATGAGCCAGTATCTGCAAGTCGTATCGATATGCTTTGCGGTGAATTGCATCACTAGTTCGATGCAATGGTTACACGCAGCGGGGCAAATCGCGTTGCCGGTACCAGTGTTGAATATGACTGGCGGCGGATTGAATGGCGATTTGGCGTTGGCCTTGACGGTATTCAATGCCGCGATGTTTTTCGGCCATTTCTTATTTGCGCGCAAAATCAAACGATCGAAAAGAACTATGCGGGCGAAACAGTATAAAATGCCATATATTGTGTTGTCAGATATATCGTATGTGATGCGCCAAGTCCGGGATGATGGGAAACGTTTTCTGGCCAATGATATAACGGGGGCCGCTATGGATGTGCATAATCCGTTATTCTCTTGGATGGTTCTGAAAACTGTGCCGGTAAAAAATATATCGGCGCCGCGGCGCAGTCAGACTATTTTATAAATTTCAAATGATAAAAAAAGGCGGCTGTTACAGCCGCCTTTTTGTATTAAGTGATGCCGATTAATTCATCAGCATATATTTTTCCCGCTGATTGATTTGCGGATATGGGTTAACCGCCGGGGCGGCAGGCGCTTGCTGCGGCCATGGCCAGGCGTTTGGATCGTTCATCGGCTGGGCCATTTGCGGCTGGCCGTTCGGGGCAACTTTTTCCATGCCCATGCTCCAACCATAATGCGATGGTGCATAACCGGTATTCGCCGGCGCTGGGAATGGTAAGGTATTCGCGCTTGGTTGCGGGGCAGGGCGATACGTGTCTACCCGTTGATACGGATCCATGCCGCCGCGCTGATAAGTATCTGGCGCATAATTATTGCCCCAGGTCGCAGCAGGCGGAGCCGACAAAGTATAAGTCGGTACGGGCGACAGCGCAGGCGCGGCAGCAGCGGCCGGAACATCCATACCGGTGGTTGCGGTTGCGCCATCTGGTGCGCGCCAGTTACGCGCCAACGAATCGGCGTACTGAATCGCATTATATGGCATGTATTTGGTGATCATCATGCGGTTTTCCGCAGCGCCTGGATATCCGTTCGCGGCCAGAATGGTAAACCATTTATACGCATTGATGTAATCTTGCATTTGCGCGCCGGGGCGGCGAACGCTGAGCATCGCGGCGTTATACATGGATTCATGAATGCCGTTATCGGCCGCCGATGTTCCATAACGCAATGCTTCGTACATGTTCAAGGCAACGCCTTGACCGCGCAGGTGCAGCAGGCTCATCAAATGCTGGGCCATCGGCACGTTTTGATCGGCGGCGAGTTTCAAATATTTTGCCGCTTGGCTGTAATCTTGGGCGATCGAAGTTTTATCGCCGGATTCGCCAGCGCCTTGATACAACATAAAGCCCAAATTGAATTGCGCCTCTTTGATGCCTTTTTCCGATGCTTTGTCATACCAGTAAGCGGATTTTTGATAATCGCGCAAATTGCCTTTGGCGTGCGAGTAAATAACGCCCATTAGATATTGCGCGTCGGTATTGCCTTTGCGCGCGAGCGGCAACAAATGACGGCGGGCCGTGTCATATTGGCCTTTATCGAAAGCTTTTTTGCCCGAAGCCAGAGACGGTTTGAAACGCGGTTTTGGTTTCGGCGCTTCGGCCTGGATTGGTGGCGGGGCCATCATGTCTGGCGCAACCATATTGTCCGGCGCTGGCGGAACATTGCCGCCCATCGATCCAAATGGCGATGCGGCACCGCCGGTTTGAATGGTTATATTGCCGGTTGGAGCAATTTCTGGTGGTGGGATGTTCAACGGCGTATTTGGAATCGCCAATGGTGTTGTGTTGACTGAAGTAGTTGTCGTTGTTGTGGTCGACGTTGGCGTTGCCGTTGTAGTGGTGGTCGTATCGGTGCCGGGCGCAACAGTTGCAAACGGATCGAACGTACCGGAATTATTCGATGGCGGCGGCGGCGATGCGGCCGGCGGCATGCTGTTCAATGGGTTGAACGGATCGCCCGATGCAGCGGTGCTGGATGGCGCAGCCGGAGGCGTACCAGGATTATTTTGCGCGCCAGGAGCAGGCGGTAAATTCAATGGCGAAGGATCGACCGCAACCGGGCTTGGCGGCGATGGGGGCGGCGAGGCCAAAGTTGAATTTGCCAAAATCATGGCCGATAAAAATGCCGCTGCGACGGACAGAGAACGATAACGCATAAAACCGCTCCTTATAGAGGTGCTTGTTGAAATACTAAACGACATCCCGACATTGGGATTTAAAGAAAAAATATGGTTCTCAGTATTACCTAACTTGGCCGTTAACTGCAACGGACAACTGTTTTTTTAACCGATTTCCGCAGTTTTAAGGATTTTCCGGCACAGTTGTGGATATTTTATGGCAAAAACTGTTCCCGCAAGATCCGTTCTTTTAGATGGTTTTCCGGATCGAACAGCAATTTTAACGTTAAATCGCGGTTTTCTGCGATTTCAACGGTCTGGATATCGCGGAATTCCTTGTCGTCCGCCACCACGCTGACCGGGCGTTTTTTAGGATCGATCACGTCGATGATTACCTTGGCGGTGCATGGCAATAACGCGCCTTTCCACCGGCGGGGGCGGAACGCGCTGATCGGCGTTAAGGCCAGAATATCGGATCCAAGCGGGATGATCGGCCCGTGCGCCGAAAGATTGTACGCGGTGCTGCCGGCCGGGGTGGATACCAGCACGCCATCGCATATCAATTCTTCCATGCGCGGAATCGCATCGACCGCGATGCGCAATTTGGCGGCCTGACGGGTTTGGCGAAACAGGGATACTTCGTTAAATGCCAATGCCTCGAACTGTTCCCCGGCAATATCGAGTGCGACCATGCGTAGCGGATGCAAGGTTACGGTTTCGGCCTGTTTTAATCGCGCCGATAAATTTTCCGGATGATATTGGTTTAACAAAAACCCAATGCTGCCCCGGTTCATGCCGTAAACCGGCAAATTATGTTTCAGCGATTTATGCAAAGTTTCCAGCAAAAATCCGTCGCCGCCCAGGGCCACAATCACATCGGCTTTTTCCAGGTCATGGTTTTTATGGTCTTTGCCAAGCTGTTTTAAAGCTTCTTGGGCAAAGGCGTAATCGGCGGCGGCGAAATGAATTTTCATGAAAGTATAAATTACGATGATTGGCAGATTTTACAGTGCCCGATGATTTCCAAGATACTTTGTTCCACCACAAAGCCAAGCTTTTTAGCAAGTTGTGCCGTGCTTTTATTCAACTCTGTAGCATCGGTCTCGCGCGTTTTGCCGCATCTGGTGCAAACCAGAATTTGCACGGCTTCGGTATGGTCGTCATGATGATGGTCGTGATCGCACGCGACATAAGCATTCAATTTTTCGATTTTATGAATCAAATGCCGGTCCATTAAATAATCCAGCGCGCGGTATATGGTGGGCGGGGCGGCGTTGACATGATCTTTTTTATATTCGTCCAATAACGCATACGCGCCGATCGGACGATTGTGATCGCGGATAATTTGCAGAACTTTTTTGCGGATTGGGGTCAGATCGCTCTGGCTCAAATCCTTGGTTTTTTTGATTTTTAATTTAGTCATGAAACTTATGTAGCATATTTTGAAATAACATCCATCATTCGGCCAAAACAGAATACCGAATCCGCCAGCAAAAGAAAAATTATTCGGTTACAATACAAGAAGTTGTTCAGAATAGGCGGTTCGAAGTGATTGTAAATCCACCGTATCCCTTGAAGATATATTTCGTTTTGAAGCGATTTTTTCGCATTTTGTTGCACTGCATTAACCAGCCGTTAGGACATCTCTTATATTCTCGTAGAACGGGAATAGAAATAGCAACCAAGTAGGTAAGCTGGAGATGAACATGAAGTTGACCAAACTAATCGCAGAATATCAGGCCCTTTATCAGTCGCTAAGCAATTCGCCGATTGAAAACGATCCATTAGGATTCGAGGCCGATCAAGTTTTAAAATCCATTTGTAAAGTACCGCCACAAGATTCGACCGATGTCGCCGCATTGGCCGCATTGGCAAAACATATTATTCAGGTCGAAGGCGACCCATCGGGCGCCGTACCATTATTGCACAGCATCGTGCATTGGGCCGAAAAATCGGGCCACGCCGTGCCAACCAATATCGTGCCATTTTTGCGCAGCACCGATCATCATTAAATTTCGTTGAACAGGTTAGTCGCAGGTAGGGTAAAAAAAAGAAGCGGGGAAAAACCCCGCTTCAATATTTTTATTGGTATCGAATATTAAGTACGCATCCGGCCTTGTCCAGCCAAAACCGTTTCCACCATTTTTGCAAGTCCGCCGATGGCTGTATCGCCGTTGATTTGCTGATGCGCGATGCGATGCAGAATGCCAAACCGTTCTTCCAAATTATCTATTACGCGGGGTAAGCGAGAATGATGGGTGCGTGCAAACCCAATCGAACCCAATGTTTCACCCCGGTCATAATCGCCGCCTTGCTCCGCTGCGCGTGGGCCTACTTTTGCGGTGATTTCATCGGTCACAGCATTCAACACTTGCGCGCTTGTATAAGAGATATGGCCAACCATGGTTACGGGAGAATCGGGATCTTTTCCGAATCCTTTTACAAACCGGATCAAATCACCGACTGTGGAACTATCCACTTTGATGCGCCTACTCACAATGATTGTTACGCCATATGCTTCTTCCAGGGATGCCGCTACGCATGGCCACTCTAAATCCCCTAGGTTCAAGGAAGACATAGGCGTATCTTGATTCAAAGGTGGCGGAGATTCTGCGGTGATTTCTTTGCTTAAAATATTGGTGAAAAGCGCCATGTCTTGCCCGGTTACTTCTGGCGGCCAGTTTTTCATTGTTCTCAATAAATCGCCTACGGTAGAATGACGTCTAAGTGACGACTGGGAGGTTAGCGCATTCTCATCCTTCTGTTCCGCACCCAAATCGAATAAGGACTCTGGAGTTATTTGTGCATCCTCTGGTGCATCCACTTGATATGCTTCCACTAAACCTAGTACAATTGCTGCCATTTCCAGTTCTTCAAAATCGCCTGCGTGCGCGAAATCGGTCCATGGCGAGGCCAATGTAAGATTATCGGGAAGTGTTATGTTTTCGCCACTAGCAATTTCTTTTAAAACTTCAAGATCGCTATTATCAACGGCGCGTTGGGGGTGGGTAATTGACATAAAATCTCCTGTAAATTTTCTCCGTTATAAACACAAAACATAAATTGTCAAGTTGGGTGCAAAATACCCTGGGCAAGCGGATTTGGGTGGACTATATTCATGCATAATCAATCAATTAAGACCCTTACAAGAAGTGAAATTTCATGACAACAGCCGGTTTTGCCTTTGTCGAATTTGCAACCCCTAAACCCGATGAATTGGTGGGGTTGTTTGCGCATATGGGCTTTGCCGAAATTGGCCAGCATAAAACCTTGCCGGTGCGGTTATTTCATCAGGGCGGGATTTATTTTGTTTTAAACCAGATTTCCAATTCCTTTGCCGCGGAATTTTCGGCCGCGCACGGCCCCGCCGCCGCCGCCGCCGGATTCTATGTGACCGATGTCAGTGATTGTTTATCGCGCGCGCGCATTGGCGGGCACACATTGTCCACGCGCAAACCCGAATATCTATCCGCCGAAATCGACGTGATCGAGGGAATTGGTGGCAGTTTGATTTATGTGTTGGATGCGAAATCCGCAACCGGATTGTTTGCCGCCGATTTTGATATGAAAATTCCAAATGGCGATTTGGATATTGGCCTGAAACAAATCGATCATTTGGCTTATAATGTAAAAAAAGGCGCGCTGGATGGATGGGCGCAATTTTACAAGGATGTTTTTGGATTCCGTGAAATCCGTTATTTCCATATCAAGGGCAAGCAAACCGCATTGCGCAGCCGTGCGTTATTAAGCCCATGCGATACGATGCGTCTGACCATCAACGAATCGGTCGACGATAAATCGCAAATCGCCGAATTTATCGAGGCGTACAAGGGCGAGGGGATTCAACACATCGCCCTTAACCCCAACGATATTTACGACACGGTCGAATCAATGCGCGCCAAGGGCGTGCCGTTTATTCCGGTTCCCGATGCCTATTACGAATCATTGCAAGAACGTTTGCCGGGATCGGGCGAGAATATCAAACGGATGAAGGATAATTTTATTCTGCTCGATGGCGTTTCGGAAAATAAAGAATTCCTGCTGCAAATCGTAACACCGCCAGTATTCGGCCCATTATTTTTCGAAGTGATTCAACGCAAGGGCAGCGACGGTTTTGGCGAAGGCAATTTCACCGCATTATTCGAGGCGTTGGAGCGCGACCAAATCGCGCGCGGCGTATTGCAAGCGGCCTAATTCCCTAGTTTTATTGGAATGTTTCCTATATTGACATCATGTATCCTTTTGGTATACTGTTTTGATAGAAAAGGGATTAAATCAATGGTAAGCTCATCGGTTGCCTATGATATTATATGTGATGTTGTTGATACGTTAGTGGGCAAGAGCACTAACTGCCTAAACATTCCACTAGTAGATCAATTAAAGAGAGCCGTTGCAAAAGGTATGCGCGTTGCCATTGTTTCGTCGGACGCGGCTGGCGCACAAAAACGATTAAGGGATCCTTTCGAACGAGATTTACCCACTGTACCATTTCTAGAGAAATGGGGGAATACAACCATACGAACGAATCTTGTGATTGATGATGAAACGCCTGCAGAACTTGTTTATTGTACTTATGAACAACATGCAAAATCTCAAGGTGGCAGATTACCGGAATCAGAAATGGGAAAATTAAAAGGCTTTATCGACGCATGGACGCCGGAAGCGGGCGGTAAAGGCGCGGGTGGTGTGGCACAGATTCCAGGATCAAAGCCTGTATTGCATCATATGGCACATTGTAGATGTGTGTAATTTATTGTTTTCGGATAACGAATAGCAACCACAAGAAAAACGTCAGCAATACCATCGCGCCCGCTTGGTGCGCGGTGCCTAATGTTATGGGCACGGCGCGGGCGATCGCGGAAATGCCCAGCGCCATTTGAATCAACGCCATTACGCCAACATGGATCGCCGGCACTTTGATTTTTTTGGATGCCTTGGCAAAGAAACTGTACAGCATTAAGCCGATGGCGCCGATAACCAGGGCGGTTGCAACAAAACGATGTACCGCATGAATCGTGGTGGGGTTTTCAAACAAGTTTCTATACAAAGGTTCCAATATCCACATTCCACCTGGAATCCAATCGCCATTGAATTTTGGGAATGTCGCGTACAGCAGACCGGCATTGGTGCCGGCCATGAACCCGCCCATAATGAATGTCAGCCAGAAAATGATAAACACCAGGATCGTTGCGTAGCGCAGATTTTTCGGCGCTGAAACCAGCGGCGCGGATTTATAAAAATTCTTGATATGCAGCGCGATCCATAACATATAGGCGTATATAATCGCCGCCAATGTTAGATGCGCGGTTAAACGATATTGGCTGACATCGACATTAACCGACAGGCCGGATTGCACCATATACCATCCCAAAAATCCTTGATTCAGGCCCAAGAAAAATAAAACCGCTAGCGGTATTTTCCAGTCCTGATGTAATTTACCGCGCACCCAAAAATAAATTAATGGCAGGGCGAATACGATACCGATTAATCGGCCCCACAAACGATGCAAATATTCCCAGAAATAAATATTTTTATATTCATCCAAACTCATGCCCTTGCGCAATTGCTGGTATTCGGGGATTTTCTGATATTCTGAAAACTCGGCCTGCCATTGGGTATCGTTCATCGGCGGGATAACGCCGGTGACCGGTTTCCATTGCGTAATGGACAATCCCGATTCGGTCAGGCGCGTAACGCCGCCAATGGCGACCATGATGAAAATCATCGCGCAGCAGATAAAAAGCCAGATAGATACGGGTTTTGCGGAATTGGTCATGGGCCATAGCATAGGCGTTTTCATATTTTCGTCAATTCCGGACATAGGTATCTTGTTATTCTTCCACAAAGCCGATAGATAAAGGGCATGTCCTTGCATTTGGCCCATAATTTCGCTTTTGCCGATTTATATGCACGGGACGGGTTGACCCGTCTCGATGCGGCGTTTTGCGCCGATTTACAGGGCGCGGATGTGGGGCTGTTCAATCAATTAATGACTGCGCGGCAAGATGGGTTTGCCAGCAAACTTACCGAATCGGAATTTTTGATCGCGCTGGCGCCGTATGTAGAATCTTTCATCGGCGATTTATTTGGTGTGAAATCGGAAATCGCATCGCTTCGCGCCACGCATAATACATTATCGCCGATTTATGAATGCAAACGCCAATTCGTGCAACGCCGCGCCGCGAAAAAATACAATGCGGAAACCGCCGCTTCATTGGATGGCGACACGTTGCGCGGGCAGTTGGAAAAAATCTTGGGTTCTACGTTTACAACGGCTTTGTTTGCAGAAAAGATTTTACTCTGGCTGGCGGATGAAAAAAATAACGAGCAAAATTTAATTCTTGCGGAACAATATACCGGCTGGGCCTTGCACACCGATGCTGGCCGCGCATATCATAAAAAAGATACGCTGTTCAAATTGCCGAAAAAAATCGATCCGCAGAATTTGGTGCCTGTCGAAACCGAAATGCGCGATGGATATAAGGTGTTGAAATTGCCGCAACATGAATTGCGCGCGCGCGATGGATTCAAACTGACTGATGCTGGCGGCGGCCTCGAATATGCGCTGGATCAGGCCAATTACTGCATCTGGTGCCACAAACAGGGCAAGGATTCTTGCTCGACGGGCCTTCGCGAAAAATCCAGCAATGATTTTCAGAAATCGCCGCATGGTGTGACGCTGGCTGGATGTCCACTCGAAGAAAAAATATCGGAAATGAATTTGCTGAAATCGCACGGCAACATTATCGGCAGTTTGGGCGTTGTGACAATCGATAATCCTTTGTGCGCGCTGACTGGCCATCGCATCTGCAACGATTGCATGAAATCTTGCATCTATCAAAAGCAAGAACCGGTCGATATCCCGCAAGTCGAAACGCAAGTATTGAAAGATGTTTTGCAATTGCCGTGGGGATTTGAGATTTATTCGCTGTTGACGCGGTGGAATCCGCTGAATGTGCGACGGCCTTTGCCAGCGCCGGAGACAAACAGAAAAATTCTGGTAGTCGGCGCGGGACCGGCGGGAATAAACCTATCGCATCATTTATTGAATGACGGGCATTATGTTTGCTTGATCGATGGATTGAAAATTGAACCGCTCGCGGTACCGTTTGAACCCATAAAAAATATCGAATCGCTGCGCGAAGAATTGGATGAACGTGCCATGGCTGGATTTGGCGGCGTTGCGGAATACGGTATCACCGTGCGCTGGGATAAAAACTTTTTAAAAATCGTGCGATTGATTTTACAACGCCGCGCGATGTTTGATTTATTCGGCGGTGTGCGTTTCGGTGGAACCATCGGACCAGGGCAGGCATTCGAAGCGGGCTTCGATCACATCGCGTTATGTTTGGGTGCGGGCAAGCCGACATTGCTGGATATTCCAGGTAATCTGGCCAAGGGCGTTCGCGCCGCGTCGGATTTCTTGATGGCTTTGCAATTGACCGGCGCGGGCAAAGAAGATTCGCTGGCGAATTTACAAATTCGTCTTCCAGCGGTTGTGATCGGCGGCGGGTTGACAGCAATCGATACGGCAACGGAAATCTTGGCGTATTATCCACTGCAAGTGAAAAAATTCGCGGAACGTTATCAGGCGCTGGATAAAAAACCGGCTTGGAGCGGCGCCGAAAAAATCGTCGCCGAAGAATTTTTGGCGCATGCCAAGTTGTTCCACATGGAACAATCGAAAGCAAATCCGGATATGATCGGATTGCTGCAAAGCCTTGGCGGTGCGCGGATTTGTTACCGCAAAAATCTGCAGGCCGCGCCGAGCTATACATTGAATCATGAAGAAGTGCACAAGGCGCTGGAAGAAGGCATTTTCATCAGCGAAGATTTAACGCCCATCGAAATCCAAACCGATGAAGATGGCGCGGTGAGTGCGGTGAAATTCAAAGATAAAAATGGCGAGGTTGTCACGATCCCGGCGCGCAGCGTGTTGGTGGCGGCAGGCACGCTACCGAACACGGTTCTCGCGCGCGAAGACGATGCGTTCGCATTAGATGGGAAATATTTCGCGGCCTGTAATCATGACGGCGCGCGCGTTGCGCCGCAAAGATCGGTCAAGCCGGATCACGCCGATATTTTTGTCGAAAATAGTTACGGTCCGACGCGGATCAGTTTCTTTGGCGATTTGCACCCGAGTTTTTCGGGTAACGTTGTCAAGGCAATGGCGAGTGCGTTGCGCGGGTATCCGTTAATCACGGAAAGCTTACAAAAAATTCCAGCATCAAGCCGTGATGTGAAATCGCTGCGGGAATTTTTACGCGGCGGATTGACCGCGACGATTCATGCGGTGAATCGTTTAACACCGACGATTATCGAAGTAGTTTTACACGCGCCGCTGGCGGCGCAGAATTTTAAACCCGGCCAGTTTTACCGTTTGCAAAATTTCGAAGCGACCAATGGCACGGCGCAAGCATCGGAAGGCATGGCGATGACTGGCGCGTGGGTCGATGTTGAAAAAGGCCTGCTGGCAACGATTATCCTGGAAATGGGCGGATCGAGTTCGCTGTGCGCCAATTGGCGCGCGGGCGATCCCGTGGTGCTGATGGGCCCGACCGGAACGCCAAGCGAAATTCCGCAAAATGAAAAAGTGATTTTGGTTGGCGGCGGGCTTGGCAACGCGGTGCTCTTTTCCATCGGCAAGGCGATGCGTGCGGCGAATAACCGGGTAATTTATTTTGCAGGCTATAAAAATTCCGCCGACCGGTTTAAGCCCGAAGAAATCGAATCCGCCGCCGATGCGGTGGTGTGGGCGCACGATATTGGCGATGCGATTCAACCAGCGCGCGCACAAGACCGTACGTTTAAGGGCAGCATCGTCCAGGCGATGACACATCATTATGATTTGCTAAAAGACGCCAATCGGATTTTATGCATCGGTTCCGACCGGATGATGGCGGCGGTCGCATCCGCGCGGCATAACGAATTGAAAAAATATTTGCCGGATGCGCACATCGCCATCGGCTCGATTAATTCACCCATGCAATGCATGATGAAAGAAATCTGCGCGCAATGTATTCAACGCCATATCGATCCTAAAACGGGCAGGGAAGAAATCGTATTTTCCTGTTTCAACCAGGATCAGGATCTGGATCGCGTCGATTGGAAATGCCTGAACGAACGCCTTTCGCAAAATGGAGCACAGGAGAAATTGACCGCAAGTTGGATTAAGCGCTTGTAGTAAAGCCAAATAATTAGCCTTGACCGTTGTTTCTTATAAAGATAAAATTTTTATAATGAAAATATAGGGGGTTCGAATGAGTGATGATGCCATTCCGCTTGTGGGCGATGATGACCGTGTTTATCAAAAACCAAAAACGGTCAGCCAAAGTTACCTTGCTTTTACCGCAGAGTTTGGCGAGCCTGAGAAAATAGCCAATTTAGCCGATGAAAAATTATTGGATTGCGCCAGAAAGGCGCTTGGCTTGAAAAATTATTTTAAGCAAAAATATGCTCCTATGTCGGTAGTTGCAGAAAGTGCGGCGATGCAAGCGAATGCGGCAAAAAGCGCATTGGCAAATATTCAAGGCCGTCTTGCCGAAGGAATAGAAAAAGCAACGACTTCGATTTTAGATGTGGCTGTAGCGACCTTGGATCAAAAGATTCAAGGCGCGAATACGGCGCAAGCCATGGCCTTATGTGCCAGGGTTGCGGAAGCTGCAGTGAATGAGATGAAAAAATCTCCAGCCAAATATGGCCAGCCTAAAGGTGCAAATGACACGATGAAACAGGCGGTTCTTCATGGCATCGGATTAATGTTGGAGTCCTTTTTAAGAACGGAATCTGCGGCGCGCATCGAATGCGGAGCAGAGGAGATGACAAAGTTGGGATATAAAGAAGAGGGTGTGTATGCGGCAAGAATCGAACGTCGTGCCGCTATCATGACAAGGCTTAAAAGCGATACGGAAAATGCTTTAGGCTGGCACAATCAAGAAATCGCGTTCTGGATTAAGCGCGCTGGTGAAGCGATGAAGGGCAGAGAAGCGTTGATCGGCCAATTGACTGCGGCGGAAAAATCGGCGCTTGGTTTGGCGCCGCCGGAAAGTAAGATCAAGTTCACTGGAGGCGCTGCCGGGGTAAAATGGACACCCGGAAAACCGACTTGGGATGGGAGGGCATCCGGCGGGCGAGCATTTGATGTTGATTCTTCTAACGAGCGGTAATTAATGCAAGCTTAGCGATACATCGGCCATTTTGAATTCGGCCGGTTTGATCAACTGGGTAGAACACACCGTGATTTTATACAGCTTGCCTTCGATATTTTTTTCCCAGAATTTCAGGAATTTGAACAGGACGGGGAATTTTGGCGCGATATCCAATTCCTGCCATAAAAATGTTTGCAACAGGCTGGGGTAATCCGGCAAATGATACAATATTTCAGCGGTAGTTAGCCGGTAATCTTTAAGTTGTTTCTCAAGTTCACTCATATATTCCCTTATGGTAATATAATACCTTATTTTGCCGTCATTTTGGTAAAAATTGCGTTAATTATCATTGCTTTACCCATATTTCCGCTTTGCAAATGCGGTAAAATATTAGAATGGCGCGTTATTTCCGCTTAGTTTGCCGGAGCTTCTAACAGCTTCGCCACATATTTTTGGCTTGCATGGGCCTGGCCCAGCATGGAAATGCCGGCCTGTTGCACAATTTTTTGCGCGGTGTATTCGGTCATTTCCTTGGCAACATCCAGATCGGCGATGGATGATCTGGCGCCTTCCAGATTTTCGACAATGGTGGCGATGTTATCTTGTACTTTTTCCAAACGGTTTACCGCCGCCCCGACACTGGTACGGAACAGGGTCAATTGATTCAACGCGCGTTTGATCGATTGCTCGGCCCGTTTGGCGGCACCGATCGAATTGATCATGCCGTATTCCAATTGATTGTCGAGCGAGTTCAACCGGGTCGATCCAATGCGATAGGCGACGTTATTGATGGTGGCGGCGCTGGCGCCGACGCGAATCGTTCCTTCTTGCCCCAGGGCGCTGGTATTGAGTATCGTATCGATATAACCGCCAAATCGGGATATGAAATCCAGCCTGCCGTCATTGTTTAAATCGGCTAGGTAGACGCTCAAAGGTTGCGAGCTGAACTCATCGCTTCCCACGACCAATTGCAATGCGCCGAATGTAAAAGTTCCAGTGCCCATCATATAATTTCCGGCGATACCGGCCGAGGCGGTTTTTCCGAACACAAGATCGTTGATGCCATCGCCATTCAGATCGGCGGCGGTGACCGAATGCAATCCGAAACCGCCCGTGGAAACACCGGTCTGCGTTCCGGCGAAATTGCCGCTGCCGGAATTGGCCACGATATAGGCCGTGCCGGTTCCGGCGTTATCGGAGTTCAATACGATATCCAGCATTCCATCATTATTCATGTCGATCAATTGGCTGGTGGTAAGGCTGGTGCCAAAGCCGCCGATGACATGGATATTGCCATTGGAAAAGCTGGAGCCGTTCCCGATGGCTCCTTGCACTTGGGTGGTGCTATTGAATACCAAATCGACAACACCATCGTTGTTTATATCGCCCGCGCTGATCCCGGCGATGGTGATTCCAGCGGTGTACGTGGTGCTGGTGAACCCGCTCCCGGTACTTATGTTAATGCGGTAATTGGCTGCGGCGGTGGCGGCCACCAAATCACTCATTCCATCGCCATTAACGTCGGCTACAGTCAATCCGATAGTACCGCTTAAACCTAACCCCACTTGGGTAAAAGTATTATTGCCGCCGTTCTGATAAACGAAAGTGCCGAATCCTCCGGCGACGGCGACATCCGGCCTTCCATCTCCATTGAAATCACCTGTTACAATATTGGTAGGAAGCACCATGCCGCTTATGACTGTAGTGCCCGCATCGAACGTCCCGTCGCCCCGTCCCAACGCTAAGCTTGCGGTACCGGCGCCGTTGGATATGGAAATCATATCCTTAATTCCATCGCCGTTGAAATCGGCAATTACAACGGGTTCGCTTCCTGCGGCGGCTGTTGCTGATGCGCTGCCAAAAGAAATGTTGCCCGCCTCGAACAAAGCCGATCCTGCAAATTTGGTCGACTGCGAAAGCCGGGTAATTTCGTTTTTAATTTGCTGGAATTCGGTATCCAGCATGCCGCGTTCGGTTGCAGAAATATTGCCGCCTTGCGCTTGCGCCGCCAGAGAACGCATGCGGATCAGCATATCCTGCACGCGTTGATAAGATCCTTCGGCGGTTTGCAGAACCGCTACGGATTGTTGCGCGTTCATTCGGTATCTTTGCAAGGAAACCATTTCGCCGCGAATCCGCGAAGATATTGCGACACCGGCGGTGTCATACCGCGCCGATGGCGCATTTTGTCCTGTCGATAAACGCGTCAAAGCGCGCTCCACCGCGTTTTGCGACCGCTGTAACGAACGCAAGGCGATAGTAGAGGCTTGGCTGCTGTTAATCGTCAGCGACATTATTCGTCACCTCCGTTAAACTGTATCAGCTTGGCGATCATGGCTTGCATCTTATTGGCCTGGGTGAGCATGGAAATGCCGGCCTGTTGTACAATTTTTTGCGCGGTGTATTCGGTCATTTCTTTGGCAACATCCAGGTCGGCGAGGGAACTGCGCGCGCCTTCCTGATTTTCAATCATTGTTGCGATGTTGTCCTGGACTTTTTCCAGGCGGTTGATGGTGGCGCCGACGCTGGTGCGGAAATATTTCAAGTTTTCAAGCGCCGCCAGAATATATTGTTCGGATCTGCGCGCCGTGCCGATGGAATTGATCATGCTGTTGCCCAGCATGTAATTTAAGGAATTGAGCGATACCGAGCCCATCCGGAAAGCGATATTATTTTGACTGGCCGGATCGCCGCTGACCCGGAAGGTGCCTTCTAATCCAAGGGTAGTATTATTGATTAACGATGTAGTGGTGATCACGCCGCCGTTAGATGCGGTCCGCACAACATCCATTTTGTGATCGCCATTGACATCGCCAAAGTAAGAGCTGCTGAAAATGTTAAGCCCGGTATCTATAACCGTGGCCGTTCGGAAATAGGAATCGATGCTGCCTGGCGCCAAGGTGTTAAAGTTGATTTGTGACAAGCCTTGAGCATAGCTGAAATAGCGGCCGGTCATGTGAATAAGATCCATCACGCCATCGCCATTATGGTCGCCGAAAAATACGTTGCCGCTGCCGGTTGCGCCGCCGGTAGTATAAGTATAAGCGTTGGTGCTAAAATTATTGTTGCCGTTATTCAGTCGAATATGGGTCAGAGATCCGGCGCTGCTCATGTATACCAGATCCATCAACCCGTCACCGTTGACGTCGAAGAAATCCTGCGATGTTGATAGGGTCAGCGCGCCAGTGTTCCCGGTGGATATTGTGCCGCTGTTATTCATGAATAATTGATAGCTGGCGCCGGCGCGATGCATGATGTCGAGAAAGCCATCATTGTTCATATCAACCACGGATAGGGTGGAATTGCTGACCGCGCCGGTGGCGGTGGAACTTTGGGTGAATGAATTATTGGCGCCAGCCAAAATTACAGTTACGGCGGTGGCGCTGCGGCTGATGATATCGTCTCTGCCATCATTGTCCATGTCGGCGACGATAAACGCGCCGGAAGTGATGCTGACCGCTTGTGCCGTGGTGAACGTTGCATTACCATTGTTATAATAAAGATTAATGTTTCCGGCGCCATCGTAAATCGCTACGTCTTCGTTCCCGTCGCCGTTGAAATCGCCTGTTTGGAAGTTAGTGTGATTAGCGGCGACACTGGCATAAACGGTATTAGAGAATGTTCCATTGCCATTGCCTAGATACACATTGGTGCTGGCCGTACTGGACATGGACAGAATCAAATCAACAATACCGTCACCATTCATATCGGCGAAACGTCCATTTTGTAGTGTATTATTGTTGGTGTTACCGGTCAGTGTCGACAGGCTGAGGTCGCCGCTGTCGAATATTTCCGTGCCGTTGAACCGCACGCTTCCGGCCAGGCGGTCGATCTCCGCTTTAATCTGCTGATATTCGGTATTCAGCATGCCGCGTTCCACCGCCGATAAATGCCCGCTTTGCGCCTGCGCAGACAAGGAGCGCATCCGCACCAGCATTTCTTCAACACGTTGATAGGCGCCTTCGGCGATTTGCAACATGCTGACGCCTTGTTGCGCATTCAATTGATAGCGCTGCATGGAAACGATCTCGCCGCGAATACGAGAGGATATGGCAACGCCAGCCGCATCGTACCGCGCCGACGGCGCATTTTGTCCTGTCGATAAACGGGCCAGGGCGCGATCCATCGCATTCTGCGACCGGTTTAACGCGCGCAAGGCGATAGTGGATGCTTGGCTGGTGTTAATCGTCAGCGACATTAGGCGTCACCTCCGTTTAACTCGAGCAGCTTGGCGATAATCGCTTGCATCTTGTTGGCTTGGGTTAACATCGAAACGCCGGCTTGTTGCACAATTTTTTGCGCGGTGTATTCCGTCATTTCCCGTGCTACATCCAGATCGGCGATCGAGCTGCGCGCTCCTTCCTGATTTTCGACCATGTTGGAAATATTATCTTGGACTTTTTCCAGACGATTGATGCTGGCGCCGACATTGGTGCGGAATAAGCTCAATTGATCCAATGCTTCCTTGATCAATTGTTCGGCGCGTTTTGCGGTGCCGATCGAATTGATCATACTGAATTCCAAGCCTTGCGCCAAAATATTCAACCGCATCGTGCCAAGGCGGAAAGCAACATTGTCCGAGGCTGCCGCGCCGTTGCTGACGCGGATAGTGCTTTCCAATCCGCTGGTGCTGGTATTCAAAATACTTTGCATGCTGGATTGTTTGCGATTAAGGATGTCGATTCGGCCATCGTTGTTTAGATCGCCGAAAATGATATTGACGTTAAACGTGCCGGCGATAGTGGTAGTTTGCGCGGTGCTGAAATTGAAACCTCCTGTACCTTGCAACCAAAAGACGCTATTGTTGACGGTAGACGAAGTGAATAAATCCAAATTGCCGTCGCCGTTCATATCGGCGAGGCACATGTTGCCCAGGGCCGTGGCTGAACCGACGTTAACAACTCCTCCAAGGGCAAGACTTCCGTTGCCAAGATTGCGGATCATTTCGATGTTGCCGGATGTTTTGCCATAGACAAGATCCAAATATCCGTCGCCGTCAATATCGGCAACAGAGCCGCGCGAGTTAAAAGTGTTGCCGGCATTGGTGTAAAGGCCGCTGTTGCTATATCCGCCACCATTGGTGCTGTTCATGATTTGCACTTGGGTTGAGCTATTTAAAATCAAATCCAGCGTGCCATCGTTGTTCATGTCGGCAAGGGCGATATTGTTAGCGGTAATGTTTGCGGTATAAGCGGCACTGGAGAAATTGCCCCCGCCAGTAGCAGTATAAACCGTTACCGTGGTACCGCTGCGCGTGACAAAATCGGCCATGCCATCGCCATTGATGTCGCCGGCTATCATGGCCGGCACCGCGCCCAAGGCAAAGGTGTTCATGCTGGAAACCGTGCCATCGCCGTTATTGCGATAAAGGGTTATTGCTGCGCCGGTGTAAACCCCAAAATCGACTTTGCCGTCACCGTCGAAATCTCCCACCATGGATACCGGCGACGACATGGACATCGGAAACGCCAGCGTCACTTCGTTTTCGAAACTGCCGTCGCCGCGCCCATATGAAACCGTGACGTTTCCAGCCACGCTGTTGAACGCGAGCACGTCCAAAATGCCATCACTGTTGAAATCGACCAATTGACTGCTGCCATTGGAAACGCCGCTGGTGCCGATGGTATAATTTCGCGCGCCGGCAAAATCGAACGAAAGATTGCCGACATCCATCAGCAATGTTCCGCCGAAACTGGATGCCATGGCGATGCGCGTGATCTCGTCTTTCAGTTGCTGATACTCGGTGTCAAGCATGCCGCGTTCGACATTGGATAAATTCGAACCTTGCGCTTGCGCGGCGAGAGAGCGCATTCGTATCAGCATGTCCTGGCCGCGTTGATACGATCCCTCCGCGATCTGCATCATGCTGACGGCTTGTTGCGCGTTCTGTTTGTATTTTTGCAAGGCAACGATTTCGCCGCGGATGCGGGAAGATACAGCGACACCGGCGACATCGTACCGCGCGCTTGGCGCATTTTGTCCGGTGGATAGACGAGTCAACGCGCGCTCCATCGCATTCTGCGACCGCTGCAGAGAACGCAAGGCAATGCTTGCGGCTTGGTTACTGTTGACCGTCAATGACACTCGGGACACCTCCTGCGTCTATAAGTGCCTCATGCACAAACATAATTTGTCTGTGCACAAAAATGGGTTCATACTTTGACCCTATCTTACAGTATGGATCAAAAAGGATAAAAATTGCTTAATAGGATGCAATTGTTACAGTATGAATTTATTGTTTTCAATAGGTTATAGTATTTTGTAAATGGTCTCTTAAGGATACAAAAAAGGAAATAATATTATAAAATATTTTGGATTGGGCCATTGACACCAGTAATATTCTTACCTAAATGTTTAGCACTCTTTGAGGCGGAGTGCTAATATCTGCCTAGAAGGTATATTCCAGTATGTATCTACTGGATTCACTTATTTTTAACTTATTGAGAAGGAGCAGTCCTCATGAAATTTAGACCGTTACATGACCGCGTTTTGGTAAAACGCGTCGAGTCGGAAACTAAAACCGCCGGTGGAATTATTATTCCAGATAGCGCCCAAGAGAAACCGATGGAAGGCGAAGTCGTTTCCGTTGGCACCGGCAACCGCGATGAAAGCGGTAAATTGATTCCGTTGGATGTGAAATCCGGCGATCGCATTTTGTTCGGCAAATGGTCCGGCACCGAAGTAAAGATGGATGGCACCGATTATCTGATCATGAAAGAATCGGATATTATGGGCATCATCGAAAATTCGGGTTCCAAGAAAAAAGCGGCCTAATAAGCCAGATTAACGTCATATAAAGGAGATTATCCATGGCAAAACTAATTCATTCCGGCCAAGCCGGACGCCAAAAATTGCTAAGCGGTGCTTTGCAAGCGGCGAGCACTATTGCATCGACCTTAGGCCCGGGCGGCCGCACGGTATTGTTGCAAAAATCGTTTGGCGACCCACGTTCGACCAAAGACGGCGTAACCGTTGCGAAAGAAATCGAATTGGCCGATCCGTATGAAAATATGGGCGCGCAATTGATCAAAGCGGCGGCGAGCAAAACCGTCGATGCAGCCGGCGATGGTACCACCACATCTTCGGTGTTGGCCGGATCGTTGATGCAAGAATCGATGAAATACATCATGGCGGGCGCGAACGCGACCGATCTGCGCCGTGGTTTGGACATGGCATCGAATGCCGTGTGCGAGCGTTTGTCGAAAATGTCGAAAAAAGTATCGACCAATCAGGAAATCAGCCAAATCGGCACGATTTCCGCGAACGGCGACAAAGAAATCGGCGATATGCTGGCCAAAGCCATGGACAAAGTCGGCCATGAAGGCGTGATCAGCGTCGAAGAAGCGAAATCGATGGAAACCGAATTGGATGTCGTCGAAGGCATGCAATTCGACCGCGGTTACATTTCCCCGTATTTCGTAACCAACGCCGAAAAAATGATCTGTGAATTGGACAGCCCATTCATTTTGATTTTCGAGAAAAAATTGTCGGGTTTGCAAGCGATGTTGCCAGTATTGGAAGCAATCGTGCAATCGGGCAAACCATTGTTGGTCATTGCCGAAGACGTCGAAGGCGAAGCCTTGGCGACCTTGGTGGTGAACAAATTGCGCGGCGGCTTGAAAGTCGCTGCCGTGAAGGCGCCTGGATTCGGCGATCGCCGCAAAGCGATGCTGGAAGACATTGCGATCTTGACCAACGGCCAATTGATTTCCGAAGATCTGGGAATCAAGCTTGAAAATGTTTCGTTGAACATGCTCGGCAAAGCGAAAAAAGTGGTTATCACCAAAGAAGAAACCACCATCGTCGACGGTTCCGGCAAGAAAAACGAAATCACCGCACGCGTCGATCAAATCAAAGCGCAAATCGCGGAAACTTCCAGCGATTACGACAAAGAAAAATTGCAAGAACGCTTGGCCAAATTGGCTGGCGGCGTTGCGGTAATCCGCGTCGGCGGCGCAACCGAAGTCGAAGTGAAAGAACGCAAAGACCGCGTCGAAGACGCGATGCATGCAACCCGTGCAGCGGTGCAAGAAGGTATCGTTCCGGGCGGCGGCGTTGCGTTATTGCAAGCATCCAAAGCGCTGGATGGTATTAAAACCAGCAACGACGATCAACGCGCGGGCATCGATATCGTTCGCCGCGCCTTGCAATCGCCATTGCGCAAAATCGCCGAGAACGCTGGCGAAGACGGTTCCGTCATCGTTGGCAAAGTATTGGAATCGAAAGAAACCAATTTCGGCTGGGATGCGTACAAAGGCGAGTTCACCGATCTGGTGAAATCGGGCATCATCGATCCGACCAAAGTGGTTCGCACCGCTTTGCAATCGGCGATTTCCGTTGCCGGTCAATTGATCACAACCGAAGCCGTGATTGCCGATCTTCCGAAAAAAGAAGAACCGCATGGACACGATCATGGCGGCGGTGGCGGTGGCATGGGCGGAATGGGCTTCTAGTCCGATCCGACGTCAAAAAGACAGAAAAGGGACGGTTTATCCGTCCCTTTTTTTATGAGAGAAGGCTACCCAACAACCCGCTATTTCCTGGCTTGCTGGAAGATCAAATATATTGTAAAGAGATACTATCCACTTTATAAAAGGATTCCCATGCGCCAACTTTCTGCCTTATTTGTTGCAAGCGCCAGTTTTTTATCTCCCTTCGTAGAAACCGCGCAATCTTCCGATTCCACACAATCCGGTATGATAGAATTAATTGCTCGATATACCGTGCAGAATGAGGCAGAAGAACAAAAGAAAAAAGACCGCGATGTCGAAGCTCGCGCAAAATTGGATAAAGCCATGGTGCCATGGCTAGCCGCGGTGCAAGATGTGATTGATGTTCTTGGGCCTGGAATAGATCGCAATGGCAAATATGTAAATATGCGATTAGAGCACGACGACGTCTCTTGGGTAGGATCGGATTTGCAAATAGGGCTTGCCGATGCCTACAACGATCAGGCTAACCCATTTGCTAAATCCACTCCGGGTTTGACGGTCCATTTCAGTATGAGTTATGTCGGAGATCGCCCAAGCCTTACCTATTATACCGTCAATGAATTGCCTTACCCGCAGGAAGTGCTTTGGGGATGGGGACAATCGCCAATCCCAGAAGGCGAAATAGCATTAGTTCATAATTTTAGCAGACATATCTCTACAGACACTCCTGAATCTTTGGAATATTTTAAACGCATCTTGGCCCGTTGGGTTGTCAATAATTTAGATCATCCGCAGATTGATGCGGCAGTTGCCGAGCAAACATCATTACACGAAATGCCGCCAGTCGGAAATTGGGTAACAGAAGCGCCTATTAAGCCGATGCGTGTTTTGATTGGTGAAGCAGGCTGGCGCAAGGTGTTGGCTCCTTTGGCCGAACAAAAACGAATCGCAGCAAGGGAGAAGTTAAACGACAATCCCCAGTTTATCGCCGCGCAATCCGCAGCGGCACCGTATTTACGAGTGGCGCGCGAAGTAGAAGCATTGGGTCGAGACGTGGATGGTAGACATGTTATTGTTACAGAAGGTTGGACGGAGCATGCCTCGCAGCCTAGCTATCGTCATCCAATCCCCACCGAATATTCTATTAGAGTGCAACTGCAAAATCCTAAATCCGAGTGGGTTCCGCCGCATTTGAACCAAGGTATGGTTTTGACTTTCCGTGGTGATGGCAGCCAGCAAATGCCGATATTGAAAGAAGGCCTTCCTTTCCCCAATTCACCAATAAAGATGTCTTATCGGTTTGGAGAAACTACTAGGAAATGGCCACCCAATAATACCCCGGCGACTTTGGAGCAATGGACAGGGGCGCTAGCCAATTTTGTGAGCGAAATGATGCCAAATAATTTCCAGGTCCAAAAAGCGGTGGCGGAAGCAAGAGCACGCAGCGCACGATAATTTGTTTAGGGAGCAGCTCATTATTTATCATTTGTTTTAAATGGGTTAGGGAATATTCCGGATGTGTTGCTATTAGATCATATTTATTGTATTAGAAAATTCTTATCACTTAGCGGAGGATTTTATCATGGCTTATTCTATGGCACGCCGGGCTTTGCCTTTTATGCTTGCGGGCGTTTCGCTGGTTTATATAACGGCATGCAAAAAAGACGATCCATCCGCGCCACCACCGCAAACCGTTACCGTTATAGTTCCTGCGGATCATGAACCAAAGTCTTTAGATGTTTTGTTGGGCGATGTTGGCATTAAACAGGAACAAGAATACGCAATCGAAGCAGCGGCAAAAGCCGAACAAGAACGAATCGCACAGCAAAAATTAGAAGCCGCCGAAAAACAAGCCGCGCCGTACCTGAAAGCCGTGCAAGATATCATTGCGGAACTAGGATCTGATCCTAAAGGAGATTTTTTAAAATTCGATATTGTTACCGACCGTATAGATTGCATGTATACGTTAAATGTTGGCGTTGTGAAGTCGGGCGAAAAGGCTTTGTTTCCATATTCGTTTGAATTTGATCAAGATGGCAAAGCATGGCATTCCGGAAAAACCCCTTATTCCATAAGTGATTTTACATATAGTGTAGCCTCGATCGTTTTCAGGGAGATGCCCTCTCATCCGAAAATAGAAGGAATTATGGTTGATGCGGATTGGAGTTCGGAGGTTCCCGTAAATCCGGCGGGGCAAAATGCCGGTCAGCCAATCACATTCATGCAATGGTTGACTTATTTTAAGGCAAACGCCAGTTATTATAATTGGAGAGAAGATAAGGCCGATCAAAAAAGACAAAAAGAGCAAGACGCGTTGGTGGAAAAAACGCAACCTTTCGCGGCGCCTTATTTGGCAGAAATCGAAAAAATCGCCGCTTATGGCGCGGATGCGGAAGGCAGAACGATCAAAGTAACTCAAGTAGTAGATTTGCACGGTGATGGATATTATATAGAAGTGCGGAGAGTCGATCCCAAGGATGTAACGTGGAAAGAAAAACAGCCTGCGTTTTACATAAGTTTCGGTCTTAATGGCAATCAGCCATATTTTGAAACTAGACCGCGAGAATTGAAAGATGGCCATATAGATTTGCGCGCTTTTAAACCGGCACGGCCAGATGTTGTGCCGGAATATGGTATCGGCAACTTCCAAACGGATTTAGCCGCATGGATGGTCAAGGCGATGTATACAAATTCTCGTGTTCAGCAAAAGATTGCTGATGCAAAAACACGAGCGCGGTAATTGGATCATTAAAATGAAAAAGGGCGGTGGATCCGCCCTTTTTTTATGCGTGTTATTTTATTTTTAATGCGCGAACGAAATATATTCCTTAACTAGCGCACTAATATGCGAATACAAAATCGCGATATTTAGGCCGCATTTTTTTCCTTTTGCACCGTTTTTTTCGACATTCATCAAAAGTTCATTGGATGTCAGCATCCAACACAGATATATGCTCGTCGCATCCAGCATCCCTTTGGTGCAACTATTAATTCAACCCAACAAGGAGATTAATATGAAAATGAATGGTTATGTTTTACCAGCAGCGGCGGCATTAGGCGTTTTTGCGATGCAGGCACCTGCGGGCATTATTGCCAGCGATAATTTTGGCGGATCGCTGCAGCCGCAAGTTTACGGTACAGGCTTTATGCCCAATAGCGGTTCTGGGTCTTGGTCGGCAAATTGGTATGCTGGTCGTGTAAAGGTAGAAAACAGCAATCTAAGCCATGGTTTGTCGGTTGTGCCCGCAACCGGTTATTCCATCGGCAGCAGCGATGGCGAAATAGCCAACGCGCGCCGGGATTTTACCGCGACATCCAATCCTTCTTACTCGTTTTTATCGCGCGGCCCTGTTTTGTTCGATATCAATACGGTCAGCAATCCTAAACCTATCGACATTACTTATTCCGTCGATAGCAACGGAAAATTAGACGGTAGAATCACTTATTGGCATCAAAATAATGGGTGGAGCGATACCGGGACTTTTGATTTGCCGCACAATATTACGGCAGCACAAACGATTATGACGTTGGTGCAAGTTACGCCGACCGCGGCCAATATTTGGTTCTTACATCCATACCACAGTTCTTACGATATCAATACACCGGATGTGTCATTAAGTGGGATCTTAAGTCAGAATTACGAACGTGTAGTGGCGCTTACTTTCCCGGATGAAAATTATTCGGGTCAAATGGATGGGGTAGTTATTGCAACCAGTATCAATGACATTGCTCCTATGGTGATGCCGACTCCTGGCGCGGTCAGCGCATTGGTAGGCGCTGGCATTTTGGCCATGGGCAACCGCAGACGTGGTGCGCGGTAGAAATCAGGCCTTATTTAAGAAAAAGGGACGGCAAAGCCGTCCCTTTTTATCTTGAACTGAAATAAAAATTATACCCTTACCAGATCACGAGCGGCCTGGGCCACTTGGGCTGGTGGCAAAGTAGTTCTTGGTTTTTTGGCGGCAGTTTCTTTCCCGCCAGCGAATTCAATCGCGCCCAATATTGCTTGCTGTTCTGGGGTTAAAGGTATAAATCCGAATTGCTGTAATTCCGCCGGTGCATAGTTTTTGGTGGTGAATAAAACGCCATCCACGGTCATGAACCAAGTTTTTCCTTTGGACGTTTGTCCGCAAAAACCGATAAAGTTCGGTTTCAATAAATCTTGCACTTCGGGCAAGGTAGGATGACCGGGCGCAGCGCCGGTCATATTGTATGAGCCGTTAATCAGGCTTTCATAAGCGCGATTGCCTCCAATATTCCCTTGGTCTCCACATTGCACATAATTGGAATGGCGGTTTTGAACATTTTTAAAACGATCCCAAACTTGCTGGGTATCGGCATCGCCATATTGAATGGGGTTATGAGCGTCTACTAAAACCCATAGGCTATAGTTGGCATAATTTCCAACCATCATATGTTGATCAACCGCCCAGCGGTCTTGGGTCTGAGATCCGTAATACAAGGACACATAAGTTCTATTATCGGTACTGATAGCGGTGATTCCGCCATTCTGACCTTTATAAACCCCATTTTTATTTCGGAGAGCAGCTTGGCATTCACGGCCTTTGGTGGATTCGAAAGCATCGTCCTCACCATAAATTACGCCGGTGGAATTGTTTTTCATTCCATTGATGCAGATCCAAAGACCGGGAACAGGACGGCCTTGCTCATCTTTAGGATTATGCACCCGTGGATCGAGCACTGGGCCAGATTCGGTTACGAATAAAATTCCATCCATTATTTTGTTCCTTTCAACACTGATTATAGTATATCCTTTTAAGAGTCAAAAGTCAATGTATTAAGTAATTGATATATAATAATATTATTAACTTATGCACCAAATTATATGATGCTAAGAAAAGCAGAAAAATTCTGGCAAGTGTTTTTTATAAAAATAGGCTAAAAATTTTACCAGGCAAAAACATATTTACAGGAGAGAAAAAATGGCACCAGGCCCATCCGATCCACATGCATCCGATTACCCAATTGAACCAAGTTGGAAGATAGAAATCACAACGCGCGTTAGTTCAGAAGATCGTGGCAAGCCACATCTCGGTGATGTAGTGGATTTGCGATTTGTTGATTTTGTTAAAGATGCTGGCCGTGAGTGCAAGTAGCCTATAGGAACCTAGCTGCTAATTTTTTACGCCTTCGGCCTTAGGGTTGGGAACGCGATCACATCGCGGATGCTGGCCGAATCGGTCAGCAGCATGACCATTCGGTCAATGCCGATGCCCAGCCCGCCCGTTGGCGGCAAGCCATATTCCAATGCGGTGACATAATCTTCGTCCATCATTTGCGCTTCGGAATCGCCGGCTTCGCGTTGTTTCATTTGATCGGCGAACCGGTCATGTTGATCGACCGGATCGGATAATTCCGAAAACGCGTTGGCGATTTCCCATCCGTTGGCGAACGATTCAAATCGTTCGGTCAGGATTGGATTGGAACGATGTACTTTAGCCAATGGCGAAATATCTTTTGGCAAATCGATCACGTGGGTTGGTTGCACCAATGTCGCTTCGACCTTGGCATCGAACGCGGCGGCAACAACCTGGCCCCAATTGGATTTTTGTTCGACGTATACGCCCATTTTATCGGCGGCGCTGCGCGCCAAGGCCGGATCGGTGATTTGCATGAAATCGACGCCGGTGACTTCCTTGATCAAATCGGTCATGGATTTACGCGGCCAAGGCGGGGTGAAATCGATATCACGACCTTGATAAGTTACCTTGGTTGTGCCCAAAACCGTTTTGGCGCAATGCGCGATAATATTTTCGGTCAAGGTCATGATGTCGTTATAATCGGCATAAGCCAGATATAATTCCAACGTGGTGAATTCCGGATTATGTTTGATCGAAATGCCTTCGTTGCGAAAACAACGATTGATTTCATATACGCCGTTCGCAAGACCTCCAACGATCAAGCGTTTCAAATGCAATTCTGGCGCGATGCGCAAAAAGAAATTGGAATCGAGCGCATTGTGATGCGTTGTAAATGGTTTGGCCGACGCGCCGCCTTGGATGGCGTGCAACATTGGCGTTTCGACTTCCATAAAACCGTTATCGTCCAGATACCGGCGCATCGCCGATACAATCCGGCTGCGATTGCGCAATGTGGTGCGGGATTGTTCGTTCATAATCAGATCGACATATCGTTGGCGGTAACGCGTTTCGACATCCGAAAGTCCGTGATATTTTTCCGGCAAAGTATGCAATGCCTTGGACAAAACAGTAATGGTTTGCATTTTTACCGATAATTCGCCGCGCGGTGTCCGGCGGATGGTGCCAACCGCGCCAATCATATCGCCGATATCCAGCAAATCGCGAATGGCGAGTTGATCGGCGGATAAATTATCCTTGTGACCGAACAATTGGATTTTGCCGGATTCATCCATCAAATCGATGAACATCCCCGAATTGCGGTACGCCATAATACGCCCGGCGACTTGGACTACATCGGTGGTTTCGGTGCCGGCGGCGAGATCTTTATATTTATCCTGCAATTCCTGCGCGGTATGGCTGCGGGTATATTTATAAGGGTAGGGGTTGATGCCCATTTCGCGTAACTTCGCGGCCTTGCTCAAACGAATCGCTCGGTAATCTTCGCTATGGATTTCGTTGGGCGTATTTTGGGCGGCGGTTTTTGCGGTCATATATAAAGCTCCTAAAAGATCGGGAATCATAGCAGTCTTGCGAACGGCAGTAAAGCTTGTGGATATTGCGTAGAAAGGCTTGAATTTTGTATAGGGGCTTATATATCTCTCGCATGACACAGCAAAACCCCATTTTAAATCCTCTCCAGCTTGGCAACTTCACCTTAAAAAACCGCGTTATTATGGCGCCGTTAACAAGAATGCGGGCGAAAATGCCCGGCAATATTCCTTGGCCGCTAAACGCCGAATATTATGCGCAACGCGCCGGTGCGGGCCTGATTATTTCCGAGGCCACGCCGATCAGCCCGATGGGCCATGGATATTACGCGACGCCTGGCATTCATACGACAGAGCAAATCGAAGGTTGGAAATTGGTCACCAAGGCCGTGCATGATGCGGGCGGTTTGATATTTTTGCAATTATGGCATGTGGGCCGCCAATCGCATCCGGATTTATTGCCGGGCGGCGCATTGCCGGTGGCGCCATCGGCGATTTCGCCCGGCGGGCAAGCGCCGACTGCAACTGGAATGAAAGATCGCCCAGTGCCGCGCGCTTTATCTTTGGATGAAATTCCGCAAATCGTCGAAGATTATCGCCATGCGGCGGCGAACGCAAAACTGGCTGGATTCGATGGCGTTGAAATTCACGCGGCGAACGGATATTTGCTCGATCAATTTCTCAGCGATCAGGCCAATGTCAGAACCGATATCTATGGCGGCAGCGTTGAAAACCGCGCCCGTTTGACATTAGAAGTTGTGCGCGCCGTATTACGCGAATGGAATTCGCGTCAGGTTGGAATTCGCCTGTCGCCATCCGGCACGTTCGGCGAAATTCATCACACTGACCGTTGGGCCCAATATTCGTATGTCGTCGAACGGTTGCGCGAATATCATTTGGCCTATATTCACCTCGTTGAACCGCGCGCGGAAGGCGCGCGCGATAAACCGTTGCTTGAAACAGATATCGAATTGGACCGGTTTAAACCGTTAATTGGCCCGGAAACTTGTTTGATTGCGGCGGGCGGACACACGCATGAAACCGCGAATCAAGCGATCGCGAGCGGCGTGGCCGATGCAGTGGCGTTTGGGCGCTGGATTATTTCCAATCCCGATTTGGCAGACCGGTTTTGCGCCGGGGCGGAATTGACGCCATATGACCGCGATACTTTTTATGGCGGTACGGAAAAAGGTTATACGGATTATCCATTTATGGACGCATCAAAGAAAAAAGCCTGCGCTTAGATTATTATTTTCGCGCTGGTTTTAATCCGTCCATGGGCGAAGTCCCAATATAGTTTCTTGGCATGCGCGGCGACCAGGCCGGGGGCGGGATCGAATGTCCGGTCTTCCAATTTACTGCAGGCGCGGATTTTAAATAAATTGCCGGTTGAAAATATTTCATCGGCCTGCATCAAATCATCCAGGCGGGTGATTTTTTCTTCGATTTTATATCCCGCATCGGCCAGCAATCCCGTAACGCGTTGGCGGGTAATGCCATTTAAAAAGCAAGCATTGGGTTTCGGCGTATAAACAATTTTGTTTTTGACATAAATCAAATTGGCCACTGCGAATTCACATACATTATCGTTTAAATCGAGCATAAGGGCGGTATCGAACTCGCGTTCTTTCGCTTCGACCCCAGCAAGATGAATATTGGTATATAACGCATTCGCTTTGGCAGTGGTTGGCGCGGTGCGCGGATCGGGGCGGCGGCAGGATGTTACGCAAGCGGTGAATGTGTCGCCCGCCCACGGCACTTCGCTGGCGACGACAGCAAAATTGATTTTGGTTTGATTGGCGGGAATGATCCCTTCGGCCGCCCAGAATTCCAGGCGAATATATATAAGCGCGTCTTTGGGGAATTTCGCAATGGTTTGGCGGCAAATATCGATGGCGTATGCGGCATCCACCGGCGGGGTCAGGCGTAAACGCTGCGCCGATAAAACCGACCGCTGGCAATGTAACTCCAAATCGGGCGTTACGCCTTCGAATGTGCGGGCGCTGTCGAACACGCCAACGCCAACCCAGGCGCCATTATCCATCGCGCGCATCATCGGTGGGTTGCCATCGAACGCATCACCCGGCGTGGACCAAACGCCGTCCTCGTTATGCCGTTTAATGTAGGTAACGCACGCCATCAGGGTGCCTAAAAATTCGCGGCCAGTTTTTCAGGCGAAACGATTTGGCAGGCGCGCTTTTTCTTTTTTAACAAGGAACAAGCTTCGTTGGCGCCATTTTCCGTAAGTCCAATTAACCTGGCGCGGTAAACGCGCTTTTTGCCCTTGGCAAGCGGAGAGACATCGACCATCGCGACTTTTAATAGAGTATGCAATTTACGCGCCTTGGTGGCGGCGGTTTTTGCCTTGCCGGCGGAGTTGAATGCGCCAACTTGAACGCCCCAGCTGTTGGATGAATCCGAAGACAGGGCGGATGGTTCGGAAACCGGTTGCACATAATTGTTCGAAGCCAGGCTGACATTCGCCGCCGGTTTCGCCGCTGCTACTGGAATGATCGGATCGGCGGCATCGCCGGATGGTTCGTCCTTGGTGGATGCGGTGTAATCGTTGCCTGCGATGCGGTCTGGAATATCTTCGCCATCGGAACGGGCGGTTGGCACCAATCCGCCTGGCACCGGATAAGATGCATAGGCGCGAGCAATGCCGATTTTTTCAAAATTATTATCCAGCAAACGTTGCATTTGAGTATCGCGCCAATTGGCCGATTTTCCGCCCATCACGACGCCAACCAAACGGCGGCCGCTGCGTTCGGCGGAAGCAACGAGATTAAATCCAGAAGCGCGGATGTAACCGGTTTTAATGCCATCTAATCCTGGGTAATTGCCAAGCAGATGGTTGTGATTGTTGATCGTTTGGCCACGGTAAACAAATTGTTCGGTGTTGAACATTTTATAGTGGCTTGGAAAATCGCGGATCAAGGCCTGACCCAAAACACCCATATCGCGGGCAGTGGTGATTTGGCCGCGGGCCGGAAGACCGGATGCGTTTTTAAACGCGGTGCGGGTCATGCCCAATTTTTTCGCTTGCGCGGTCATTTGCGATGCGAATTTCGCTTCGCTGCCCGCAACGCCTTCGGCCAATACAACGGCCATGTCATTCGCTGAACGGGTAATGATGGCGAGCAAGGCGTTGCGTACGGAAATTGTATCGCCCGGATTCAATCCCAGTTTGGATGGCGGTTGACGCGAGGCGCGTTTCGATACGCGCAGTTGTTGATCCCAGGTCAATTTGCCTTTGGCCACGGCGTCGAATACCAGATAGGCCGTCATCATTTTGGTCAAAGACGCAGGCTTGCGTTGTTCATGCTGATATTTTTCGTCCATGACCTTGCCGGTGTAGGCATCGAAGATTATATGGGAATAACGCGCTTGCGCCGGGGTTGCAGACAAGGCCACTATTAATACTAATAGTATTGGCAAAAAGCGCAAAAACGGCAATTTCTTCGATTTTTCAAGCATTTCTATGAAAACACAATATCTAGGGATTGAGACGGTAAAGTACCACTCAATCTAGTTTACTCATTTTAATTCTATTCTAGAACACTAATCTTAATATTTTCCAAAACTTAGCTGAGGATATTGTTGAGAATGCGTCCTATAGCATACAAGCCACACGAAATAATATTATTCTTTGCCGCACTGCAAAAATATGCTTGACAACCCATTGAAGTATCATTATATACAAGTTATTGCGATGCAAAAACTATAAAAACCCCTGGAACTTAAGGTTTTTTAGGATTAGAGTTATTAACAGGCTTTGGAATAGGAGTTTATCATGGCTAAAGCAAAATCTAGCGCGAAATCGGCAAAATCGTCTGCCAAATCGTTCAACGAATCATACACCAATGGCAAAAACGGCTTTGAATCCGCCGCTAAAAGCTTTGAAAACTTTTTCAACGCTAAAGGTATGGAAGAAGCCACCGCTTACAGCAAACAAAATTTAGATGCGGTTCTGGAAACTAGCAATTTGTTGGCCCAAGGTTGCCAAGAAATCAGCAACGCTTGGATGGGTTTTGCCCAACAATCGCTGCAAACCAGCGTAAATGCTGCAAAAGAATTGATGGGCTGCAAATCCTTGCAAGAAGCAATGGAACTGCAAACCACCTATGCTCGCAGTTTCTTTGAAGATGCTGTGAACGAAGGTTCCCGTCTGTCGGAAATGTCTGCCCGCGTTGCGAACGAAGCGTTCGAACCTGTCCGTGGCACCATCAACACCGCGATGGAAAAAGTTTTTAAAGCCGCCTAATAGCGATTTCAAATACTTAAGTTGGAAAAGGCCCGGTCATCCGGGCCTTTTTTATTGTCCAAATAAACACTACATAAACATTATGCACGGGAAGGGGGCCGGGCTAAAACTTTATTAATCATTCCAATGTGATACTATAAGGGTCATTCAAAGGCTTATCCCATGCCCGATCATCCAAACCATAACGAACCAGGCGGCCCATCCTCGCCGGGATTAATTTTAAAAACGCGGCCAAAAACCAAAAAGCCGTCGATGTACAAAGTTTTGCTTTTGAACGACGATTACACGCCGATGGAATTCGTGATCCATATATTGGAACGATTTTTCCAAATGCCGCGCGAAAGCGCGACGCAAATCATGCTGGAAATTCACACACGCGGCGTGGGCCTGTGTGGTATATTCACCCATGAAGTCGCCGAAACCAAGGTGAGTATGGTGATGGATTACGCCCGCGCGAATCAACACCCATTGCAATGTACGATGGAAAAGGAATAGGGGGATCAAATGTTATCCAAACACCTAGAGCGAACTTTACACCGCGCCATCGACACAGCCGGGGAATATCGCCATGAATTCGCGACATTGGAACATTTATTATTGGCGCTGACCGAAGACAGCGATGCGATCGCGGTGATGCGCGCCTGCGGCGTCGATATCGTATTGCTGCAAAAAGAATTGATCGAACATCTCAGCACCACATTGGACAATCTAACCTCGCAATCCGCGGTCGAGGCCAAGGCCACCGCCAGTTTCCAGCGCGTGATTCAGCGCGCGGTAATTCATGTACAATCGGCGGGCAGGGCAGAGGTGACCGGCGCGAATGTGTTGGTTGCGATGTTCAACGAACGCGAATCTTTCGCGGTATATTTCCTAAGCCAGCAAGGCATGAACCGGTTCGATGCGGTCAATTATCTATCCCACGGTATCGCGAAAATGCCGGGCCGCAACCAATATCGCCGCCCAACCGGTACATCCGATGAAGAAGCCGCCGAAGGTCAGGCCGCGAATGCGACCGGCGCGAATTTGTTATCGGCCTATTGCGTCAATTTGAATCGTAAAGCAGCCGAAGGTAAAGTCGATTCCCTGATCGGCCGGGACGAAGAACTGGAACGCGTGGTGCAAATTCTCTGCCGCCGCACTAAGAATAACCCATTGTTGGTTGGCGATCCGGGCGTTGGCAAAACCGCAATTGCCGAAGGTTTGGCGTTGCGCATCGTCAAAGGCGATGTGCCGGATATTTTAAAACCCGCCACTGTGTATAGTCTTGATATGGGTGCATTGCTGGCCGGAACGCGGTACCGTGGTGATTTTGAAGAACGATTAAAGGGCGTGATTGCGGAATTGGAAAAAGACGCGCATGCGGTTTTGTTTATCGACGAAATTCATACCATCATCGGCGCTGGCGCAACATCTAATGGCGCGATGGATGCATCGAATATTTTGAAACCAAGCCTGTCGAATGGCGGCATCCGTTGCATCGGTTCGACCACATATAAAGAGTACCGCAACCATTTCGAAAAAGACCGCGCGTTATTGCGCCGGTTCCAGAAAATCGATGTGAATGAGCCTGCGCTGGACGATGCGATTAAAATCATGCGCGGATTGAAAGGCGTTTATGAAAAACATCACGGCGTGAATTATACCGATGCGGCGATCAAGGCATCGGTGGAATTATCCGCCAAATATATCGGTGATCGCAAATTACCGGACAAGGCGATTGACGTGATTGACGAGGCGGGTGCAATTCAAAAACTGCGCAAGCCGGAAGACCGCAAAACCACGATCCAAGTTAAGGATATTGAGGATGTCGTTGCGAAAATCGCCCGCATTCCATCCAAAGCCGTATCGCAAGATGACAAGCAAACCTTGCAAAATCTGTCGCGCGATTTGAAACGCGTGGTGTTCGGCCAGGATAAAGCGATTGAGGCGCTGGCCTCATCCGTAAAATTATCGCGCGCGGGATTGCGCGAGCCGGAAAAACCAATCGGCAGCTATTTATTCTCTGGCCCAACGGGGGTCGGCAAAACCGAAGTCGCGCGGCAATTGGCGCACACGATGGGATTAAAATTGATCCGTTTCGATATGTCGGAATATATGGAAAAACATTCCGTGTCCCGTTTGATCGGCACACCGCCAGGTTATGTCGGGTTTGAACAGGGCGGTTTGTTGACCGATGCGGTCGATCAAACCCCGCACGCGGTATTGTTGCTCGATGAAATCGAAAAGGCGCATCCGGATTTGTTCAATTTGTTATTGCAAGTCATGGATCACGGTAAACTGACGGATAATAACGGCAAAACCGTCGATTTCCGCAGCGTGATTTTGATTATGACCACCAACGCCGGCGCGTCGGAATTATCCAAATCCGCCATCGGGTTCGAGCGCACCCACCGGTTCGGTGAGGACGAAGAAGCGATCAAACGCCAATTCACCCCGGAATTCCGCAACCGTTTGGATGCGATTATTCCATTCGCGCCATTGCCGATGGAAGTGGTTGAAAAAGTCGTCGATAAATTCTTGATGCAGTTAGAGGCACAATTGGCCGACAAGCATGTGACCATCGAAATTTCCAACGATGCACGCAAATATCTGGCCGAACATGGATATGATGCCGCGAATGGCGCCCGCCCATTGGCCCGTTTGATTCAAGAAAAAATCAAAAAGCCGCTGGCTGATGAATTGTTGTTCGGCAAGCTGCGCAAAGGCGGCGTCGTGCGAATCGAAAGCCAAGACAAAGAGTTAACCTTTGATATTACCGAGCGGGATATAAGCGATTCTCCGTCGGCCGACGATCTGCCGAACCGTAAGGATTCAGAACTCGTCTAAGCCTACATCGTCGCCGTGCGACCCGCAAGCTTCTCGAAAATAGCTCTAGCAACTAATGTCGGCGCATCGGCCCGTTGAACCGTATTAGGCCCTGGTGCTGCTTTGGCATTTGACGCGGCTGCGGCTAACGCCACCGCTTCTAATATCTGGTGGGAGAGGGCGGGATTCGCCTCTCGAAGAGCGCTCTAGCAACTAATGTCGGTGCATCGGCGCGTGGAGCCGCTGTGGAGGCTTGCGCTGCTTTGGTATTTTTGGCATTTGACGCGGCTGCGGCTAACGCCACCGCTTCTAATTGTATCTGGTGGGATAGAGCCGGATTTGCCTCGCAAATACTTTGATGCAGTCTCGGAAATTTTTTCTTTAAACCATCATTCATCACCATATTGATGTACTGAGATGGATCGCTTTCTGTTTTTTGCGGTTCCGGTAAATCCGTGCGCTCGGGATGCGCTTGTCTGATTGCCTTCATCCCGGTATTGGCCGAGTATTGAATCCGGCTTACTCTGTCGGATTTGCCCTGAAACCAGTTTACGATGGCGCTGATTGGGCTCATGCCCGGATTCGCGCAGGCTTTTAAATAATTCGTAACTTTCCGGTCTGCGTCGAGTTCGGGAAAAGCGGCGACTAATTTTCCAAGGCTAGATAAAGACCAACTGGCGGTAAATTTATCCGGCGCGGATTTAGACGCTTCGATCAATGCATCTTTTGCAATTTCTGCATGGCCAAGTTTCCCGCTGGAAATTGCCACTGCTGCCAGCACGCCGCCGGCATCGGCGCATTCTATGACCGAATTTTTTATAAATTTTTTCGATAGGGGGGCTTTGGGTAAAATCCGGCGCTCTCACTGTAACTTTATTGGGTGGATTAACATCCCGGAGATAGGAATATTTCCAGGCTTCGGCAAATGCCTTCAGTTCTCCTTCGCCAACATTGGCTTTTTCTCCGGGCATATAGCCAAAATAGCCGAGCAGGCTTGTTAGCACGCCTTTATTTTTTTCATTCATTACACCTAAATCAAGCATTATGCACCCCCTGTTTATTTCCTATTAAGATACAATATTGTTTTATCAATGTCAATGCGATATTAAAAATAGCAATTAAATTATAAATTTTGATTAAATTCTAGTCGGCCATAAGGTAAAGGACAATTACGAATCTGGTTTTTTAAATAGGTAAATATCGGTACCAAAGATTTTTTTCATGATAAGGGATGTGGCGAAATCGCGCGCATCCGGCTTAATCTGCAAACGCATATGGTTCTGGTGTTAAAATCAATGTCGCGTGCGCCATCGCCCACAATAATTTTAACTAATTGGCGGGAAAATATTGGCATTATCTGGCTGGTTACGTCTATAGTAAGCCATAATTTTGTTTCTTATTATGGTGTCCTATGAATTTAGATTTCCGCGTTGTTGAATTATTATTTTCCCGCATGTGCCATGATCTGGTCGGCCCGGTTGGCGCCGCCGTGAACGGTGTTGAATTACTCGAAGAATTTGGCGGCGAAATGGCCGACGAAGCGATCACTTTATTGGGTAGCAGCGCGCGTGTTGCTTCACGCCGCCTTCGCGTATATCGCGTGGCCTATGGCATGGCGGCAGGCGCGGCGATTTCTTCGCTTGGCGATTTGCGCAGCCTAATCACCGAATTTTTGGATGGCGGAAAAATCACTTTGGAATGGCCGGACAATAAAATGCCGGCGGTGCATGTTGGCCGTAATGCCATTAAATGTATTTTGAATATGTCGATCTGCGCGGCTGAAACTTTGCCGCGCGGCGGTGCATTGCATGTTGGTGTCGAACAAACCGGCGCCGATATGGTTGTCACCATGCAAGCCAAGGGCCAGGGTGCGCGCCTGGCTGAAGGCGTCGCGGAAGCGATGGGACTGAACGTATCTTCGGAACGGTTGGATCCGCGCACGGTGCATTCCTATTTTACAGCGATCATCGGCAAAAACTTTGGTGGTGGATTGAAATTCGAAGAAGGCACCGATGTGGTGACATTGTCCTGCCGCGTGTCGGCCGAATAAGATATGTATGGCCTGACTTCGAAATTAAAGAAATGGCAAGAAGCTGGCTTGTTGTCTATCGATCAGGCCAATCAAATCGCGGATTACGAGAAATCCCGTTATAAAAGCAAATTTCAAAGCCGCCTGACCTATGTGGCATTGTTCGCCATTGTGCTGGGTATATTGTCGATCGTCGCGGCAAATTGGTATGCCATTCCCGCGTCCTTAAAAATCGCGGGTCATTTTATCCTGAATATCGCGGTTGCTTACGGTATTCTGAGCAACAATTCCGTGCATCGCCCATTATGGCGCGAAGGTTGCGTGCTGCTATTGTTCGGCTTATTCCTAACCTTTATTGCCCTTGTGGGGCAAGTATACCAATTGCACGGCAAGCTGGCATATACGCTTAGTGTCTGGGTGGTCATGTGTGCGCCGTTTATCTGGTATTATGGCCGCACCTATTTTGCAATGTGGCCGTGGTTGTTGGCACTGATCACGGCAGTTTATTTAATTTTGTTGGAACATATCGAAACAAGTCATGCGGAAATCGTGACGGCTATTTCTGCGTTGTATTTTCCAATCATTTTATTAGCAGTGGCGAAGATTCCATTGATTGCGCGTTACCGCCCGGGGTTTATTAAATCATTGCGCGGCATGGGAATCGGCCTGATATGCATTCTAACGACCATCGCAATAGTGGCGCATCATAATTTGGATTATACCGATGCCACTATTTGGTGGATATTCGGCGGGTTCGCTTCGGCATTTTTATTTATCTTGGCATGTTTTTGGCCCAGAAAATCCGCGCCAGCGCAAAATGGGTTTGAATTATTCGTCTATTTGCTGATATCGACGGGCTTATATACACTAATGCTGACTTGCGATGCTATTCCCAGATTCGTTGGGGCAATTTTGTTCATCGGTTATTGGGGTATGATTGCGTGGATGGGTGCGCGAATCCAATCGGCGCATATTATGGATTGGGCAATCCGTTTGATTATTTTGCGGCTTATTTTTGTTTATATCGAATTGTTCGGCGGTTTGCTGACAACCGGAGTGGGGCTGGTAGTATCCGGTATCCTGCTTTTGATCGTATTGCGTTATTTCAACAGAATTCTCGCCATGGGCCGGAAATTGGTGCAACATGCGGTTAACTGAAAAACCTAAATTGCTGGGGCTTGCGTTCCTGCTGATTCCCTTTATGGTCATCGCGCTGATGATCGTGCAAAGCGAAAAAGGATTAAGGCAACAGGAATACCGCTTTAAAATCGAAGGATATGATCCGCGCGATCTGTTGCACGGCCATTACCTGACTTTCCGGTATGTACTGCCGCAAGAAATGGAAAAAGAATGCAGTTCAGAAAATTGCTGTCTTTATCTCGAAGGCGCTCCGCCACATGCGAACATGGCAATACGGGAATGTAATGCGCCCGTGGAATCAAATGTTTTTTTGAAATTGGATCAATGGCAACAAATGCCGGCGGCATTGAACCGGTACTATATTCCTGAAAAAGAGGCGGCCGTACTCGATGACGAATTGCGCATGAATAAACGCAATTTCGAAGTGGGATTGGTCATTCTGCCGGACCATACCGGGCAGATAAAAATGCTGTATGTTGATGGCCAGCCCTTGCCGGAATTTCTAAAAAGCTTGCCCAAGAAATAAAATAAAACCCCGCCAGCGATGGCGGGGTTTTTGTTTGGATCAAGTTTCTTTATGCGTTGGCGGCAACCGCGGCCTTGGCGGCTTCGGAATCCGGGTCGCGCAAAACATAACCGCGGCCCCAAACGGTTTCGATATAATTCGATCCGCCGGACGCGTCTTGCAATTTTTTACGCAGTTTACAGACGAACACGTCGATAATTTTTTGTTCCGGCTCGTCCATGCCGCCATATAAATGATTTAGGAATTGTTCTTTGGTCAGGGTGGAACCCTTGCGCAATGCCAGCAATTCCAAAATCCCATATTCCTTGCCGGTCAGATGCACTTGTTTGGAATCGATTTCCACCATGTGCGAATCCAAATTTACCAGCAAACGGCCGCAACGAATGATCGATTCGGCATGTCCTTTGGAACGGCGCACGATCGCCTGAATACGGGCCAGTAATTCGCGTTTATCGAATGGTTTGGTCAAATAATCATCGGCGCCGAAACCCAAACCTTTAATTTTGTTATCCAATTCCGAAAGGCCGGATAGGATCAAAATCGGCGTTTCAACTTTGGAGGCGCGCAGGCGGCGCAAAACTTCGTAGCCGTCGATATCCGGTAACATCAAATCCAGGATGATCAAATCGTAATCGTATAGCTTGCCGATTTCGAGTCCGTCTTCACCAAGGTCGGTTAAATCGACGATATAATTGGCGGATTTCAGCATCGTGTCGATGCTTTTAGCCATGGATGGATCGTCTTCGACAAGTAGGATACGCATAACTGGAAACTCCCTATTAATAAAATCAGATAACTGGATTAACTAACTTTAATTTTTATTTTATATTTACTAATTATACGTTAACTACTTTAATAAAGATTAACAATTTTAAGCAACAAGCTTGTTATTTGTTGACACTGCGACACAAGATAGGCATGGTAAAAATGTCTCGATTCTTAAATTGTCTTTTATTTTCAGATGTTTGGTGAGTTTTGGAACTAATCGGCGCCATTAACGACGAAATTAACCGCCTAAATCCCACAAGGTACTTTGGCAAGGTTACCAGCATACTTGGCATGCTGGTCGAAATAGGGGGCATTGAGACCCATTTATCGGTCGGGGATCGGATCTATTTACAGAACCGCCAGAACAAAATGATCGCTTGCGAAATAGTCGGTTTCAAAAACGACCGCGCCATGGCGATGGCATTTCAAAATTTAGACGGCGTCGGACTTGGCACCAAAGCGATGGCGGAATCCGCCGATCCGGTGGTCTATCCATCCGAAGCGTGGCTTGGCCGCGTCATCAATGCGTTCGGTCAACCGATCGACGATAAAGGCCCATTGCCGCAAGGCCCGTTGCCTTATGCGTTGCGCGCTTCGCCGCCGCCCGCGCATGCGCGCCAGCGCGTTGGCGAGAAAATGGATTTGGGCGTGCGCGCGATCAACACGTTTTTAACCTGCTGCCGTGGGCAACGTATGGGAATTTTTTCGGGATCCGGCGTTGGCAAATCGACCGTGATTTCGATGATGACGAAATACACCAGTGCCGAAGTATCGGTGATCGGGCTTGTCGGCGAACGTGGCCGCGAAGTGCAAGAATTTTTACAAGACGATTTGGGCGAAGAAGGTTTGAAACGAAGCGTTGTTATCGTCGCCACATCCGACGAATCGCCATTGATGCGCCGTCAGGCGGCCTATTTAACCTTGGCCGTGGCGGAATATTTCCGCGACATCAACAAGGATGTTTTGTGTTTGATGGATTCGATCACCCGTTTCGCGATGGCGCAGCGGGAAATTGGATTATCGGCTGGCGAGCCGCCGACCAGCAAGGGTTATACCCCAACCGTATTCGCCGAATTGCCAAGATTATTGGAACGCGCCGGGCCGGGCGGCAAAAATCAAGGTTCGATCACGGGATTATTCACCGTGTTGGTCGAAGGCGATGATACGAATGAACCGATATCGGATGCGGTGCGCGGGATTGTCGATGGGCATATCGTCATGGATCGCGCGATTGCCGATCGCGGCCGTTATCCGGCGATCAACGTATTAAAAAGCGTGTCGCGGACCTTGCCGGATTGTAATACCGATCAGGAAAACGCCCTGATCAGCCGCGCGCGGCAATTGCTGGCAACGTACGAAGATATGGGTGAAATGATCCGCCTGGGCGCGTACCGCGCGGGCAGCGATGCGCGTATCGACGAAGCGATCCGGTATTATCCGGCGCTGGAAAATTTCTTGAAACAAAGCGAGCATGAATCCAGCCGATTCGCCGATGGATACCGGCAATTGGCGGATATCTTGAAGTAACGTGAAAAAAATCGCGACCCTGATCCGGATGCACAAATTCGAGCTTGATGAAAAGCGGCGCGCATTGGTAGCACTTGAAGAACAAATGCAGCGCACCATGGATGCCAGGTTGAATTTGGACAAGGAATTGGCGGCCGAGCAAAAAACCGCGGCGCAAGCGTTGGAATTGGGCATGACGTATCATGGCTATTCCAAAAGATTCATCGCCCGGCGCGAAAAAATGGAACAGGATCTGGAGCATTTGAAAATTGAGGTTGAGAAGGCGGAACTGGTCGTACAAATCGCCTATCAAGAATTGAAAAAATACGAAGTCACCGCAGAACGCCAAGCCGCACGTGAAAAATTAGAAGCAACGCGCAAAGAACAAGCCGAGGCCGACGATACCAACATCACCGCGTTCGAGCGGAAGAAGAAAAGCTAAGTGTCATCCCGAATCCCGTATGGGGTGAGGGATCTACAGATGTAAGGCTTGATATCTGGCGATTCCTCACATGCGTTCGGAATGACAGTTAAGTTAGATCTCCGTACCCAAATGCCCCGTGGCGGCCAGATTTTCAGCGCCCGGTTTTATGGGGAAATCGGGTAGGGTTTGAAAATTGATTTGCCCGGTCCATCCGGAAAGATCCATGTAATCTTGGAAAATCTGCCGGATATTTTGTTGTACGCCCGGTAACCAAGTATTGGCGGTGCGGACCATCAAATTGAAATTCTGTTCACGGATAAATCCATCCAATTGCATCGAACCCAAGCGGGATAAATTCGCCTCGATCACGAAACGCTGGCCTTGGTTTTCTTCGGATTCCTCGGTGTGGTTGCGGAAATAACATTGCACATAATGCAATTGCTGGCCATCGAACACCGGCAATGGCAAATGCCGCCACGGTGCGGCGGTTTCTTCGGATAATTTTTGCGTCGCGCTGAATTCATCGGCCAATTTCGATGTGATGCCGAATTTGTCTTTTTCCAATTCCTTCAGCAATTTTGGACCCAGCCAGAATTTCCCATCGCCCGCGCCAAGCGCCACTAAATACATGATTGCTTGATTGACGAAACGGTCGCCGACATTGGGCAATACGGTTTTGATAAACTGCGACAACGGCATGTTGGTTTGGTTGCGCCATAAATCCACCAATTCTTCCAAACTAGGCAAGGTTTTTCCGCCAAGCGGCAGGGCAGATATGGTAGACGCCGATTTGATCGCCGCTTGCACGGCCAGAAATGGATCAGTCAGATTCAATGCAATCATGATGTCGTCGTTTAGGTTTAAGTGGAACGGCGATTGCAAAGTCAAAATTCCGGTTGGAATGCGCAAGGTGGCGATGTGATTCGCGCTGACGTGAATCACCTTGGCGGGAATGGGCACGATGCCGTCTTCCAAATGTTCGGGGCCGACAAAAGTAATGTTCACATTCTGCGGTTTTGGATTATTGTCCGCCGCTTGCGCATAAACCATGGCGGGACTGCTGGGCGAGGCATAGGCGCGGGTCGCTGGCGTTTGCGGCAAAGATTGTCCTTGCGGTAAAATAACCGGCTGTTTATGGCCTTCGCGTGGCAATTGTAATTGTACTGCTTCGCCCTTGGTGAAAACGTGCGTCGATTCGATTTCCAGCGTGCCGAACTGGGTTTGCACTTGCACCTTGCCATTTGCCGCCTGTAAAACTTTGCCGCCAATCACAATGCCTTCGGGCGCGGCATTGCCGGGTGCCCAAAAATCCGGCTTCAGACGCATGAAAATAGCCTTGCTATGCAGGCCGGGAATAATCATCGCGGGCTGATCGGGGACATCCATATCGAGCGGCGCGAATTGCGCAATCAGGCTGCGGATTTGATCGGAAATATCGGAATGTTTGGTGGGCTCCGGCAAAACGGCTGGCGTGGCGGATACCTGGATATGAACTTGCGGCTGGGTCCCAGGCTGTTGAATAGTGATTTGGATTGCCTTGCCGGGAATTAATGGCTGGGTCGTTTGGATTTTTAAAACGCCATGCTGGGTTTGGACTTCGACATGGCCGGTGGAATTTTTGCCGATCACTTGCCCGGCGATAATTTGGCCGATAGCCATTTTTTGCACGGCTTCGGTCGCGTGCACGATATGCGCGGCAATCGGATTAATTGCGGATCTTACGGGTTGAACTTCGGGGGGAACACGGATGTCCGCCACCGCCGCACCCCTATTTGTCGCCGATGATCTGGCGTGCAACGGCCATCACATCGACTGCCGCTTCGCTGTTCGGATAGCGGATCAGGATCGGGGTTTGGTGACGGATGCTTTCGCTGACCCGACGGTCGCGGCGAACGATACCCGCCAGTTGCGGGGCGTATTTCAAGAATCCTTTGCTGGCTTTCAACAAGGTATTGTAGGTTTTTTCGCCGTCGAGTTTTGTATGTGCCTGATTGCAGACAATGCGGAAATCGGTGTCCGGTTTTTCGGCCAAAGTAACTTTGATAAATGTATAGGCATCGGTCAGGGAAGTTGGTTCATCGGTGCAAACAACCAAATAACAATCGCAATCCATCGACACGGCGCGAACCGAACGTTCGATACCTGCACCCAAATCGATGATGACATGATCGTAATTTTTCTGCGCGAGTTCGCTTAATTCTGTACGTAATTGCGTCAAACGGCTGGCGGGCAGGGCGGCCAACTGGCCGGAACCAGAACGTCCGGCGATAACGTCGAATTTGCCAACATCATAACGCGTGACGACTTTTTCCAAAGGCAGGTTATTCGAAATAACGTGGCTGATGTCTTTTTCCGGCATCAAGCCCAATTGAATATCGGCGTTCGCCAATCCCAAATCGGCATCGAACAATAAAACTTTTTTGCGCAACGTGGATAGAGCGTGCGCCAGTGTGATCGAAAACCAAGTTTTTCCAACGCCGCCCTTGCCGGATGCGACGGCGATAATGCGCGGTATTTTAAGGACCGGAACAGCCTGGCCTTCGGCATTTGGATTCGGGGTGGAAGTGGTTGTATTCATTAATAATTCCTTACGGACGGAGATGATCTATTATACTATCAAACTGGTAAAAAAATCCTTGCTAAGGATAAAGGATTAATAGAGCTTAAACCATTTGCAATATGGGGGGTAATGCTAACATTGCAAAATTGGAACTGTCCGGCATCGGCTGCGGCTAAAATGCTACCATAACGCCGGGTCATATCCATTCTTGTAATTAAAATCCGTTTTGCCCCCATATCCTTGAAAATAGTACCTATTTCGGCGGCATCGGTGGCATCGCCGCCGGCGGCATAGACGAACACCGGCTCGGCATTGGCAAGGCTTAGGATTTGCTTAATATGGTCTAAATCTTCGGGGCGCAGAATATTCACCCCGGCCGTATCGATAAAAATTGAAATACCAGGCGGGCAGGCGGCCAAAGCGTCTTTAATTTCCTCGGGTTTTTTGACTTTTAATAAATCGATTTTCAGAATTCTGGTAAAAGCCTCGAGTTGCTCGATCGCGCCAGCGCGTTCCGCATCGGTGGTAATGCCAATCGCCTTACCGCCATCCATCACCGCGCGCGAAGCCAATTTTGCCACCGTTACGGTTTTGCCAACGCCTGGCACACCAAGGAGTAATAATGGTTTGTCCTTAGGGGCATTGGAAATCGGATTGAATTTGAATAATGTGTCGAACGCGCCAGCCAGCGCCATCAATGGATCATCGAGTTCCAACCGTTCGACCGCGACCAGAATTTTATCCTGTAGTTTGCGCGGCGTTCCGTGTTTATCCAGCGCTTCGCCAATCACATCGACCGGGTTGTGATACACCGGTTCATTTTGCGGGGCATTATCGGCGGCGGCGGTGATTTGCACGCCTTTGCCGTTGGGCGAGGGGCCTTGGGAAATAATAACCGCATCATCGCCCATTTCGCGTCGGACGATGTCCATCGCTTCGGGGATAGAGGCTGCTATGAAAGACCGCATACGCATCAGATTTGACCCATGGTTTTAATTTTGGCTTTGGGATGAATTTCCAGCTGCGACAATACCACTGTTTGCGGACGGAACCGTTCGATAATGGAACGCACGAATGGGCGGATAGCAGGGCTGGTCAGCAATACCGGCATTTCGCCCATCATCGCCATGCGGTCGAAATTGGACCGTACATCGCCGATGAATTGTTGCAATTTGCTGGGCGGCATCGCCAATTGGCGTTCGTCGCCCTGGCCGATGATCGATTCGCTGAACGCCTGTTCCCATTCCGGCGAAAGCGCGATAATCGGAATGACGCCGGCCATGTTGACATTGGCTTCGCTGAGTTGCCGCGCCAAACGGTGGCGCACATGCTCGGCAATCGTCGCGACATTGCGCGTGGTACCGGTCGCCTCGGCGATACCTTCCAAAATGGTCGGCAGATCGCGGATGCTGATCCGTTCGCCCAGCAATATTTGCAAGACGCGCTGAATGCCGCCAACGGAAATTTTGGTTGGGGTGATTTCGGCGACCAGTTTCTGTTGGTCTTTGTCCAATTCGTCCAGCAATTTTTGCGTTTCGGTGAACGACAATAATTCCGGCATGTAATCTTTAACCAATTCCGTCACGTGCGTCGTGATAACGGTTGCGGGATCGACCACGGTGTAATTTTTGAATTGCGCTTCTTCTTTTAAATTTTCATTCACCCACATGGCAGGAAGGCCGAATGTAGGTTCGGTCGTCGCTTCGCCCGGCATGTTGATCGCTTCGCCGCGCGGATCCATGACCATGAACATATTCGGGCGCACTTCGCCGCGACCAGCCTCAATCTCCTTGATCCGGATAACGTAATTATTGGCGGCCAATTGCAAATTGTCTTGTATACGAACTGATGGCAATACAAAACCCATTTCGCCCGCCAATTGACGGCGCAGCGCCTTGATTTGATCGGTCAATACCACGCCGCGATCCTTGTTGATTAAGCTTAGTAATCCATAACCCAATTCCAAACGGATTAAATCGATTTGCAGCGATGCAGCAATAGGTTGTTCTGATATTGGAACTTTCGTCGCTTCGACCGCCTGGCGTTCCGCGGTGACTTTCTGTTGGTCGATTTTATCGTTCACAAGATAGGCTAGCGCGCCCATGCCGCCGCCCAAGATCAGGAAGGGCAACATTGGCACGCCCGGCAATGCGGCCATCGTCAACATTAAAAACGAACTTAGTCCAAGCGCGGCGGGATAACCGCCCAATTGCGAGAATAATGCTTTTTCCGCCGAACCGCTTGCGCCGCCGCCCTTGGTCACCAGCAAGCCGGATGCGGTCGACACGATTAAGGCCGGAATTTGCGTTACCAATCCGTCGCCCACGGTCAGCAATGTGTAACTGCGCGTGGCCTCGTCCAGATCCAATCCCATTTGCGCGGTGCCGATGATAATGCCTGCAACGATATTGATAACCGTAATGATCAAACCGGCGATCGCGTCGCCGCGCACGAATTTCGCCGCACCGTCCATCGCGCCGTAAAATCCACTTTCCTGTTCGATTTCTTTGCGTTTTTTGCGCGCCTCATCCTCGGTAATAAGGCCGGACGATAAATCCGCGTCGATGGCCATTTGTTTGCCGGGCATCGCATCCAAGGTGAAGCGCGCCGAAACCTCGGCGATGCGGCCGGAACCCTTGGTGATAACGACGAAATTCACCAAAACCAGAATCGAAAACACGATAATGCCGATGACGAAATTCCCGGCCATGATGAAATTGCCGAACGCTTCGATGACGTGTCCGGCGGCGGCGGTGCCTTCGTGGCCATGCGCCAGGATAAGCCTTGTAGAGGCAAGGTTAAGCGACAGCCGGAGCAAGGTGGAAACCAGGATCACGGTCGGAAATGAACTGAAATCCAATGGCCGGTCGATGAACAAAACCGTCATCAAGATCAATACCGAAAAACTGAACGAAAAAGCCAGCATGACATCGAGCAGCCAGGTGGGCATCGGCAAGATCAGCACGCTTAAAATAAAGACAATGCCCAGCGCCAGGGCGATATCGCCCCGTTTAAAAAAGTTATTCAAAAAATCGGCAGAAGCTGGGTTCTGCGTAGTGGTGGCATCCGCCATAGGACTATTGATTTAAACCGATTATGAGTTAACGCTGGCACGCTCGTTTTCACCGGACGGTGGAACGGCAATTCCTTCATCATTATATTGTTTCAACTTGTTCCGCAAAGTACGGATCGAGATTCCAAGAATATTCGCGGCATGGGTGCGATTGCCAAGGCAATGGCTGAGCGTTTGGATAATCAAATCCCGCTCCACATCCGCGACGGTTCTGCCGACCATCGGCATTTCCCCATTTCCGGCGGCTGGCACCGGTTGCGATAATTTTGCGGGGATCGATCCGGCAATCATATTTTCCGGCACAACGCCCACCATGCCAAGGCCCATATTCAACACAATCGCTTCGGAATTAATGGTGGGGCCGCCCGCCAATAATACGGCGCGGTGCATGGTGTTTTCCAGTTCGCGCACGTTGCCGCGCCAAACATGGGAAATCAATTTTTGCCGCGCATCGTCCGACAGAGGTTTTGCCGGCATATCGTTGGCAGCGGCGTATTTTTTGATGAAATGATTGGCCAAAAGTTCAATATCGCTTGGCCGTTCGCGCAAAGAAGGCAAGCGGACATTGACCACGTTCAGGCGGAAATATAAATCCTCGCGGAATTTGCCTTCGCGGACGTCTTGTTCCATGTTGCGGTTCGAAGTGGCGATAACGCGAATATTAATTTTAACTGGGGTGGTGCCGCCGACGCGGTCGATCATGCGTTCTTGGATCGCGCGCAATAACTTTGCCTGTAGGCTGGCTTGCATTTCGCTGATTTCATCCAGCAACAATGTGCCGCCATCGGCTTCTTCGAATTTACCGATCCGGCGGGCAACCGCGCCGGTAAAGGCGCCTTTTTCATGGCCGAATAATTCCGATTCCAATAAGTGTTCCGGGATCGCGGCGCAATTGATCGATACGAATTTCTGGCCCAAACGTTTGCTTTTGGCGTGGATATACCGCGCCATAACTTCTTTGCCAGTGCCGGATTCGCCGGTAATTAAAACACTGGCGTCGGAATTGGCGATTTGATCGACCAGGGCCAGGGTGCGCACCATTACCGGATCGCGGTAAATCATATTGGTGGTTTCTTCGGTCACGGCCTCTAACACGGCGGCGATCAATTTCGGATCGGCGGGCAGGGGCACATATTCTTTGGCGCCAGCTTTGATCGCTTGGACGGCGGCGTTGGTATCGTTGCCGATTCCGCAAGCGACCACGGGCAAATGAATCCGTTCGGTTTTAAGGGCATTGATCAAACGGCCGACATTCAATTTCACGTCGATCATGATTAAATCCGCGCCTTGGCCGTTGCGCAACGCGGTCAGGCCGGCATCGATGTCTTCGACATGCGAAACTTTGGCGCCGCGTTCAATCGCGATCTTGCCCGCTGTCGATGTGTGCCCATTCAGGCTTCCGATAATTAACAGTCTCATTGTAAATTACTCTCTCTTACGCGCGAAAAATTAGCTGGATTGCTCCGACTTGATAATTTCGGTCATGGTTACGCCCAGGCGGTCATCGACGATGACAACCTCGCCGCGCGCGACCAAACGGTTATTGACATAAATATCGATGGCTTCGCCGACGCGGCGATCCAATTCCACAACCGCGCCACGGCCCAGTTTCAGCAATTGGTTGACCTGCATCGTTGCTTGGCCCAACACTGCTGAAACCTTGACCGGAATAAGGCCGATCGCTTCTAGATCGCGGGCGGATTGCGCTACGCGCGATCCGTCTTCGCCACCGCCGCCCGCAGCAGGGGCTGCGCCACCTTCTTGCAGTTCGGTTAAATTTAAATCGTTATTGTCAGCCATTATTTGCTCCCATCATCAATTGAAGTTTGTTCTGTTACAGGTTGTTCGGATAAAGATTGATCGCTTACGGTTTCATCGCTCAAAGATTCTTCGCCAGCCGGTTGATCGGTATGGGCTTGTTCGCTGGCCGATTGTTCTGTTTCGGTCTGCTCTGCCACTACTTGTTCTGGCGCCGGTTCGGTTGTTTCTTCGGGCGCAGCTTCGATCACAGGTTCTGGCTCTGGCTCCGGTTCCGGCGGCAATGGATCTTGTAAATCGGTCGGGATCGATTCCGCGACGTTTTTCGGCAAGGATTCGTAAATCATATTGTGAATATGCTGCCATAAATGCGTTGGCATAGTTTCCATGCCGCCTTGGCCCCATTCGATGCGGCAATCGCCCATTTTCAATGTCGGGTCGGCCAGAATGGTGGCTTTGCCCTGGAATCCGGCTTGGGCAAATATATTTTGCAAGCGCGGCTGTATTTCGCCGAAAACCTGATCGGATACTTTGATCGACAATTTCGGCATATTCAGTGCGAATTGCAAACATTGTTTAACCGTCGACTCGATATGTTCTTCGGCCTGCATGGTCAACATATCCGGCATCAATTTTTGTAAGGAATATAAAACCACCGACAGGGATTTATAGGTCAAGGCCTGTTCGATTGCTGCGTATTGCGATACGATATGTTGCAGGTGTTTTAAAATATGCGCGCAGATTTCACCGCTTTGGCGCTCGATGCTTTGCAGCGCGGCTTGTTGGCCAGCGGCAAATGCTTGTTTTTTGATGGTTTCCAATGCTTCGTTTGGCTTGTCATCGACCGCAACGCTGGTAGGATCGTCGAAACTGGTTTCGAAGATAAATTTCTTCATGGATTTTTGTTCTGCGGTTGCGGACATCCTATTCCCTAATAAATCAATTGATCGTCGCCGCCGTCGCTGGCAATGACGATTTCGCCTTTGGCAGCCAGATCTTTGGCAATGGTAACGATATAAATTTGCGCCTCGTCAACCTCGCGCAAGCGCACGGGGCCAAGGCCATCCATATCTTCTTTCATAATTTTCGCGGCACGTTCGGACATATTGCTGAAGAACAAGTCGCGGATCGTTTGCGAAGCGCCTTTCAATGCGCGCGGTAATTTGTCTTTTTCAACGACTTTGAGCAAGGTTTGAATCGATCCGCCATCCAGACGGGCCAAATCGTCAAAGGTGAACATCAATGCCTTGATTTTGTCGGCCGCATCGCGGTGCCGTTCTTCCAAGGACGACATGAACCGCGCTTCGGTATTGCGGTCAAAACTGTTGAAAATCTCCGCCATAACTTCGTGCGGATCTCTACGGGAAGAACGGGCCAAGTTGCTCATAAATTCGGTGCGCAGAGTTTTTTCAACGTCGGATAAAACGTCTTTTTGCACGGTTTCCATGCGCAACATGCGCATGATGACTTCCATCGAGAAATTTTCCGGTAAAACGCCCAGAACCTTGGCAGCGTGGGGCGGAGAAACTTTGGATAGAACCACGGCGACGGTTTGCGGATATTCGTTTTTCAAATAGTTGGCCAGAATATTTTCATTCACGTTATCAAGTTTGTCCCACAATGTACGACCGGCAGGACCCCGGATTTCATCCATAATGTTATCGAGGCGGCCTTTATCCAAAACCTTGCCGAGCAAGCGTTCGGCGGTTTCATGGCTGCCGATCGCGCCGGCGGTCGAAAAGTTTTCGGCGAATTCCATAACCAGTTTTTCAGTCGCGCCGGACCCGACGGATCCCAGCGTGGACATGTGCTGTGACAATTCACGAATTTCGTCGTCATGCATCATCGAAAATAGCTTGCCGGCGTTTTCTTCGCCGATGGTTAGCATCAACAAAGCCGCTTTTTCTGGTCCACTCAGGTTTCTTGTTTCAGTAGCCATGGATCGCGTCCCTAATCGTTATGGTCTCTTTTACCTTGGTACAGCCAAGTGCGGATAATCGATAAAGTTTCTTCGGGATGCTTTTCGACGATTTCGCTGATCCGCTTCAGCGAAGACGCCTTGATGCGCCCTTCGATCTGTTTCATGTTGATCATGTCTTCAAGTTCGGAATTTTTGACTTCCAACTCTGCCATATCGGCGCCCATCTCACTGCCGCCGGAAGGACCGGTCAATTGTGGCATGCTGCCGCGAACCATGCGGCCACCGCCGGACATTGCGCCTGCGGGTTCAAGCGCGCGCATCATCATCGGACGAACGACCAGCAACAAGGCCAGAATGCCGACCAATCCCATCACCAACATTTCCACTAATTTCATGATTTCGGAGTTGCTGAACCCCATAATGCCGCCAGCGGCGTCATCCGATGAGGCGCCTTCGGTCGATATGGTAGGGGAAACGAACTGCATATTGACAACCTGAACGACATCTCCGCGTTCTTCGTCAAAGCCGATGGCGGTTTTAACCAGCGATTCCAATTGCTTTAAATTGTCTTCGCTTCGTGGGGCATAGGTTTCTACGCCCTTGTCGTCTTTGGTATAGGTTCCATCGACCAACACGGCGACCGACAATTTCTTCACTTGGCCGCTTTCTTTCACTTGCTGTTTAATGGTTTTAGAAATTTCGTAATTGATCGTTTCCGATGTGCGGTTGTTTTTGTTGCTGTTTGAGCCAGCCGCGCCGGATTGTTGACCTTCTGGAATGTTGTTGGCAACGCTGACCGTGCCGCCACCACCACTTTCTTCGCTGGTGCCGGATTCTTCTTCGGTTTGCTGCGATCTGACCACGCGGCTTTCCGGATCGTAAATTTCGGAATTCATCGTGATGCGGTCAAAATCCATTTCCGCGGTAACTTCGGCGCGAACTTTGCCAGGGCCAATCGATTTTTCCAGCAGCGATTCAATTTCGCCCGACATGCGGCGTTCCAACGATACGCGCGCTTCTTCGGTGGAGCTGATGCTGGAATTGAAAGATTCATCGCCGCCGCCACGAGCCAGCAGGGCGCCTTTATCGTCAATAATGGAAATTTGCGTCGGTTTTAAACCGGGAACCGCGGCCGCAACCAAATGTTGAATCGCGGCGACTTGCGAGCCTTCCAGACGGCCAGTGCGCATTTGCAGAACGATCGATGCGCTAGGCTCTTGTTTTTGCCGGCTGAATACTTCGCGTTGTGGCAGAACCAAATGCACGCGCGCCGATTTTACAGGGCCGAGGGAGGAAATAGTGCGGGCCAATTCGCCTTCGAGCGCGCGAACCAGATTGATGTTTTGCACGAAACTGCTGGTGGAAAGACCGTCGGTGTTATCGAAAATTTCATAACCCATGCTGCCGCCACGGGGCAGGCCGTCTTGGGCCAATAACATGCGTAATTTCGCGACTTGATCGCCGGGAACGAAAATTTGCGTGCCATCGCCCTTAATCTGCACGGGAATTTTCATCCCTTCCAATTTCGCGACGATCGCGCCACTGTCTTTGGGATCTAAGTCATTATACAAAAGCTGTAAATTGGGCGTCGTAAAGCGCGAAGCCATATAAACAAAGAATGCCACAAGGCCGATCATCACGAGGCCAATCGGGGCAAGACGGGAAGGACCTAGGTTACGCAGGGTGTTGGCGAAGCTCACGGACAATACTCCCAAATTCTTAATTCTTATCAGGCTTTGACCTTAACCAATTTACCTTGGTTAAAATCGTGCCTGTTCTTATTCTTAGCTCCAGTATAGTGAACAAAAAGTTAACATCGGGCAAAATTTGCCTATCTTGGCCGGAGTTTTTTCCCAATATGGCCAATAACGATGAAAACGTGCTAAATGTGCAACTCAATATTACGCTTCTATATCAATGGCTTAAAATTACTCTCGGCATATGGCGCACACATTAATTCATCACTTGCACATACATGCTTATATATATGCAATTTCTGTACAAAATAAAAAAATCCCGACCTTTTTAAGGGCCGGGATCTAGGGGGGAGTAGAAACTTGAGGGTTGGTTTTAAAAACTATGAAATGGTGCGGATCAGTTCTTCCAACATGTTGTCGGCAGTGCTGATAACTTTGGTATTGGCCGAATAAGCGCGCTGGGTCAGAATCATATTGGAAAATTCTTCGGCGATATCCACCTTAGAAGCTTCCAAGCTGTTAGCGGCGATTCGTCCATAACCGCCGTTGGCCGGTTGGCTTAAAATATAAGCGCCCGAGTTTGCGGTTTGCGCATAAGAGTTACCGTTTTTCGCTTCGAGCGAAGTAGCGGCGGGGAAGTTCGCCAAGGCAATACGATAAACCGGTCTGGTTTCACCGTTGCTGAACAAGGCGTACAGGGTTCCGTCGTTAGTGATATTGATACCGCTATACGAACCTGGCGCGACACCGTCTTGGTTGGCAAAGCGCGGATCGAATTCGGTGCCAACCTGCGTTACTTGAGATGTTAGGGCGGGGGTTACAGGTTCAGCCACAGCAGCGCCGAAATTGAAATCGATATTCTGGGTTGCCGAAGCGCCGCTGGCACCATAGTTGAAACGCAACCGGACCTTACCTTCCCAGGTAGTGCCATCGTTGGCAATTACGGATGTGCCGCCATAAGTCATGTTGTTTAAGTTACCGCTGCTATCAAAGGTAACCATGACACGATTGGCGGGAGATACGCCGGATCCATCCAAAGCGTTGGCGTTGAAGGTGGTTGCATCTTCGCTGTACACACCGGCCACGGCGCCGCCTGGAGTGGTAAAAGAAAGTTCCCACTGGTTGTTGGTAGAAGTTTTGGTCCAATTTAATGTCACGCTGCGCGCAACGCCTAACGAATCGTACATCGTCACCTGGGTGGTGCGTTGTTCGCCGGTGGTTGCGTTTGCCGGCAAGTTCATGCCCATCGACACCGCGGTGGTCGCGCGGGCGGCACCGGTAATATTGGATAGGTTGATCGTGGTCAATGTGGTGACGTTGCTGGTATTGGTCGGCAAGTTTCCGTTGGCATCAAGACCCCAACCTTGCAAATACATGCCGGCGGTGTTTTTTAAATATCCTTCGCTGTCCGGTGTAAACTGTCCGGCGCGGGTAAACAGATATTCATCGCCAACCGCAGGCACGCTGCTTTTATTGACGACAAAGAATCCGGCGCCTTCGATACCGATATCGGTTTCGCCGCCGGTTGCTTGCAACAAGCCCTGCGCGGTGGTTAAGTGCATCGGGTTCGAGCTGACACCGCCTGGAGAGTGTACGCGGGCATTCGATTGCGTGACCAAGGTCGAGAAACGCGTAATAACGCGTTTATAACCAACCGTATTCACGTTGGCGATGTTATCGGAAATAGTTGCCAAGGCTTGAGACTGGGCATTCAATCCAGACACACCGGTGACAAGGGCGCTAAACACACTCATAGTAACTCTCCTGTGTTATATCTGCCTGACGGTTAATCCGACGCGCGTCGTGCGCATCTTATTGGTTATAACTAAAGACGTACTTCACGTACGCTAACAACGTTATCAAGAGCGAAAGCGACATTGCCAATCAAGATGCTTGGCAAGCCGTTGCTGGTATTGATTGCACTCACGCGTCCGATAATGGATGTATAGGTTTCCAAAGTTCTTGGCGTACCGTCGGGATTATTTTTGACGGCTTTCACTTCTATTTTATAGGTTCCGGCCGCCATGGTCGCGCCGCTGTTATCTTTGCCATCCCAAACGATTTCATGCGGGCCGGCATCAACGCTGCCGGTCAAATCGCGGACGACGTTGCCGTCTTTGTCTTTGATTTGAATGGTCAACACATCGGCTTTTTCGCCGAAAGCGTATTTGAATTTTCCAGTGCCGCCTTCTTCCAACGGCAAGTTGTCACCGACGACTTCGACTTCTTTGCCGATATAGTTCAACATGCCGACGCTGGCGCTGGCGTGCTGCAAGGCAATCATGTTTTGCAGGTTTTCGTTGGCTTTGATGCTTTGTTCGACGTTGGCGAACTGGATCAATTGATTGGTGAACGCAGCCGTATCCATTGGCTGAGTAGGATCCTGGTTGCGCAATTGCTGGGTCAAGATGAACAGAAACTGGTCAAAGTTACTGGCCATGCCGCTGGCGGCGTATCCGCCTTGTGTTCCGTTATTGCTACCTACTGGAGAGACCATGCTGCACCTTTAGACCATAATGTTGACGCCGCCGTCGCGGACGTACAGGTTCTTGACGATTACATTGGATTCCGGATTCACATCGGCCATGCCGTGTTTCGCGCCGTAATATTTATGCGCACCATGGCTGCTGTTGTAATTATCGGAAAACTGATTCGCGAAATTATGCGCGGACGATTGATTCCGGTTTTGGAATTCCATATTGCTGGTATCGGCTTTGATACCCGCATCTTGCAGCGCGCGTTCCAATTGTTTGGCGTCTTTGGCCAACCATTCGGCGGCTTCGGGTTTATCGGTGGCAATCACTGCCTTTACCAACGCATCTTTGTCCATTTCCAAATGAACGGTAACGCGGCCCAGATTTTCCGGGGTCAATTGGATTTTGATTTTGTCGACGCCATCTTTAGCGGCTTTGACGATGTGAACGGCGACTTGTTCGGCAACCGGTTGTTGCGCAACCGCAGCCGCTTGAACATTTTTATAATCTACCGGCGCTTGAACCTGAATTTGAATTGGCTGGGTTCCGGCTGGTAAAGTTTGCGGGGCCGGCGCGTCGGCTTTCGCTTCGGCCTTGGCGTGCAACAAGGCGGCTGGATCCTGGCCATCGGCCGGAGCTTGCCGTGATAATCGCATCGATGCTGGATCTAAATTAGGGTCTCCTGCCGCGTCTTTGGGGGAAGATGGAAGGGGGAGGGGACTGTCTGCGGCAGGAGTTTTGGTCAAAGTGTCCGCGGTCGCGGTAGTGGCAGTGGCAACAGCAGATTTAGCCATTGGCTTTTGCGCTACGGGGGCGGACAGATTCGTGGCGATCAGATTTTGTAAAGCCGGGTCGATGGAATTACCGTCAGCGGCTGGTGTTGGGTTTGCGCTATCGGCGGCGGCCGATAAGACGGAAACAAGATTGGTGGCCGTTTGGGCGGAAAGCGGATTCGCAATAATTGCGGTCGCTTTATCCGGTGTAATTTGTAAAATATCGGCAGCGTTGATCGCGATGCCAGCATCTGCTGCTGTTTTAACGGGCAAGGCTGCATCGGCAATTTGCACAGCAACCGGAGCGACGATTAATGGGGTGGCGATGGCAACAGTAGGATTTGCAACGGTTGCAGGGGTGTTGGCTTCGGTTTCGGATTTATCGGCATTGTCCGATAAAGCGGTTTTTTCTTCGGGTTTTGCGGTTTCTTCGACGGTGACTTGATCGAAATCAACTTGAGCAGGATCAATCGCAAGCTTTGCGGAAAACTGCGCACCCGCTTTAGCATGCGGTACCAGAGGACGAATTAATCCCGTCTCAGGTTTTTGCGTTGTTAAATTGATCGTACCCAGATCCATTGTTGTTTTCTTTTAAAAATTAGTTCAAATCAGAATTGTTAATGCAAGTCTTGGGCCAACCGTTCGGACGATCTAATTATTTGCAAAATCATCATTTTGTTTTTCCGGCGAGTAGGCAATTTTGACTTTGCGGAAGTTATTGCCTTGATCGCCTAGAAGATTTTGCTAGATCGTCCTTGGATTGGAATTACAAAGCGACGCTGGCGTTAGCACCGGAACTGCCGGAAAACGCAACATCGGCGTTCGCGGCAATTTGGTGATCCAATTCGTCAAATGAATCGCGCAGGCGTTTCAAAATGGAAATGGCATCCAATGCAGTTTGCTTGTCGTTGTAAAAATTAATTCTTGGTAAATGCGACAAGATAAAGCCATACAAGCAACCCAAGTTCTGAGCTACTTCGCCTCCTTGATCGTGATCCAAATTCATATACAAATCGGAAATCAAATCGGTGGCTTTTTCTACCGAACGCCAGCGGCCTTCGATATCGCCTTTGCCGATCATGTCGATCGAGGATTCCAGGCATTTAATCGCGCCGTCATAGGTCATAACAACCAAGCGGGTTGGGGAAGCGCTAAGAACGGTATGTTCTAACTCTTCGGATGCTACGTTAAAAATATTCATGGTTTTTCTCCTATAACGTCTGAATTACTGTTGGAACAAGCGTAACAAGTTCTGTGGCAACTGGTTGGCTTGGGCGATCATAGCGACGCCGGCTTGTTGCAGAATTTGCTTGTTGGTAAAGGTCGACATCTCTTGCGCGACATCGAGATCCATATAGGCGCTGCGGGCAGCTTCCATATTCTCGATCACGATGGCGACGTTCGTTGCGGTCGATTCCATCCGGCTTTGACCGGCGCCGACTTCGGCGCGGAAATTCAACAACAAATCGATAGCCACGCCAGCGGCGGCATAAGCGGCATCCGCGCGGGCTTGGGTGTTAATCGTGGCAAGATTCAATCCAAGCGAGCGGGTATTAATGCCGCGCAGATTCATGGTGATCTCGTTATCGGTTGGGTTCGAAGCAATACCCACTTTGAAACTAAAGCTGCTGGAGCTTTGGTTGCCAACGGTATAAGCGCCGGTCATCGAGCTTGAAGAAGCTGCCGTGATAAAGGCACCTTGAGCGAGTGAAAGGCTGACATACGCATTATCGCCGGATGTAGTCGTGGACAAACGAATCGCCGCGCCGGAAATCAAAGTACCAGTGCTGCTGATTTGACCGCTGCCTAGGCTGCCGGTTAAAACTTTGGAATTGGCGCCGGAACCGTGGGTTGCAGAAACACTGAATCCAGTATCGGTTGCGCCAGCCATGCTGAAGTTACAGGTGGCGCCGGCGTTGGTATTCAAGCCGCCAAAAGCGATGTCATACAAGTTAGCGCTGTTGGCGCCCCCGAACCAACCGGTCGAAGCGCCCGTACCGACGGCATAGCTCATATTGGCATTAACGAGGCTTGTGCCGTTGAAGGTGGTACCGGCTGCGACGCGATCGATCTCGTCGAGTAATTGTTGATATTCGGTGTCTAACATACCGCGTTCGGTGTTGGACAATTGGGAAGAGCCTGC
>JACCDG010539963.1_pt1 | contig 112295 bp, 100 predicted proteins | sample 7442471 | NCBI WGS metagenome assembly JACCDG01 (sample SAMN15323444, study PRJNA562643) | freshwater metagenome | isolation source: river surface water | place: USA:Blue River Watershed | collected 2017-08-17
GCAAGAATCAGCAGCTACACACTCAGAGTAAGGGCATTTTGTTGGGAAAACACCGGATATTCTCGTCTTCATGGGCTGGGTACTACGCAAACCCAGCGCCAACGTTCAGCAATTGCTCCTCTCTCTCGATCCTAGCAACACGCTAGGGTGGCAGTTTCTGGTCAATCCCCCCGCCCACATGTTAGTTTGATTGCATGCAAGACTTACTGATCTATCTCGCTGCGATGGTGGTCGTCGTTCCGCTCTCAAAGTTCATTGGACTGGGCTCAGTGATCGGTTACCTGATCTCGGGCGCGCTGATCGGACCCCATGGGCTTGCCATCCTGATGCATGGCCAGGAAGGCGCCTCTCAGCTCGCTGAGTTTGGCGTGATCATGATGTTGCTTTTGATCGGCTTGGAGCTCAATCCCAAGGTACTCTGGAAAATGCGCGGCCCCATCTTTGGGCTAGGCTCACTCCAGATGCTGGGAACCATGGCGCTGTTTGCCCTCATCACGTCTTTACTTGGGACCTCATGGACCGCCGCGGTCACGCTTGGCGCAATTGCCGCCGTATCCTCGACTGCGATCGCGATGCAGACGCTGCAAGAGCAAGGCTATGCGAAAAGCGTCGGTGGCTCGCAATCATTTGCAGTTTTGCTCTTTCAAGACATCGCGGTGATCCCCATCCTAGCGATCTTGCCGCTTTTGGGAGCTGGAGAAAGCGCCGCCGCTAGCGGAAGCCCCGGCAAGCAGGCACTCCTGACCTTAGGTGCGGTGGTCGCGGTGGTGGGGGGCGGGCGCTTTTTGATTAGGCCACTCTTTACCCTGATCGCACGAACTAAACTCCGCGAGACATTCACTGCTCTCGCGCTTTTGATCGTCACGGCCTCTGCGACGCTTATGCATGCGGTGGGCTTGTCTCCGGCGCTAGGCGCATTCTTAGCCGGCGTGGTTCTAGCCGATAGCGAGTTCCGCCATCAAATCGAGTCGGACATCGAGCCGTTTAAAGGGCTTTTACTAGGACTATTTTTTATCACGATCGGCTCAAACATTGAGCTGAGCTTGATTGTTCAGAAGCCTTGGGTGATTGGGCAGTGGGTGTTGGCCATCGTACTGGGCAAGGCCGCGCTGAACTATGCGATCGCGCGATCCTGCAAGATGCGACCACCCGAGAGCTTGCTTTTTGCGGTGGCACTTGCACAAGGAGGTGAGTTCGCGTTTGTCCTCATCGGCCAATCGGGTCAGCTTCTGAGTGCCGAGACGGCGCAAATCCTTACCGCCTCGATTGCTTTGTCGATGGCGCTTGCGCCCCTATTGATCAAGTGGACCATCAAGCACGGAATGTCTCGCCTGGATTGCGTGACGCCCGAAGTCCGCGAGCCCGATGCGGTCGATGAGTTAGAGAAGGATAACCCCGTCCTAGTCGTCGGCATTGGGCGCTTTGGCCAAACATTGACTCGCTTCTTGCGCGCCAATGGAATCGCTTCGACCGTCTTGGATATCGACTCCGAACAGATCGAGGTCACAGCGCGCTTTGGGATCAAGTCGTACTTCGGGGATGGATCGAATATTGATTTGCTCCGGGCGGCAGGCCTGGAGCGGGCGCAGGCCCTCGTCCTTGCGATCGACGAACCCGAAACAGCCATCAAGATCGTCGAGGTGCTCAGGCCCATGTATCCCAAGCTGCCGATTTTCTCGCGAGTCTATGATCGCATCCATGCGTATCGGATGCTTCACCTGGGTGTGACCGAAGTCGCGATCGAAACCTCGGGCAGCGCTTTGCTGATGGGCTCAGAAGTCTTAAAAGCCCTAGGCATGTCTGAAGACCGCGCGGAAGCAAAGGCAAAGCTCTTTCATGTCAACAACCAGCGCTCAATCCATGCGCTCTCAAAACGATATCATACCGAGGATCGAGAGAGCTTCATTCAGGCTTCTAAGCAGATGTCTGAACAGATGGAAGCGATCTTTCGCTCGGATCCGGAGGAGCTACTCAAAGGAGCATCGAGCGACTGGACGCCAGGACCAAAAAAGCAGCTCTAGAGCATCAACGCGTGTGAATTCGACGCTTTTTATCCAAATCTCGGATTACTTCGCGCAGAGTGAGCTCAGTGAGAATCTTGCCCTGCGCCAGTGAAACCCTCGGACCGACGTGGATAAAGCCTTGTGCAGCCATGTATGCCCGATCAGAGGGCGATGAGTGATGGCTTCTATAATTGGCACCGAGACGAAACAAAAAGCCGCAAAGAAAATCCCCGGCATCTCCCTCTTTGTCGACCGCGGCTAGATTCGGGAACGCTCGATTAACTGCCAATACGATTTCGTCTGCTGGCAAGGTCGTATACCGGCCACTTCCGCTCAGCCGCCAATAGTCGATGGCATTGGCTTCGACTTGCCATCCAATTCGTGAACTCGCGTCGAGCCCAAAAGAAATCAGGGCGATAGGCTGAATCGCAGGAACAATTCGACCAAAGTCTTCTGAAGTCTTTGAGTACTCGACTTGAAAGTCAGCCGAGCCATGCTCAGGAAAAAAAGAGATCACGTCATATCCGCGACCTTCCCAATTGGCGCCCTCCCAACCCTTTGACAGCTGCGCCGAAGGAGCTTGCGTCCATGGACGCAGCATTTCATTGGTCGGTGACCAATAACCCGTGAGCATGATCACGGGATGGGAGACCTTCACGCTATAATCGATCAATGCCTTCGCACCTTGACCAGAGGCCTGCGCTGCGCGAAGCGAAGCTACGGTCGCTATCGCTAGGATGAGAAAGTAATTACCTTTCATGATCGATTTATTACACAGACAATATTGTAAATCAATTTTTAACTTAACGATATTTATCAAGAATAGTGAATTCACTTCTCATCACAGCCTTAGAATCGTCTTTGAACCCAGAGATCCCGCCTAGAGACGCAAAAAACCCCCGCGCCTTTTGCCCAAAGTGCGCGGGGGCCCTCATACACGGACTATGGACCGGCTTACTTAGCGACAAGCTCCGCAGTCTGCGTCGTTATTGCAATCAGGAGCTGCGCTTTTGAGCTTAAAAGAGAAAGTCAGCAGCGGATTGGACACATGATCGGCGTTGAACTGGCTGTTGATCCGTGGGTTATCATTGCGCCAACCGCTTGGGCACATCAGGGTCCCAGTCGATGCGGTGGTCATCCCAGGAGCCGAGGTTCCAGGATGCTTAAAGTTCAGCACGTGGCCAAGCTCGTGCGCCAAGTGAGTGATGTCGATGCCGCCCACAGCGTTGCCATCGCTCGAAATGATCTGGGACGAAGCCGTGCCACTACCCCAGGTTGCGCCGCCGCCGTACTTGCTCTCGGGCGTAAGGTTCTGAACGAAGAAAACTTCGATGCAATCATCGTCTTGAACAGAAGCGCGAAGCTCATTCTCGCGGGTGTCGTTGGCAGGAACTTTCCAGTTCGCGTTGGTGACTTCTTTCCAAGGACGAAAGCGAAAAGTCACATCCGCCTTGGCCCATTGCTCATTGGCGCCAGGAGTGCCAAACGCCAGGCCAGCTCCGGTCGGAGTAGCGTCGGATGCCGAGCTCTTCACGCGCACGGGCTGAACGCAGAGCTGATTGGCTACTTCAAACCGGTATCGAAAACCTGTCACCACGATCAAGCGAGACGCCGAGATACGAAGCTCATAAGGAGCGACTCTAACGCCGCTGTCCTGCATGGGATCAGCCTTGAGCACAGCATTCATCACGCCTTGAACTTTGCCTTGATCCACGCGACCGACTTCGACCAGAGACTTTTCGAGCTTCATCTCAAACTGCATCAATCCCTTCTGAGTCTTAGTCGTAAATACGTCGGCATTTTTTGGATCGCTACCCACGCGCTGCGGGGCAAACAACTCGTCCAGTTGCGGAAAATCGATCGAAACCGGAACCTGCCCCCTGAGAATGAGCTTGCGATCGTCGTACTTCAAAACATGCTTTTGCTCCTGAAGTCCCTGCGCAAGCGCGATACCCAAGATCGCGCGACTCTTTCCGCGCGTCTTGCGGCCCGTGAGGAGCTCTTGCGGGGCATCGCCTAAAACCAAGTTGGTCGCGTGCGCCTGTACGACGCCAGCCTTGAGTTGCTCTTGGCTTGCAGACAAGTGAAGACTGATGCGACCCTGAAGCGAAATCTTTTGGCCGCTCACGATGAGAGTGGATTGGAAGGGAGAATTCGTGATCATCGCGATTTCGTCGCGAGGAGCTGCTTGCGAAACAGAGCTTACTAGCAAGCTCGCAAGGGTGATGAATGACAGGTTCTTAAACAACATGATGAAGTTCCTCTGAGTTGAGTTTTGTTTTGTTCCAACAACGTGACTGAACTTCATAACAGGATCCATGCCGAACCTCCCTTCAGCTCCACGCCGCAGGCAACGCACCCTTCAAAATCAGCGCTAACGTCTTAAAAGGCTTGAGTTGACTCTGCGCACACCCAACACATCAAAAGACCCAATGAATCTGAACGCAGAGAGCCACAACAAGAGACAATCTGACACTGACCGGGTCGACTCAACACCATGTGAATGAAATCACGAGTATTTTTTGTCACCACTCAAGCATCAAACGTCGAACTCAATGGTCTTCTTCGACTCAAATCGCGAGAGCACAAGATAGATACATGGCACCACAAAGAGCGTAAGCGCGGTCGAAACCAACGTCCCGCCGATGATGGCAAGGCCCATGGGAGTTCTCGTCTCTTGCCCGATGCTATTGCCCACCACCAGAGGTGCTGCCGCCGCGATCGTCGCCACTGACGTCATGAGGATCGGCCGTAGGCGCACAGGGCAGGCCTCGATCAACGAGCTTTTGATCCTCTGAAAATCATGCCCGGCTGCGTTCTTCTTGCGCACTTGATTGGTGAACTCAACTAGCAAGATTGAATTCTTTTTTGAAATTCCCATGAGAACGATCACGCCAATAAAACTAAAAAGATTAAAAGAGGTGCCCGTTCCCCACAGGATGAGAAGCGCTCCGGTGACGCTAAACGGAAGCGCCATCAAGATCGAGATCGGATGCACGAATGAATTGAACTGCACCGCCAAGATCATGAAAGCTACAAGTACCCCCATCAAAAGCGCCGTTGTAAGGCTATTAAAGCTCTGAGCTAGGCCCGCTGATGCGCCTTCGAGCGAGAAAGCGTAACCCTGAGGCAAGATCTCACGAGCGATCTCTTCAGCGCGCTTGAGCGCCGCGCCCTGTGACTGCCCTGTTTTGAGATTGCCAGAAACACCGATAGCACGCTGGCGATTCACGCGATTAATCGACTGATAGGTCTTCTTCTCCTCAAATGTGACCAACTGAGAGAGCGGGATCGAATTGCCAAAATTGTTGCGAACGAGAATCTTCTCGATGTCTTTTGGGCTTCTGATCTGGACATCGGGAAGCTTGACTCGAATGTCATAGCGTTTTCCGTCAGCCGTATAACTTCCGCGTCGGAGGCCTGCCACTGTTGCACCTAGAGTAGTTGCAACCGATTCAATACTCACCCCTCGTTGAGCCATCGCAGCTCGGTTGGGATGAATGAGAAGCTCAGGCAAGCCTTTTTTGAAATCCGTATCCAACTCCTGCGTGTAGCCTTCTTGATCGAGGCGAGCGATCATCTCCTGCGCCTTTTCTTGCAGAACCTCAAGGTCGGGGCCAACCAGATTAAACGACACAGGCGACTGCCTGCCTGAGGTCAAACCTCGGCTTGAATTGTCACGCAAGGAAACTCTCACGCCCTTGACGGCTTTGAGCTGCTGGCGAAGCTGGTCCATGACCTGCACATGGGTCACACTTCTGGACTCCCTAGGCTTCAGATCCAAAGGCATAAAAAATTGATTCACTTCCGCGGTGGGCCCTCCCGCACCAATCGACGAAAAATAGCCCAACACATGCGGATTGGCCTTAACGATCGCTTCGATCTCTCTGACTTTATTTGATGTAAAATCAAGCGACGAACCCGGAGGAGTCTGACCACTCACGACTATGAGGTTCTGATCTTGGAGTGGCACGAACTCCTGACGAACGGTTCTAATCAAGAGCAAAGAGGCGACAAAAACCGCAAGCGAGGCCAGCACCACAGCTTTAGGCAACTGGAGCGTCTTCTCCAATGCCCATGCATAGGTCCGGTCAATCTTCTTAAAAGCTTCTTCGAGCCAATGCTCAAACCGATTGATCTTCGTGCCGCCCGACAAGAATGCCGAAGACCGCATCGGGGTGATCGTGACGGCTTCAACGAGCGAAAGCAGCACGGCCGCAGACATAGCGATTCCAAACTGAAAAAAGAACTTGCCGATCACTCCGTCCATGAACACGACTGGCAAAAACACTGCGATCACAGCCAATGTCGCAGCAGTCGCGGCTGGCAAAATCTCCATCGATCCGTCGTAAGAAGCTTGGGCTGCCGACTTTCCCTGGCGCGCGTGACGAACGATATTCTCTAAAAGCATGATCGCGTCATCTACCACGATCGAGATCGCTAGCGTCAGCGCGAGAAGCGTAAAGAGGTTCAGGGTAAAATTAGAAAAATAAAGAACAGTGAAGGTCCCGACGATCGATGTAGGAATCGAAAACAAGATATTCACCGCAGCTTGCCAGCTTCCTAAGAAGAAGAAGCAAACCAAGATCGTCACCAGAGCGGCAATCGCTAGCTTCTCATAGGTCGTGTTCACGACGGCTTGGGTGGCTTTTGTAAAATCCACATTAACTCGAACGCTGTAGCCTTCGGGAAGCGATGACTGAAGCTGGGCGACTTTGTCGCGGATTCTCTTGGCCAGCTCTACTTCGTTTTCTCCCCGCTGCTTGCGAATGCCAATGCCAACGGCTTCCTTTTCGTTGATGCGCACCATGCGTCGCACATCGCTCATGCCGTCCTCGACGCGCGCCACGTCCTCGATGAACAACCCTGTCTCTTGGTTGTGAATCGATTCGCCGCCGCGGCGAAGGAGCCGGATCTTGCCAACTTCTTCTGGGCTCGTCGCCTCGCCCAACCAACGTACCCTCAGCTCGCGCTCACCGGCAACAAACTGCCCTGCAGCAGCTTCGAGATGCTGACTCTGGAGTGCATTGATGAGATCCACGACCGTGATGTCGCGCGCCTTCATCTTTTCGAGATCGGGCCAGACTCTCAGGTTGCGCAGGCTAAAGCCTCCGATGCTGACCTCACCCACGCCTGGAATAAACCTAAACTGATCGAGCAGGAAACCATCTGTCCAGTTGATCACCTCGCGGATGGGGCGATCTGAAGAAACACCCAAAAACATGATGGGCTGGTCTTCTGGATTGGTTTTCCGAATGACCGGAGGATCAAGCCCCTGCGGAAGCCGAAGCGTGCTGATCGCCGCTTGAACCTCTTGCAGCGCCACATCGACGTTGCGATTGATATCGAGATCCAGGGTGACACTGCCGCCCCCTTGTCTCATCGAGGACTTCATCTGAGTCACGCCTTCGACTCCGAGCAACCTCTCTTCAATAGGCTCAATGAGCTCCGACTCCACGACCTCAGGGGAAGCGCCTTCGTAGGTGACGCTGACCGAAAGGACCGGAAAATCAATATCCGGCAGCTGACTCACGCCGAGTCGATTCGCTGTGATTGCCCCAAAAATAATGAGCGCCGACATGAGAATCCACGCGAAGACCGGGCGCTTGATCGAAAGCGAGACTAGATTCATGAGCCCTGAGACTACCGGAATTCAAGCGATTGTCGAGCTTAGCCCGAACAAGAGACGTGCTCACGGGTCGCTGCAATTTTTCGACTACCAGAGGCTCGCCCCTCGTCCTTGATGCACTGGGCGATCTGGAGGATCACATCGACATATCCTTGTGAGCGATTGTAATGAAACAATGCTCCACGTTGTGCGTCTGGAGACTTGGGCTTCCACCCGTTCGAGTGAAGATAGGAAGCGACGCTATAAATGGCGTCATCTGCTCTGAACAGGTCGGGGCGCGCGCGCGCCTTGCGAAAAGAACGGGCCCACTTGCCATAGCTCGACGGAAGGAACTGAGGCATCCCAAACGCGCCCGCGAACGAACCCTTGATCACGCGAGCTCGTTTGAGTTTGTGTAGCGCCATGGTCTCCAACGCCTTGAGCTCCTCAAGTGCCCACTCGCCCTTGGCTCGAGAGCGCTCCTTCACCTTGGCGATGTCTTCGGGAGTGGGGGCCGCTATCTTGAGGTCGAGAGCCTTCATCGTATGAGCGAGCACTTCGGGATGGTCAGCCTGAAGGAGCGAAAAGAACACGCTCGGAACCGCATAGCTGCCCATGACTTCGCCGTGCTTGGTTTCGACCCAAAGTAGCGAGGCGATCACCTCGGGATCGACATGATAGCGCCGCTTGGCACGCCTCAGGGTGCGCCGGTACTTGTAAAGAAACTCCCTGCACTTTCTAATCGCTCTTTTGCTCAGATGGCCCGAATAGTCAGCTTTTGAGACAAAGCCCAAGGTATTGAGCTCGATCACCTTGTCCCGCGACGACTCATCATAGGAGTCCACGACGAGCTGGATGAACTCAGGCGAGAGCGCACTGAGCTTCATCTTGGCGATCGCATAGTCTTTGGGGGACCCAGAAGCGGGCGAGCGCTGTTCGTCTGCGAACACGGGATTCAGCGCGAACGCACTAATCAAAACGAAAATCCATCTAAGGAACCGCAGGACGAGAACATCCATGTCTCTGACACCATCCGTTTTGGGATTATGACTGCATCGTAGGCAGCATTGAAATCTTTGTTTTGAATCTATTGAGAAGCGCGAGTCGTTGTCCGCCAAACAATTGACTCATGATCGGGCGGCAAGAATTTTATCCTACCCCTCCGATCCCGCCTCTATAGAGCCAGTACAATTGCAGCTTTTGAGAAGAATCCTAGAATTCTCACTATTCTTGGCAGGGTACTGAGCTCAACCAACGCCAACCCTCAGCAACTTCTCCAAGTCCGCGATGCTAACAGCAAGCTAGAGAGGCAGTTTCTACAAAGTTATTGATCATTTACCCGTTGTGGAGTCACTTCCAGGAGAGTTAGGCTATTTAACAAATTAGCCTTAATTCTGAGGAACCACACCATGAGCCGCCTGATCATTCCGCCTCTGCCGGACCAGGTCTCTGAGCAACCCCGAACGCCTTTAGGAAAGTGGCTGTTTCGACCTGAGCTCTCTATGCCCCATATTGAGCACTGCGAGTCCCAACCCTGGTACAAAGTTCTTTGGCTCACGGGGGTCGATTACTTTTCTACTTTGGGATACCAACCCGGGATCGCGCTGCTGGCCGCAGGGTCTTTATCTCCCCTGGCGACTCTCGTTCTGGTGGCAGTGACGCTGACTTGCGCGCTTCCAACTTACGCGCAAGTCTCGCGCAGATCCTTTGCCGGACAAGGATCGATCGCCATTTTAGAGAAACTGCTCAAAGGATGGTCCTCTAAATTCTTTGTGCTCGTGCTTCTCGGCTTCGCGGCCACGGACTTTATCATCACAATCACGCTTTCTGCCGCGGACGCAGCCCTGCACATGGCTGAGAACCCGCTCTTGCATGCGCATCTGGGTCACGCCCAAATGGGCCTTACGATCTTGCTCATCTCGCTACTGGGCATCGTCTTTCTCAAAGGCTTCTCCGAGGCCATTGGTATAGCGATGCTTACCGCGGTTCCTTACATCATCCTCAACTTGATCGTCCTTTGCGCAGGTATCATGGAGATCGCCACACATCCTGAGAGCCTCCAAAAATGGCAGCTTGCCCTTTCTGCGCGAGGCAGCTTCAGCAGTCTTTTGGTCGTTTCGCTTTTTGTGTTCCCCAAACTCGCACTTGGAATGAGCGGCTTTGAGACCGGTGTCTCCGTCATGCCCCTCGTCGATGGAGGCGCTGAGGGGACTAAAGGCAGGATTTACAACACTCGAAAGCTCCTTGCCGCTGCCGCTCTCATCATGTCGCTGCTGCTTTTGCTCTCGAGTTTTGTAACCACACTCCTCATCCCTGAGTCGGCCTATCAGTCAGGAGGCGCCGCAAGCGGACGAGCACTCTCTTATTTGGCTCACGGATTGTTGGGACATGGATTTGGAACGGTCTACGATTTTTCGACAATCTTGGTGCTTTGGTTTGCAGGCGCCTCTGCCATGGCTGGAATGTTGAACCTCATCCCCCGCTACTTACCTCGATTTGGGATGGCCCCCCGTTGGGTCGCCTACCGGCGCCCACTGGTGATCTTGCTCTTTGCGGTCTCCGTTCTCGTCACTTGGCTCTTTAAGGCTGACGTTGAGGCTCAAGGGGGCGCTTACGCCACAGGAGTCCTGGCATTGATGCTTTCAGCTGCGGTTGCCGTAGCGCTGGCCTGCTGGAGCGAACAGAAAAGACTCAAGAGCCTCTATTTTAGCGGAGTCACGCTAGTCTTTGCGTTCACGTTTCTCGACAACAGCATTCTCAAACCCGAAGGCCTGTTGATCGCGACGGGCTTCATTTTAGCAATCATCACTCTGGGAGCCGTGAGCCGCTGGCAAAGGTCTCTCGATCTTCGCGTGTCCGAAGTGGAGCTTGAAGACGATAGTTCGGCAAAAATCTGGAAAAGCATCTGCGACAAGAAGATCCATCTCGTCCCGTTGGCCAGCTTCGATAAAGACCGCAAATCCCGCAAAGGCGCGGAGCTTCGCAAACACTACCGATTTGAGGGTCGAGTCGCCTTCTTGATTGTCGAGCTTGCCGATAATCGCAGCGAGTTTATGTCCGCCCTCAGGGTCAAAGTCGTCGAAGACGAAATGGGCGACGTCATCATTGTGGTCAAAGGAGCGATCGCTATAGCGAACACGATTGCGTATATGAGCGAGCTACTTAACCCGATCAGTCTTTATATTGGTCTGACCCGCACCAACCTCATGGGTCAAGCGATCCGATACCTCCTTTGGGGCGAAGGCGAGACCGGACTTTTAGTCTATCGAATACTGCTCCGGTATTGGGAATGGACGCCAGAAGAGGACGTCAGGCCCAATATATTTCTGATGAGCGTTTGACCTGAGAGATGACGCACCGCAACTAGTAAAAGCACCCACTCACTCAGCTGAACTCCCTTTGCCCGTCAGTGCGAGTCAGTTACCATTGAGACCTATGGCACGCTCTCTGGCTGCCTGGGTGATTGCAGTGAATCTGGTGACCCTAGTATCGGTCCAGGCCGCTGATGCTCCCACAGCGACACCCAATGGCGACACCGCTGAGATGGCGCGTATCAAGGGCTCTACCATTTCAAAACTGGTTTGGAAGTCTCTGACAGCTCCTGTTTTGGAAGAGACCACATCCATGGGAAAGAAAACCTACGTCATTTTTCGTGGAACACTTGATCAGGCCGATTGGAGTCTGCTTCAAAAAGCCAATACCGTGGAGCTATCCCCTGAGGGTGATTTTGAAACCGAAGTTTTACTCGACACCCCTCAAACTCGCTTCGAGTTAACAGCGGTGGGCCCACTGGGAGAGGTCGAAAGTGAGAAGTTCGAAATTAAAATAATACCGACCCCCGAAGTACCTGCCACCCAGATGCCTGCCCAGCGATTAACCTTCAGCACTGGGATTGGTCCAACGCTAGTCACCTACAAGCAAACATTGATACCGGACTTTCAACTCATTGCGCTAACGGCTAAGCTCGCTGCGCTCTACTCTTTAGTTCCCCTGAGATGGGACTTGGGCCTGAATACTTCTTTCACATTATTAAAGCTCAGCAGCAACTCCTCACAAAACGTGCGGTTTCTCGGATTCAACGCAAGTGTAGGCTACAGGATTCCTAAAATAGATAGCCCCTGGCAATTGAGCATTCTAGGTGGGTTCTACTATTCCACCATGCTGATCCCGGCCACCGGATTTGGTTATCAGGATATCTTTGGGCCACAACTTTTTCCTACTCTGAAGCGGGAACTTAAAAACGGAGATTCAATCTCAGGCTATCTTAAGCTTTCTCCAGTGACCGACGGAATCTCTCTGCTCTCTCTCAGCAATCGAGAGTTCGGTATCGGCGCAGGCTGGAACAAAAAACTCAAAAACGGACGTCATTTGATTTTTATGATGGATCTCTCGAACCTCAACTTGGAGCTCCAGTCAGTGGTCGTCACGAGCAATGCCATCCATGCGAGCATTGGTTACAATTTTTGATCACCTCTCACCTCTAGACATTTACTTCTTGGTCTAGAACTTGTATCGGCCCTCCCAAGTCGTTTTGAACCGGGGGATGCCATGCAAGCTTACATTTTCAAGAAATCGTTTCGTTCGATCGCTACCGTTCTGATTCTCGCTCAACCCATGACTGCTTTAGCAAACACGATCCCGGATGAGATCGATGTTCAAAAATACCAAACTGCTTACGAAAGCATGAAGGCAGTTTCTGATGAAAAACGCGCAGATGCTAACTCAGTCGAATCGCAGCTGCGATCCCTCGAGAGTCAACTCGCTTCCGCGCGATCCCAACTTTCTTCACAGCGTCAGTCGATTCAAGATACGCAAACCAGCATCGATCAACTCCAGCGAGAGTCGCAAGCGCTCCAGGCTCAGAACGCCGCCCTCCGGGTAGAAATTAGTCGGCACCAGTCTGACCTCAGTGGCAATCTGACCCTGACCCGCGACTTAAGTGCAGAGTTGACCGAGCTCGATCGACGCATTCAATCCGAAAGCGCGGGACTCAAACAACTCACTTCTCAACTCAGACGCGAGGAGGAGAATCTTCGCGCCATTGAAACGAGAATCACTGCTCAAATCGAAGAAAGAGACCGTACGGTAGCTGAACTGAACTCTTCGAGGCAGGAGCTAGGCCAGAAACAAAACGAACTGGCCCAGCTGCAACAGTCCTTGGCACAGGTCGTCCGCGACATCGAGAACGTCGAGCGCCGTGATCGGGAGCTATCGGGCCAGCTCCAGTCTGCTAACAATCAAGTCAGCGACCTCTCCCGTCAGGTTCAAGCCAAGGACGCCTCGCTTGCCCCACTGCGCAATCGCCAAGCTCAGGCCCAACAATCGGCAAATGCAGCTCAACAGGATGCAGCCAAAGCAACAGCTCGGGCCAATCAAGCCACCGCAGCACTCAAACAGAACAGTCAAGAGACGACTCAGGCCACTGCCCAAATCAATCAGCTCCAGCAAGCACTGCAGAACAGCAAGGGTCGCGCGGATGCCCTTAAAAAATCAATCGACCAAGCTCAGTCTCAGATCCCAGGAATCAACGCAGAGGGCAAGGAAACTGAAATTGCGATCTCTAAATTGCAAGTTCAAGTCAAACAGCTGATCGAGCAGAACGAGAAGGTAGAGTCAACGCTGTCTGACAAGATCCAAGAGCTCAAGAAAATCTCCAAAGAGAAACCAGATAGCCCCCTCATCCCTGGCCTCAAGAAAGAGATCGATAGCCTGCAGGCTCGAATTGCTCAAAACAAGGAGACTATCAAGCGCGGTGAAGCTGGGCTTAACGAGCTTCAGCAGAAACGAGCAAGTCTCGAGCAGAAAAAACGCACCCTTGCGGCTGAAGTAGCGAATCTTCAAGGCCAGCTTGATCAACTCCCCGGCAAAATCGCAAACGAAGAAGCCCAGCTCAACGGCGCGCGCAATCGCCTCACGCAACTGCAGTCTCAAAGATACCCGCTCGAAGCCACACTTACCGAGGCTTCTCGGGAATTGGCTGATGCTAACAATCGCGCCAACTCAGCCAAACAGTCTCATGCCCAACTCACCGCTGAGCTCGAGCGCGCCTCCGTCGAGTTACGTACGCTTCAGGGACAGCTTCAACAGGCGACGTCCCGCCGCGACATGCTTAATACGGAGATAGGTCAACAACAGGGTCGCCTCGCTCAGCTTCGCGCGGCTCTGCAAAACCAAAGAGAACGCTCAAACCACGTGAGCCAACGCATTGCTCAGCTCCAGCAGTTTGACTCGCAGGCGCGCCCTCGCATCGATCAACTCAATCAAGGGTTGGCTCAGTTGCAACGTCAGGCTCAGGAAATCCAAAACAAATACGAAGCGCTTCGCAATCAGGTGGTCAAACAAGCGGACCATGTTCGTGGACTCGAAGCCCGAGCAGATCATTTTTCAGGTCGCATCAACGTCCTCATCGGCGAGCGCAATCAACTCGAAGGACTGATACACGACAAGTCCTCTTCGCTCGCCTCGAACGAAGATCGTATCCGCTACGATAACTCCTCGATTGCCCAGCTCAGCTCAGAACTTCGCTCGCTGATTGGATCTACCCAGGAGCTCGAGCGCACGGTTTCGAGCACCAGCTCTGCGGTCGACTCGACAGCTCGCCACTTCTCTCAGCTCGAGTCAATAGCGAGAAACGCCGAAGCCACCACTCAGGCGGCATATGACCAGTACCTCCAGCGCTACAACCACTACAACCAGCTGCTCGCGCAGGCTCAATCCTCGGGCGCGTCTCAAGGCGAGAGCCAAGGTCGCGCAGCAGGCGCTCCTCAGGGAGAAGTCGAAGGCCAAACACGCGGCGAAGAAAAGGGCAAAACAGTAGGTACTTCAGAAGGACTTGCTTGGGGTTTCCAACAAGGGCTGAACCAAGGTGATGCCAAAGGCTACATCGATGGCAGAGCTCAAGGCGCTGCGTCCGAAGTTGATTATCAAAAAGGTCACGCTGAAGGCGTGGCACGAGGCAGAGTCAACGCACAGGAAGAGGCTCAAAAAGTGGATTTCCCGCGGGGGCAGTTGACTAAACGCACTGAGCTCGAATCTCAGCTTCCCACTCAGCAGGTCACTCTCGATAACCGTGCGCAAGAGATCGCGACTCTCGATCCTCGCAATCGCTTCGACGTAGCCTTTAGCCTGCCAGAACTCAACAACTTGGCACAGCTAGATGGAGCGCTTAGTTCAGTGACCAGCGAAAAGTCTGCGGGAGACGACGGCGAATTCTTAAGTGTCCTTTCCCCCGCCGAGTTTGGAACCCCAAATTGCTCGCAAAGCTACATCGATTTTGCTGAAGCTTGCCAGCAAGCGTACCGCGAAAGTTACCAGGCCTCTTACCAATCTGCCTTTCAAGACAGCTACGAAAGAGCCCACAAACTGGCATACGATAGCAATCGCTCCGCTGCTTTTGAGGCCAGCAAGTCGATACGCTTCTCAGAAGGCTTTGAGCAAGGCCTCAAGGCAGGTGCCACTCGAGGTTTTGCCGACGGAGCACAAGACGCTCAACGTAAGGGTGTCCTCGAGGGTACCAAGACTGGCTACAACGAGTTGATCCAAGCGGCTCGCCAAGATGCATTTGAGCGAGGAACCCAAGACACTGTTACCCGCTTCGCCAACGAAGCGGTTCTTGTCGTCAAATCGGCTCGCCTCGATCGCGTCGGCTCAGATGGCTCTCAAGGAGGCTCTGTCGGTGCGGGAGACACGCTCGACCTCGCCCTTCAAGTCGTCAACTTTGGCGGCCAGAAGTCGTTGAGGGGCGCAGTTCAGGTCGAGCTCGAAGCGCTGACCCCGAACCTCGCAATCCAGAACAAAACAGCGCAGCTCATCGGAGTACCCGCGCAATCTGTAGCTGAAGTGAAGTATGTACTGGCAGCGCGAGTGCTTCAGGGCGCGGCGGGCGGAGGAGTCGAGCGCCTCAAAGTCAAAGCCAAGCTCCCAGATGGACGCAGTTTTGAGCAAGTGATTGCAATCACTGTCGTCGCTCGCGTGGATATCAAGATCAACTCGTTAAACTATATTCTCCACCCCAAGGTGGGTTACATCCAGCGCATGAAGGCGACAATCGCCAATGTCGGGCGATTGAACTCGACCGAACCTCTCACACTGGAGCTAACCACCCGTGAACCCGCGTCGGATATAAAAATCACGACCAGCTTGCTCACAGTTCGCGGCAATCTCGCTACCGGCCGCAGCTTAGTGATTGGCGATTTTGTTTACTCGGTGACCAACCTGGCGGCTTTGCGCCGGGGATTAGTCCTTCGGGTATCTCTGAAGCATGGCCGCTCGATTGTCACCCATCAAGATGTGAAGCTGACGGAACGGTAAAACGCCCAGTCACAGGAACCGTTTGGCGATTACTCCCAGATGAGTCCTCTTTGGCTCGCAATCTGCTCCACTCGCAAAGACATCATCAAAATAATGAGCTTGCCTGTGGTCTCGTCGCACTGAAGGATCGCCGACAAACTAAAGGGCTTCTCACCCGTATTAGTGGTGTAATAGTGCCATTGGTAAGCGCCCTGCAAAGTGTAAAAAAAATTGTAGCCGGTACCGGTATAGCCATGACCGCCCGGACCATTGAAGTCTAAGCCGCCTTTGAGGCCGTGAAGCTTTGCAGCTTGCTCATTGGCCGCGCGCTCGACCAATCTCACAGTGCGCTTGCCGAGCTCTTCAGGCGTGATGCAAGGACCCGCGAAAGTGTCGCTTGCAGACAAGCATCCCAACAAGAACATCAGCATTGAACTTTTTTTCATAGGTGGGGTCTCCAGCTCAGTTTGCTAAATCCAATATAACGCATTGAGTTATATAACCACCCTTAATTAATCTACCTCGAAGATAGAAATATTCTTAATCTGTAAGCACTTAGCCGGGCCTTGCGAGTAAACAGCTTGCAGCCGTTAGCTTAAAAGAACGAACCCATCAACATTCGTGCAGGCTGCCCGAGACTCTTTTGCTTTCTCCCTCGTAGAACCCCCTGTCCTGAGTCTGAAGTCATTTGGCATTGGCCCCCGCTCATACTTCAGACTCAGGACGTTTCATTTGGGAGGAACACCATGCTTAATTCACGAACCCGCCTCATGCTCGCTTGCATCTCGACGTGCCTGCTCTCTGCTTTATTTAACTCGGCCTGCAACGCCCCCGACGAAAACTCAGGTTCTGCAAGCAATACCTCAAGCCCCTTTACGGCGGGACCCAACGGCAATGCAAAAGTCGGCATGACACCAGCCACGGGAGGCTCTTGTGTGTCAAACGATCCAGAACAGTTCTGTTTGGGTGTCCACTTTGTTTCTTACAAAGACTCCTCAGGCAAACCGGTCGCTAGCGAAGGCCAAGTAGCAACGATTTTTAATACGATGAACTCCGTCTGGTCCGCGTGCAAAATCGGATTTCAAGTAGATCATTACGAAGCCGTCGACCCAAGAAACGAAAGCCTCTCCTATGGGGCGCAATCGCAAAACGAAACCAACGCCATCCGTAGGATCTACACCAATAGCAACGACGAGCTTCTCGCAGTCAATACCGGCCCCTGGGGTACCGCTGTCAACGCTTGGACCAATATGCCGGGCGAAAGCGTACACGGTGCCATTATGGAGTCGAGCATCGTGGGCTACGGAGGAGGGATCATCTATGCCCACGAGTTTGGACACTATCTGGGCCTGGACCACGCGAGCAACTCGTCCAACTTAATGACCCCGGTAATCCACTCCTCTTCAAGAGCGCTCAGCTCAAGCCAGTGCGCAGAGGCTCGAAGCATCATTGGTTCGTACTGGAGCTCGATGTTGAGGCGCTAGTCAATCTTCTTGAGTTCGCCTAGGCCCACAATGCATAACCCCAAGCAGATGGCCTTCGCGAACAAAAACCTATCCGCGCTCAAACAAAGCATGACCCCCGTGGTGCTCATTTCTGCGCTCGGATACTTTGTTGATATCTTCGACCTAGCTATTTTCGGAATCGTCCGCATCTCGAGCCTCCAGGACATCGGGGTGCCCAAAGAATCCATCCTCGATCAAGGGATCTTGCTCATCAATATTCAGATGGGAGCGATGGTATTAGGAGGCTTTTTCTGGGGCAGTCTCGGAGATCGACTGGGGCGAAGGTCCGCGCTGTTTGCTTCGATTGCGCTGTATTCCTTGGCAAACTTTTTGAACGCGTTTATTTCGAGCATCGAACCCTACTACCTACTCAGATTCTTAGCAGGCCTCGGCCTTGCCGGCGAGGTGGGTGTCGGCGTCACGCTCATCGCAGAGTCTCTCCCGCCTCGCGCCCGCGGTTACGGAACGATGCTTTTTGGATGCATCGGAGTATCGGGTACGATTGCAGCCGCCCTGATTTCAAGCCATTTTGGATGGAGGGTCTGTTATGCGGTGGGTGGGGCACTGGGTTTTGCTCTACTGCTGCTTCGAGTAAAAGTACTGGAGCCCGAGATCTTCTCGCGCATCAAAATGATCGGGGTCGACCGAGGAAGCCTCATCAAGTTACTCTCAAACCCTCGGCGCGCAAGAACGTACTTGGCATGCCTGCTCACTGGGGTGCCAATCTATTACGTGGTAGGTCTCCTGCTTAACCTATCGCCTGAACTCGCGCAGCAGATGGGAGTTCAAGGCCCCATCCAGCTCTCTACGACGAGCATGCTTTTTAGCGCGGGCTCTGTCCTTGGCTCTCTGGGTTGCGGCGCGCTTTCAGAAAAACTAAAAAGCAGAAAAAGAGCCGCACTCGCGTTTCTGTTATTCCTCGCTGCAACGATCTTTAGCTTACTTAGCCTTCACGAAATAAAGACCCCTGTCTTCTATCTTTATTGCGCTGCCCTGGGATTTGGAACCGGCTACTGGGTAGCATTCGCAACGTTGAGCACAGAGCAGTTTGGGACCGATCTTCGTGCAACGGCAACCAGCACCTTGGTTAATCTGATTCGCGGAGCGGTTATCCCATTGACGCTCACGTTCAAAGGCCTGAAGCCTCATTTGGGCTTTATGGCCTCCGAGCGAGTTCTCGCTCTCACCGTGCTTCTTCTAGCCATCACCTGTCTCCTCACTTTGCCCGAATCATTTGGCAAGAAGCTCGACTTTGTCGAGTCTGACTGAGTGCTCCTAGACGGGATCTCCAGGCTCTTGTATCTCTGAATCATGACAACCGAGGCAAAACTTTTTAATCGCTCTCACCGAACTACTCTCGTCACGTTTCTCGCCTTGCTGTTTTTTTTCATGATCCTCGTTATCAAGATGGTGCGGCCCTATCTTTTGGCCATCATCATGGGAGGCATCCTCACGCTGCTCTCCAGACCTGCTTACGTGCGCTTAACAAACCGGGGCCTAAAGCCCAAGACCGCGGCTACAATCATAACCCTCGGCATTTTACTTTTAGTCGTAGGACCTGTCTCGCTTTTTACCACTTTGGCGATTCAACAAGGCATCTCAGTGGGTCAAACGCTTGCGAATGACGACTCGTTTTCACCAGCCGAAATCATGGCACGAATCGAGGAGTGGCCCCTCATTCAGACCGTCATTGGTGATGCAGCTACACTTGAGAGACAAGTCAAGAGTTCACTTCAGAGCGCTGGAAAGGGTGCAAGTACCGCTATTCTAGGAGCCGTCGCGGATATCCCGCAAATTATCCTTCAAATCGTACTCGCTCTGATTTCCTGTTTTTTTCTCCTTTTGGATGGCTACAAGTTCAAAGAATGGATGACTGACAAAATCCCACTCGATGCAGACGTTCGACAAAGAATTACCGCCTCCGTTCAAAACACGACACGCTCCGTGATTTGGGCAACCCTTGCGGCAGCCGGAGCTCAAGCCGCTGTCATACTGATCGCATTCTTAACTCTAGGCGCTCCTGCAGCGTTTCTCGCTTCGGGAGCAACTTTTATTTTGGCCTGGATCCCGATGTTAGGGAGCGCCCCTGTCTGGATCATTGGAGCGATCATTCTTTATGCTAAGGGCTCCATCGCAAAGTGTATCGCAATGGTGGTGTTTGGCATCTTCACGGGTTTGATTGACAACTTGATCCGTCCTCTCATTCTAAAGGGAGGCGGATCCATGCATCCGCTGGTGAGCCTCGTTGCTATTTTGGAGGCATTCGGATGTTTGGCATCAGCGGAGTATTTCTTGGCCCAATCTTAGCAGCTTTATTCATCGCTCTTTTGCAGGTCTGGCCTACGGTTGCTGAACGCTTTGGGCTCAGATGACCGAATCCATTTGCCCAATCCACTAGAACGCCACAAGGGGTTTTTGTTCAGGGCCGCCTCGATCATCGCAATCGCGATGTCATAGTCGAGCCCATCTGAATCACGCCCAGCCGTCGCCCTCCAACTCTGTGGCGCCTCGGGATGAGGTCCCGAGATCACAACATACCCTTTGCCCGACCAAGTTTCGGAGATCGCCGGCGCTCCATTCACATAGCGAGCGACTACGCCGCCTGACCATTCGGGAGTTGCCGGGCCACCCCACCATACGAGCTGTCGATGTGAACCATCAGCAAAGGTCACATCAACCATATCGGCAGTCAGCGAGGTGTTGCCTCCAGGGTAGTACGCAGGGAGAACTGATCCTTTCGAAACCGCCAGACCATAGGAGGCGATCGAATTACCCAAAGCCTCTGGTCCCACCGCGACCCACGCACCTGCGCAGAATCCAACGTAACCCACACCGCGGTCCCGCACTGCTTGCCTGATCCTAAGCCTTGCATCGGTTGCGATGGCTGCGGTGATGCTGCCACCACTGCCACCCGGCACCACAATCACACCAAAACTCGCTAGCTCATCCAGAGTCATGCCATCCACCTGGCGAGAGTTCACCAACTGATAACTGAGCCCCAGAGACTTAATGATTGCCTCAGTGTTTTGCCAATCCGATGTCGATACGCCCGTGCCATTGTAAAGAAGCACAGCTGTTTTGTAAGCCGGTCCAGCAGGAGGCAGTGGGGTTGATGGAGGCGGAGTGATCGGAGGATTTGCTGGATCACTCGTACTCGTATCCGGCAAGATCGAAGGCTCGATCGCCGCGGAGGTCGGAGCAGGGGCTGAATCATTGCATCCAACCCCCACCCCGACAAACAGTGCCACTAACCAGGCGTGCTTCAATCCCCTTTTCACTACATGTCCTCCAGATTACAGATGTGAGTCTTGATTGCTGTCGCAGACACCGGCGCTTGCGCAGAGAGTGAGAAGAGCTCTTGCTGGTAGTGGTCGTAGCCGTTCAGATAGGTCGAACTCCCCATGATGATGGGATACATAATCGAGTCATAAGACCCACCCGATCTCAACGTCGTATCATGGCCACGATAAAGCACGCAGTGACCCAACTCGTGATGCGAGAGGAGCTCCCTTTGCGTGTCACTCACGGAGTTCCAGAAGTCTGGGTCATAGGTTACGCGCCTCAGCCCCCCCCCTGTCTCGCAAAGACCGATGACTGAGGATCCGTACGAATTGAGACTCGCGATCCGAATCGTAAGCTTAGGCCCGCTCATATCGGGAATCACGTCAACTCCTTGAAGCGCTCCGTCCGAGATGAACTTTCCTACATAGGGCGCGACTCCCTCGGGCCCTGTATAGAAGTCAGTGGGGTCAGATGTTGGAGTCGGGATCGGGCTAGGTGTGGTGGTGGGTGTGGGAAAGGGAGTGGGTTTGCTCGTGGGCGTCACAGTGGGCACTGGCAAGGGTCCGCCGGAGGAAGTCTGGGGCGCACTCAATTGCCCTTCTGAAACCGGCGTTTCAGGCTGATTACATGCCGACAATCCGATGGCGCTCAGTGTGAGCACGAGCGCAGAGTCACGTAATATTTTTTTCATTCGGTATCTACTCCTTGAAGGGCAGCGCGATCATCGTGCTACGCAGAAGGAGATACGCGGCCCGCTCAAAGAAAGTCTCGCGAGCCTTTCTGAATCTAGATCCTATTCAACGCCGTTACAGCCAACTTCTTGACACCTTTCCTTGACTCGCCCACCTCCCCCTTGTTAGCCATCACAAACGATGACCATCGGAATCATGAGCGCAATGAATGAAGAGATCGACCTTCTCGTAGCCGAAATGGCCTCGGACCAGATCTCTGAACAAGGCAAACGCAGTTATCATCAAGGCAAGCTCTGGGATCATCCCTGTGTGCTGGCTTTCTCCCGCTGGGGCAAAGTCGCTGCGGCTGCAACGGCAACTCACCTGATCACCCGCTACGGAGTGAGCGAAATCGTCTTTACCGGCGTCGCCGGTGGGGCCGCCCCGAACCTCAGGATCGGAGATGTCGTGATCGGCTCAGAGCTCTGCCAGCACGACATGGACGCAAGCCCGCTGTTCGCACGCCATGAGATCCCGCTTTTGGGAACGACTTTCTTTGTGACTGAACCCGCGAGACGGAGCGCTATTTTGAAAGCGGCAAAGGAATTCGCGCTCACTCGCTCAAAGAAGCCCCAAGTCGTAGAAGGCCTCATTGCCAGCGGCGACAAGTTCTTCGCCAGCGCGAGCGCGCTTGATGAGCTCAAGTCACGCCTCCCTAAAGTCCAATGCGTCGAGATGGAAGGCGCAGCCGTTGCCCAAGTTTGCCACGAGTACGGCATCCCATTCTCGATTCTGAGAGTGATCTCAGACTCGGCCGATGAAGCCTCGCCGACTGACTTCCCGGAGTTTGTCCGCACGGTGGCGAGTCAGTATTCACATGGAATCATCAAGAACTGGATTCAAGCTTCAAGATAGTGAGTCCCTGCTTGTCGGCTTACGCTGCCAAGTCCCCAAGACTGCGCCGCCTACGATGAGCGCGATTGCCAAAAAGATAGAAGGCCGCGCCTGACGTCCGCCAAAAATCATCAGCGCAAGCGATGACAAAAGCGGGATCAAATAAGAAAGCCCACCTACCACGCGAGGATCCCCATCCTTGAGCGCGCGATCCCAGCTATAGAACGCCACTCCCATCGGGCCTAAGCCCAGATAAAGCAAGGTCACTCCATCCATCCACGACAACAGGGTCGACTGCTCGAGCAGCGCATGGGCGAACATAGCAAGCACTCCCGAAACGAAACAGAACCCTCCCACCGCCGACGTGGGAAACAGCGGAAGACGCTTAGTCATCAGCGAATACGACGCCCAAGTAAAGGCCGCCGCAAGCGCAAGCAGATACCCCGGCAAATCAGCCATCTCAAAATGAATCCTGCCACCCGTCACCACGATCGCAGCGCCTAAAAAAGCAATCGCGCCACCCAAGATGTGTCGAGAACTGAGTCGGTATCCCTTCAGAAAAACGGGCGAAAGCAAAACGATGAGCACAGACCAAAGGTCGTTAACGAGATTCGCCTCGATCGGCGGTGCAAAGCGGAGCGCGAGAAAAAAAAAGAAATGATAGCCAAAAATACCGGCAACCCCAAACGCGAGAATCCGAGCGTTCTGAAACCAGCTCTTCCATCTCAAAACCGAGGGCAGCGATCCAACGAGAAACGTGATCCCCAAAAGCAGAAAAGGCGGCACATGCGCTACCTGAGTACCGAGATACGCAAGCGAGCTCCATAGCAAGATGGAGACGATCGCGCACCCTATCCAATTCATGAACGGTTTTCGAGAAGTTCGATCTCGAAGCCATCCGGATCGTCGACAAACGCCATCGATCGATCGCCGCTAGGAGTTTTGCCCGGTCCCCAACTCAGGTCGTAACCATGCTTTTTGAGCCGCGCTTGAATCTCCAAAATGGATTCCACTTCGTAGGCGGTATGTCCAAAGGCTTCGCCACGCACGTATCTGTCAGTATCCCAATTGTGAGTGAGTTCGATCATCGGTCCGTTGTCCGCGTCGGAAGGCGCGCGCAGAAACGCCAGCGTAAATCGCCCCTCATTGTGCTCCCGACGACTCATGAGCTTGAAGCCTAAGCCTTCGCAGTAAAACTTCAGCGAAGCCTCAAGATTCACCACTCGCAACATCGTGTGCAGGTATCTCATGGCTACGGATATAGCCGGGCATAACTGCTAGGTCTAGCGATCGTTCCGACGATCCCTTCGCAGAGGACGATCTCCACCCGGGCTAGGCGCGCCTTGCGAGCGCGGGCCTTTGCCCCAAGGACGAGCAGACTTTGAACCAGAGGAGTCGGCGCCACCCACGGCCCCGAAAACCCTCTTCTTCTTTTGCCAATCGCCGCCATTTCCGAAGGACTTTTCATCGCGCTGGAACCGAGGCTTACCACCCCAGGCGCGGTCTTGAGGACCGCGACCCAGACCCGCTCCACCACCAAAGTCCTGAGGAGCACGACCTAATCCAGCTCCGCCGCCGCTATCTCGACTTTGCCAAGGACGTGACGGCTTGGGCTTCCAAGGACGATCTCCAGCTGGAGCGCCCTCGCGCCTTTGCCAAGGCTTGCCGCCTGGACGCGAGAATCCTCGATCCTCTCTTCGCTCACCACCTCTGTCATCCCTGCGCTTCCAGGGGCGATCGCCTTGAGGCGCGAAAGCGGCCCGAGGCTCGGCTAAGGGCTTCACAAGTGGTTGCACGCTCGGAGCCTTCGCGACGGCAACTGGCTCACTCGGCTCTTTCACTTTGCTCTCTTTGAGCCATTTTTTCTTCTTTGGAGGAGATTCAGCAGCGAGAATCTCCCAAGGAAGACTCATGGGCTTATGCTCACCCCCAGCAGACGCGGCTTCACTATCAGGATCGGCAGACACTGGAGCGGGAGCAGAAGGTTTTGTCATGACTGGCTCGCCCGCTGAATCCATAGGCACATAGTAGGACGAAATTTCTGCAGAATCTGCAAGAACCTCAGGCGCCGTCATCTCACTCAGAGCCTCGACATAAACAGGTGACTCAAGCTGGGCCTCTTCCGCTGGAGCCTTTGTTTTGGTTTTTTTAGCTTTCTTGCCTGCTTTTGCGGCCTTCTTAGGGGACTCTTCGATAGCCTCCTGAGCAGGCATGGATGATTTTTCTTTTGAAGCGGGAGAGGCTTCCTTCACGGCAGCCACGGGAGCCACCGATGACTTCACCACGGGCGTAGGAGTCGAACCCTTAGCCGAAGGAGCCGTCACGCTGATTGGAGTCACCAAAGCGGCGCCACGATTTCCACGTGAGGACTCGAGTGTCTCAGAGTTGCGATCAGAAAAAATGTCCGAAAACATCAAAGTCACGAAACGCGCGGCGATCTCCTCACCGCTCTTGCCAGCCAAAGATTGCTTCCAGTCATCGCCCAAGAGCTCCAAAGCTCTTGAATGGAAAGGCTGATCTTCAAACTTCGCCAGAAGCGCCCCTACCTTCTTCGTAGCCAACTCACGACGAGTCGGGATCTTCCCCTCATGCATTCGACTTTTCGTCATTCGCTCAATTCGGCTTATGAGACCTTTGTGACTCATCGTCACCAGGCTCATAGCCACACCTTTTTTGCCGCTTCGTGCGGTTCGACCAATCCGGTGAACGTAGTTGTCGAGCTCCCGAGGCAGTGAATAGTTAATCACATGAGTGATGTCTTTGACATCGAGCCCACGCGAAGCCACGTCGGTGCAAACCAAAACACGACACTGCCTGCTTCTAAACCCTCGCATCGCGCGTTCGCGACCTTCTTGCTCGAGATCCCCGTGCAAGCAATCCGCCGCATAGCCGCGACCATTCAGGTACTGAGTGAGATCCATGACCAATGCCTTGGTCTGACAAAAAATAAGTCCGTAAAAATCATCTGCAGCGTCGATGAGCTTGCAAAGAATCTCAGGCTTATCGCGCTCATTGGTCTTAAAATAGAGCTGTTCAATGGTGTCCGGCAGCATCTCTTCGCGATTCACTTGCACGCGCTTTGGGTTGACCAGGTACTCATCCGCCACTTTGCGGACTTCAGCGCCCATGGTGGCCGAGAAAAACCAGATGTTACTCGACTCACGAGGAGTCGCTGAAAGAATTTTTTCGAGCTCATCTTTGAAGCCCATCGAGATCATCTCGTCAGCTTCGTCTAGAATGATGGTTTGAAGTGAGCCCAGCTTGAGAGTGCCCTTTTCAAGGTGCTCAACGAGGCGGCCGGGAGTCCCAACGACCACGCTCATCCCGCTCTTGAGGCCATAAAGTTGATCGCCGTAACTCGCGCCACCGTAAATAGGCAGGCTCTTCACGCCCAAGTACTTGCCCATGAGATTGATCTGTCCAGAGACTTGGAGCGCTAGCTCGCGAGTCGGACACAAGATCAGGGCCTGTACGGCTTTGAGCTTGGGATTCAGCTTTTGGAGCAGAGGGATGCCAAATGCAGCCGTCTTTCCGGTGCCGGTAGCCGCAAGGCCTAGGAAATCCGTCGGCTCATCGCCGAGAAGGATGGGAAGCGCCTCAACCTGGACGGGGCTGGGCTTTTCAAAGCCCATCTCATCAATAGCGCGTTTTAACAGGGGGTTTAGATTTAACTCTTGAAAGGAATTCATTTGCGTACCTCAAATACCATACTTTTTTACCCTTGTATTGTTTAATTCGTAGCATCGCCAGCTCGGCTCGGTTAAAAACCGCTTTTATGCCATACCCTTCGCTCTGCCCATCTGACGTCGTCATTCTAGGTGCAGGAGGAGCCGGTATGATGTGTGCGATCCAGGCCGCTCGCCGGGGTCGCCGTACGCTACTCATCGATCATGCGGCCAAAGTAGGGGGTAAAATCCTCATTTCAGGCGGCGGCCGCTGCAATTTCACTAACTTGGGTGCAAGTCCCAAGCAATATGTCTCTCGCAACCCTCATTTCTGCAAGTCGGCCCTATCCAGGTACCCTTCGCAGCGGTTCATAGAGTTGGTTGAACAATACTCAATCCCTTACCACGAGAAGAAACTAGGGCAACTCTTTTGCGATGGGTCAGCCCAAGCAATTGTCGATTTACTCAAAGCCGAGTGTTCGGACGCAGGGGTTGAGGTGAGCCTGGGAACTCGGATCGAAGCTGTGAAACGGACTGAGCAGGGCTCTGGGCAACGATTTGAGCTTCAGACGAGCGCCGGCCGGGTTGAGTGCGAGTCGCTCGTCGTAGCTACTGGGGGATTGTCGATTCCAAAGCTGGGAGCTACCGGCCTAGGCTATCAGCTAGGTACACAGTTTGGCCTGAAGCTTGTCGAGCGAGCGCCCGCGCTGGATGGATTTGTTTTTGGGCCCGATCAAGCTCGGGAGTTGGGTGGACTGGCGGGAATTTCTGTCGATTGCATAGCAAGTGCGGGCGGACTTTCTTTTCGCGAAAATATTCTATTCACGCACGGTGGCCTCAGTGGTCCAGCGGCACTGCAAGCATCTTTGCATTGGCAAAAGGGTGAGCCGCTCGTTGTGGACCTGATCCCTGCAGACAGATTTGTGGATGCAACGGCTGCAGCGAACGGAGGCGCTGCCGCGAATCTAGGCGAGTGGCTCATCGCTCGCAAGCGTGAGGGCAATCGCACGCTGGTCAAAAACTTATTGGGCCAATTTTTATCGGCCCGCCTTGCAGAGCGTTTATGTGAACTTTATTTGAAGCCTACGCAAGCAGGTGAGCTGCCATTGATTCAGATTCAGGACAAATCACTTCAAGCTCTGTCAGATTCAGTGCATGCGTGGACTATGATCCCCGCCGGAACGGTCGGCTATAGCAAGGCCGAGGTTACGCGAGGCGGAGTGGATACCGATGAACTCTCATCTAAGACTCTTGAGGCTCGAAAAGTTCCGGGCCTTTATTTTGTCGGCGAAGTGGTCGATGTGACGGGCTGGTTGGGTGGTTACAATTTTCAGTGGGCTTGGGCTTCGGGATGGGCGGCCGGTCAAGTAGTGTGAACGAGATGTTATTTCCAGTCTGAGGACCTTTTCGGCCAGTTTTTTCTTCATTGCCTTGAAAGTGCAATGGGGATGGACGGACCGACTGGCTGAGATCACACGAGTTTTGTGGGCTTAATCGACCCGTTCCACACTGATTACCTGGGATTGACCTACCCAATTTCTTCGCATCTTCAGGTAGCGTGGTTTGTTCCGAGCTTTAGAGTATCGCTGATAATGGGATGAGGGTGGGCCAGCCAAGCGGCCGAGGCGAGGCGAATCGACCCACCCAGCCCCGCTAGATTGCGCTGGTTGTGCAATCTGCGGAGGCCGAGGCGAATCGACCCACTCAGCCCCGCTAGATTGCGCTAGGTGCGCAATCTGCGGAGGCTCAGGCGGCCTGAGCACCCATAAATTGCGCGGCTGGCGCATTCTGGCCAGGCTCAGACTGTGCGCGCGGGGTACGGGTACGTGGCGCGTCGCACCCAGCCCCGCTAGATTGCGCTGGTTGTGCAATCTGCGGAGGCCGAGGCGAATCGACCCACTCAGCCCCGCTAGATTGCGCTAGTTGCGCAATCTGCGGAGGCTCAGGCGGCCTGAGCACCCATAATTTGCGCGGCTGGCGCATTCTGGCCAGGCTCAGACTGTGCGCGCGGGGTACGGGTACGTGGCGCGTCGCACCCAGCCCCGCTAGATTGCGCTGGTTGTGCAATCTGCAGAGGCCGAGGCGAATCGACCCACTCAGCCCCGCTAGATTGCGCTAGTTGCGCAATCTGCGGAGGCTCAGGCGGCCTGAGCACCCATAAATTGCGCGGCTGGCGCATTCTGGCCAGGCTCAGTCTGTGCGCGCGGGGTACGGGTACGTGGCGCGTCGCACTCAGCCCCGCTAGATTGCGCTAGTTGCGCAATCTGCGGAGGCCGAGGCGAATCGACCCAATCAGCCCCGAAGATCATAGAGCTTCTTGTTTTCTAAAAAAATTCCCTGGCCAAACCCTTTCGAAACCGGAAGGATCGGGGGCATGATTTCAGTCGATTTAGGATGGCTATGCGCAGCACTGTCGTTAGGAATACTGCTCGGTTCGGGGTTGGGATTTTGGGTTGCACGCATCATGGGACGCAAATCCAATTCGGTAACTCCCGAGCAATGGGAACAAGCCTGCCGAGAAAACGCAGTCCTCGCTGAAAGGAGCCAAACCCTCGAAGCTGAAAAAACTGAGTCCAAGCAGCTTCTGGAAAACGAGCGCACCCAACTGAGACAGCAGGCCGAAGTCGAAAAAACAGAACTCAAAAAACAACTCTCCTCAGAACAAGCCCGCGCCATCCAATCCGCTACTGAGCTAGCCTCCCACCGCGAGCGCAACGCCGCACTTCAAGACCAGCTTAAGGCCCAAAAAGACTACCTAGAAGAGATCCGCCGGCAGACCCGCGCTGACTTTGAGAATCTCGCTCACAAGATCTTCGATGAAAAAGGCCGGGCGATGAACGAGCAAAGCCAATCTCAACTCAAAAATCTTCTAGATCCTCTCAAAGAGCGCCTCAAAGGATTCGAAGACAAGGTCGAGAAGAACTACGGCGAAGAAGCCAAAGAACGAAACCTCCTCAAGTCCGAGGTCCATCGCCTATTTGAGCTCAATCAAAGAATGTCTCAGGAAGCAGCCAATCTCACTCAGGCGCTCAAGGGCGACTCCAAGATCCAGGGAGACTGGGGAGAGATGATTTTAGAACGCATCCTCGAGTCAGCAGGACTTCGCGAGGGTCACGAGTACAAGATTCAAAGCCACCAGCTGAATCGCGAAGGCGAGCGATTCAGGCCCGATGTGATTCTCATGCTTCCGGGCGAGAAACACCTGATTGTCGACAGCAAAGTCTCGCTCAAAGCCTACGAAGAGTACTGCTCACAGCCCAACCCTGCAGAACGTGAGCTCAAGGGACTGGCACACATCAAGAGCATTACCGCGCACATTGATGAGCTAGCCGACAAGCACTACTCGCAGCTCAAAGGAATTCACTCCCCAGACTTCGTGTTCGCATTTGTACCGATCGAAGGTGCGTACCTACTCGCAGCTCAGCAAGATCCCGAGCTCATTTCGCGTGCTTGGCGCAAAGGGGTTGCGATCGTGACCAGTACCACGCTTTTCACAACACTCAGAACCGTTGCCTCGCTCTGGAAGCTCGAGAACCAGAATCGCAACGCGCAATCCATCGCCGAGGAAGCCGGCAAGCTTTACGATAAGTTCGTGGGACTGGCAGAGGACCTCGAGAAGATCGGAAAAACGTTTGAAACAGGTCAGGCTCAATTCTCGGGAGCCATGAACAAGCTGCGCGAGGGCAACGGCAATTTATTTAGACGTGTAGAGCTTCTCAGAGAGCTGGGAGCCACTCCGACGAAGCGGATCAAAACAGAGCTAATCGAGTAACCTCAGGCCGCATCCCTCTTGGCTGGCAGGCTTCTCTGTGTAAACGCAGAGATGAATGCCGCTAAACCCACCCCTTGCTCCTTCAAGCCCTGTTTGATTCCGGCCAAGATATGCATCGCTCCTTCTCGGTTTTCCTTGATGTGGGGAAAGCTATTGAGAAGGTCGATGAGCCTCTCAGTGCCCTGAACTGCGAATCCATCAAGCGTCATCACTGCTTTTGAATCCTCCGAAAAAAAGAAAAAGACGCAGATCGAGTCCTTCGGACCTTCTGGGTTTTCGGATTCGACCAAGTTCATCTCAAAACAGTACCAATTTTTTAATTGTCTGAATTGAATCCTAATCTTATCGGACCAAATCCCGTGCGAGTCGACCGTTAAGACTTCTGCCTTCGAAACGACCCATACCCAGATCATCCCAATGACCGTGAGCAATAAAGCACCCATCAAAGCAGGGTGATTTCCCAGCGACCGAGAGGCAATTGCAAGGACCCCAAAAATAACGAAGCCAACGAACAAGAACCTGCACCTGAAGCTCCGCTTTGCATCCGCTTTTGAGTCGTAGATAAACGATACGCTCTGCACTCCCTCTTATCGGTTGGAGCGAGCGTTTTTTAACCCAAATACGTCCGAAACCTAAGCAATCCCTAGTGGATCCAGCCCAGTAGAACAGCCCCCAAAGTCGCGCTCCCCACGCAAAGCCAAAGCGCCACACCTTGAATCAGTGGCCGCATGCCTACGCTCCTGATCGTTTGGCGTGTCAAATTGGCGCCGATCAAAAACAGTGTCAGCACCAATGTTCTACGCGCAATCAACTCAATCTCATGCCCTAGAGGCCGCAATCCAGGAATCCAAGTCACGATCGCAGCGGCAGCCAAGAAGCCTAAAATAAACCACGGCCTCTTAGGCTTTGAAGTCGCACCTTCTTGCACGCCGCCATTGCGCCTACGCGCCCAACCGATTCCCAATGTGAGCGGAATGATCCAAAGCGCGCGCGCGAGCTTCACCGTCGTACCGACTTCAAGCGCACCCGGACCATACTGAAGGGTTGCACCGACTACGGAACTTGTGTCGTGAATCGCAAGCGCGCTCCAAAGGCCAAACTGCGTTTGATCAAGCCCAAGCCTGTGTCCAATCGCTGGGAACACTAAAAGCGCCAGCGCATTCAGCAAAAACACAGTTCCTAGCGCCACAGAAACCTCATGGGGCTTGGCGCGAATCGTGGGCGCCACAGCCGCTATCGCGCTCCCTCCGCAAATCGCGGTCCCTGCTGTGATCAAAAGCGAAGTGTCACGCTCAGTCTTGAGCGCACGCCCAAGCCAGGCCCCCAACAAAAGGGTGAACGAGATACCCGCAATCGTGTAGCCAATCCCCTGCGCCCCCACTCTCCCCACCACGCCGAGATCCATGCCAGCGCCCAGGCCAATCACTGACAAGCTCAGAAACCGATGCGTCTGTGCGCGAGTCCACTCCAAGTAAGGGTTGCCCATCGTGAGGGCGGTAAAAACCCCGAGCACAAGCGCCGCCGCTGAAGGCAGCGGCAATCCTACCGCCAGGAGTGCGCAAGCAGGAACCCAAATACGCGCCAAAGTCGAAACCATTAAGGCGAGCATCGCCTCCCAGTATCGAAAAAGACAAGTCAATTGCTCTTGGTAAAGTTTTCTCCCATACTCGATTCATGCCCTCTCGTCGCATCCAGCTAGTCGCAGCAACCCTCACCCTCATGATGCCCGCGCTTGCCCAAGCCTCTGCCCCCTACTACCGGTTCTGGCAAGGCTGGAAGCTCGACACGATTGAGAACGGCGCATTTCTTGATGGACTCAACAAGACATTCATTATGTCCACCGTCCAAACAGGCTCAGACAAAGGCTTAATTGCTTACCTTCCCTTTGTCATGAACCTTGCCGACAAACGCCCCCCAGAGCTGGCTTCGGTCCTCCCGGAAGAGATAGCGCTCGTGGTCTATCGTTCTCAGAAAGAGTACAAAGACCTTTTCGCCACTGAAGAAGGTAAGCGCTACTCGGCTCTGCACTGGAACTATTTTGAGAGATCCAAAAGCAAGAGTCTCGTTCCAGAAGCGTTTCCTAAGGGCTCTCAATCCGCTATGGGCCATGCTTACGACCTGCTTCAAAGTGAAGCAGATTGGCAGACGGGGCGCCCCTCGGTTGAGGGACTCGCCTCAGGTGGGCAGGTCGACGCCTACCTTGAGGCGCTTAAGTCCCATTCAAAAAGAATCGGATTAGATGCGGCCGTCGTCCTCATCGCCGAAGGCTACCGACTTGAGTACCTCCTTTGGAGCGCCGACCGCTCAGTCGATAAGGCACGCGCGGAAATTGAACGTCTTCGCACTAAATACAAAGTTCGGAGAGAATTCTTCTACGCCAACCTCCGCCCTTCTCTTCAGCCCCAAGAAGAGCATGTGAGCTGGGGAGAAGGCATCACGACTATTTTTAAATCAATTCCAAAATAGAAACATTAGTTTAAATTTTGTTTCTTTATTCAGTAGAAATAAAACATTAAATCCAGCGCATGAACTCTATTGCGCTCAATCGCCTGACGCCTCTTCATCTCAGAAATAACCGCACAACCTCCAATCGCGTGGTCGTGCCACCCATGGCATCCGAAACCGCGGATGCCGCAGGCTTAGTGACTCCCCAAACCATTGAGCATTATCGTAGACTCGCCCAGTCTGGGGCCGGTATCGTTTGGGTTGAGTACACCTACGTCGATCGCAAGGGACGAAGTGAGACTCAGCAACTCGGCATCGACACGGACGATCATACAGCAGGGCTTGCACTCGTCGCGCAAGCCATTCAATCGCAAGGGGCTCTTGCAGGAATCCAACTCACTCACAGCGGGGGCAAGACATCGCGTGAACTAGCCAGCGGCGCGCTTCAAGGCCCCAGTCGAGTCGCCGTGCCCGCCAAAGATCGACAGTTGGAAGTGATGGACGACATGACCTTGAAGGAGATCTCCGAGTGGAAAATCTCATTTCTCAAAGCAGCTCACCGAGCCGTGCAGGCCGGATTTGAGATGATCGAGATTCACGCTGCTCATGGCTACGGCATCAATCAGTGGCTCTCTGCTGTTACCAATCAGCGGAGCGACCGCTATGGAGGCTCACGCGAGAATCGATTCAGAATCCTCACCGAGATCGTCACGGCAATCCGATCCGCCCACCCGGAGCTCATCATCGCAGCAAGAATTCCTGGCCGTGACTTCCTAAAAGGCGGCCTCGAGACAGAAGACTCTATCGCGCTCGCCCAGCAGCTCGAGAGCATCGGTCTAGACATCCTGGATGTCTCCTCCGGACTTGGTGGATGGAGAAGACCCCGGGATCGAGAAGGAGAGGGTTACCTGGTTGAAGACGCAGCTCTGATCCAAGCACAAGTAAGGATCCCCGTCATCGGAGTGGGTGGCATTGAAACAGGGACTTACATTGATCAAGCACTCAAAGCCGGATCGATTTGCCTGGCTGCGGTGGGTCGGGCAATTTTAAAAGATCCGTACACTTGGGGGGCCCGCTGGTTGCATTCAAATCATGGCAAAACCTTAGCGAAGGACTAGCAGAGGAGACTTGACCAAAATCGCATCCGAAGGAAGGATGAGGAAATGAGAATCTTATTTCCCCTCACCTGGTTGATTATTGCTTCGATTCAAAGCGCATCCGCACTTCAATGCGTATATAGCATTCAGCCCGACAAGCTCAAAGTCGAGTGGACCGCATTCAAGACCACCGAGAAAATCGCCGTCAAAGGGACATTCAAGAAGGTCGTCTTCAGTGGCCATAACGTGGCCAGAACGGTAGCGGCACTCGCAACAGGCGCAACTATCGATATCGACGCGAAAACCGTTGAAAGCGGAAACCCTGCTCGCGATGCAAATCTCATGGATGCTTTCTTCTCCAAGCTCGCTGGCGACTCCAAGATTCAGGGACGACTAGACAACCTCGAGCTGAACGGTGAGCTCCCAGCTGCAGAGGGATCCAAGGGCTCCATGACCCTCAAGCTGAATGGTAAAACCCAGAAAATACCCTTCACCGCCAAAATTGAGAAGGGTGCCGAGCTCGAGACGCTCCTCATTTCCGGCACCGTCGACTTGCTTGATTTTAAAGCCACCTCGGCGGTCGCATCTTTAAACAAGAAATGCTTAGAGCTTCACAAAGGCAAAGACGGCGTCTCCAAGACCTGGTCCGATGTGAACTTTGCGGTTTCTGTGCCTTTTAGAAAAAATTGCGAGTAACCGTCAAAAACCTCTCAATCCGTACCGTGATCGATAAACCTCATTGGCTTAGCATGCCGGCGGGTTTACTATTTAACTAGTATGTATCTCAGGGCAATTATCCCTCTCGCAGGACTTGGTTTATTGGGTCTTTCGCTAGCGACATGCAGCAGTATTCCTGTATCGCCTTGGGAAAACAAACCCGATGGCTCCAAGGTCGATGAACGCACGCTCAAAGCGCTCAATGCTCAATTTAAGATCCGCATCTGGAAATCCAACGGAGCCTCCGTGCCTGACTCGACGTACAACGTTGCCATCAACGAGCTCCGGCGCGTGCTTTCAATCGTCGACGAAACCAATCCTAAAAGCGAAATTAGCCGCGTCAATGCTCAAGCTGCCAAAGGGCCTGTGAGGGTCTCCAACGAGCTTTGGTGGTTGCTCGAGCTGAGCCAAAAGCTATGGGTACGTTCCAATGGGGCCTTCGACGTAACGTTTGCCCCGATTCAAGCCGAGCTTGAGCGACAAGGCTCTGACCATAGGCCTGAAGGTGGCGGAGCTATCGAAGATCCCTTTGCACTGGCGAAAGCGATTAAAAGCTCTGTGGGCAACAAGAATTTGATTCTCGATGCAAAGACTCAGTCCGTGAAGTTCGACAAACCAGGCATGAAGCTCGGAATTCGAGGCCTCACCAAAGGCTGGGCCGTTCAAAAAATGGCCGAGAAGCTGCAAACCCTCAAACTCCCTGGATACGCAATCTTGGGTGGCAATGTGCTCGCAGCTGCAGGAGCAGCCCTGCGCGACCCAAGTCATATGTGCGTAGAGCACCCCAACACACTGGGCACCTGCCTCTACCAGATTATCCCCACACATTTACTGGGTCCTCTCTATCTGGCGACAGCCACCATCGCTGCTCGCTCCGGACACACCTACGACCCCAAGTACGGGACACCCAAGGCACGCACCGGGGGCGCCACGATTGCGGGTCCTGACGGGGCATCTGTTCAAGGCGCGGCCGTAGCCATCACGATCATCGATAACTCCGCTACGGAAAAATTCTTGAATAGCCAAGACCCCCCGAAAGTAGCTGGAGTGTATTTTGAGTCGGACTTTTCGGTCGAGCTGCACGGCAAGCTGGAGCCTTACGCTAAACTCAGGCAGCTGAATCCTTCACGCTAGGACCCTAGCAGTGATTCTGCTGAACCACTTCAAAAAGGGATTCTAGGTCAATCGGCTTGCGGAGGGTCGAAGCAGTTTCTAAATCTGGGTGCATCGCCTCTCCGGATGCGGAGATCAGCACCACAGGTATCGCTCCCCACTGCGTGGGATTTTCTTCTTGGATCTGCTTCAAAAAAGAACGACCGTCCATCACGGGCATCATGAGGTCGAGCAAGATCAGATTGGGCAACGTCGCCGAACTCCTGAGTTGCTGAAGTGCATCTAATCCGTGGCGGGCCGTTCGGACTTGGTAACCCTCGCTTGAGAGCACTTCTTGTAAACTTTCTCGAATATCTTGGTCATCCTCAACTACAAGAATAGTGCGATTTGCGTTGGTCAATTGCATCGCAGCCAATCTGCATGATTGCGCCAAACTTGTAAAGGTTCCCGGACGTTGACTTGTTCAGGACGAGGCGCTTGAAGTTGGCAATCCTAGTTCACTAGCAGCGTCCCGAACGGCCAATCGACTCCGAGAAAAGTCCCGGTTGCTTTAAAGCACGTTCAATTCTGCGAATGACGTCATGAAGAGGCTGATTTTCAAGGCCTTGCGTCGCACCACGCGTAGCGACATAAAGTCGCTGCAGATGATCTTTTACCATCGCCAGGCCGCCTCGAGCAGAACTCGCTAATCGTGCGCTCTCCGATAAGCGCTGTGGGCCATGTACGGATAAAAGCGTCTGCCTGAGTGCGTCAGATAAGCGAGCCGCTTCGATGAAGCTCCAATACGATTGGACCTGGTCAATTGCTTCAAGGGGAGTGTTTTCTCCAGCCCAGCCACTTTTGAGAGCGCCCAGAGCAAGGGGACTTGCCTCAATGACTCTGATTTTTGAAGACAATGCTCTCAGTATTTCGGCGACCTCGAGGAGTCCCGAAAGCTTTTGATCCATCCCTAGGACGATAGCGCTTGGCTCATGATCCTGAGACGTTTGTTGGGCAAGTGCCTCAACAAGAAGTCGATACCGCTGCGAATCGGCCTGAACATCCTGAAAGGGACGCCCGTTTTGAAGCTCCGCCCCCCTTTCATATTCAGGACCGAGGATGAGCGCACGCGCCTGTTCAGCATCCGCAGAATCGACAAAAGCGACTGCCGCACGACAAAGTCCCACTGAAGCGGTGCAAGCCCAATCCACGAGTGTCGCACAAAACGATGTCTCCGTGTGCAACTCCGCTCTGAGTTGAGATGCCCAAGCATAAGCTTCAAGTGCCTGCGCAAAGTCGGTATCGATCCCCTTAAAATGCGATCCAAAAAAAACACGGGCTTCAGAATTGCCCTCATACGCAGCTCGCTGCTCCAAATATCCCGCCCAATCGTTCAATCCATCTGACATCTCAGCAACCGAGATTTTAGGGGGCTTGACTGTCTCAGAGTATGCGACTTTATCTTGATACTGCTTCAAAGCTCTTTTGTATTCGCCGCTGAATGATTTGAGCAGGCCACCCGAGCGAAGAACCGAAGCCAACGCGCGAAGCTCACCCGAGCTCTCCGCACCATCCATCTTAAAACGCACTACCAGGCGCGACCGCGCTTCAAGAATCGGCCGCGCACGTCCTTGCCAAGCTTCGATCAGGCTTCGCGCTTGCGGCTCCATGAACTGAGGCATCCGCCAATTCAAAAGGGACTCGGGCGTCGCCTTTACTCGCGCAATGACCTGAAAAACCCACTCCGCTTCGAGCGGATGAGACGGCACGGGCAAACCCGAAATCTGCGCAAGGTTCAAGAAAAACGAGTCGACACGCTCCTGGCACGCGATTTTTTCTTTTACTCTAACAACCTGGTCTCGAACCCCGGAACGAGTCGAGTGAAGCAACCCGATACTTTCTGCCAATGCGCACACAGCACCACAGCGCTCAGCCAAAACATCCAAGCGCGCTGGGAGGCGCTCCGGGATCCCAGCTCCCCAGCTGATCTTAGAATCCAAGGAGGCACGCAAAGCCCGGATCTCCAATAACTGACTCTTAAAAATCATGAGGGCATCTCTGCCTCGAGGATCTGCCATTTCGGCGATCAGCTTTGGCGCTAAAAGCTGAGAACCCCAGGCGGGAGCATCCCTGAACCAATCCAAGGGGCGCTCGATCTCAGTCAATGAGGCGCCCTTGAGCTCATTCATGAAAACGGGGAACGCATTCATCTCGACCCAGAACTTATTGAGCTGAATGGATGCGAAGCGCAAGGTCCTCAACAAACCCTCAAGCTCATCGGGTCGATGCTCGGGATGAGCAAAGCCTTTCCAAGGTGAAGACGAGTGAGTCGCCCGTGATGATTGCCGCTCGATTCTTTCCATAGAATGATCCGCCTTGAGCCAACCTTGGCCCGTACAAAGGGTAACACCGCTGCGCGTGAGCGCGCAACAGGTGCGATCTCGACGAAGCGTAGGAAACTCTGATAGCAATGACTAGCGATGCCAGACCTGACCTATCTCAATCCCCTTTCTTCGCGGCTGGGCGTCGAGTTCTTTAGCCAATTACCTAGCTGCCCCGGCGTTTACTACATGCATCATGAAGATGGCCGAATCCTCTACATCGGCAAAGCCAAGAGCCTGCGGGGGAGACTAGCGGATTACAAGAACGCCAGACCTGGACGCGTGCCAGATCACACGATTGAGCTCATCGAAAACATCGCATCCATTCGCTGGGAGGAGCATCGGACCGAGAAAGCGGCACTTTCGCGCGAGATCGACCTGATTCGCGCGATTCGCCCCCCTTACAATATCCGTGGAACAGAGGAGATCCCCTACTTCTACATCGCCACGCAAGCTGGGCCCGAGGCGTTACTCAAAATCCAGCTCACTACGCGCCGCGAATGCGTGCGCGGCTACCGCGTTCATGGGTGCTACCCCAACCGCTATGCGACCAAGCGGGGTTACATTGCGCTATTGCGGCTTCTGTTTGCCGCAACCACAAGCCAAGCGAGATTCTCATTTCCGGCTCGAATCTCGCGAGAGTCTCCTCCTTATGCCTATGCGATGACTTTGCCGAACGAGTTCTTAAAACCTCTTGAACAGTTTCTGGACGGCAAAACAATATCGCTCCTGAGGATCTTGATCGAGCGAATGCTCTTGAACGAAACGATCCCCGCATTCGTCCGTCCGGGGCTTCAAGACGACTTCAACGAGGCACGCAAGTTTTACTCAAGAGGACCAAAAATCAGTCACCAGGCGAGAAAGTTTCTCGGGATCCGCAATCCCGTCCTGTCGCATAGAAAAATGAACGCATGGTTTAGAGACCGCCCCCTCAACTGCTGAGCGTTGGCACTGGCTTTGTGTAGCACTCAATCCATGAAGTTAAAAAACTTCAGGACTCTTCCCAATATAACCCTCAGACTCTTTCTCAATAAAACACCCTGCTTCTGAAGGTGTCGCGGTCGGTTTTGGGAACTCCAAGGTTCTGGACACTCTACCCAAGCCCCTTCCAGGGAGGCTATTCGACTCTGTGATTCAACATCACTAAGCGGAGGGATCCGCTTCAAAAAAACAGCGAGAATGCGAGCGGCTCGATCACGAAGCGGGGATCGAAGGACCATTGCTTCACGATGCCCATGGAAGGTGCGTAGGCTATATTAAATGCAAGATTAAAGCGCTTGCCCGCACGAAGCGAAACCGTGAACACCGTATTTGCCGCAACCACTGCACTCGAAAACGAGGAGCGCGCCGTAGTAAACCCTAAATGCGGTGAAAGAAAAAACGACTCTTGAAGAGCCTGATTCTCAGGAATATCCGAGTCGAACACAAAATTAAAAGTTGGACCCACGAAGCCCTGAAACGCGGTGGTCGTCGCGCTGTCGCTGCTCTGAAGGCGCATTGCGACACTTCCTCCAACCTGCATGAGCTGCGCAACCCTCCACCGGCCCTCGGCAAAAAGCGAGACTTGCTGCGAGCTATTAGAAAGCGTGACAAGACCGTCCGTCCCAGCCGTCAGCTCAAAGCTCGGCGGTGGAGGCGGTAGATCGGCAGCCACCATCACACGAAGACGCCTCGCTTGATCTTCTCGAGAATGATCTTCTCCGGCATCGTCGGATCTTTTGGATCCACACTGAAAAATGCTTGCTGCTCACAGCGGCGCTTGTTTTCGAGCAGCCATTTGAGAATCGAGGCAAGGCCTTTGTTGCGTTTGTCTTGAAAGAACGGATCGTTCTTGAGCGCATCCGAGCATTTTTTGAGCGCGCGCACTTCTTGAGCATCGTTCTCTTTGACGGGATAGTCGTTGAGGTCGTACTTCTTGATGTCCTCAGGCAACACTCCCAAAAATTTAACGTCTGGTGCGGAGTAGTCGGAGTTGCGAATCAAGGAAGCGGCAGAGCCGGCCTTGAGCGTCCGAAAAATGTTCTGCATCGTGTACGCGTCGAGATCTCCGAAGAAGTAGAGCGGGATTTTTAGCTGATCTTGAATCAGCTTGCACCAACCCCGAACGGCATTGGACGGGACGCCCTGCGCACCCATGACAATCGAGTTGTTTCGTCTCGTAAATCCATTAGCCACGAGTGTATTGGCAGTACCTTCGGACTCCACGACGAGGCAGAAATCGACCTTCTTCTTAGTCGAAAGCTTAAGATTCTGGGGACGGTTCTTAGGCTGAAACGGACTCGTTCCGAGCTTCGACAAATCAATGGTCGCCTTGCTCCCATCAGTCATCGTCTCGACTACGACGAGTTGCTGGGAGTATGTCTGGCCGCCGCGGTCATTGGCGTAACAATTGACTTCTTCGCGATAGCATTCAAGAAGCTCGCAGATAAAATCGATGATCTCATCGCTCTCGTTCTGATCGGTGAAGTCCAGAGGCTTAAGCATTGAGTTATGCTTCACCTCGCCTTTAGAGATGTAATAGAGTTCGCGCTTTGTATTGACGGCGCCTGTGTCGATGTTGCGAAGAAGAATCTCGAGCAGGAAGATCGCACGCGACATTTTCTTCACCGAGCTCACATTGAGCTCGGTAGCGACTTTCTTATCACCCGGGGTCAGATAACCCACCTTGTGGTTGTAAATCGAATTGTCGAGGGAGCATTTGGTTGCATAGAGAACCGGGCGCTTAGCCGCTTCGAGATCTTGCAGAAGTTTAGAGCAAAGATCTTTGCTCAGCTTGGGGATATCCTCGCCACTGCCTTTGCCTGCCATAGAAATTCCGGACATATCTAAACTCCCGTCTCTTCTGCTTTTTTAACGGTGGTGCGTGCTTCAGCGCTTTTGCCTGATTTGCCCCGTTTGGATCCCTTAGCAGCTCCGCCGTGAGCGGATGCTTTGCCCTTAGCTGACTTGCCGATTGCCTGGCCCTTAGCCTGAATCGCCTCTTCGCTCAGCGCGGCCTTCTCTCCCACTTGAGGATCCACTTCGTCCCCGAGAGTTGCTGCCTGCTTGGCTTTTTGAACTTCTAAAAGCGCATGAGCCTCATCGAGCTCCTGCTTAGTGGCATGGGCATCACGTCCGAGAAGCTTGAGCAGGCCTTCTTCTGCCTTTTTCTTGCGAGATTCAGGTGCCTTGCTGATGCGGCACAGGCCCTCGACCAGGATCGGCCCGAATTGCTCGATATGCCGGATCTTCTCCTCAAGCTCGTTTGCCTTGGCCTCGCGACGAATGTGCTTAGAAAGCTTCTGGCCAGCTTGAATCAGCGCAAGCCTCAGTTCCTCAACCAACTCATCCGAAGCGTCGACAGTTTCCTTCGAGGCATTCTTGAACTTGATGAAGGGCGAAACGATCGAAACCGCGATAATGTAAGGACCCTGCGGAATCGAATTCTTGGGTTGAACAATCCCATAAGTGCGCCAATTGACCGACTCGATCGCATGCACGATGGCGCAAGCGGCTTTATCGAACTGAAGGGGCACGCGGTTCGCAAAACGCAGTACCTGAACCTGGGACTCCGCTTCGATCGACTTGTCCTCGAGTCGAGCAACAGCGACTTCGACCTGAATAGGCTTAAAATCGCAGATCGCAGGCTTGCGAGAAATCACCGCGAAAAAATCGACGGCGCCCAGGCGCTTAATGCTTTTCGAAAGCGACTCCTCGCCAATCGAGAGGACAGACTTAGTCGAAGGCGCCATGAGCTTGGTGTTTTGAATGGTGACAAAGAGGTCCTTAAAGTCTCCCTCATTCATCGCATCCACGGACTTATCGAGGACGGCCTTCTTGAGTCCTCCCTCCTTGACCATGTCGTTCAGCACCCCTTCATGGATGCGCGAGAATCCGGTCTTGAGCCACTGCGACACTTTTACGCGGCCAAAAAGATGAGAATGCGCGATGAACTCACCGAGCTTCATCGTATGCGGATGAGGCTCAGTGGCTTCCGGGATATCGGGAATAGTCTGGCTGACACGCTCGACTGTATGCTTCTCAAGCTCCGGAAGCTTCCAGTGCATCGTCATGTGAGGATTCACCAGAGTGGTGCCGTTCAGATAGCTCAAGAGTCCCGCATCGCCATTGAGCTGGATGCGGCCATCGATGACAAACTCAACCGATGTCCCGCTGGGGCGATCCCAATCGATCGTCTGGCGATCCTTCATCTGTCCCTTGTTGTGCTTGATATCGACTTCAACTGTGCAAGAAACTGCTTTGCGCTGAGCTTTGGTCTTAGAGATGACCCGCGCGCCGGTCGCGCTCGTCAACTGAGCCCAAGTCGTCGCGGCCGAGATCCCAATACCCTGCTGCCCACGCGAGCAACGCCCTTTTCCAAACTTAGAGGAAGCCAGATACTCACCAAAAACTTTGGGAAGGTCTTCTTCGGAAATTCCAGGACCGTTGTCCTCAACTCGAATCAAAATCTGATCTGAATTCTTTAGGGAGCCCGCTCCCTTTTTCTCTACGGTGATCGAAACCTCGGGCAGGATCCCACTTTCCTCACAAGCATCGAGCGCGTTATCCACAGCCTCTTTAAGAGTCGTCAGCACCGCTTTGGTTTGGGACGAGAATCCAACCTGCTGGAGATTCTTTGAGAAATACTCTGCCGTGCTGCTCGTGGTAATCTTGCCGGCGCCGCCTGCTTGTTTTGCCATGGGGCCAATTGAACCAAAGGGTATGGGCATTGCGCAACCTGTTTTTGGTGTGCCCGGAATTTGCAGACAGCTTGGGCATGAACAAACAGAGTCACCCACATTCTAAGCAGACGCCCTTTATGACCGACATTCAAGAGCTCCGGAGGCGTGCGCGCGAGCACATCATGCGCGGAGCTATGACAGAGTCTTACAGGGGTGATCGCGAGCTTTCCGTGAAACTCCTCAATGAGGCGCTCGCCACAGAGATCGTCTGCGTGCTGCGATATAAGAGTCACTTTTATCTCGCTGAGGGCCTCCACGCCAAGGCCGTCGCCGAGGAGTTCGAGGAGCATGCTCGAGAAGAGCAAGAGCACGCGGATTCGATCGCTCGCCGCATTAGACAATTAGAAGGTCAACCCAACTTTAACCCAGAAGGCCTGCTTGCCCGAAGCCATGCCGAGTTCAAAAATGCAAATACCCTCCTTGGCCTCATTCGTGAAGACTTGGTCGCGGAGCGGATCGCCATCGACTCGTATCGAGAGATGGTTCACTTTTTTGGCGAAAAGGACTCAACCTCACGGCGCCTCATGGAAAGCATTCTTGAGAAAGAAGAGGAACATGCCGAGGAGTTGGCGGACCTACTCAAAACCCTTGACCCTGGAGCTAAGGCTCCGAGCGCGGCTTAACTTTCGGCCGCTTCACAAGAGAGGTTTTTCAGGTTTTAGCGGCGCATCGCTGTAAACGAGAATCTGCACTGTCACCATAAACATGGCGGCAATGATCGGGCCTAAAAAGACGCCAGAGAACCCAAGAGATTGCAGACCCCCAAATGCGGCAACGAACGCTAACAAAGGGTGCAAGTTGGCCGAGCCACGCAAAAACAAAGGGCGAATCAAGTTATCAAGCAGCAGCACAACCAAGGCAGTGACCAATAAAAGGATCGCTGACCCTCCCCGATCCAAAAAAAACTGATGTAGCACCAGGCTAAAAGTGATGGGCGCCGAGCCCACCACTGGAATAAATGACGCAACGAAAACCAGCATTCCAATCAAAGCAGCATTAGGCATCCCAATGGCCAAGCACACGACAAACACAAAGAGCCCTTGCGCAGCTCCAGAAATGATCGAAGCCAAAATGACCGAACGACAGGTTCCCGCCAAGGTGTACATCAACTGATCCGTTTGCTGAGCGCTAAAGACCGAGTTGCGACGGAGAAAAAGCACTAGCCTTCTTCCATCGATCAAAAAAAAGTAGACGCTGACTCCTATCACGGCCAAAGCGAGGACTATGCCGGGCAACTGGGTAGCCAGCGACCCAAGCCCTTCAGCCAATTTGGTGCCAGTTGCGTTGACCAAATCTTGCGCGGTCTCTCCTACTTGCTGCATGTCGATCGGAAGCCATTGGGTGAGCTTCTCCAAGAGGTGGTGAATTCGAGGAGTCTCGAGCATCGCCTGAACCCAACCCACTTCGCCCGATGCAGGACCCTGGGTCGCAGCAGTCCTTCGAATTGCATCGATCTGAGTCAGCGCCTCTTTGGAAAAGATATAAATCACAAGCGCCGAGGGAAGCACAAAAAACAGAGTAATCCCCAGCGTTAACAACGCTGAAGCCAGCGAGGTAGAGACTTTGCGTCGCTCAAGATACTCAAGCCAAGGAACAAAAAGCACCGCAAGGACAGCGCCCATTGCCACCGGAAACAAAAGTGGCAATGAAATGTACAAAAATAGGATCGCGACGGCAGCTGCAAAAACTTTACGACCCATGCCTCACTCGGCTAACCCCATTTGATGCGCTGCTTGGAGTTGTTTCTTTGAGCGTACCGAAAACCCAATCCCAAAGCGGCGAACTCACGCCCCAGCGAGACTCCTGACTGACATAATGATGCATCATATGGCTCTGCTTGAGATAGGTGCCAATGCGCGAACGAGGCTTGAAGTGATGAACGCTGTAGTGAATGTAATCGTAGCAAAGGTAACCGATAACAAAGAACGCGAAAAAAGGCTCAACAAGCATGGGGCCAAAAATGGGGCGGAAGATCGCGTAAAAAATCACGGCAAGCACGGCTCCTGCCACTGGGGACATCACCAGACGCGTAGGATCAACAGGATCCGCGTGGTGCATCCCGTGCATCACGAAATGCACGAACTCGAGAGACTTATTGCCACGAGGTTCGTAATGAAAAATAAACCGATGAAGTACGTACTCGGCCAATGTCCAAGCAAACATCCCCAGCGCGCCTAGCATGAGGATTGTCCGCATACTCAGGCCGTTCACAGAGGACGCATGCCATAGCAAAAAGACCGAAACGGGCACCCAGCAAACTAATGGGGTGAGCGGATGAACATGGGTAAGTTTTTCAAGAAGGGGGTTCTTGAAAACCTGTATACTTTTGTAAGCAGGGCGCATAGTTGCCCCTTTACTTCTCACACTCTGTTTTCAACATCAAACAGCTTTAATTCTTTCAACAAACTCAAGCATTTCAAACAAATGCTTTGCAATTTAGGAAGGTGAGCGCCAACTGATGACCGTCTCCTTGCCCAAGCAAGAGGGCACGCCCTTGATTTTGCCAAGTTGCCGATCGTAAGATCCTCGCCATTCTCGGAGACCCTCGTTTTGCGTAAAATAGCCCCTCACCTCTCCCATGCCTCTTGCCGCATCGCCAATGTGTGGCTGCTCGAGGATTCTCAGAACCGCCGCTTCTTGATCGATACCGGCCATCCAATAGAGCGCGTCAGCTTGCTGGCCAACCTCTGGAAAGCCGGTATCCGGGGACCTGGCGATCTGACCGCGATCCTCCTCACCCATCGCCATTGCGACCACGCGGGCAATGCAGCGTGGTTGCGCAAAAGATTTGGCGCGCGCGTTGTTTGCCATGAACATGATGCAGACGTCCTAGCAGGAAATAAAACAGCACCTCGACTTTGTCGGACAACCCAAGAAGATCGGGAAACCGGGCGGCAGTTCTTTTACGAAAAGTGGCTCTGCCGCTATGAAGACTCAACCCCTGCGATCTGCGAGGTCGATGAAACTTATACTGAAGGCGCTTGGAAGTGGGGTTTTAACATCGTCTCCGTACCGGGTCACACGGAGGGTTCTGTCATGCTCTATCATGAACCGAGCACCACGCTCTTTAGCGGAGACGCCATCTTGGTAGGCTACCCATTTATAAGACATATCAATAAAAAGGCGCGCAAACTCAGGCTCGCTGATCCTGCTTTTAGTCATGACCCAGAAAGTTGCCACCTTGCGGTGAAACGGTATCTTAAGACACTCCCGCCCACTGAATTGCTCTGCTCAGGGCACGGCCCGGTTGTCGATGAGACAGCTTTTAAGAAGCTAAAAGCGTTGGTGCGAGGTTAGTTTTCAGAAATGAATTGAGGACGCTGCCCGATACCTGCCCTTCACACAAAAAAATTAGGTCATAGACCTTTGCCGATTTCTTCAAAGAGATGGACCTGCCCAATGCATGCCTTGCGCAAATCACTGACAAGCAGGCTTTCGTTCTCGCCATGCGCATTGGTATAAGGATCCTCGACCCCCACCAAGAGCGCCGGCGCGCCACCCAGCGCATCCGCAAAAGGCTGCACGAACGGAATCGTCCCTCCGCAACCGATCTTGAGCGGTTCGCGTCCATAACCGGCCTTGAGCGCGCGAGAGGCCGCTTCAAATGCAGGGCCACTGGCCTCAGTCGACCAAGCTCCGTTGCAAGCTTCGACTTGAAAGGACACGTCCAAGCCCCAGGGCACTTGCGCTCGCAAATGATCTTCAAGAAGCTTCAGTGTTTTCTTGGGATCCATTCCGCCAACAAGGCGAATCGTCACCTTGGACCAAGCCACATCGTTGATCACGTTTCCAGATTGCTTGCGCGAGGAAGCCTGTATCGCGTTTACCGAAAGGCTCGGCAGCCGCCAAACCTGAACCAAAGGCGAAACATCGCGCGCGATATCTGCGCTAGAGCCGGGTGGCAGATCGGGTTTGAGCAGCTGAGCTCGGTCGATCAGTCCCGATTGCTTGCGAAACTCTTTTTCATCGTAAGGGATTTTCTTGAATTCGACTCTTTCTGCCTCGGTCACTGCCGGCACTTGCTCCATCACCCCCGGAACGATGATGTGACCCTGATCATCGACTAAGCTGGCTAGCATCTTTGAAAGCGCCATCGCAGGATCTGGCAATGGCCCGCCCCACATGCCGGAGTGCACGGTTTTTGAGAGCGCGCGAACCTCGATTCCAAATCCAACCAAGCCGCGGAGCGCGATCGTCAACGCAGGCACTCCGCAATCAAAGTTGGACGTGTCCGTGAGCACGAGCACATCAGCATCCAATCTCTTGCGATAGGTCTTTAAAAACAGAGGGAGGTGCTCACTACCGATTTCTTCTTCGCCCTCGATCACAACCTTGACGTTTACGGGGAGCTCTCCCACGGTCTTCAAATACGAATCGATCGCCGAAGTGTGAATCACGATTCCTGCTTTATCGTCGGCTGTGCCTCGCCCATAGAGGCGCTCGCCTCCAGGACCCTGCTGGAGAGTGGGCTCAAAAGGCGGAGTTTTCCAAAGCTCTTCGCGACCGGGCGGCTGAACGTCATGATGAGCGTACAGAAGCAGCGTAGGCTTGCCTGGCGCCCTGAGGCGCTCGCCATAAACGTAGGGGTGCGCACCCGGAACTTCGAGAATCTCTACGTTCTCCAGACCACGCTCTTTGAGGAGGCGCGCTACCGCTTCAGCGCTGCGCCGCACCTCTGTGGCGTCAAAACCATCAAAACTCACGCTGGGGATGCGAGCCAAGCTCTTGAGGTCTTCGAGATAGTGAGAAAAATGCTTTTCTAAATGTTCGGCGGGTTTAGTCATACGACCCGCAATACCCCTCCCCCCGCACCTTGACAATACTTGGGTTTGAGGCAAAACGTTTGCGACGGCCACCGACTTGAGGGGAGAACCAAAAATATTTCCCAGGAGGAATTATTTTTAGGGGGCTCGCTTGATTCAATCGGCGGCCCTATTGTACCAGGCCCCCGCCCCGAAGGCATGGCCGAGGGGATTTTGCAAAGAGAGGCGCTCACTGTCCACTTCAACGACCCGCATTAAGATCAATCCTTCGTACTGGCGCCACGGGAGCTGTGTTCCTTTTTCAGAAGACGTCGTTCCGTCCAGCTTATTTCTCAAGCATCGGCACTTCCTCATCATCGACGTCGAAACCCAAAAGCTAGTCCAAGATGTGGGAGGCTGGGACCATATTGATAAACTGGGGATTTCGGTAGCGTGCGCCTACGATAGCAAGACGGATCAGTTCTTGGCTTACCGAGAGAGTGAGCTCAAACAACTCATCGAGCTCTGCGAAGAACGCCTGGTGATCGGCTACAACATTCGCGGGTTCGACTTGCCCGTCATGGTTCCCTATGGCCTGGTGATTCAACGACTCGATGTTTTTGACATCATGTATGACTTACAGACGCTCACACGGCAGCAATTCTTGAAGCTCGAAGCCGTAGCACGCGGGACGCTTGGCGAAGGTAAGTCGGCCGACGGATTAATGGCGGTCGAGTGGTACAAAACCGGCCAGATTCAGAAAATCATCGACTACTGCATGCAAGACGTGAAAGTGACGCGAGACGTGTTTCAGTACGGGCGTCAAAACGGCTTCGTAAAAATTCAAAGATCTGAAGAAAAAATCGTTCAGGTCCCAGTTTCTTGGAGTTAGTCTACGCAGAGTGTTATCCTAGTAGCACTGCATGTCGTCCAACGCTTCAAAGGCTCGCATAGAAACAATAGATTCCGATCCCCACCTGGAGGCAGAGCCAGAGCTCTCACTAAAGAGTTTGCCACAGGTTTCTAGCGATAAACCAAACCTCCCGTTCCTGAGCTTTCTGGGTGTGTTGGCTCTCCTTTGGTCTTCGAGCATTTATTCGGGATTTGGAATGGCCGTGTTTCCTCGCCAAGAATGGTTGCTTGAGACGCTCGTCTCTGCGGTGTTTCTCATCCCAGTCGTTAATCTTCTGGTCTTGCCTGGGCGATTGAGCCGGGATGTGCGCATGCTCGGAGCGGCGCTGCTGCTGCATTCTTGTTGGGATGCACTGCACTTGCCAAGCTTGCACTGGGTCCAAACGCCCATCGATCCGCGCTTTCCGCTCGCCTGCCCCTACGTGGATATCGTGCTGGGATTCTTGCTGCTGATTCGCGGCCGCTAACGACTCAAAAACTGCCTCCCTTGCCTGTGACTATTGGCGCGGACCGAGAGCATTTGCTGAGCAATGGCCCTGGCTTAGCGCAATACCATACGTCATGAGTGTGATCATTTTAGAGTTCTTCACCACAGAATGCCCCACTCTGAAGGGGCAGCTGCCGATTTTGGGCAATCCCCAAAGGCCTTCTGGTGGCTATTGCTAGAGTATTTAAGTCAACATCAACAGACTGAAGGAGCAGTTTTCTCGCTTGGACTTAGTGGTGCGCGGGCTCTGAATGAGCCTTGCTAGCCTGATTGTCGTGATGCTCGGCTTTCTTCGCATCCGTTGCGTGAGCGCTGTGGTCCGCCGCGGGAGTCCGATGGGAGTCGACAACCGGAGCCGCGTGCGCGGCTGCTTGAGCAACAGGAGCTTTCGCCTCATGTGAGGGAGCTGCTGCGTGAGTTACATCATGCACTGCTGCTTTTGCAGTTTCATGGGATGTCGCCACAGGTGCCGCCGATGAAACAGTCGTTTTCGCCGCATCATGCGCAACAACCGGGGCGACTGCCTTAGCATCGTGAGCCGCTGCAACCGGAGCAACAGTCGCAGCCGCTGGCACCGCCACCGCAGGAGCCTCAGGCTTTTCTTCACCATAAATCGCGGCCGTGATCACCTGGCTTACCGTATCACTCGCCACTCTGGGCCAACCTGTATCACTACGACAACCTTGTTTCTCTACAACCGACTTGTCCGCACGTACTAAACGTACGCGCACGGGAGAGAGACAACCTTGAAAAGCAACAGTCGGCACTTGTACCGCAGTCCCCAGATGCGCGATCAGCGCTCGGGCGCTAGTGCTGCTTAGGCCTTTCTGAACCGGAGAAGCAGGCGCGCGTCCAGTCGTCGTCGGAGCCTCTCCGGCTGGAGTAAAAATCGCAGGCGTAATTGCGATTTGAGCCTGACCCGCGTCCTTGGCCTGGATGCTGACCATGAACGAAGTCGGTCCCGCCCATTTTTCGCCAGGTCCCGGATATTCGATCCTCGCTTCGACAAAAGGCTGAGCCGATGCATTGGGATCCAACGATGTCTGGCTTTGCATGCTCAGGCAACCCGCTCCAGCTACAGACAACACACTCAAAACCACGCTAACTTTTAAAATCAGTTTCATTTTTAACGACCTTCTTTCGTCGCTAACTCAATCTTAGGCGCATTCTCTGAAGATGCTGTCGTCACGGACAATGGGATCTTCTTAAAGCACTGAGCGAACTCCGCATTCTTGAAAATAGGGATATCGCAGCCTGGACCCGCAATTGAGGTGGCCACCGTCGAAGAAACTGCCCAACCGCCCTCCGAGTACGAGCCTGGTGCGCAGCTTTGCGCCTCTGTGATCTTGAGACATTGAAGCAGCGGACTCCAAGTGCCACTCGCCCCTAGTCGCTGCAACTCACAGGGACTCCACGCTTGAGCCACCAATCGAGTGATCTCAAATTTTGCGCGGGTCGGATTCTTATGCGCCAATTTAACAAATCCGCCGCCAAGACGAATCAGTGGCTCGCCTTCCTGCGTTTGGCTATAAACACCAATTCCGCGCCAGGCGAGGTCTGGCTCCTCAATCGATGGGGGCCGCTGAATTTTGATTCCACGCGCCTGCTTCTCCATGATCTGGGCAGTTTTCTCAGGGAGCTCTGAGCGGTGCTTATCGATCCAAGCAACTAGAGCACCTTTGGCTTGATGAAACTGAGACATGACTTTAGCCCACTCATCTTTCGTCACACGAGTCATCTTAGGGCCTTCGCCAGCAAACTCGATCGCAGCGCAAGCGGTCCCAGACGAAGCGGTGTCCACGGCTGCGGCGACTAACTTGTCAGAGTCTGATTCACGATGACCGCTCGACCGAGACGAGTGATGAGTTGGGTTCTCTTTTGGATGCGACTCAGCCGCGTGACGGTTCTCCGCATGCGATTCATGCGGAGCTGACTCTGATTTATGAGCGCTGTGCGACGATGCATCGTTTGATGCGACTGATCGAGAAGCCTGGCCCTTGCTCGATTTGGAGCTATGGGCTCCCGCAGGCTCTTTGAGCTGTGACGGTTTTAATGTGTCCGCAAGCTCGGCTTTGCCTTTGCTTGGGGTGTGATGTCGAATCGCATATTGGATTCCGAGTGCGGCCGCTAAAGCTGGAACCGCAAATACGACATAATGTCCTAAACTGAAGTCGCGCATCCTGCGCATAGTGGAATCTCCCTAAAATGTGTCGCCCGGAGGCATGACCTTTCAAAATTGTAAGTGACGTGCTGCAAAATCCAAGCAAAAAACTGTGGTTTTTTCGATAAATCCGCAAGTCTGTCAAGCAGATGACAGTTTGAGATTCAAAATCCCATCCAGTTCGGCAATGATGGATGACCATGCGTCTTCATTTGATCTGCATCTGGGTGGCTTGCGCGGTTCTTTATGGGTCGGGGTGTGCTCCCAAATCCAATCTGTCGCCGGATCTAGAATCCAACGGGCAGGCGCCGCAAGGCCACGACATCGAAACGATTGCGATCCTAGGAACCAACGACTTGCACGGAGTCATTGCCCCCCAGACTCTAAAGACTCGTGAACTCGATGGTGTTATTCCCATTGAGTACCAGGCAGGAGGCATTTCTTACCTAGCGTCTTACGTGAAGATTCTGCGCAGCGAGTTTGGACGCAACCTGATTTGGCTGGATGCGGGTGATGAGTTCCAGGGCTCGATCGAAAGCAATCAAGAGCAGGGGCGTCCTTTGGTGACGTTCTTTAACCAAACAGGATTGCACGCTGCCGCTATCGGCAACCATGAGTTTGATTTTGGCCTCGATGCGCTCAAAGAAAGGATGCTAGAGGCCCAATACCCGTACTTGGGAGCCAACATCCTGTCGAAGAACTCCAATCGCTTGGCTAATAAAGAGCTGCCCCACCTCAAAAGCCATGCACTGATCGATGCCGGCAGAATCAAAGTCGGCGTGATCGGATTATCGACGATCGAAACCCCTCAGACCACTCGCTCGGTTTATGTTCAGGACCTCGATTTCGGAGATGCGAAAGAGGCAACTTTGCGCGAAGCCGCCGAAGTACGTAAGGCTGGAGCGGATATCGTCATTGCCGTGGCCCACGTAGGGCTCAAGTGCGAGAAAGGGCGCGTCCCTTCTCTCAGCCACATTCGAAAACCAACGGATCCCCAAGGAGACTGCGGGTCTCGCGACGAGCTGGTGAGACTCTTGCGCAATCTTCCTGCCGGAACGATTGATGCGGTCGTAGCTGGTCACTCTCATCAGATCGTTCATCACTGGGTCGCGGGCGTTCCTGTGATCGAGGGCGGAGCATTTGGCCGTTTTTTTAACGTGATCTACCTGTCCTTTGATCTAAAAACTCGAAAGCTTTTAGGTGATCTGACTCAGATCGAGGGCCCCGTCTCGGTCTGTCCCAAAGTTTTTGCCAATCAAGGAGACTGCAACGGAGAGCGCCCTGCGCCCAAAGCGGGACGTGGTCAGCTCGTTGCCCCAAAGTTCCACAACAAGATAGTGAGCCAAGACACTCCTAGCGCCAACCTGATTAGTTCTGTTTTAGAGAAAACCGCGGAAATCAAAAAACGGGTGATCGTCACAGCCTCTAGGCCCATTGAACACGAGCGATTTAAGGAATCTGCGCTCGGAGATCTTTTCGCTGACGCGATGATCGCGGCCTCCAATGCGGATGTTGCCATTCTAAATCCAGGTGGGATTCGCTCCAGCTGGGAGCAAGGTCCGGTCACCTATGAGTCGGTGTTTCGCAGTTTTCCTTTCGAAGACTCCATCGTGACTGTCAAGGTGACAGGAACTGAGCTCAAGACCTTCTTGCGAATCGTAGAAAGCGGAGCCCGAGGATTTTATTCGGTATCCGGGATCCAGCTCCGGCTTCTGCATCCAGACTCTGATGCTCCCGCTCAGGACCTCAATGACGACGGCAAAGTGGAGGCTTGGGAGGTGAATCGCATCTTGGATGCTCGTTTTTTGACGGACGGCAAACCGATCAACGACTCTCAGGAGTACACTCTCGCCTTGTTGGACTTTTTAGCCACCGGAGGAGACGATCTGGGCTGGATCATGAGCCAAATCCCCAAGGATCGAATTCATCATGACCCTCACACTCCGCCACTGCGCGACGCCGTGATTCAGTATGCGCAGAAACTCGGAGAGGCAGGCCCCCTCAACTCAGTCGAGCGGCCCATCATCAGTGCCACTCACCCGCGTCTTAAATTTGAGAAGCCAGCCGGCAAAAAAGGCAAAGCCAGGGGTTCCAAAAAGAGTAGGCGCAAGAAGCATTAGAAACGGGGCCGTGGTATCCTCCTAGATGTGCGTCGTCGAGTCTGACAATAGACGCTCGAGTCCGCCGCAACCGACTCGAGACAGGGAGACGACACACTAGACACCTTGAGGAGGGCTCCCGCATGGCCTATGAATCTAAGCCTCAGCTTTCTGCTTCAGAGGCGCTTAGCGCAATCGATACAGCAGTCAAGAAAGAGTTCGACACCAATCGTCGCATTCTCTCCTTTGATGAATATTTAGCACTGCTCGGAGAGAACCCTGAACGCCAGACACGCAGCACAGCTGCGTACTTGGCTGACATGATGGATCACTTTGGCCGCGAGCCGCTCGACCATCCGGAGTCTCAGCCCTCGGCGGGCGGGAATACCTCCGCCTTTCGATTCAAGCTTTTTGATATGCCCAGCGAGAGCATGGCTTCAAGCGTTGTGGGCCAAGAAGCAGTTCAAAATCACATTTACCGCGCGCTTCGCACCTTTAGCCGTCAGGGCATCAACAGCAAGATGATTTTACTTCATGGGCCCAACGGCAGCGCCAAGAGCTCAATTGCGCATACGCTCATGGCTGGACTTGAGCGCTATTCGAAAGAAAACTCCGAAGGCGCGCTCTATTCGTTTAACTGGGTATTTCCAGTCGAGAGATACACCAAAGGCGGAATGGGCCTGAACTCGCCGACCTACGCGGCCTCACGAGAGCATGCGCTCCAGACCTACGCAAAGCTGCCGGACGAGGAGATCTCTGCTCGCTTGCCCTGCGAAATGCGGGATCACCCGCTGCTCATCGTGCCTGTCGAGCATCGCAAAGCGTTTTTAGAGAAACTCCTGGGACCGACCCGCGCAGCTGCCGTGCACGAAAGTTTATCGCACTATCTTGGCCGTGGAGGACTCTGTCACCGCTGCAAACAGATCTTCGATGCTCTACTGACGGCCAATCAGGGAGACTATCGAAAAGTTCTGATGCACGTCCAAGTCGAGCGCATCTACTTCGCGCGCAGGTATCGTCGCGGACTCGTCACGATCGAGCCGCAGATGCACGTCGATGCACAGTATCAGCAACTCACCTACAACAAGAGCATGGGCTCTTTGCCTTCATCGCTTCAAAGCCTGAGCCTCTTTAGCCTTACCGGTGATTTGGTCGACGGCAATCGGGGACTCATCGAGTACAGTGATTTGCTCAAGCGGCCTGTGGATTCGTATAAGTACCTCCTTGGAGCCTGCGAAACGGGCTCGGTCAACGTCGGCAACTCGATTGCCTACATCGACACGGTGATGCTGGGATCCACCAATGAGCTGCAACTGGACGCGTTTAAGGAATTCCCCGATTTTACGAGTTTTAAGGCGCGGATCGAGTTGATCCGAGTGCCCTATCTGCTCTCAGTCAGCCAAGAAAAGCGGATCTATCAATCACAGCTGGGTCAAATGGCCGGAGAAAAACATGTGGCACCCCACGTGGCTTGGACCGCTGCGACTTGGGCGGTGCTCACTCGCTTGAAGAAACCCAACTCCATCAATTATCCGCCTACCGTCAGCACGCTCGTCTCGAACCTCACACCGCTCGAGAAGGCGCGACTCTATGACACGGGTGAGGTCCCTGCCAATCTTGCGCCTGAAGATCGCAAACTCCTCCGAGCCAATCTGCGCAAGTTGCGCGACGAGTACACAAACATCCCCTATTACGAAGGCCGCATGGGCGCATCGGCACGTGAGATGAAGTCAATCCTATTTGAAGCGGCTCAGAGCCCGGACTTTCCGTGCCTCTCGCCGCTTGCAGCTCTCCGCGAGCTCGAGGAGTTCGTCAAGCGCGTCTCCGAGTACGAGTTTCTCAAGCAAGACATCAAGGATGGGTTTCATGACGCCTCTGAATTCATCAACGTAACTCGCAACGAGTACTTGAGCCGCATTGACCGAGAGGTCCGCGACTCGATCGGAATCTACGACTCAGCCCAGTGGGAGGAGTTTCTCAAGCGCTACGTGCAACAGATCTCGCTCGTCTTGAAGAAGGAAAAAACCAAGAACCCGATCACAGGCAAGATGGAGGATCCTGACTTCGCTTTGATCGACGAGCTTGAGAAGATTGTTGAAGCGCCTGCGGACGCCGCTCAAAAAGAGGCATTTAGGCAAAACATCATTTCGCAAATCGGCGTCTGGTCGCTCGATCACCCCAAGGAGCCTGTTGTCTACGCAAACGTCTTTAAGGAGTTCTGGAGCAAGCTTGAGAAGCATTACTTTGAATCCCAAAAACAGCTTCTGACCAAGATGCACAACGCGCTTCTGGTCTATGACCGCGAGCATGGCGCTGGCGACCTGAACTCAGAGGGTGGTCAACTGGCCCTCAAGACTATCGCTAATATGAAGGCTAAGCAGGGCTACTGCGACCAGTGCGCCAAGGAAGTGATTCTGTTCTTGATGCGTTCTCGCTATTAGTCGTTCGCTCGGTCTACGCCATTGGGAATGGTGCGCGCCGCAAGTGCCCACCGGGCAGTTGGCTTTTGAGTTAGTCAGGAGATTTATTTTTTCTACAAAATCAGGATCTTAACTACCCAAAGGCACGACCCAAAACGCCTCGGTCGACTTCTTTACCGCAGTCTGACATAACTTAGCTCCGTCTGATGACTCGAAGGCACCATTTGAATTGATGAAAACCACGCGCGACTTCAAATCCGAGAACGAATACCTAGTCACCCACGTTGTGGACCGCACTGGGATCAGGCTCGACGCCTTTCTCAAGGAACGCTACCGTCGCAGATCGCGCCAAACACTCAAGCGCGCCATCCACTCGGGCGCAATCACTGTCCAGCGCGAGCAGAGCCCTCACCTTACAGTTGGCAAACTCAAAGCTAGCACCCAGCTGATCGCGGGCGACGAAGTCCTTGTCTTGTCCGAGCGCAGACCCGAACCCCCAGTTTGCTTCGACTACAAGGTTCTCTACGAGGACGAAGTCCTCTTCATTATCGAAAAACCTGCCAATCTCCCGGTGCACCCGGCCGGCCGCTACTTCTTCAATACGCTTCTCGTGCACCTGCGCACCGAGGGACATCGACAACCCCTACGCTCCGAGCGGGAGTATTTTCTTGTTCACCGCATCGACAAGGAAACCAGCGGCGTTCTCGTCCTTGCTACCGATCGTGACGTATGCGCCCACCTGGTCCGTCAATTTGCTGAGCGAACCACCGAGAAACGCTACCTCGCCATTGTCCGCGGTGTTGCGCCCGAGGAGTTCGTGGTCGATGCTCCTATGATGCGCCACACTCGATCCGCGATCTCGCTCAAAATGATGATCGCCCCCGAAAGCGAGGGCGGCCAAACGGCGCTGACTCGCTTCAAACGACTCAGCGTGCACGGGGACTATTCGCTTCTCGAGTGCTTTCCTAAAACAGGGCGCCAGCATCAGATCCGCCTGCACCTGGATCATGCGGGCCACCCCATCGTCGGTGACAAGCTTTACGGCATCGATGAAAGCGAGACGCTAAGGTTTTACGAACGCGAAAACATCTCAGCAGAAGCTGAAGCGGCGCTCAAAGCAAAGCTCAAGCTACCCAGACACGCCCTGCACGCTTCAAGCATCCGTTTTGAGCATCCATTGACGGGACTCAGAATGGAGTTCTCGTCGCCTCTGCCTCAGGAGCTTGAAGCGTTTTTACAGGAACAAACGATTCTGAGCCAGCCTCAGAAATCACCCTCTCCTGCTCTTGCCAGCGACCGTCCAGGTCAGCTGACCACTGAACCGGCACCTTTGCTGTAAAATAGTCTTTAAGCGACTCACGCAGGATGCCCAAGTCCCGGATAAAAGGGATACCAGAAAATCCCGTGTAACCTGCCCCACCCAAGGCAAGAAAATCCAGAGTCGCGACCGTGAACGTGCGTTCGATCCCCATCGTGGGTTGATTGACTGAATAAATGAGCTCACCATCGAGAGTTTGAACATCCAGGACACGAGCCTTCACGTCGACATCAGTTCCGTTCGTTTGCTTGCAATTGCGCTCGTAAGTGACTCGCAACCCGCTTTGCATGAGCGCACCGTATGCCCCGCACGTTTGCGCCGAACGCTCGAGCAAAGCCAAAAGCTGAGACTGAGACATCGGCCCCACCGTCCACGCATGGGTGTTGAACGGCAAGACTCGGTAGAGCGCTTCGTAAGTGACCTCGCCTTTGGGGATCGGAGCGCGAATCCCACCCGTGTTCATGAACGCGATCTGGGCTCCCGTCAGGGCGCGCATCGCATCGGTCAGCACATTCGCCAGCGCGCTTTCCTTCGTTCGATCGATAGTGACCACATCTTTGGCAACGCCTAGCTTTAGCTCTGCAAGAGCAGCCACTTCTTTACGACCTTCAGTAATGAGCTTTTCGATACGCAAATTCGGCACCACCTGTACTCCGTGGTAGAAAACTTGGCTTGGGGCACCCTCTACCGCCTTGCTCTGGCAGAACGATTCCGTTTGTGGAGCACAGCTTTCAGCGCGAAGCTCGATTCCACCCAGCGAAGCGGTTTTAGCGTGAACCAGCGCACCCTTCTGGGTGTTCCAGACGAGATGAATCCTTCCAAACATTGTTCCGCCTGAACCCGACTGAACGATTGGCACATTACCCACGCGTGCGTTGTTCACATGATGAGTGTGACCTGCAACCACCGCATCGACTTCGCCGACATTGAGCTTTTTAACAAAACTCGAAACCGCGAAGCTGGTTCTAGTGTCCCCATTGTGAATCAGCGCTACAAAGACATCGGCTTTGCCAACTAACTCAGCTCGCACCCTCTGATACGCGCGCGCTTCATCATCAAAGCAAAGATCCGTGACGTTGGCTTCTGTCGTGATCGAGGGTGTCTCGGGATGATCGATCCCGATCACAGCCACTCTAACACCGGCTACTTCCTTGATCAGATAAGGAACCAAAAAGTCCGGCCGCCGTGCTTGAGACCAATCGATTGTCGCGCCCCCTGCAGGGCTACACCCTCCAGCACTCACCTGAATCGGGGCACCTTTCGCGTCGACCAAAGAGTCTCTCATGTAAGTATTCGCAGAAACGAGTGGGAAGGAAACCTTCGATAGTGCGCGCTTCAAAGCGCCTCGAGGATCGCGATCCTGACCCGCTGGAGTGCTAGCAGTCACTGAGTCTTCTAACCAGCCAATTGGGCCAAAGTCATAGTCGTGATTGCCTGTCACCACAGCGTCGTAGCCTGTGATATTCATCGAGGAAAAAATGAGCTGCCCCTCATTAAAGTTACTGAGCAGAGTGCCTTGAAACTGATCACCCGCATCGAGAAGCACCACTCCTGCGCGAGCGCCCCACTGAGCATCTACACCTTGCCGAATGGCATCGACTGCGCCCGCTAGGCGAGCCAAGCCACCCAGAAGATACTTGCCGTCACGCGAACGACTCTCTTCGGCGCCGCCGTGGATGTCGTTGGTGCCTAGAATCGTGATCAATCTCTCGTCGGCCTCTAGATTCACCGGAGGAAGAAGCACTGGCAATGAGTCAGCATAACTGATCCCCAAAACCGCCCATGCGGTCGCAGCAATCAGAATTCCGTTCAATATTCGTCCCATAAAATGCCCCCGCCACGGGTTCTAGCTTAAGTGCAGTCGAACTACAAATCGGCCGAATCAAACAGGCGGCGACTCACATCTACCTGAATTTATGGGCTTGTCTCCGAAAAGACTCCAAACGGTGGGTCCCACGGTGGCACAATCACATCACAAGTCTCGCCCTCTCGACTCACGACGGTCGCAAACCCAGAGCCTCGTCCGTAGTCATAACGAAGATCCCCCATCGTCGTCTCTGCCCCGGAAACAACCCAATAGGGAATCCGCATAAACCGAAGCGCTGCCTCGATCTGGCAATGCTGAGGGATCAAGCGCTTAAGTTGGCCCAAATCTCCCCTGAACTCTCCTAACCAATAAGAACCCGGGAAAGTCACAATCGATGTCGTGTCGATCATCTCAAGCGGAGCGCCCTGCTGCCCTCGTTCGGCGTATCGGGTAAAGCAGGTCCGCGGCGCTTGCCCCCAAGCGAGCACTCCGACTCGGGCTCGATAAAAATCCGGATTATTGATGCTGACGGTGGCTAAGATAACGCGCCAACAGAAAGGATTTGAAGGGGCGGGCGTCGTGACCAACGAAACTACCCGCTCATTTTCAGGCACGACACTCAATAGATCCGATCTGAACTTTTGAGCACTTGCAGAGAAAACCACCAATACGGTCAACGCGCTTCCTAGCGCTTGCGAAACGCTTTGACTCTTGTGCTGGGTAAAATAGCCAACGGCCATCCAGACGACCACACACGCGATGATAGGCCAACCCATGTAGGGACCGGCGATAGCGATACCCAAGATCCCGATCGAAGCAATCGCGCAAAGCACGCGACCCCAGAGCGCGCGCGCGGAGAAGAACAAAAACGGTAGCAGAGCGCCCCAAATGAGCGGCTCGATGATCATGATGAAGTCGCCGTAAAACCATCGATTCACGAGTGGCCAAAACGGATGAACGCCATAGTCATTCCAGAAGTCGGCGCCAATGTGCAAGAGCGCCCCACTCCATGCTGCGATCGCAAGAGTGGGAAGCGCGGATTTCCAAGCGACCATGGATTTTTCGGCGGTTTTGCGCTCAATGAGGCTTTGCACCCAAAAACCAAACGCTACGGCTACTACCGCCATGAACGGTGACAATGCGACGGTGTGAGTAAAGCCTCGGTGATGCAGCAGGTACCCAAGCTTTCCGCCACCCACGAACGGCCCCATTGCAAAGTCAAAGTCCGGAAGATTGCTCGCAAGCGCCGTAGCCCAGAGAATGGCAGGGCGAAAACGCGCAAGCTCGGGACGGGAACGCCCGCGCGCCCTGACGATCGCCTCACCCAACGTCACACCGATCAGCGTATGGGTGATGTTATCCATTTACTGGCCCTTCCTCGCTGCAATCCGCGCCGCAACCAATCGTGCCGCCATCTCAGCGAACCCTGCTCCACTCGCTTGGCGAGTCACCCAGCGAGGAGGGTGCTGCAAGCGATCCAAGTAAGCGCTCAAGTTGGCAACCCCTACCGTGTAATCAAATGCCGCAAAAAGCGGCTCATCGTTGGGTGAGTCACCGATAAAGAGCCACTCATTCCACGAGGGAGTTTTGGATCCGTCTGACATCTTCAGCCCGGGGGCGCCTTGCGACAACCAGTGCTCCATCCCCTTGCGTTTGTCATAATCTCCAAACCAGGCATTGACGTGGATGCTAGACAACTTTGCATGTGCCCCCAGAGATTGGCAGAACGCCAAAAGCTCATCCGTCTCCGCGCGTGACCATGGCGGAACATCCTCGCAAATGTCGATGGCCAGATCAAACTCACGATAAGCTTGATCCGAGGCCCACTTCGCAAGCGGAAATCGCATCAGAATCTGCTGCTCGAGATACCCGAGCTTCGTGCGCCTTGCCTCGGGTGAGTTTTCTCCAGCCTTTGTTGCGCCTCCCGGTGTATCGATTCTTCGCCTCACGCCACCTTCAATAAAAAAGGTAAACGCTCCGTTCTCGCCCACTACCGCATCAACCGGCCAAAAACGGGCAAAATGATCGACCCAGCCAGCCGGGCGGCCAGTGATCGGCACAACCGCAAAGCCCGCCTCTTTCAGGCTCCAAAGCGCAGAGTAAGCCTCCGCCGTGAGCTTGCCTTTTGTCGACAGCGTGTCGTCGATATCCAGACACACGCCTCGAACCTGACGGAGCTCTTCTATCGAGGCGAGCGACCACTGGGCAGGCTTAGAAGTCATTTACTTTTCCTTTCGCGATAAATCGCGCAATTCTCGTGGCAGCCGACGATCTCTTTCTCACATGGCTCGACATGGATGTTCACCGACGAACGAGGAAACATCGCATCCACCCGCGCCTCGATTCGATCGCAAACAGCGTGTGACTCGTCCACGCTCATTTGTCCGCAGACCACGAGATGAAAATCCATGTGCCGATTGGCGCCGCTTTTACGCGTCCTCAATTCATGAGCTTCGATCGCGTCGTCTTTGAACTCATCCAGTAGACGCCGAATCGCACGAATCTCCCTTTCAGGCAGCTGCGTATCGGTCAACTCCCCAATCGACTCGCGAACCTGCTTGAGCGAGATGATGAGGATGTATGCCGCTACTGCGAACGCCATGAGAGCGTCAATCACCAGCCAACCTGTAAACTTGAGAATCAAGAGCCCCACCAAGATCCCTGCACTTGCCACGACGTCCGATAGGAAGTGAAGTGCATTGACCTTGATCGCGCTGCTATCGGTCACGCGAGAAGCAGCTAAGTTGTGGCGATAAACGGCAAAACTCACCACCAGTGAGACCACCATCGCGAACATCGCCAACGCCTGAAACTGAACAGGCTGAGGATTCTTGAAGTGCTCAATCCCCTCGACTACGATCAGCGCAGCCGCCGCGACAAGAAGCAGCGACTCAAAGAGGCTAGAGACCGTTTCGATCTTGCCATGCCCAAAGGGGTGATCTTCGTCCGCAGGTTTGCCAGCCACGCGCACCGTAAAGAAGGAGATCGCCGCCGATACCAAATCGAGCGTGGAGTGGATCCCTTCAGAAAGGACCCCTACCGAGCCCGAAAAGTAGGCCACGATAAACTTAAACGCCGTGAGCCCGATCGTCGCTCCCAGCGCAAGCGAGGCAGCGCGATGACGGACTTCAGTGGTAATAGGTGATACCTCCGGAGAAGTAGGTTTCGGTGTGGTTCACAGCGATCCCGAACTCCATTGTGTACCAAAGATTCTCTGTGGCTTTGAAACCCGACCCAATCACGACCGTAAACAATGATCGATAGGAGCCGTTGTCAAAGACGAGCCCAAAAGGCACAGCCAAAAAAGGATCGATTTCTTTACCGCCTGCATTAAAGGTCTTATGGATGAATGGAATTGCCGTGAGTTCAGTCACACCGGTGGTGTCCGAATTGCTTGAAGTATCCAATGTCGTTGGAATCCGCATATAGAGCACCTGCGCTGCCAAACCGACCCCCGGCTGCCCCTGGCTATCCGGAAAAAACTCAAAGCTAGCATTCCCGCCCACCCTGAAACGACGGGGCCCACTCCCTGTTCCCAAGATGCCCTGGACGTTCAACATATCGTTGATGCCCTGGGTGTACTTGGCGTTAATCGCTACCCCTGCCCCATGCGTCAAAGTCAATTCAGGCTCAAGCCCCAGCCCAAAATCCCCCGCCGGCACAAAATGCGGGATATTAAAGACACCAGCCTGGGCTGTAACTCCTGCCAGCAGTGCTCCCCCCAATAGGGACACAGAAACCCACTTGCTCCTGCCGCGCCTCGTTGAAAATGGCCTACTTTGAAACATTTGCATCTGCTTAAACTCCGTCTCATCGAGTTTCAAGTCAAGCCTTGGTTGACAGGTTTGGGCCGACCGCGTAATAACTGTGCCTTCGATCCTTGTGAGATGGTGGCCGTAGCTCAGTTGGTTAGAGCATCGGATTGTGATTCCGAGGGTCGGGGGTTCAAGTCCCCTCGGTCACCCCATCTTAGGATCTTTAAAAGAAAACGGCTGCCCTTCGAAAGAAGGGTGGCCGTTTTCTTTTCATGCTTTGGATTGCGGTGGCCAAGGGGGTCGCAGAACCCGCGACAGGAACGCAAGCGACCCGGGGGTTCACGACCCATTCGCCAAAGGCGAAAATATAAAAGAAGAAGCGCAGGATGCGCGACATCCATAGGGAGCTCCATTTCGCAGGAGCGAAATGGGAAGTCCCCTTTGAGGACAAACTTTCTACTCCGCTGAAGCAAGAGTGTGGAAAGACTAGTCCCCTTGGCCTCTCTATTAAAAACATACCACAAAATATCAATTTTGTGGTATGTTTTTAAAATGCCTCCCAAACCCGAAATAACCGAATCAGATCCAATCATTCGCGCGCTAGACCGCAAGCAGCTGATGACTTACGCCGAGCTCGCGGCCTGCGGTGCACACGGTACAAGACTGCGCACTCTGGCTGATCAGGGCCTTATCCTTTCCCTCTCTAGCGGCATCTATGCCTCCATCCAACTCGACCCTTTCGTCGCCTCGGTGCTAGCGACGTCCCGCTACTATCCGCAAACCGTGATCTCAGGTCTGACCGCGCTGCAAATTCATGGGCTCGCCCAAGAGTTTGTGGAGAAAATCGATGTCGATATTTCCCGCGATTCCAGTCTCCGTAATAAGCTGCTTCACGTGCATAGAGTCCCAAACCAACGACTGATCGGAATCACTGAGCTGAATTTTCACGGAGGGAAGATCCGTATCTATGATCTCGAAAGGTCTCTATGCGAGGCTTACAGGATTGACCCAGCAGGAGCATTGTTCTTCAAAGCACTCAAGAGATATGTAGCTCAAGGTTCCTCCAAGCCCGACGCCCTGAAAAACTACGATCAAACCCTCAAAACGCGGGTACTTTCCCACCTGCAACAGGAGCTAGCGGATGGCTAAAGAGACATCAGTAATCGCTAAAGCCAAGCAATGGGCCACCAAAAAGAAAGTTTTCGGGCCACAGGCGTTCTTGCGTTACGTCATTCTAAGTTTCACCGAATGCCTCAACCAAGTGTCGAATGACTTTGTTTTCAAGGGAGGTAATTTACTCTGGGTTTATATCGCAACACCGAGAGCTACCATCGACCTTGATTTAGCCACCCTCAAGACCACGTCGCATAGTCAAGTCAGAAACCTATTGACTAAGGCGTGCGCAAAATCCTCGGACTTCACATTCACTCTTCTCAGCTTTCAGGAAGTCGAAAAGGAAGAACACGCCGGTGCGGCAATAACGTTGGGGTACTCTACAAACCAAGGAGCCAAGAACCGATTTGAGATCGATATCGTCTACGGGTTGGCGACCGACAATCATCAGGTTCCATCCCCTGTACATGAAGAAATCATGATCCGCTCAGCTACTATCGAAAACATCATTGCCGACAAAGTCACAGCTTGTCATCGATTCAAGTCCGGAAATACTCGCATGAAGGACTTTGACGATCTCTGGAGACTTAGATGGAGCAAAGCTGCAGTGAATAAAAAGAAACTCGCTAGCCTCGTGAAGGCGCGGAAACTGCTTCTCCATTTAGACACGGACTGGATCAACCCGGATATTGAGCGGGTTTGGTCGAGCCATCGATCTAGGTACAAAGACCTTCCAGAAAGTCTGGAAGTGTTGTTTTCTGAAGTAAATGCGTGGCTCTCAAAATTTTAATCTCAGATGCCCAGGAAAAGCCCAACGAACATAGAGAGTGAGGAACAGTCCATCGTTAGCGTCCGAGGAAAAAAAACTCTCCTTCCAGCAAATCGGATCTGGAGAGCTCCGTAGGGCGAGCGAGTCTTCCTACAATAGGCAAATACGGCCCTCAAGCATGCGGAATGATTCACTGTGATTCTGTCACCCAAAAAAATTCTTGAAGAACCCTCGACACTACGAAACACGGTGTCGGGGGTTTTTCTTTTTCTAAGCCGTTGAAATTACTGATCCCGAATTTGCGTGAAGACCTCATTTCCATCGCGCCAAATAATCAATAAGCGCGGAAAGAGGCATCGCTCCTGACTGCCGATCAACCTCAACTCCGTTTTTGAATACGATCAAAGTAGGAATGCCACGAATCTGAAATGTCTGCGCCGCCTGAGAGAAAGCCTCAGTGTCCAGCTTCGCAAAAATAATCTCACCACCCAATTCGCGCGCAGCAGCTTTGAACGTAGGCGCGAATGCCTTACACGGCCCGCACCATTCAGCCCAAAAATCGACCACGATTGGTTTGTCGGCGACGCGAACAAGCTTATTGAGTGCAGCGCCGCTGACGTCTTGCACGCCGCCGTGAAGGGGTAGGGTCGCCTGACAGCTTCCGCAGACAGGACTTGCAGTCTCAGCCCTCTCGAGCGCGACCCGGTTCACTTTTTCACACTGAGGACAAACCACTAATGTGTTCATAGAACTGTATTCCTCCAGGGACCGGCATTCACGACCTTCTTGAAACCTTTACGCTTAAGTACGGCTGCTGCCATAGCGCTACGAGTCCCCGAGGCACAGCACAAAACAACTGGCTTCAGGCGATCAAGTTTTTCAGCTCCACTTTCAAGATCGGCCAGAGGAATATTAAGGCTTCCTTCACGAGCACCACTTGAATACTCACCTGCACTGCGAACGTCGATGACGACCGCGCCTTGCGACAAAAGCGTCGGAAGCTGCGTTCGCACGCGACGAAACCTTAGAAAACGCCAAGCGATAAAGCCAATCAACGCTGCAGGAACCAAGTAAGGTTGCATTTGCGAGACTTCCACCGAGTAATCCTCCGCTATTTGATCTTTCGAGCAATGACTTGCACTACAGCGCTCTTTCCGAAGTGCCCGTTCCCCTCGTGAACTTCGCGCTCAATCTCCTGGGCTACGACGAAATCCAATCCTGAGAACTCTTCACGTAGATCTCGTGTCCCAGGGATTCGTTTTCATAAGAGACCTGCTTTCAGTTTGAGTATGAGACTTCCAATCGCGACGAACCAAGTAAATATTCCAAAAGAGCGCTTCAAGCTCTCGGAAGAGAAGCGATGCGAAATCAAAAATCCCGGGATTACGCCCAAGACTAGGGCTGCTATCCGCGGCGGTGAAGGAAACAAATCCTCACGGGACGAAAAAAGAAGTCCCGCCGCCGCCGTGGCTGTGATGACCCACAGAGAAGTTCCTACCGCGCGTTTCATCGGGATACCCAAGCCTTTCACCAAGCTTGGGACGATGACGAACCCGCCGCCTGCGCCGGTGAAACCCATAATGGTGCCCGCCAGTGCGCCCCCAAGAAAGGTACGCAATGGGTTAGCTGCGGGCACCCAGGCATCCTTATTTTTTGGAAGGACCATGAGGGTTCCAGAAATCATCATCACAACCAGAAACAGACCGAAGATGATCGCGTCGCGCGCTCCTGCTGCTGGAAAAAGCGGAAGCACGACCTTCTTAGCAAGAAGCCAGGAGGAGAAGCTGGCAACGGCAAACAGCGTTCCTTTCGGAAAGTCTACCTGGCCTCGTCGGGCATAGAGGGCCGCACCCATGGCTGCGCCGATTCCGAGCAAAGTCAGAGATTCCGACGCAGCCGCAGCCGGGGTCGCACCGCCGAGGAACAGGAGCAGAGGGACAAGGAGAATACCGCCCCCACCCCCAAGTAGGCCGAGGAAGAGGCCTGCAATAACGATCCCGCCCGAAAGAGCCAGTTCCGAAGTCATCTCTTCTATCGTTCCACGGGGTAACCAGCAGCTATCCAGTCGGGCATGCCCGATCCCACGATGCAGACGAGATTCGTCACGCCCAGCTTTTCGAGCTCGGCTACCGCCGCCTGAGCGCGACCGCCCGATCGACAATGAATATACACGGTCTTGTACTTCTTGAGGTCGCTCGCCTTGTGGGCGATCTCGTCGTGAGGAATGTTCGTGCTACCGGGAATGTGGCCTTCCGCGAATTCCTCGCGGCTTCTCACATCAAGAATCAATTCGTTCTTCTCGTGGTGCTCTACGTGCTTTTGCTTGAGTTCGAGCATGGAAATGGATTTTTTCATGGAATTCTCCCTATTTAAAATTCTCAAAGAGGCTTTCTTTGAGGTTCTTTGGTGATGGGCCAGAAAAAGCGCCGGCTTCCTGGACGAAAGTACTGCGATCTTGGGTGAGCGAGGGGCTCACTTGCAGCTGGGTCTTCCAAGAAGTCGCACGCCCTCCTTTGGCATCGTGCCCGGGCAGGATGAAGTGCTCGGGCGTAAGCCGTGCGTGAAGTTTCTGAATACTCTCAAAGTGCGCATTCGGGTCGCCGCCGGGCAAGTCGTCGCGGCCAGTATCGCCGTAGAGCAAGTGGTCGCCGGTCATGACAAACGGACCCCATACGACCGTCAAGCTGTCGGGCGTGTGACCGGGCGTAGTCAGAATCTGGAGCGGCGCAGCCGCGCTCGGCAGATGAGTGTCTTGGCTAACTCGGAGATGAATTCGGCGGCTCGGGCTCTTTTCATGCTGCACGAGTGGCGCGCCGACCTCGGCTGCCAATGCGGCTGCGCTCGAGACATGATCCGCGTGGGTATGGGTATCGATCACCGCCAAAAAGCGATAGTCCCTCAGCTTATGCGTTTCGACAACCAGCGTGGGAAAGTCTTCCCGCATGGGGTCAACCACGATCGCTTCTTTCGTTTCTGTGTTGAAAGCCAGGTAGGTCATGTTGTCGTCGTTGACGACGGCGAGGAGGCCCCAGTTCTTCGGAGGCGAGCTACCATCCGTCGTAATTTGCGAGAGCGATTTGACCTGCGTTTTCATAGTGGCTTCCTTTCTATTGGAGCGTAGATCCGTTTGATGCTTTGAATGAGTTTCTTCACGTCTGGGTCAGCGATTCGGTAGCGAATCTGTCGTCCTGCCCGGGCGCTATCAACCAAGCCTTCGAACTTCATGCGCGAAAGAAATTGCGAAATCTGGGACTGCGAGCAGTCGCATTCCTCGACCAGTTGCCCGACGGAGCGCTCCTTTACCGCCAGCAAGCAAAGCAGCTTAAGGCGGTCGGGATGAGCCAAGGCTTTCAAGGTCTGACTCACCTCTTCGCACCTCTTCCCGAGGAGCTCTGAGTTCGCATTCGAAGTCTTCATATCTTTATCATATTACAATTTTGTAATATGTCAAGCGCGTACCCGATGCCACCATTTCAGGCTGAAGTTAGCGCCCTTAAAGAATCGCTGGATGATGAATACAGCACTTTGGCACCATACAATCAAAGGGGGGCCAACTTTTGTGAGGTCCGATACGCATGCCTACAGGAGGTCCGTGAGGCTGGATTATTTTCGGCAGTTGCAAGCGTCGATCCCTATGACCGACTACTTCGAGGCATCCAGAGTCCTGATCAGGTCAGGTTCACTCGGTTCCAAGCGCTTCCTTTAGAAGCTCGAGCTGCCCCTTAATGATGTAGTGCCGCACCTTGAGGTCTTCATGATTGGCCTTCTGGTCAAAATGAGTCTCGGAGGAGTGCTCATGCCTCTTATCCGTGACGTCCTTCAAAAATGAAATTCCCTCAGAAGCCTTTTCAAACTCATCATGGGCACGAATGGCCGCATCATGCTCATGGAGTGCTTGACGGTGGTTTTGCAACCGCTCGCCGTGCAGCTTGAGTCTTTGACGAAGTACTGAGAGTGCGCTCTCCATTTGTGAGAAATCGGTGCCCCAGTCCCGAATATCTGCCGACCAATCTTGGGGGTCAGGCCGGCTCGCTCGGCGTCCAGATTGGGACCCCAAATTTGTAAGCCCTGCTCAGAAATGAGTGGGGCTTTTTCGTTTAAACAATATCAATCACTTGCGAAGAACTTCAAGCTCATGTACTTCGAGTTCGCGCCTAAGAACAAGAGCATCACTCTACGAGTATCCAACAAACTGTTGGATGCGGTTCAGACGGCGGCAAAACGGCGTGGAATTAACTATCAAAAGCTGATTCGCGAGGCGATCGAGCAATTCCTGAAGAAAGCGGCTTGAGTCATGTCACTCGGAAAACGAAAGAAGAAGAGTGAGCACGCTGGTGCCAAGAATGGTGGCGGACATTGGGGCACGCGAAATGAAGCAAAACGAATTTCAAAGAAAGTAAGGCGATCAAACGACAAGGCGGCAATTAAGAGCGAATTGCCCACATCAACCATGATCGCAAAGAAGGACCAGTTGAGAACGGCAATTCAACTTCGTGACAAGGGTCAGAAAGAAGCGTCTTGTGCCATGCTTCTTCGACTCTGCTCGTTGGAGCCGAAGAACCCGGAGTACCTCTATCACTGCGCTTGGACTCATGACGGAATGGGACTTGAGCGAGAGGCAGTTTCCTTCTATGAAAGAGCCATTGCATCTGGACTGAGCGGTGAAAACCTCACAGGAGCATTATTGGGTCTGGGAAGCACGCTGCGGGGATTGGGGCAATACGCAAAGGCAGTTAAAGTACTTGAACGAGGCATAAAGAACTCACCCGGCAATCAAGCGATGCGCGTTTTTCACGCAATGGCCTTATACAACACTGGACAAATGAAGCCGGCAGTTGAAACGCTTTTGAAACTTCTGGCAACGACTACGCTGGACAAAGACATTCAAAGCTTCACGCGCGCGATTTTATTTTACGCGGAAGATCTCGACAGAACTTGGGAGCATTAAAAAGTTCATGAAAACGACATTTCTAGATATTTCCCGAGCATTCGCGAGCAACCTGGATGGGAAACTCCGTTCGCGCTTGCATGACACAGATGCCTTTCCTACAATAGGAAAAAACGGACGCAAAGTCCGCGGAATGACTGTGAACGGGTCGGATCACCCACCGGGGTGAAACCAGGATTCTTCACCACAATCTCAACTTCACCAGGCTTGATCACGATGTGCTCGATCACGGCGCGTAGCAGAGCGGTTTTAGAAGCGATGGGAAGGTATCATCACTAGAAATCACGGGTCGTCACGTAGTTGCCGATGAGTTTCGGATGACTTGTGGATGAGTTCGGGATGGTGGGTAAAGAGGGAAATAAGCAATGACATTTGAATCTCTCCAGCATCCGATACGATGGCTCTTTCTCTTACATGCCCTTGGCGGCGCACTGGCGCTCGCGGTCCTCTTGGTCCCAATCTTGTCGAAGAAAGGGAGCAAGCTGCATGTCAAGGCCGGCTGGGTGTATGCCTATGCGATGATTTTCGTCGGTCTGTCGGCGTTTGTCATTACCCCGTGGCGGGCATTTCTTGATCCAAATCGGACTTCATCTTCGATAGGATTCGCCACGTTCTTGTTCTTCATAGGCACATTCACTTTGTCAGCACTCTGGTATGGCATTGCGGTCCTGAAATTTAAGATGCGGAAGGAACCAAGCCGGTCGTACTTGCATGTTGGACCGCCGATCATCTTGATCGTGCTCGGCATCGCCACTCAAGTCGTTGGGCTTCTGCTTCACAATGTACTTTTGATCACGTTTCCATTCCTCGCACACTTCAGTGCGAAGTCTCAACTATCGTACTGGCGAAGTTCACCTCAGACTAAAATGCATTGGTGGTACGCGCACATGAGTGGAATGGGTACCGCCTGCATCGCCACGATCACAGCGTTTCTCGTAACCGCAGTTCCCAGAATTTGGCCGGGACCAGTATCTGAATCCCCGATACTTTGGATCGCACCCGGTTTAATCCTGGGTACCGCGCTTAATCGTTGGACAGCTTCATATCACCTGGAGTTTGGAGAATCACCTCTGCCCAAGGGTCCTAAGTAAAGCGTACTGAACAATGCTTAGACTGAAACTGGAAATTCACGACAGAGAGCGATCTAAGGCGGCCAAAGCGATCCTGAATGGCTTGATCAAATTCAACTCTACGTACGGGGTCACGAAGAATGGCGTGAACTAACAATTTCATTCAAGGATGAGCGCGGCAAAATCATCGCCGGATTGAACGGATACGATGAAACTTCCGACCTTTGAGTTCGCGAACATGAGGCTGCTCAAGCGCATGGCGTAGATCTGCGAACGAAGCAAGATCGTCAAGGTATTCTATCCAGTCTTTCCGCCTGACAGGAACGCAGAGACAGTGTTGAACTGGATTAAATAAAATCCATGACTGCCGAGATCCATTTCACAATCCGCCAAGCTCGTGTTGAAGATGCGGTCATTATTGCCCAAGCAGAACGAGAGATCGCTCAGACACCTGGCCTACTTGTCTCTCGCCCGAATGAACTCACCGACGAGAAGTTTGCCGCCAAGATTGTCGAGCTGACAAATGCGGAATACGGCCGCTACATTATGGCCGAGATCGGCGGCGAAATCATCGGCCATGCCATGTTCGATCCGCTTCACCTTGAGGCCATTCACCACGTCGTTCATCTCATACTTGCGGTGCATCCAGGATGGCAGGGAAAGGGAGTCGGCAAGGCCCTGCTCGGACACCTTATTAACTGGGCGCGCTCGGCACCAGCCGTAGAGAAAGCCGAACTACATGTCCGTTCTGGAAACTTGGTAGCTCAGGACCTTTATCGAAAGATGGGATTCACCGAGGAGCGACGGTGGAAGAGAAGGGTGAAGATTGGTCCCGATCAATACTTCGATGACGTGCTGATGGGGCTTTGGGTAAAATGATGCTCGAAGCTTTCCCGACGATCATCACGGTTTACAGATTGAATCCGAATGCGAAGACTCCCATACTCGGGGCTCCGTAAATGGCAAAAGAGTGCTTTTCGTGTCACAAATATTACCCTGTAATTGTGACATGAGGCCAGGCTATAAGTGTCACAAATCATTGTTTCTAAGGTTAAATCATGCATATACGGCCATGGCAGGGGTTGGTGCCTCACCCCAAACGACTTCTTGGCTGTAGGCCACAGTACAGCGGTACGACAGGCCCTATCGCGTTTGCAGAAGGCTGGCTTCATTAGGCGGCTGTCTTGGGGGTTATATGAATACCCGCGAAAGCACCCGAAACTCGGAACCCTTCCGCCTGATATTGAGCAAGTGGTGAAAGCGTTGGCTCGCAAGGACAACCTCAAGCTCCTGCCCTCCGGGGCTCTCACTGCAAACCTCCTGGGTCTGAGCAATCAAGTGCCGGCAAAGGTCGTTTACCTCACCGAAGGGATTTCCAAGCGGATCCGAATAGGCAAGCAAGAGATAGTCTTCAAAACAACGACTCCAAAGAACATGGCCACGGCCGACACCTTCGCCGGAATAGTCATTCAGGCGCTCAAGCATTTGGGCAAGGAGCACGTCGACGCTACCACGGTCGCGAAGCTCAAAAAGCGCATAGGAAAAGACGAGCGGCTTTCGTTACAAAAGTATCGGCGGTACGCACCCGCCTGGATTCAAAAGATCCTGCTTGAACTCGCTGGACTTACAGGAGGCAAAAGCCGTGGATGATTTTGCGAGACTGTCTGCCGCCGACAAGCGGCCGTACTTTGAATCCGCCGCCGCGGCGGCTGGACGCATGGGTGATCACATTATTGAAAAGGACTTCTGGGTTTGTTGGACGCTGAAACGCCTATTCACAATGCCGGCCCTGGAGAACCATCTGATCTTCAAAGGTGGCACGTCGCTCTCAAAGGTGTTTCACATCATCGAGCGATTCTCCGAAGACATCGACCTCTCCGTCAGCAAGGAGCTCTTGGGATTCGGTGGCGTCAAAAATCCGGAACAGGCCGGCAGCGCCAAGCAGAGAAATAAGCTCATCGAAAACTTGGCTGAGGCATGTACGAAGTTTGTTAGGACAAAGATGCTTGATGAACTCCGCGACTCCTTCCGGGCGGCGCTCGGACCACTGGCCCGCTCACCAACATACAGTTCACTCCTATCTTGCGACATATGTAGCTCAAGCAATGAAGTTTCCGAACGCGGACGTTAAAACGCTCGATGCCGCCCGAACCTTTTGGGAGAAGGCCACGATCCTTCACGCATTCGCCCATTACCCCAAGGACAAGACCCCGTCCCCGCGACAGTCCCGTCACTACGTATGATTTCTACAAGCTGCTTCAATCCAAGCACAAGGCCGAGGCTACACACGACCTTGATCTGCTCGTACGCGTTGCTGAGCATAAGAGTATCTACTTCCGTGCGAGCTGGGCCAACTACGGCGAAGCAAAGAAGGGCACATTGAAGCTTGCGCCCACCGCCCGCATCGAAACCCTCATGCGGCGCGATTATGAGCAAATGCAGGAGATGATTTTTGATGAGCCTTCGCCTTGGTCGGATATTCTGACTGGGATCGAAAAGTTCGAGAGCGAGTTCAACTCATGATCTCGGGGGAGACAAATAAGATCGCATTCTCAGGGACTATCGTTAGCGTCAAGGCGCGCATCCGGCTGCTCCGCTCCTTTGACCAAGTGGCATGCTCTTCGCGCATGCTTTGCACTCCAGCTCGCACCAACTCCCTCGCGGACTCCAGAATCGCTGAATCAGAGAGGCTGAATGCAACCCCAAAAGCCTCAAAGAGTTCTGACAAGGGCCCTCCCCTTGGTGCGCCGAATAAAAACTCATCCAGTCTTTCAGAGTCTCAATGCAACTCCTAGAGGTCAGAGGTTTTGAAAACAGTGGGCTGAAAAATTTAGACAATGATCAAATGGCGAAATTGCAGCTCAATCTTGACCGATAGGAAAGCGGTGTTCGAGTGCCGACATCTGACTCACACAGTGCTCGCATGCCTTTAATATCTGATTCAGCCCTTGTCCTTTGTCCTCCCTTCTGTTGATCTCAACAGCAGGTTCAAATCAAGAAGTACAAGAACAGCCTGTCCATGATTCTCATAAGGACGAACCGCCATGCTCAACACGATCATCCGTCTTTCTCTCCAATTCAGGCTGACAGTTCTCTTCTTAGCTGCCTCGGCGCTGATCTACGGAGGCTGGATCGCCGCAAACCTCCCGGTGGATGTTTTTCCGGATCTCAACCGCCCGACCGTCTCTGTTTTGACTGAAGCGCATGGCCTTGCGCCCGAAGAAGTCGAAACTTTAGTAACGCTACCCGTCGAGTCTGTTCTCAATGGCACGCCTGGGGTGATTCGGGTTCGTTCTTCAAGTGGCATCGGGATTTCGATCGTGCACGTGGAGTTCGACTGGGGAACTGACATCTTTCGCAATCGCCAGTTCGTGTCCGAGCGCCTGCAACTCCTTCAACAGCGGCTTCCGCCCGGAATGACGCCCATCATGGGCCCTGTGACTTCGATCATGGGAGAGATTCAGTTCGTCGGCCTCACGAGTCCGGACGAGTCTGTGGATCCCATGGATCTCCGGACCCTTGCGGATTGGACTGTGAGACCTCGATTGATGACGGTGCCTGGGATCAGTCAAATCATTGTCATGGGCGGTCAAGTCAAGCAGTATCAGATTTTGGTTTCGAGCGACAAACTCCAGGCAAAAGGCATCTCTCTCGAGGACCTCAAGCACGCCTTAAGCGAGATCAGCGAGAACACGACGGGCGGATTCGTCAACGTCGACGACAGGGAGTTTCTCATCCGCACGATTGGACGCGTGGATACGCTCGAGCAGATCGAGGAGTCGAGCGTAGGCTTGCACCTAGGGCGGCCCGTATTGGTCAAGGATGTGGCTGAGGTCCGTGTAGGCGCAAGGACCAAACGAGGCAATGCCAGCATCAATGGTAAGCAATCTGTGGTGATGACCGTTCAGAAGCAGCCAGGGGCGAGTACGAGTGATTTGACTCGCAAGATCGATGCATTGTTAGGAGACCTGCAAAAAACTCTACCTCAAGGCGTAAAGATCGAGAGCGATCTTTTTAAGCAGTCCCGGTTCATCGAATCCTCCATCTCTAACGTCGAAGAAGCTCTGCGCGACGGAGCCATTATGGTGGCGATCATCTTGTTTCTGTTTTTGATGAACATTCGTACGACAGCCATCACTCTGGTCACCATCCCGCTTTCGCTACTGGTAACCGCGATCGTGTTTCGCTGGATGGGAATGAGCATCAATACGATGACGCTAGGTGGATTGGCGGTTGCCATCGGCGAGCTCGTGGACGACGCGATCGTTGACGTGGAGAATGTGTTTCGCAGGCTCAAAGAGAACCGATCGGCGCGAGTTCCAAAACCAGCGCTTCGGGTGATTTACGAAGCATCTAGCGAAGTTCGAAACTCGATCGTCTTTTCGACATTGATCGTGATTCTCGTGTTCATTCCGCTCTTTGCATTGGGTGGGATCGAGGGTCGGCTCTTTGCTCCGCTAGGTGTTGCTTACATCATTTCGCTTGTGGCTTCGCTGGTTGTCTCGCTCACAGTGACGCCGGTGCTGTGCTCGTTTCTTCTCAGTCACGCCAAGTCGCTTGCTCATCGCGAAGATGGCCCGTTGGTTCGCACTTTAAAGAAGTGGGACGAAACTATTCTCAGGCACACCATTCATCGGCCGATTCCGCTCCTTGCCGGGTGCTTCGCACTGCTGATAGGTGCGTTAGCGCTCCTGCCTTTGATGGGGAGCAACTTCCTGCCCGAGTTTAACGAGGGAACGGCGACTATAGGGGTGGCCGCTTTTCCTGGGATTTCTCTCGAAGCCTCAGACAAACTTGGCACGAAGATCGAAGAAGCGATGCTCTCCATCCCCGAGGTCAAGTCGACGATCCGGCGCACGGGGCGCGCGGAAATGGACGAGCACGCCGAAGGCGTCCATTGGAGCGAGATCGACGTGGATTTTAAAGAAAACGGCAGGCCCAGGCCTGTAGTCCTGCAGGAGCTACGCGAAAAAATCGAGAAAACCGGGGATGTCTACGTGAACATCGGTCAGCCCATCAGTCACCGCTTGGACCACTTGCTCTCGGGGGTGCGCGCGCAGATCGCCGTGAAGATCTTTGGGCCCGAGATGTCTGATCTCAGACGCCTGGGGACTCAGGTCGAGGATGTCATGAAAGGCATCCAAGGCGTGGTTGACCTTCAACAAGAACCACTGGTCCTAATCCCGCAGCTAAAGATTGCAATTGACCGTGAAGAAGCCAGCAAGAAGGCGATCCGCCCCGGGGCGCTTTCCGAAGATCTCGAGATGGCGCTTAACGGCGCCACTGTCGGCTCGTTCCTCGATCATCAGCGCATCTACGACATCTTTATGCGACTGGATGATCCTTCGCGCACCAGCCCAGAAAGCATTCGATCTGTCCTGATCAAGACGATGCCTACGGGACAGCTCGTGCAAGTTCGCGACGTCGCCGAGGTCTACCCTGGAACAGGACCGAACATGGTAAACCGAGAGGACATGCAGCGCAGGCTCGTGGTATCGGCAAACTCCCATGGGCGAGACCTGAGCAGCTTGATTCACGAGATCCAGTCCAGAATCACGGAAAAAGTGAAGCTCCCGACAGGATACTTCATCGTTTACGGCGGACAGTTTGAAAGCCAACAGAAGGCTTCCAAGCTGCTCTTCTTCTTAGGCTCGATCTCGTTGCTAGCGATCTTTCTTGTTCTCTATATTCATTTTCAATCCGTGGTTCTGACGCTTCAGATAATGCTCAATGTGCCGCTCGCGCTCATCGGCAGCATCGTGGCGATCTACCTCACCGAACGAACACTCTCGGTCGCGACCCTCGTAGCGTTCATCACTCTTTGCGGTATCGCTAGTCGTAACGGCATCATGATGATTAGCCACTATCTTCATCTGATGAAGGAAGAAGGCGAAGCATTTACCGAAAAAATGGTGATCCGAGGCTCCCTTGAACGATTAGTGCCTGTATTGATGACGGCATTCTCAGCTGCTTTGGCACTCGTGCCGCTGCTTCTCTCCAAGGGAGAGCCAGGAAAAGAGATTCTCTATCCCGTCGCTGTCGTAATCGTGGGCGGACTCTTCTCATCCACTTTGCTCGACATCGTAGTGACACCAGCAGTCTTCTACCGCTTTGGGAAGCGCTCATCCGAGAAGCTGATCGCTTTGCAAAGCTCTCAACACCTCACAACCAACCCAGGAGGAATTCTATGAGGCGCTTCACTGTTCTGACCATTTCTTGTGTCTTGCTTTTATCTACAATGGCTTTTGCTCATGACGAAGGTCATGGCCCCAAGATCTCTGACAGCCCTAAGCAGGGTGGAGTCGTTTCTGGAGTCATCGAGTCGAAAGACGCAAGCAAAGGCGCTCAAGCCACGCTGGTGCACAAAGGAGAGCTCGCACGTTCCGACGATGGCACAGTACGCCTTTATCTTTACGATAAGCAGATGAGCCCTCTCGATGTAACGGGGTTCAGCCAGGAAGCCAAAGGCGTGGTGGAGTTCAAAAAGAAGAAAACCAAGAAGTGGACTAAGGTCCCGTTCACCCTCAAGCTCGAAGAAGGCGTGTTCGTTGGCAAGGCTCCTCAGGCCGAGTCCAAGCCCTTCAATATCGATGTGAAGGTCAACGACGGCAAGCGCGAGCTTCTGACCGCTTTTGATAATCTCGACTAAGCAAGGAACACAGTATGGATCGCGCACGGTATGGGATAGCCATTTGCCTGCTTCTGTCGATTTCTGCTCAAGCCGATGTCATCGAACTCAGGGCCGAGGATCTGCCGAGACTGGTTTCTGAGCGAAACCAATCCGCAAGAGGCTCATTGATTTCGGTCGAGGCCGCTGAGAAACGTACCGGGCACCTTGCGCGATCCTATCTTCCTTCACTGTCTTTGGATTTAGGAGGAGAGACATTTAATACTGGCCCCTACTCCACTTTGACTCAGCCTTATGGATCCGTTGAAGCCAGGATCAACTTGTTTCGAGGAGGCAAGGATCTCTTAGAAAGCCGAAGTCGCTATGCGCAGGTGAATGAAGCCGCCGCACAAGCGCGAAAAAGCCAGGCCTCGGTATTGACGGAGGCACGCAGAGCTTATTGGGAGCTTGTCTATGAGCGAGAGTTGATCAGTGTTCTCGAAGAAGCTCGTAAGGAGAATGATCGCCATTTGGCTGCCGCAAACCGCCGAATTCAACGGGGACTCACGACTGCTACTGATCGATTGGACTTTGAAATTCACCGCTCTCAGGTTGCCGAAGAGATCGAGAGCATGACCCATGCGACTGTATTGACCCAGATCAAGCTTCGCGCGCTTTTAGCTTTTTCTGAGGAAACCGAAATCAAAAGTCTGTCGATCATCCCGCATGTGCACGACGAAACGTTTTTGACCTTTAAACTAAAGAGTGAAAGCCACTACGAAGTCGCATCGCTCAGAGCGAGCGAAGAGCAGTCTCGAAACGAAAGCGCTCAGTGGAATCGATGGTGGACGCCCACCCTGGATGCCTACGGGGGCTATTATCTATACACCACCCGGGATCGAGACTACCTGGACCAGTCCCGCAGGTCGGATACCGCGGCAGGCGTTCGCATGAATCTCCATCTATTTGATGGCCTTCAATCTCGAAACTCAGCCTCTGCGGCAGAGATTAAAGCCGAAGCCCTGCGCAACCAGGCTGAGCAGCAAGAGCGAGATATTCAAGGTGCTCTTAAGATCGCCAAAGAAGATATGAAGCATGAGCATGAGCTGACCCACGAAGCAGAGAAACGGGTTGAGCAGGGCAAGTCCTATTTGGCCAGTACGCTAGCTGAGTATGATCGTGGCGTGAAGAACTCGCCAGACGTTTTGGGGGCAAGCCAAAGACTGCTGACCTTTAGGCGCAGATCGGCCGAAATTAGGCGTAACTATCAATGGGCCAGGGCAGAGCTACTTGCAGTGATCGGTCAATAAGAGGCGCAGAGGCCCTTTATTGCTTTCGCCTAAATTCGCTCCAACGCATTTTGAAGCTTGGCATCCGCGCTTCGAGCAAGTTCTACCAAGTTTCGGTTGCCCAGGATTTCCATCATGGCCGTAGGCTTCGCCAGCTCCACCGAAACACGTCCTTCTCCGACATCCCGAATGACCGCATTGCACGGGAGGAGGCTCGCCACATCGGTATTGAGCTGATAGGCTTCAAAAGCAAGCTGTGGATTGCATGCTCCTAGGATCACAGCAGGTTTGATCTCTTTGCCCAGCTTCTCCTTGATCTTTGAATGGAAGTCGATTCGAGTGAGCACACCAAAACCCTCTCCTTTGAGCGCGTTCGTCACGCGTTCAATTATGCTCTCTAGATCGCCAATCAGTTCACGCTTAAAGCAAATTGAATGGGTCATGATGATCATTCCTTGCCATCGTTCATGCGATGACGCATTCCTCGCCCCATTTTACCACCCATCATCGGGCAGCCATCCTTTCCCATCGTTTCCTTACATGCTTGCATCATCTCTTTGCGACATTCAGAAACCAATCGATCGGATTTAAGGCAGGTCGCCATATTTTCGTGCAGTTCTGCCATTTGCTGCCGTTGCTCTTTCGTGGGTTCAGGCTTTTTTCCTGACTTTGACGAAGAATCGGCAGCGAGCGCTACATTTCCGAGCAGAGCCACCATGGATAGGAAACCAGCAATTTTCTTCATTTTGACATTCTCCTTTTACTTGAATCGACGTCCTGCTTTTGAGTGATCAAAGGGCACTTTTTATGCCATCGACCTCATCGTCATCGCGTCAAATAGCCTGTAAGCATGCCGAGAGGCATCACCCCAAAACGATACTCTTAAAGCTCTTGCGCTTAAGTGACGGCATCCTTGGGACACGTGCTGATCCCAAGCAGCGCATAAGGCGGGCACCAGCCAAGCAGTCCCGTTGCAACCGGCACAAGGCCTAGCAGAAACCAATAATTGGTTGGCCCCCAAAATGCCAAACTTGCAAGCCCAGCTCCGCCGACGACGCGTACGACTCTTTCAACTTGGTGTATGTTCTTTTTCATGCTTTGTCCTTCTTGCTAATTAAAATCAGCGCGACCTGCGCCGATATTTTTTCCGTTAAGTTCGACCGTGTACAAAATTGGCACGGCCTTCGAAATCATCGCGCTCACACCACAATACTTAGTTTGCGAAAGCGTGACGGACTCCAAAACTTTTGATTCATCGAGCTGACCCTTGAGCTTGAAGACGAGTTTGATTTCTTTGTAAATAGCCGGATAAACACCCTCTGTCGGAGTTGCGTCGGCCTCGACCTGAAGTGACTCGAGTGGCTGCTTGTGTTTTTTGAGTAGCGCAACCACGTCCATTGCCGTACAGCCGCAGACTCCAGCGATAAGAAGCTGCTTCGGCGTCAACGCTGTATCACTTCCTATGGGCGCATGAGTATCCATCTCGACCTTGTGCTCACCCGACTGAGCCGTGAATCGCATCTTATCGTTCCAACTGCATTGAAGCTTCATGATACCCTCGTTTCCGGATTTTGAACTTTTTTAAGAATAATCTCCAACGGACAAAAGCGCGTAAACGCCGACTGGAGCAGATTTGCCCCCACAAACGCCGTAAAATATAGCCATTTTTCAGAGTGAAAGTGATAAAGTACAAGACTACCTAGAATAAACGTACCCGCAAATGCTCGAATTTGATTTTCAATGCGCATAAACGCCTCCTCCTTCAAGACTCTCTTGCTCCAATGTGGACTTAATGAATCGCACGCGACTTTTTCCAACAAACCAATAATAGAGCAGAGGGACCGCGAACCGGCTTAGAATCGTAGCGGCAATCTCTCCAAACATGAGACTGACTGCCAGCCCCTGAAAAATAGGATCAAAGAGCATCACCGAGCTTCCGACAACTACGGCGGCGGCGGTCAAAAGCATAGGCCTGAAGCGAAGTACGCCGGCGCTGACCACTGCTTCTTTTAGAGCCATCCCCTCTTTGAGTTGATGCTCGATAAAATCAACGAGAATGATCGAATTACGAACGATGATTCCCGCTCCAGCGATAAAGCCGATCATTGAAGTCGCGGTAAAATAGGCACCCGTGATCCAATGCCCGGGAAGAATACCGATGAGGCTGATCGGTATCGGAGCCATGATGATCAGCGGAACCGCGAAGCTTCGAAACCATCCCAAAACCAAGATATAGATCAGTACCATCACTACTGCGAAGGCTCCGCCAAGGTCGCGAAAAACCTCATACGTGATGTACCATTCGCCATCCCACTTCACGACAGCCTCGCGAGTGTCCCACGGCACCTCCGCAGTCTGGGTTGGGTACTTGATCTGAGGTGACAGCTTCAAGATCCCGTAAACTGGAGCTTCCTCAGCCCCTGACAGTTCGCTCATGACATACGAAACTGGCTTAAGGTTTTTTCGGTAAAGGGTCTCGGCTGACTGCAGTACCGGCACCTTGATCACATCCGACGCTCTCGCACTGCCTGACTCAAAAGAACCGAGTGATTGTCCTGAAAAAGGATGCACGCTGGACCTTGCAGCCTGACTGAGCGAAAGATCGACATTCACGTCCTCGGGGCTCGAAGCATCATCCAAGGAGATCACCGGAGTCTCGGAGAACATGAGACGCCCGATGCCGGCAACCTGACCTGAACTTGTCCCGAGCTGCCCTCCCGCTTTCTGGTCATAAGCGTATATCAACCTGGGACGTCCCAAACGCCAAGTCGAGTCCAGGTCAACAATGCTGGGCTCTGCCTTGAATACCTCGAACACCTCGCGAGCCACGCGTTCTCTCGTTTTCTTGTCTGGCCCATAGACTTCGGCAAGCATCGTTGCGAGCACAGGCGGGCCAGGCGGAATCTCCAGAACCTTCGTAACAGCACTATTAGATCGAGCAAACTGCGCGACCACTGGACGAAGCATCTCAATAACCTGATGACTGGACAGCTTACGCTCTCCTTTGTCGGACAGCACCACCTGAAGATCGGCCTGAGAATCCGAGCTCCGTAGGAAGGTGTGCTTCACCATACCTGAGAACGAGAACGGCGCTGGCTCGCCTGCAAACACCTGGACTTTCTTAACATCGGTGTTCTGAAGCAGGACTTTCGCAAGCTCTGTCGAAGCCTTGATATTAGAGCTAAGGGGCGTCGTCGGAGGATAGTCGATTAAAACCTGAAACTCGTTCTTATTGTCAAAAGGAAGCAACTTGACCTTGACTGCCTTAAAGTAAACCAAGCTTCCCGCGGCAAGCAGAAGGCCGAAAGTAACGCCACCAAACACCAGCGCCGATCTTGGCTGCTTCAACAAGCGACCTATAAAAGCTCGGTAGAGGCGATCCAGGCGTCCCTCAGCCTGATGATGGCTTGAAGGGTCCGTTTTACTCCCAGAGTGATTGGACAAGAGTTTAACGGCGGCCCAAGGAGTCACGATAAAAGCCACGAAAAGCGATAGGATCATCGCAAGACTGGCTCCAACTGGAATCGGCTTCATATAGGGCCCCATAAGCCCGCGCACGAAAGCCATCGGCAATATTGCCGCTATCACGGTAAACGTCGCGAGAATGGTAGGATTTCCGACCTCCGACACCGCTCGTAAGGTTGCATTGACCAAGCCAGCCTTACGGTCGCTTTTGAGGTGCCGCTCGATATTCTCGACCACGACGATTGCGTCATCGACGAGAATTCCGATTGAGAAAATCAAAGCAAAAAGAGTGACTCGGTTGAGCGTGTAACCCATGAAGTAATAGATTGCCAAGGTCAGAGCAAGAGTTACGGGAATCGCAGTAGCAACCACAAGCGCAGCGCGCACTCCCATGACGAGCGCTATCAGAACAGTCACCGAAAACGTCGCCAAAAGCAGATGCTCAATCAGCTCTTTGGATTTTTCTGCTGCCGTCGAGCCATAGTTGCGCACCTCCGTCATCACCACATCATTGGGTAGAGCAGCCGAGAACGTTTCGGCGCGCTTCAAAAGCTGTGCAGCAAGGGATACGACATTTGTACCCTTTCTTTTGGCGAAGACGATCGATACCGCCTTTTCGGGTCGGCTCTCACGGCCCTTGTCCAAGAGAACCGATGCGCGAGTCAGCTCCTCGGGCCCGTCGACGACGCTAGCGATGTCGCGAATTCGAACGATCGCTCCGCCGCGACTGCCCACGGCAATGCTCTCAATTGATGCCGCAGAGGTCAATCGTCCGCCGACGTCAATGTCATAGACTTCACTTTCGCCCCACGTCTTGCCTGCGGGTACAAACGCATCGTTGCTCTTCAACGCTTGCGCCACAGACAAGAGCGACACGCCACGCGCGGAGAGTTTGACAGGATCAACAATCACTCGGATAGCCCGCTTCTGGCCACCCAAGAGCTCCACGCGACTTAAGTCCGGCGTGCTCGAAAGCTCTCGGGCCAGAGGCGCAATCAAGGAGCGAAGCTCGTAGTCGCTGCGGCTCGAAGAGCTAAAGCTAAGCGTTAAAAACGGAACGTCATCAATTGAGAAAGATTTGACTACCGGTGTTTGAACATTCTCCGGCAATTCAGCCCGAATGCTCATGAGCTTATGATGCACTTTAACAAGGCTGGGCTCCATTGGCTCTCCCACCTTGAACCGAACCGTAATAAGCCCACCGTGAGCGCGACTGGCCGAGTAGACATACTCCACCCCATCCAACCCCCACACAGCGCGTTCAATCGGTTCTGAGACCCGACGTTCAATCTCAGCAGCCTCGAATCCCGGGGCCGCCACCTGAATGTCGACCATCGGTACCGAAATTTGAGGCTCTTCCTCCTTAGGCGTCAGCCAAACAGCCAGCAAACCAAGTAGAATGCTTGCGATCGCGATGACTGGGGTCAATTTCGAATGAACGAACTTTGCCGCTAACTTTCCAGCGAAGCCAAGATCATTTTTCATAGTGAGGTCCCTTCTCTTGGGCTGCATACATAAATAGTGTTGCGCGCGCCTGAACAAGGCCCATTTGCGCGTCAGCCCGCATCACGAGCAGATCTGCCCTGCGAGCAAGAACTTCGACCAACTGAAGCGCCGTGATAGACCCGTTGAGAAACAACCCTCGCGCGGTGGTCGTCTGCTCCTGAAGGAGTTTTGCGCTTTCATCCATGAGGGTCAGGTTCTTCTGTAAACTGCTCATCGAGTGCTTAGCGCCCGATCGAGCAATCTCGACCCGTTGGCTCTCACTATGGGCTCTAGCCAGTGCAGCTGCTGCTTGATGTTCAGCCTGCCCTACCGCACCCAAGTTGGGCGCCGAGAACAGATCCCATTGAACATATGCGCCAGCGGTGTAACTCAAAGATGCACTTCTATCGCCGCCGTATAAATCTCCTGTACCGAACAGCCCAATCTTAGGCAGAAACTTGGCTCTTTCGGCGCCCTCCAGGATTCCGATCGCATCGGCCTGCGCGTAAGCCGCGTTCTCAGATGCGGAGCGCACAGGTTGATCCGCCAAAGCTAAGTGCTTCTCAGCAAAAGTCTCCAAATCTTCCGAAAGCGGACTCCAATGAATAGGCAGCTCAGATGCAACGACGCGCACTCGATCACGAACCTCGCCGCGCTTCGCTTCGTTCTCGACGAGCAGTCCTTGAATTCGATTTCTCAGATTCTTTAGGCCCAATAAGCCAGAATAACCCACCGGGTTTGATTTAGCGCCGATCTTATAGCGAGAAAGGGTGTCTTCGACGCCATCTGCAAGCTGAGAAAACTCTCGCTGTTGTGCCTCGAGAACGAGCATAGAAACGTATGCCATCGCGATCTCTGTATAAAGCTTGACCTGAACAAAGCTTTTTCCGTAACCCCTGGCTTTGGCTGCCTGAGCAGCCGCGTTTGCAGTAGCCGATCTTGACCCTCCTTCGAAAAGAGGAAGATCGAATCCAAGAGTGCCGCGTTCAAAGAACCCGTGACCTGGCTGATTGAGTGTCCCAGGCGCAAAATCTGCCGCCGAAATCTGCCGTTGACCCAAAAGAGACATAAAGGTCAAGGCAGGATCACTTGTAGAATAGACACGTCCTTCTGCGAACACCCGAGGATACCAGTGTCGTGACTGACGTACTTCGTGGATCTTTGAGGCTTGTAGCTCATGGTCCGCCTCTGAAATCTCCGGCGAGCTCGCCTTGGCGAAGCGCCAAACCTCTTCGAAAGAAAAAGTCGACCGACTTCCGGAGGCTGACGCCACTGACGACCCTACAAGAGCGGCGCCCAGCAGAGCTGATTCTATAACTCGACCTCTAATGTGTCTCAACAGTAGATCTCCTTAATTGATCGCAGAAGCTTGACGACATTGACGTCGGCAATCGCGTAGTAGACATGAGTACTCTCTTTGCGGGAGGTCACGATTCCTTCAGCCCGCATGCGATTCAGGAACTGGGACATCGCCGACTGCGAAATTTCGCAGAACTCCGTAAGCTCGCTCACGCTTTTCTCTCCGTCCATCACAAAGCAAAGTACCTTCAACCTGACGGGATGAGAAAGCGACCTGAGTATTTGACTCACGTCTTCGCACTTACTCAAGATTGCTTTTGTAACATTCCCTTTTGACATTTCGCTCTCTTCGTCTCCTAAGACAGTAACATAACATTCATATAATATTATGTCCACATAATATTATATAGGCATAACAAGAAAGAGGAATACAGTAACTCACCTCACTGCAACAGCTATTCCAATGTTTTGATCGCAAATCATAGGGAAACGTCTCGAAATTGAGACAAACCAGAACCAAGTGAGACTTTTCGTCTCGCAACTCGACCAACCGTTTAACTTTTCTGACTAGAATCTAAAACTAGTCCTCGTCGACATTTTCTGGGGCTTTTCGAAGCTCTCACCAAAAAAACTCCATAGGCACCGCTCAAGAGCGTCATAGCGATCTGCATTCTTGATTGCCGCATACAGATGATGGCCAAACTCCAGATAGGGACTCCCAAAATAGGCAAGGTACCGAAATCGCCTGGCTCCAAGCGGTTCGGGATAGTGCTCGCGACTGAGCTCGAGAACCCGCCACAGAAATCGGCCATACTGCGCCCCTTCCTGGCAGGCGTTCAAAGCAACCGCTTGATTGCTCGGATCCATCGCTTGCAGCAACCAAGGCCGGGCCAGGAGCGCTCGCCCAATCATGACTCGGTCACAGTTTGTTTCTTGAGACATTCTATGAATATCATCCAGGGTCTGCACATCCCCGTTACCAATCACCGGTATCTTAAGCCAGGACTTGACCTGAGCGATTTGAGACCAATCCGCGGTCCCACGGCGCTTTTGCTCGGCTGTTCGCGGATGGAGCGTGATCCAACTTGCACCTGCCTGTTGGATCTTCAGGCAAAAGGTCCTGAGAAACTCTGGATCAGGCTTATTAAATGAAGCTGCCTGAAACCTCTGATCTCGATGAGGGGGAGGAGCAGCTCGTAGTTTAACTGAAACCGGCAAATTTCCTGCATATTTGACCGCGAACGCCGTAATCTCTGCCGCGTAGTCTGGATTGCCCATCAGCGCAACCCCATAGTTATGAGTGAGTGCGCGCTTCACAGGACAACCCATGTTGATATCGATGGCTCTCGCACCCCAATCCTTGAGCTTTTGGATCGAGTCGCGGATATGAACTTCTTCATTGGCAAGAAGCTGGGGACATAGACCTTGCTCATGATCGTCAAATCGAGTCTCGATCGTTTGCCCAATTTTTTGAGAAGGAAGCCTGCGTGAATTGAGCATCTCCGTAGGCCAGAGTGTTCGCGCACCTGGAGGTAGGTACTCTTGCAACGCTTTTCTGACGACAAAGTGAGTGAGGCCAACCATTGGGGCCAACATCAAGGCAAACGGAGCATGAGAGTCGAGGGCAGAAAGAGGCAGATGCTCTGTCATTCTTCAATTCTTATACACGATAGACCCAAATGCCGCGACAAAAGAGGCTGACCTGCCCCCAGACTGCGCCTACTTGACCCCGGAAGAATCTTTTCCTTTCACACTCGTTAAGCCGTCTTGAGCCACTCTTCTCGCTGCCTCAGGTTGGTACAATACTTTTTTGACCCTAAAACGCAGATTTCTTCCAGAAGGCATCGGCCACTCAATCACTTGTCCTTCTGAGAGACCAATCAGGGCAGCCCCCAAAGGAGACAAGACCGATATTTTGCCATCGATTGCGCTCGATGACTCTCCGGGCGGAAGCACGGTGACATCTCTCTCTGTTGCATTGGTTTCGTCCACCACTCGCGTTCGAGAATAGAGGGTCACCACGTTGTCAGGAATCTCATCAACTGAAACCACTTCAGCTTGCGCAAGCTCATTCTCGAGGAACTCCCCTTGAAGGCCCGAATACTTTTCAACCACTGACTCCAGCACTTTATAGTCGCCCTCGGTAAGGTAGAGCTTTGCTGCGTTTGACATGACCGATCCTTTCGTTTCTTTGATTTCAGAGTTGCCTTAAGCCCCTTTTGGCTGCTCCTCATCCGAAACCCCATCGAGCCTAGGGGCCCGCTCGCGCTCTCCGAGAAGCACAAGCGCGTTGAGCATGCGAAGGGCATCATGCTTGGTGAAGATTCCGATGACAATGCCGGCATGACTCACGACTATGGCCGATCCGATATTGCGTTCGATCATGCTCGATAGAACCTGCGACAGTGACGTATCCGGATCGACCGCATAAGGCGCATCTGTCATCGAGTCACCCACGGTAAGGTAACCTGGCCCATGGAACGTCTCCGCCGTGCGTATGTCCCGCATGCTGATCACACCTACGAGCTTGCCTTGGTCAAGAACGGGAATATGCCTTGTCTGATGCTCCTTCATTTTCCTCCTGGCCTCGAAGACCGAGACCTCAGGCGAAACCGTGCAGGGCATCCTCGTCATCGCTTCCTTGACTTTCATTCCACCTTCAAACCACTCTCTTTCGCTTCCTACGAGCTTCATAAGCCCCTCCTTATGTGACCTTTGGCCAAGCAACTAAGCAGCTTGCCAAACCGAATCGACACCCAGCATCTGGCTGCCAGCTGAATCTCTTCCCCAATTCTTTAACACCACTAGAAATAGCAAAGGGCGGGAGACTCCAGAAAATGACTGAAGAAAAGTCAAGCCGCGCGCTTCAATCCAGACATGAGAGAACAAGCAACTGATGAACCTGGAGTCGCTTCATGGACGACCCGCAGGATGCTCTTGTAGTTCTGACTCATTAGGAGATGCAAAATCCGGGTAAATTCTCTGTGAGCCGTCTGGCAAAACGACTCTACCACTGCAGGCCAGCGTTTGAGCACTCAGCCCGGGTGATTAGAGTGCCGCTTGCCGTAAATCTCAGCCAAAGCTGATTCTAAATTCTCACATCCTATTGATCCTCAGCGCAAAACTCATGGGAACTTCCACTGCAAGGATCTTCAAGTAGGCGTCTGCCGCAATCCGTAGTAGAAATCGAAGCACATGCCCGAAACTCTTCTAAGAAAATTTAGAAAAGAGCTCACTCAGGTTGCCGACCCCAAGAAGGCACCTCAGATGCAAGCTTATATGAAGTCAGTCATGCCCTTTCACGGGGTACCTGCCCCGGTTTTAAGAAAGCTGAGTCAGGCATTTTTTAAAGATCTTGTTTTTAAAGACGCCCAAGACTGGAAAAAGCAGGTTTTATCTTTTTGGAACAAAGCTAAGTTTCGTGAAGAACGCTATGCGGCGCTTCATCTAGCAGGGCATCGCCGCGCCTACGCATACCAGACTCCGGCAGCAATGAGCCTCTACGAAGACTTGATCGTCACCGGTGCGTGGTGGGACTTCGTCGATACCCTCGCCATCGATTACGTCGGGCCGATCCTGCTTTCTCATCCCAAATCCATGAAGCCTTTGATGCGCCGCTGGAGCAGATCCGCAGATCTTTGGAAACGAAGAGCATCGATCATCTGCCAAATCTCTTTCAAAGATCAGACGGATCTAAAGCTTTTGTACGAGTGCATCGAGCCTTCGATCGAATCTAAAGAGTTTTTTCTCCGCAAAGCGATCGGGTGGGCGCTAAGAGAGATCGCCTGGAGAGATCCTGCCGAGGTCAAGCGTTACGTAAAGCTCAATGCAGAAAGATTGAGCGGTCTTTCTCAGCGTGAGGCACTCAAGAACCTATAAACACTCGCCCGATCCAAGGCGTACAACACGATCTCTCTAACGCAAGGAACTTGCCGAGCGCCCCCGACCGGGGTATCCGTACAGCATGTACTACGAAGCAACCCAGGGCATCGAGATTGAAGTCAAACCTGAGTATCTCCCTAACGATTCTCAACCCGAGCTCGCGCGTTTCGTTTTTGGCTATCACATCACAATCACCAACCAGGGCCAGACGGAAGTTCAGCTCCTCAGCCGCCACTGGATCATCACCGATGGAGAAGGCGTCATTCACGAAGTCAAAGGTCCTGGTGTCGTCGGTGAACAACCCAAACTCAAGCCCGGAGAGAAGCACCAGTACTCTAGCTTCTGCCCTCTCTCCACGCCTACAGGCAATATGCGTGGCACTTTTCAGATGGTGAACAATCTAGGAGCGTTATTTGACGTAAAAATACCGCTCTTTTTTTTGCGAGACATGCGCAACCTTCATTAGACCTACGCTGGCGACGAGAGCCAACGCCTCAGCGCTAATGCAAACGCTGGATCCTGACTCTCAAACTCGACATAAGTACTGTGCATATTGGAGTCCGCAATAGGCGTGACCGAGGTGACCGCAACCAAGCAGTCACTGTTGGCAACTCCTATTGACTTCCAAAAGTCTGTTCGAAGCTTAAACACCGTTCCCTTTGGAATGAAGTGTGGGCACAAGATTTTCATCCCGTCCTCATCAATCTCTTCGATCACCACATCTAGATGCAGCTGAGCAGGTGCGCGTCCATCAGAAAACTCGACGCACTCCGCGCTGTGTTCACGCAGCTTCTCGGTCGTGAGGTACTTGGCAAGCTTCGAGGCGAGATGCACGCGATCCAAGGGTTTGAGAATAAAATCGTTGGCTCCAGCCTCGAGCGCGTGTTCAACGTTCTTTGGATCGCGCTGCTCCGAGATCACGACAATCACAGCCTCGGGATGATCCTTGCGTAGGGGCACGATCAAATCGATCCCGGTCGTGTCCGTAATGTGAAGATCCACCAAGTAGAGATCAGGTTTGAGCTCTTTAGAGTATCGATTAAACACATCGATATTGTCCGTCACCTTGACCATTAGTCCTAGATTGTGCAGAACCGAGTCGATCGCTTTTGCGAAGTCGGCGTCATCTTCGATCGCAAGGACAATGGGTTTCGGCCTCATCTCCAAGCCTTTAGTCGAGTACGGATGGACTTAGCCAACAAGTCAGTCACACCCAAAAAAACGAGTTCACACTGATATCGCGCCTTTTCAATATACTTGCTCGGATTTCGGGTTGTACGCGTCACCACATCCGCGCAATCGAGGCGATTCAAGAGATCCGCCTGCACTCTCACATTCTGGTCGCCCGAGAGTTTTACGGCGCAGCTGATCTGCAAGCCTGCTTCACTGATCTTAGACACCTCTGCAGGCAACAAGACGGTAGCCTTGGGGCGCGCCGCCGGATCGAACCTGCGACTCCTGCGCAGAGAAGGGTCGGCTTTGATCATCGCTCGCACTTTCGCGAGCAACATGATGGTGCGGATCGGCTTGAGCACGTAGCCGCTCGCGCCCAGGCCGATGGCCCGAACAATGGACTCCTTATCTTTCCGCGAAGTCAACACGAGCGTAGGAGTTTCGCTTAGCACCTTGTTGGCTTTTCGCTGTACAAGAAACTCAAAGCCGCTTTTTCTCGGCATATTAAGATCCGTGATGATCAGTCGAGGGTGTTTCTCCATAGCAAGCTTGACCCCTTCCTCGACGTTCTCCGCCTCAAAAACGGTCGCGCCTTCGCTTTCCAGAATCCGGCGCACCAAGACTCTAATGTCCCGAGCGTCGTCAATCACAAGTACTTCTCTTCCTGTCAAAGATGGCATGAGTCGTGAGTCGAGGCGACACTAGGCCGCTTTCTTCATCTCCCCTTCCAATGCTTGCTTAAGCAGGGTCCATTGCGCTTCGAGCTCTCCCACCCACTTTGCAACCAAGCGTGCATCCATCTCGTGCTCTAGGCTTTGGCATACGGCCGAGAGGCGAAGTGCACCCAGATTTCCTGCACTGGATTTGAGAGAGTGGGCTTCAGATCGGACCTGCCTCAGATCGCCTGATTCGGCTGCTTTGCGGATCACTTGGATCTGCAAGGGAGCAGCATCCAAGAACATCCGACCTAGTTCAGTGATAATGCTGGCGCCATCACCTTGATCGAGGGACTTCAAATCCTCAATCACCGAGTTATCAAGGATGGGCTCATTGCTCAATTTAGAGTTAAGGGTCATCTGTCACACAATCGGAAGATAACGAAAAAATTTTAAGAACTGTTTTAAAAACTGTTTTCTGCGTAACCTCTCAATAAGTTGAGGTGGGTCTTCTAGTAGAAGCTCACATTCGCAAAGCACAAAGAAAGAATTCTTATTATCTAAACGTTGTTAACTCGTAACAACAACCCACCGACACAGGGACATAATCGATCGAAAAAACAAAGACTTACATTTATCTTAAGCTCCATCTTCATTCTGCCGATGAGCCAAATATGGAACCCTTGCACATCGCATCTGAAGACGAACTTTATAACTACCTAAAAAAATTCCTGAAGGATAAGCCCAACGCAGTTCAACTGGATGGCTCATCTAAGAAGACAACCAACCGCGCTATCTTTCTGGTGTTTACCTACTCGGTGAACAGCCAAGCCTATAAGATCCCGGGCGACTTGAGTCGCAAAGCAGCTGAGCAGTTCGTGAAGCTCACTGAAGAGCACGGCTCATCGGCCGTCGTTCTCAAAGAATACATCCTGGACGGCCGTCAGATGGGCCTGATCCTAGCAAACACGACTCAGCCTGATGGCTTTCATTGCTTCGTCTATACTCACAAAGCTTCAGATCGACTCAAAGGCGCTGCATGAGCTCGCAAGCCCCAGATGCCACAGAGTGGCTCACACTGGGCATGATTGCGCTCACAGCTCCAGAGGTCACCGAGCTCTCGGCGCCACCAGAACGATTTCCCGCCGCCGATCTGTCAAGATCGGCTTGAGGTCAGTCACTTCAGAGATCCCTAGAACTTCTCAAAAACTGTCGCCACACCTTGGCCCATGCCGATGCACATCGTAGCCACACCGGTGCGAGCGTTTTTGGCCTTCATCAGATGCATGAGCGTTCCGGTGATGCGCGAGCCCGAGCACCCGAGTGGATGTCCCAGCGCAATCGCGCCGCCATTTAAGTTGACCTTCTTCTCGATGTGATCGAGCAAACCCAAATCCTTGAGCACAGGCAGCGACTGGGCGGCAAACGCCTCATTGAGCTCAAATAGATCGATATCCTCGATCGTGAGCCCCGCGCGCTTCAATGCCTTCTGCACCGCAGGCACGGGCCCGTAGCCCATGATCGAAGGGTCACAACCAGCGGTAGCCATCGCGCGCACGCGAGCCATTGGCTGCAAACCCAAAGACTTCGCCCTCTCAGCGCTCATGACGAGCAAGCCGGAGGCTCCGTCAGAGATCGCCGAAGAGTTGCCAGCGGTCACAGTCCCGTTGCGCGGATCAAACGCGGGCTTGAGCTTGGCCAAGGCATCCAAGCTTGCATCCGCACGGATCACTTCATCCGTATCAAAGCGCTTGAGCATTCCGTTCTCATCATGACCTTCGATCGAGATGATCTCGCCCTTGAAACGGCCCTGCAAAGTCGCTTCGTGAGCCTTCTGATGAGATCTCAGCGCGAACTGGTCCTGAGACTCACGCGAGATTTTGTGCATCTTCGCCAGAAGCTCGGCGGTCAGCCCCATCATCCCAGCAGCTTTCGCACTCGTCTTGCTGGTCGCGGGATTTGGGTCAACCCCGTGGGTCATCGGCACATGTCCCATATGTTCGACGCCACCGACGATAAACACATCGCCGTTGCCGGTCATGATCGACATAGCCGCAGTATGCAGCGCCGTCATCGACGAGCCGCAAAGCCGATTCACTGTCTGCGCGCTCGAAGAGTGCGGGATCACCGTCATCAATTGGGCAAAACGAGCCACGTTAAAGCCCTGCTCCAACGTCTGCTGCACGCAGCCCCAGATCACGTCTTCGACTTCAGCTGGATCGACCTTCGGATTGCGGCTCAAGAGCGCATTGATCACGTCAGCCGATAGATTCTCGGCGCGGACGTTGCGAAACATCCCGCCTTTGGAGCGGCCCATAGGAGTCCGAACAGCATCAACAATGACAGCTTCTTTCATTTGGTACCTTCCATCATGTCATAAAACCCTTTGCCCGAACTCGCCAACTCTCGCATCGAAGCAGTTGGCTCATAGAGCTTGCCAAGCTTCTTCAATTGATCACCGGCATCGCAAATCGCCTTGAGCCCGAGCGCATCCGCGTACCTAAGCGCCCCACCCCTGAACGGAGGAAAGCCCACGCCATAGACCAAGCCCATATCCACTTCGACAGGCGTTGCGACGATCTTCTCCTCGAGACAACGAGAGCACTCGATGATCATCGGCAACATCATGCGCATAACAATCTCTTCGTCCGTCACCTCGACCGGAGCCTTCACCAGCGGCTTGATCAAAGCTGCGACGCTGGGATCTTGCTCTTTCTTAGGCGGGCCTTTTTTGTCGGGCACGTACTGATAAAATCCCTTGCCGTTTTTCTGGCCAAACCGCTTGTTCTCGAACATCACTTCGAGCAAGGTCTTGCCGTCCGGCTTCATGCGATCAGGGAACTCCTGCGCCAAAACGCCTTGACAGTGATGAGCCGTATCGATGCCCACGACGTCCGCCAAGTAAGCAGGTCCCATCGGCCAGCCAAACTTCTCCATCACCTTGTCGATGCGCTGAAACTCAACGCCATCGGCAATGAGCTTCGCGAAGCCATCCAGATAGGGAAAGAGCACGCGATTGACCAAGAACCCGCCGCAGTCATTGACTACGATCGGGGTCTTGCCCATCGCCATCGCGTATCCTACAGCGGTAGCCACTGCGACGTCACTCGACTTAGCGCCTCGAATGATCTCCACCAGAGGCATCCGATGCACAGGATTGAAGAAGTGCATCCCCACAAAGTTCTCAGGCTTCTTCAGACCCTCAGCGAGCCTTGTGATCGAGATTGTCGAAGTGTTGCTGCTCAGAATCGCGCCGTCTTTAGACTGAGCTTCGACTTCCGCGAGCACCGACTTCTTGATCTTCTCGTTCTCAACGACGGCCTCAACCACAAAGTCGACGCCCTTAAAATCCCCGTAAGAGAGCGTGGGCCTGATCCGCCCCATCGTCTCAGCCATCTTGGCAGGAGTCAGCTTTTTGCGGCTCACCTGCTTGTCCAGGATCTTCGCTGCCTCAGCCAACCCGAGATCGATCGCCTTAGGAGCGATGTCCTTCATGTAAATCGGGATGCCCTTGGATGCTGATTGATAGGCAATCCCTCCACCCATGATCCCCGCGCCTAACACTGCAGAGATCTCGAACGGACGCGCGGCCTGACTCATTTTCTTGCCCGTCTTCTTGAGGTATTGATCGCCCAAGAAAATACTCACGAGCGCATGCGCAACCGATGTCTTCGCGACTTTCGCAAATCCTTTGCCCTCTATCGCAAGAGCCTCATCCCGACCGAGCTTCGCGCCTTTCTGCATCGCTTCGATCGCGGCAACCGGAGCTGGGTAGTTTGGGCCTGCCATCCCCCCGACAAACGCTTTCGCGCCCTCAAAAACCATCGTGGACTCGATCGCATTCAGAGTCAGGGGAGCGCGCTTTTCGTCCTGCCGCGCTTTCCAATCCAAACGGCCTTCTGCTGCGTCGACCAGCATCTGAATTGAAACTGCTCTCAACTGACCAGGAGCAGTCACCGCATCCACTGCTCCGATCTTGAGCGCAGCATCGGCTTTATACTGCTCACCCGATGCAATCCACTCGATCGCATTGTCAGCCCCAGCGCGGCGGGAAAGCCTCACCGTGCCGCCCCAGCCCGGAAAAATCCCAAGCTTCGTTTCTGGCAAGCCAACTTTAGCCGTCTCGGACAAAACGCGATAGGCCGCAGTCAACACGACTTCAAACCCGCCGCCGAAACAATAACCATTGATCGCTGCCACGCTCGGCATTGGCAAATCCTCAATATCCGAGAAGCAACGGTTGACCTGAGCAAGCCAGCCCGCCAACTCTTCTTCAGAGCGCTTAAAGTGCGATAGAAACTCCATGACATCCGCGCCCACAAGAAACACGTCCTTGGCGCTCGAAAGCAAGAGACCCTTCAATCCGCTCGAAGCCTTCAAGAGATCCACAGCTTCACGCAATTCTTTAAGAGTGGCTGCATTGAACTTATTGACTGAATCATTTTTCAAATTGAACTGAAGCTCAGCGTAGCTGCCGCCTGACGCGCCCTCTAGGGGAAGAACTCGAATCGACTTGCCTTCATAGGTGGGAAATTTCATACGCATCCTCTTAGTTGAGTGAGTGTGATAGCGACGTTAATCGATATGCAGCTTTAAATCGAGTTGGATTTCGTGGGAGCCCTTGCTTCCTAAAAATGTCAGCCTGACCGACCGCGCCATTCAGAACGCTTCGCAATATTCTAGGCGCAAACTAAGCAATTCTGAGCGGCGCTCTTAGATTAGAATTGTCTCCCTCTCCTCTTTTGGCTAGAAAAACTTCAGAGGCACTTTCAGCCGTGAATCCTGCATTAAAACAATCAGCCCACCTGCTGGGTGAAGAGCAGCTTCGCCTAATCACGGACGCGCTTCCTGTTTTGGTTTCTTACATCGATACCCAAGACCGTTACCGCTTCAACAATCGAGAATACGAAGAAGGGACCGGGCGGAGTCGAGCAGGCCTCATTGGCAAAACCGTGCGCGAAGTGATGGGCGATGAAGCGCATGATTTGCTCGCGCCTCACATTTGCCGAGTCATCAAGGGCGAGCGACTGAGTTTTGAATCAACGCTGACTCACAATCGTCTTGGCAAGAGAACTATCGAAGTCGATTACATCCCTGACCTATCCGAGACAGGAGAGGTCCGAGGCTTTGTGGTGCTCGCATCGGACATCACAGAGAGCAAGAAGGCGCATGAGCTGCTGGAAAAACGAGTAGCGATGAGAACAGCAGAACTCTCGCAATCTCGATCTTTCCTTGATTTGTTGGTCCAGCACATTCCCAACATGATTTTTGTGAAGGACGCGCGCGATCTCAAGTTCATTCGACTCAATAAAGCGGGAGAGGACCTGCTAGGCGTCAGTCAAAAAGATCTTTTGGGCAAGAGCGATTACGACATCTTCCCAAAGGATCAAGCTGAATTCTTCACATCCAAGGACCGAGACGTTCTCAAGCAAGGTACTTTGGTCGACATTCCCCAAGAGCCGATCGACACCCCGCATGGTCAAAGAATTCTGCACACCCGCAAAATCCCTCTCCTGAACAAGGCGGGCGAACCCGAGTATTTGCTCGGGATTTCCGAGGATATCACCGAAAAAATTCAAGCAGAATTGAATCTTAAGAAAAGCCAAGAAGAGCTCATGGCCTCGCATATAGAGCTTGAACGACGAGTCCTTGAGCGCACGCAAGAGCTCGAAAGCGCCAACACGAGGCTCGCTGATGCCGTGCAGGCTCGCGATGAGTTTCTCTCGATCGCCTCGCACGAGCTAAAAACCCCACTCACGCCTCTCAAACTTCAGCTGCAGAGCTTCTTGCGCCAACTTGATTCGGACAAGATTACGCAAGCGAGAATCGAACAAGCGCAACGCTTGGCCGCAAGCTCAAATCGCCAGATCAACCGAATCACCCGTTTGGTGGACGACCTACTTGATGTGTCGCGCATCAGTGCGGGCCAGCTTAACCTGAACCGAGAAGAAGTTGATCTGCGCGACCTCGTCGCGGAAGCCATAGAAAGATACACTCCTCAGATCCAAAAAGCAGAATGCCAGGTCGAGATCTTTGCCCCCGAGCCTGTGACGGGTCATTACGATCGCCTTAGGATGGAACAGGTTGTGATCAATCTGATCACTAATGCGCTCAAATATGCTCCAGGGCGTCCGATTTTCATCAGCGTTGAAGAGTTTAAAACAGATGAAACCCCTTGCGCTCGACTGCTCGTCCGCGACGAGGGAATCGGGATCGCACCCGAGAATCTGTCTCGAATTTTTAATCGGTTTGAGCGCGCTGGCACCTCCTGCAATGTGGGCGGATTAGGTCTAGGTCTCTACATCACTCGGCAAATTGTAGAAGCCCATGGCGGCACCATTCACGCGCAGAGCGATTGGGGCAAAGGGGCGACTTTTGTGGTGGAACTTCCCATGCGGACCGAAACTCAGACTCAAAGACTGAAATTCGCCTCTAATTAACGCATATGGTCACAATAACGCGCTCACCTGCCTGGTGACTTCCCTATTTTTGACCGAGCATTTCAGTAAGCTCTAACGTGACTCTCTCCTCATCCCTGATTTCATCAAAAATCGATTGAGTTGGCCCCCTCGATCAAGATGGAAAGAACCTATTCCAATCCAGAATTTGAGAAAATACCGACAAAAACCTGAAACGATGACGCATTGAATATATCGCAAAAGGACATCAAAAATTTCTCTGAACAGGAAGTAACGAAGTTGGACCATAAAAACAACGCACTGAGTCAAGCTCGCGAAAGTGACTTTCAATCTCCATAGACTGATCAAAACAGGCAGCGTTTGCTGCGTAAATCCAGAAAAAAATTGGACCTGATTCAGTCGCTCGCATACACGGGCAGGTAAGCGAACCTCTCGATCGAAAGGTCGGGATTAAATCTGATGGAGTCAAATATGAAACTGAAGTCTGTTTCACTAGCCCTTGCTCTCGTTTCTTCTTCCCTTTTGTCCGCCTGCTACGTGGAGACCTATTCTCCTTCGTACTACTACGACTGCTACTATGACTACTGGGGATTCTATGTTTGTGACACCTACTACTACAACGGTGACGGCACTCAAGAAACGTCCCGCGATATGGTGACCGACATTGCTCAAACGGAAGCTCAGTTGCTTAAGGCTCAAGCCAAGCACTATGCTTCTAAGTTCAGCCTTTCTGAAGAACAAGGCGCAAAGATCGCTAAGACCGTTAGCGACTTCAACGCAATCAAGGACCGCTCCGAAAAAGACCTGGCTGACTTCGCTCAGCGCTTGTACGGCGTGAATCCTTCTTCGATCGTCTCTGCTGTCGGAGCTGCTCAAGTGGGCTACAATGCTCAACTCAACAGCCTCGTCAACGAAGCTGCTAAGAACTTCAACACGACCTCTGATAACATGAAGTCGATCGTGAAGTCCTTGCACGGCAAGATGCTCGAATCCCAAGGCATCCGCTTCTAAGTTTTTAAGGGCTTAGATTCACATCAAAATAGATCAGGGCCTCTCTTCCGGGTAATGCCATGGAAGAGGGGCCCTGGTGTTTTTAGATAGCCGCAATGACTGAGAAACCTGCTCCTCGAGAGAAGTTTTCGTCAATGTCCGATCCGCAACTGCTTTCTGGAATCCGATCTGAGTCCCGCCATCAGAAATCGATCAGAATCAGATCCGATTCTGATTCAGAGCTATTCTCCCAATCAAGAGCCTAACAATCGCTGGCAAAGTACATGCGGTGCGCACAAAAGGGCTGACCACACCGAAACTGCTCCCCCAGACTGTTGATGGCGGCGCAGATGGCGAGCAATTACTATGAAATAACGCTGGTTTAGCGCGGTACCCTGTTTATGAAGGTGATAATTTCAGGAGCCTTTTTAACAAAATGTCCTGTTTTGAATGGAGAGCGGTAGGTTTTAGCTACTCCTACCGTTTTGGGTGATCCTAAAGGACCTACTAGTGGAATTCATTCGACTCTTTGGGTCAACATCAACAGGCTGTGGGACCAGTTTTTACAGTGCCACTTCCACAAAGTGATCACCGCAGAAATAGAGCAGCCTCGACGCAACATCACTCATGCCCAAACCAGCCCCGTTGGCTGAGGTCGAAGCAGGATTAACGGGTTCGCACCCACCTACACCCAAAGTCTTGTAGAGCGCGGGACGCTCGAGCTCTTGAGGAGCTCGGCCATCAAGCTCTGCGTCCGCTGCAACAATGACTTCGGCAGTGAGCGAGCCGCCCTGCCCTTCGGGAAGCAGAAGCGCGGGCAGGCCAGCAGCCCGTACGGGAAGGTGGCGGTTCACGCTGTCGTATTGCCTCAAATTAGTGAACTGGGTCGCGCCGCGCGCCTCATCGCGATAGTAAAGATTGAACCTTGATCGATAGAAGCTCTGATATCTGCTGCCGTCCCAAAATACGCCCAGCACGCGGTTGAGCAGGTCTCCTGGTTGAAGCGCTTCAATCCATGAAGAGCGCAGCGGACCGGCGTAGTCCAAAAGAGACAAACGCATCCGACCCTCCGAGCTAGTATCCGTAAATGCCATGCCCGCAGCTCCACCATCGTTGGAAGATCCAATGAACGGCAGAGCAGAAGACACGGCCAGACGAGGAGCAACCGATTGCTCAAGAGGCACGGGCGCACTCCACCTCATCGCAGAAATTTTTGCGGTGTAGAAATCGAGTATGAAGTTTTGACCCTTAAAAAAGAGCGCCGTAGCTGTGCCGCTGGCGAGGTCAGCTTGTGTGCCCTTCAGAAAGCCGACATATTGCAATCCCTCGGGAGGCTCGACAATCTTGATACCACTAGCAGTCATCACATACATGCGCGTTTCTACCGTGTTGAGAGCCTCGGCTGGACGCCACTCCCAGGGATCGAACACAGGTTTCTTGGACTCTGGTTTTCGTCCCCGAGAGATCCATGTTGGCACGAGGCCGCGCGCATCGCCCGCAGAGAGGAGCGACCCCTCCCCTCGGAGCCATCTCAGTTCTTCAGGCACTACGACCGTATCGCCTGAAACCTGGAGCAAGCTCGCGGTCGGAGAGCTTGGGGACACGCTCGACGGAGCACCTACCGCAGGAGGAGGGCCGCGCCTGCCGAGCGGCTTGAACACAAATTTCTTGTCCTTCGAATCAAAAATCAGCGCTGCAGTCCTGCGAGTCCCATCGCCCACAAAATCCAAACAAGAGAAGGCGATCAAGCGCTCCCTCGATGAATCAAGCAGCAAAGCATCCGTCCTCCTGAGCACCTTGGCTCCTATCGGACGGCTTGGGTCCGCAGGACGAGCGCTGAGAACTTGAAGGATCGTCGACGTGGGCTGTTGCTGAATGATCAGCATCTCGGGCCCTAACTCGGAAGCGCCCCCTAAGCAGGAAATCGGCTTCATCGAATAATCGCCCTGCAAGGAGGCCGCGGTAACATCGGTTGCGATCCGATGAATGCTTGCGTCCGCCAAAAGGGCATCGCTTTTGATGGGGCGGACCGGCACGACAAACTCAGCTTGCTTCATAACCGTGCGAGTGAACGCTCGACCCTGGAGGTCCTTACCGCTCAGCTCAAGCGCCAAATAGAACTCGCCCGGGAGCTTGGTGAACGAAGAGCCCGCTATGAACTCAAACTCTCCCTTGAGTACTCGCCGCTCTCCCTGTTTCCACGCCGTTTCCTTGAAGGTCGCGCTGGTGGGAGCCGGTCGCAAGAATCGAGCAGCCCTGCCTTCTACTTTCAATGCGACGCGGACTTCTTGAGCTTCCTGCCAGAAGTTCTTGAGAGCGAGCTCAAAGCGCATGCCTGCAAGCAGAGCCTCTCCCGTGCCGCGCGTTCGCTCAAGGGCTATCAATAAAGGCTCTTTAATCTCTGGCAAAATCAGTGGCGACGGAATCACAGCCACTGCTCGGCTCAGATCTAAGTTGCCTGCCATGGTGAACTTAGCCGCGAGATCCTCTATCGCCGTGGGCGGACGCGAGGGGCGCGCACCAAGCATCATGCGAGCATAAGACTCCTCTGGAGAAAACCCTGCATTGAGCAGACGCCCCAAGGCCGCGCTCACAAAGGGCGCGGCCATGGATGTGCCGCTCTTAAAATCGTAGCCTTTACGCTCGGTAAAGAAAGAAGGAAACTGGCTCGTCAGCCAAGCGCTGAGGATCTTATGCCCTGGAGCCGCAATATCCGTGGCATCTCCAAAATCCGAGAAGTGAGAGATCGCCCCGTCCGCACTATGAGAGGCCACGCAGATCACGCCCGCATAGCGACAAGGATAGACAGGCGTGCGCGAGGACTGATTACCCGCCGCGGCCACCACGAGTACGCCTCGCGACTGCGCCAGAGCAACCATTCGCCGCATCAGCTCCGAGTCATCGTGAAGCGGGTAACCCAGCGACATATTGATCACCTGAGCGTGGCTGCGAACCGCGTAAAGAATCCCGCGCGCCAAACCGTCGGCAAAAACTCGCGGCTGAGTGAGCTCAGGCGAGTGAGGATCAGGGACATCGCCCTCAGCGCTTGCGGCGCCAGACTCGCCCTTGCCGAGAACTTTGACAGGCAAGATTTCGACTTGCGAGGCTGCGCCTTGGATAAAACCAGTGCCTGCGATAATCCCGGCGACGTGCGTGCCGTGACCAATGTCGTCTTCAGGCTCGTTGTCTCCGGTAAGGCCCGTTTTAGGATGAATCGGACCTAGAAAGTTCCACCCTGAGCAGTCCAGCGGGTATCCGTTACCGTCGCTGTCAGAGTTGGCATACTGAGCGTGGCAAGGTTCCTTGTCAGCTTGGGTGCGCATGCACTCGCGATAGGCCTCGAGCGCCTGACATTCTTTGGGGGATCTAAACAGGCGCCCCTGCAAAGCAGGATGCTTGCCCTCAACGCCAGTATCCAAAACAGCGATCAACGTCTTGCGATCCGGTTTTTCGGCAGGGGCAGCGGCGAGGCCAGCATCTTCTCCGGGAGCTCCACGAACCCTTCGCACCAAAATGTCGGTGAGCTCGATTTCTTGGTCTTTTCCAGAGTTGCGCACTCCCCATTGCTCGGACGCTCCCAGATGGCTCGGATCTCGAGAGAGCATTTTCATGCTCTCATTGAGGTCAAGCTTGCCGCGCGGACTCCCTTTGCGCCTGAGCGCACGCTTGAGCGATGTCATCGCCTCTGCGTCTCGAAGCCTTAGCTTGAGAGAACCCGCAAGGCCCGCTTGCCCGGACTCTGTCAAAAATTGAGACTCGCTTTGTCCAAACACTGCATCAGCTCTGAGCACTCCGGGCTGACTCACCATCCAAGCTCGAAGTGCGGCACCATCGACCTGCGTCGAATCTCGAGGCACAAAAACAGCAGTGACCTCAGACCCAGCCTGACAAACGGCAGCCCAAAAAAAGGCAAAAAATACCAAAAAATGCCGGATCATAACCCGTCCGTAAAGAATCGAGCGTAGAGCTCAAAAAGCGAAACCCCATACTGTGACGAGAAGTCGCGGTACATCCCCAAGCCACGTTCATTGTCGTAACGGCCTACGGTATCGGTGAGGTAGTCGATCTGGCCTCCCAGGTCGTTCTTCCGGAAACCATTCACACGTGTCACGAAGAAAAAATTCTGCGTTCCGATTTTTTTTAGCACCTCGGGAACCTGAGAATTATAGAGCACCAACGACGCCAAGTTATTATACCAAGACAATTGCTCGAGCTTGTCCGACGGCATGCCCTGAGTCCGCAGCCTCATGACTGAGTGAACCCAAACTGGCGCACAGCCTTTGACTTTCTTGCCCCGGAAAATCTGAGGCCCGTTGCGGCCAAAGTGTTTTTGGGCGATGTCGCAATAGATCCTGTGGCGCTCTTTTCCGTAGAAACCCAAGAGCAGCCTCAACAACTCTTCTTCGTTGTAATCGTTGAGCAGCCAACTACGCAACACCGCCAGACCCTCAGGATAAATCATCAGAGTCGAGTCGACCTGATAGAGCTGCAGAGTTGTCGTATTATTAAATAAACCACGATTAAAAAGACTGCGCCTAGGCTCTTGCGGGCCCCGTGGGTCCTGTCCAGTCGCGCTTCCTAAGTCTCCATAAATGCCATCGATGCGGTTAAAGATCTTTATCAACCCGCCATACGAGAGCAACCAGCCCCGATAGCTGTCTTCAAGCGCTGTGACCGGTTGAAATGGCTTACCAGGAGTGACTTCGGCCTGAGAGGTGACAGAAGAGGTGTGACTCTTTCCAAGCGGGCTGTTCCCGGGGTCACCCCCACCCGCTCCCGGCAACGTAAAGAGACCACCCGTCAATGCGCCCACGGCATTCGAAGCCAAGCCAAAAATGTCTTGCCCGGTGCGCAGGACAAGCCTGCGCATGGCCAGCGTTCTTTTGTAGTCGCCTCGGTTGTGCTCACCGTTGGCGTCTACCGGAGGATAGATCGAGACCTCGTGGCTCTGACTCTGTGACTCACGACTCCACATCAGAAACTTGAACCGCGCGATGCGGGCAAACAGATCGTGCTTCAATGTATAAGGTTTGAAGCTATCGGCCAGCACCTCGGAGCTATTCGTTCTCAGTATGCCTTTGATCGACCGGATCAGCTTGAGCTTGGTATCCGTATCGGCACCTTCAGTCACGATGTTGTAATAATCCGTGTCAGCGTGCCCGTGACGGACGCCTCTTACAAAGTTCACGATGTTCACGAAGAAGCTCACGTCCAGCCCGAAGGTCTCAGCATCCAAGCGATGGTCTTGCAGATAGACCTGAAAACCATTGTTCGTGCGTCTGAGCATGGTTTGTCGGGCCACTTCGTAAGTAATGTCTCCGTTGGGCGAAACCGTAGCTCCCATGAGGCCAGGAATTGGGATGGGCACCGAGAGGTTCGAATCCAGCTTGACTGTATCGGTGACTATGAACGTGTCTCCCACGCCGAGCTTTTCGACAAACTCCTCGAGGTTCTTGTTCACGGCTTTTTCGACTTCAGACTTGCAGTCTTCCGTACGATTGTTGGCTTGCATGATTAGATGGACTGGGTTCGCGCCCTCAGTGATCAGCTTTGCCCTATGGGCGATTGCCTCTTCCTTGCCATTCGCGCGATTCTGATCGTAATTGATGCGAGTAAAAGTGACGCCGTCGACCACAAACGTATTGGTCCAAGGACCTTCGGGAATCTCGCACTTGATGTTGGGATTGAGAGCGCCACCCAAGCCCCTCATGAAGCCCACCACAACGAGGTCGCCCCAGCTTGTTTTGAGAGCGGAGTTCATGTCCTTGACCGGCTTCACGTGAGAGTAAGTGCGGCTCAGAGTCGCAGTGTTGGAGAGACCCACCGAAACAGGCGCAAGCCCATCCCATCCCAAGTAAAAGCCGCCGTGCACATCGAGCGTCAGCGAGTCCACGAGCTGCACCTGCGAGTCGCTGCCCAGATAGGTTCCCGCAACGACGTTGCGATTGGCGCTGACTCTTCCGCCAGCGATCGGCGCTGCCCAAACGCCTGTCGTTTTCTGAAAGCCGGTCAGACTTCCTGTTTTAAAAAGATAGTCTTCGATTCCCTTAGACACATTGGACTGATGATCCCTGACCGCGGACTGAGTCGAGGCGAGAGTCAGGAGCTTGTTGTTGATCTGGTCAAGCGCTACGCCAAGTCCCTTCGAAATACCCTCGATCGCAGCGTATCGCCACAGCTGCGAGAATCGTAGAGGAGGCAGGTCCGGTTTCTTGAAAAACTCAAAAGGATATCCCGAATAGTCATCCCGAACGAGCTGACCATTCTGCACATTGCCTTGGCTCATGTGCGAGGACACGTCCAGAGCAGCGAAACGGTCACTCAAATTAAAAACCTGAACCAACCCATTGCGCCGAGAGACTACTTTTTCGAGGAGCAGGGCCTTTACCTCGCTCGGAAGCTCGGTCCTCGCGACGGCCTCGGCTAGCTCCGCGCGAGTCAACGCCGCAATCCTGGCGGCGATCCACTTGGCATCGCTGTAAGTGACGTCAGAGAAGCCGTCCGAGAAAAGGTAATCAAAGGTGACCGCCTCGTTAAAGATCCGGCCAATCTGCCAGGCAAATCCATTGATCTTCTCTTGAAAGTCAAAAAGCACGTTGGGAATGATCAGCGCTCTAAAAACCCTTCGATCCTTTTGAGCCTCTGCACTCATCAATCCCCAATGCACCGTTTGCACAGCGATGCGCCCAGGTTCGAGCACAACTCCTTGAAGCGTGACTTCGGGCTTATCTTTAGGGAGCCCACTGATCCCGCCTGCAGAAGCAGCCACCCAACGCTCGCGTGAGGTCAACGAGTTGTCAGCTAGGTCTTGAAGGAACTGATCGCGCTCGGCAACGGTGTTGAACTTAACCTTGAGCTCCCGATAGGCTTTAGGATTAGAAACCTTGTATCCCAAGCGTCGCAGGATATCCGCGCGCATCACCGCAGCGGGATTGCTCAAGCTCACCGAAAGCGTAAAGGAGTGAACACGACTCTCGGCCGGCCCTGTGCCGGGATCCATCGCATCGACCGAGCTTCTAAAAATCCCTTTCGTGCTAGCTAAGTTTGAATTGAAGTAGACAGTGGTGCCTTCGGCGGGAAAAGAATGAGAAGCTTCATCACTAGGCGCCTGCTTGGTCGGGCCCCAAAGAATGCTTTCCTGCGGGTTGAGCCGGGAGATATCTTCGCCTGCCCGAATCAACGCAGTGACTTCAGCCTCGTCGACGCGACGACCCCGGATATCTACCAAATCCGACGCAGGACGCTTGGCGATAGCACTCAAGGGGAGGGCAACAGTTCCGGCCTGAACATCTGAACCCAACGCTCCTAAGAGTGAAACCGCAATGAATATGGGCAACTGATTTGATCGCATTACGACGCAGTGCATAGCACGAGCACTAATCGGAGGCACCGAAATTGAATCAGAATTTACCGGACCAAGGAGATAGGCAAAATGGTGGGAAAACCCAATTTACCCCAAGACTTAATCAACTCAGACGCTGCACTCGACCAAGAAAGAGTCGCCTCCATGGCCGACGAAGGAGGAGTATCCGGCGCCTCCATTGAAGGAACCAAAGCCGATGAAGCACCCATGGCCTCCCTTTACCGAATCTCCACCCGGCGCCAAGCAAGCTCTCGAGCCAATGGGACCTCTTCGCCATGGATGGTTCTGGCCGCGAGTTTGGTGCTTGGGACGCTGAGCGCCTATTTTTTTACAAAAAAGAATGCAAGTCAGGACTCATAAAGGCGTTTTTTGCACCTTAACCAAGCGACATATTTAGATTTTTTGATTTTCGTGTGCTTTTCGTTTAGGATTTTTTATAAGGAGAGTCCTACTAAACGACTTTAGCACTTGAGGAGATCGCTTGGAGATCCAAACCGGCCAAACAAATGAAGCTTTGGCAGAACCATCCCTTGATCCCACGACTCTCCCCCTGACGCTGGTGCTTAACCCCAACGCTAGGCAGCTAAAACTTCAATCTCTCACAGAAGAAGACTTCCGCGCGCTACTTCCTCCCGACTCTGACATCCATCTGACTCGTGACTTAGGCGAGCTCGACGATCTCATGGGCAATTGGAAAAACGGCGAGCGAACACTTTGCTTCTTTGGCGGAGATGGTTCAATCGCTCGTGGCATCACCGCTTTCATTCGCCACCATGGAGAAGAAACTCCACTCCCGCCCGTGCTCCCGGTGCGAGCGGGCACAATCAACATGCTTTGCAACCTGACGGGTAGGCGCGAAACGGCTCAGACGACTCTCGAACGCTGGTTAGGCAATCATGCCCACGTGGCTTGCGAGATCCCGACCCTCAAAGTTCAAATCGAAGATCAGCTGCCACACTACGGCTTCGTTTTTGCCTGGGGCATCGGCTATCGAGTCCTGTCCGAGTACTACAAGCGCACCGAGACCCCCAATGTGGTGGATGCCGCGGCCGTCGCAACGCAAGCTTTCTTGAGCGCGGTAAATCCGTTTAGTGAATCTCTCCCCCTGTTTAAGCGAGAGAATCTAAAGCTCCGGATCAATGGCCAGGCTCATGATGGCAACACCCGTGGCTTTCATACGCTCACAGTAGGCACGATCTCTCGCCTCACTCTGGGGATACGGCCATTTCCTCAAGGCGAAATCCGGCCGGGAGGATTTCATTTTTCCGCTAACGGAATGCCGCTCTACAAAGTTGCCGCCTATACGCCCACTCTCTTGTTCGGCCTAACGGATCAGAAGCTCCTGGATTTTGGAGATCAACTAGTGAACGGCCGCCAGGTCGAGCGCCTAGACTGCGAGCTAGGTGAAGGATTCACTATGGACGGCGAGATTTTTAACCTTGAACGCCCATCGCGTGTGACGATTTCTTCTGGCCCTACGGTGCGCTTTTGGAGTCGGCAAAAGAGCTCGGGGTTTCTTCGCTAGATCGCGCCAATCTGCTTTAGCTTCAACATGGGCTTACCGGCCTCTCGAGAGCTATCGAGATCCAAAGCCAGCTCAAGCACCCAGTCATTGTGACCCTCAGCATCGACTAAGACTTGAGTCACACGCAACGTGGATGAATCCTCTGGACTGATGGACAGATGCTTAGGCGCGCGAGCCTCGGGATCCGTCTTGATCCGGCCATGGTCCTGTCGGTACTGTTCGAGCTTTGCGCTCAAACTGTCAACAGTCCACTCAGTCGGTCTCCGCAACAAGTCGAGCGCGGAGTCCCAATCCTGCGAAGCCAGCGCACGAACGAGCCTGAACACTTCGTTGCGGATCGCGATGGCAAAAGCGCGGCGATCTTGCGTGATATCCTTGGGACCGGTTGCCACTGGCTCTGTGGCAACTGCGGCGACACGGACAAAATCAGGGTTGCGGAGACGCTCCCACTCATCCAGAAGGCTTGAATCAATGCCACGAATCATCGTGCCAAAGTACTCCTCGATCGACCTCAGCTCGTCGTTTGGGGCAGCGTCCTTAACGAGCTCTGGAACGGTTTGAACGATGACTTTATACACATCAGATAGATATCTAAGCAGCTGCCCCTCGATGCGATGCAGATCATACTCTCTTACGTATTCGGAGAAAGACTGAAAAGTCTCGAACATCTCGCGGGCGATCGATTTGGGGCGGATATTCTCTTGACCCACCCAAGGGTGACTAGCCGCAAACGCGTTGAACGTGTCATAGATGAACTCGCGCCTAGGCTTGGGATACTCGAGCTTATCGAGCTCTTCCATTCGCTCGTCGTACTCCATGCCCTGCGCCTTGAGCTCGCCGATCTTCTCGCCTTTGATGCGGTCGAGTTGACGTCTCAGCACCATCTCGGGATTCTCGAGGATGCTCTCCACCAAGGTGAGCGCGTCAAGCGCATAGTCTGGACTCTGCGGATCCAGAAGCTTGAGCGTGTCGAGCAAGTAGAGCGAAAGGGCGTGATTGAGCGAGAAATCCTCCTGGAGGTCGACGTTGACCCGAAGCTTAGTCGGACTGCCCGGCGGAAGTATCTCGACGATCTTACGTTCGACGAGTGATCGAAACAGCACGAAGGCTTTTTTTCCAAGCCTTCGCTGCGCCACGGGCGTTTCGTGTGAGCGGTGGATGATCGAGCTCATGGCACGGCATCCATCCTCAAACTGGCGACTGAGCACGCTCAGCAGCATCCCGTGCGTGACTTCAAATCGGGAGACCAGCGCTTCGGGCTTGCCAGTGCGGAGTTTTTCAAAAGTCTCCTTGCTCCACGCGACGTAGCCCTTTTCTGGAGGCTTGCGCTTGACGAGCTTCTTGAGCTTCTTGGCATCACCTGCTGCTTTTTGTTCATTGCGAAGGTTCTCGACCACGTGCTCAGGCGCTTGGGCGACGACGGTGCCTAGATCATCAAACCCCCTGCGGCCTGCACGACCCGAGATCTGATGAAAATCGCGCACGCTGAGGATGCCTGACTTTTGTCCATCGAACTTGCAGAGCTGAGTGAACAAAACAGTGCGAATCGGGACATTGACACCCACACCTAAGGTATCAGTGCCTGAGATGATTTTGAGATGGCCCTTTTGAGCGAGTCGTTCGACCAGAATTCGGTACTTGGGCAAGAGCCCCGCATGATGAAGACCAATGCCATGCTTGAGGACTTTCTGGATCTCCTTGCCGTATGGGCTGGCAAAACTTGCGCCCTCGAGCTCTGTGGCAATCGCCTTTTTCTCGTCCTTGGTGCAAAAGTCGGTGCTCATGAGATCTTGAGCGCGCTCAGCGCTTTCTCGCTGAGAAAAATTGACGACATAGATCGGGGCACGTCCTCTTGTGATCAAACGCGCGATGGTTTCGTGGAGCGGAAGCTCGGAGTACTCAAAATCAAGCGGAACCGGACGATGCGTCGAGCGCACAGTCACGCTTTCAAAACCATTGAGCTCCGTCATGCAACGCTCGAAGAGATCCGTGTCTCCCAGCGTGGCGGACATGAGCAAAAACCGAGACCGAGGAAGCGCAAGCAGCGGGATCTGCCAGGCCGACCCACGATCCTTGTCTGAGTAGTAATGAAACTCATCCATGATCACATCGTCGACGCGCGCATTTGCGCCATCTCTGAGAGCCATATTGGCTAGGATCTCGGCAGTGCAACAGAGGATAGGTGCATCTCGATTCACAGTTGCGTCGCCGGTAGACATGCCGACCTGATCCGGCCCAAAGTCGCGACACAGAGCCAGGAACTTCTCGTTCACGAGCGCCTTGATAGGACAAGTGTATACAGAGCGCCGGCCACGACCGAGGGACTCAAAGTGGAGACTGGCCGCAACGAGCGACTTACCCGAACCCGTGGGGGTATTGAGAATCAGATTTTTGCCCGAGTAGAGTTCGAGGATCGCTTCCTCTTGGGCTTCGTAGAGAGACAAGCCCTGCGTTTCGACACTCTTGAGAAACGCGGTCATAAGCTGGTCGGACGTCGGAGACTGAAGTTCAACGCTTTGAAGTGCTTGCCAAAGGGGCCATTGCTGGCGCGGCTCTTTCTGCATGGTGAGCAAGCTAACTGGAGCTGAGCGCTGGCGCAAGGCATGGCCAGTAAGAGAGAGAGAAGACTGCTCCTTCAGTCTGTGGATGTTGATCAAAAAGTCTAATAAAATTAAACAGATGATCCCTTCGAGGGCCAAGAGACTGCAGGAGCAGTTTCCGTGGTATTACCCCGCCCATGCAATTGCATGACTTTGCGCAAATCATCTTGTTGGGGAGCACCCTCCAAGACAAACTGATTATTCCGCAAGACGGCCTCATTGACTCAACGCAAAGAACAGCCCTCGAAACCATTCCCAGGTTTCCGGGCAGACCCGCGTTGCTCGCGCGGATCGGCAAGGCGGAGTTTCCTAAAAAGCACGAGCTCCTCACCGATTCCGCGCGAGGTAGGATTCTGCACTTTTTTGCAAACCATGAGCTGCTCGCCATGGAACTCATGGCGCTCATGCTGCTTAAGTTCCCCGAAGCCCCTGAAAGCTTCCGGCTTGGAATCGGACGCACGATCCTCGAAGAGCAGGAGCACTTGCGCCTTTACCTGGACCGCATGCGCGAGCTCGGCGTGGACTTTGGCGAACTCCCGCTGAGCGACTACTTCTGGAATCACATGAAAGACATGCGTTCACCGCTTGAGTTCGTGATTCAAATGTCGCTCACGCTTGAACAGGCGAACCTGGACTACTCGCTTCACTACCAAAAAGCAGTCGCCGAGGTAGGAGATGCTGCTACGGCACAAATTCTCGATCGCGTGTATCGGGACGAAATCGGGCACGTAAGGCATGGTGTGACGTGGTTCAACCGGTGGAGAGCGGCGCCCGAAGCACCCCAAGACGAATCAGACTGGCAGGCTTATTTGAGACTGCTCCCTCGCCCAATGACCCCACGCCGTGCGAAGGGCATCGGCTTCACCACTGAAGGCCGCCTTGAAGCAGGGCTTTCGCAGGAGTTCGTGCGGGAGCTCGAAGTGTTTAACGGGTCCAAGGGACGCCCTCCCGTGATTTGGATTTACAATCCCTGGTGCGACGCCGAGATCGCGCGCGGAAAACCCGGGTTCACACCTCCCTCGACGATCGCGTCTGTCAGTCGAGATCTCGAGGGACTTATGGGGTTTTTGGCACGTGACACTGACTTGATCTATGTGACTGAGCGCCCACGCGCCGAGTGGCTCAAGAGACTTTCCGAACTGGGATTTGAGATTCCGGAGTTTCGTGAAACTTCTGCTCCACTCAAAGAGACTTGCATCGGCGGCGTCGAGCCTTGGGGCTGGAGCCCTGAGGTTTTCGAGCAATTTGGACTTTGGCGAGAGCATTTGACTGAAATCGAAGGAGCGAATGCCAAGTGGAGCTCACGAGTTTTAGGTTATGCGAACTTTTCCGAAACTGGGCTGGGCAAACTCTTCTCCAAAGGCTGGAGCGCTCAGTTCTTGCGCGACTGGCTGATAGAGCACCCCGAAGATCAAAGCATCTTTGGCCCAGAATCGATTTCTGGCCGGGTTTTCAGAACCTGGGAAAGTCTTTTGGAATTCTTGAAAACGCGAGCGCACGAAGAGTTTGCAATCAAGGCGCTCTGGGGAACCTCTGGAAATCAAGTCCGCAGACTTCGCGCTCTCAGCGAACTCGAAGAAAGCCTGGGCCAGTGGGCTCGAAAATTAATCGAAAACCAAGGCGGGATCGTCGTCGAGCCATGGCTTAACAAGCTCTGCGACTTGTCTATCAACTTCGAGGTCCTCGGCGGTAAAACCACTCAGCTTCTTGGCATCAGGAGATTCTTGACCGGCGCGCAACTTCAGTACAAAGGCACGATCCTAGGCACTCTCACTCACGAAGGCCCCCAAGCGGTCGACGCAGATTGGATCAAGTTCTTGCACTCAGGCTCGCCGAGTCCGTTGGAGCGCTGGCAAAAACTCACGCGTGCACTTGCACAAGAGCTTCTCGCAAGCGGATACCAGGGCCCTGCCGGCATCGATGCGATGCTGTACCGCGACCCTGCGGGAAATCTGCGGCTCAAGCCAGTCGTAGAAGTCAATCCTCGCTGGACCATGGGACGAGTAGCACTCGAGCTTGAATCAAGAGTCTTGCCGGGAACTCCTGCTGCCTGGAGATTTTTTTCGCACAAAGAAATCATGACCCTTGGATTCGCAAATCCAGCTCAGTTTGCTCATGAGCTCTCAACAGCTCACCCCTCAGTTCTCACCCCTGCCGGCGCGGGGACCAGGCTTTCGAGTGGATTTGTTTCGACTAACGACCCCGAAAGAGCTCGAACGACTCTCACAGCACTAGTGGTAGGAGAGCTCGCACTGTTAGATCCTCGATTGGCAATTTAGCCTGAGCTGGGAACTTGCGGGACTTTCCCCTGCTCGACCTTGAACTCCACGCGCCGGTTGACGATCAATCTCAAATCGCGATCTAATTTTTGCGAGCCTTGCTTGGGACGGCGCTTACCAAAGCCAATCGGCTCCAGAATCTGAGGATCCACCCCTTGGGACGTGAGGTAGCGGCGCACGGACTCAGCGCGTCTTTGAGACAGGTTGAGATTGTAACCATCCGAACCCAGCTCATTGCAGTGCCCCTCGATGTCCAAGCGCTTGACCTCTGCTTCGTTGTTCAGAATCAACTTTGCCACATCGTCGAGTACCGGCAGCGACGATTGCAGCAATTGATCGCTGTCGTGAGCAAAGCGAATCTCCTGACCCAACTCGATCTCATGCGCGCCCAGCACAGCCTGAGACGCAGGCTCGCTTTTCGCTTGTGCGCTACCAACGACATCGCTAGAGGGAGCGGCGCTCGCCATGATCACCTCTGACTGACCGGTAGAGCCGACGTCCACTTTGGGCTCGATCTTCAGTCCCAACAGGATGCGATAGTTGTCGCTCGAAACCGTGCCCGTGGTTCCAATCGATGCGCCACCATGAAGGCTTGCGATCTCAGTGATTTTTAGTCGCCCACCTAGATAGAGCTCGCTAGGATTTTGCACCGAATTGAAGGGGATCACACGCGCGCCTCCGAACTCGCCATTCACGCTCCAACGATCTCCAATGGGAACCGCAAGTCCAAACGATCCAAGAAGTCTTTGGCTAAAGTCTAGATCGGCAAACCGTGCCCCAATCGCTCGTCTATATCCAATGTTGCCCACTACCCAAATGTATCGAAATCGATTCTCTAGAACTAAAAGCCCACCGAACCCCACCGAATCGTCGGAGACAAAATAATCGCTGCGTCCAGTGGGCGCCCTAAACTCTGGCACCAAAGAGAGCTGCCAACTAAAATGCCGTGGAAACAAAGGCAGCCGCGCAAAAAACCGCGTATCCCCCAGAGCGAACTCGCGGCGCTGCCCTACATTGTGCACAGAATGCAGCGGCAACGTCGCGTAGAGAGCAAGCCACGGCAGCACCTCGGCCCCCGCGGTCAAATCCCAAGTCATGAGACTATCCACCAGCGTCGACAATCTTCGATTTCGATCCGGATTGAGCACAACCAAGGCGTCGTTCAGGATGTTGTAGTCGGCCGCGAAGAAAAGCCGCCCGAGCCCCCGAGGCGTTGCCGTTTCATTCAGCATGTAACTCGAATTGCCAGGCGAGGTATGCGTTTGCACATTGGCTCCGTTGGCCAACGCAGAAAAAGAACAAACCACCCAAACTGCCCATTGCCACTTCATATCAACGGCTCCTCGTACCAAACGCACGAATCAAAATCGCAGCAGTGCGGATGGCAGCGAGGAGGTTCCTGCCTAGGCGGCTTGTGAGGAGGTTTACCTGGCGGAGTTCCCGGCGGAGTTCCCGGCGGAGTTCCTGGCGGAGTTCCTGGCGGAGTTCCTGGCGGAGTTCCTGGCGGAGTTCCTGGCGGA
>JACCDG010305440.1_pt1 | contig 111950 bp, 96 predicted proteins | sample 7442471 | NCBI WGS metagenome assembly JACCDG01 (sample SAMN15323444, study PRJNA562643) | freshwater metagenome | isolation source: river surface water | place: USA:Blue River Watershed | collected 2017-08-17
AATTCATCAAAGATGCGGACTTCTTCAAAGGAGCAACCTCGGATGAATACGTGTTTTCAAGGAGATTTGAGCCCTGACCACCAGTATCGAAGTTCGTCTCTCAGAATCCAGTGACCTTCCCAGTTACTACGAGCATCTCAAGCGCCACGGAGCTGAGTCCGGCCTCGGAAAGAAGCTAATGGTTAGAGCCGAGGTGGAGGCGAAGACACTTCGTTGCACAAATTTCTGGCTTGATACATTCGCATTTCAGGCTCCGAGGTTCTACGAAAAGCTGGGTTACAAACAATTCGGAGAGCTTAAGGACTATCCTAAAGGCAACAAGCGATTCTTCTACACCAAACAATTGTCTAGGCGGGCCTTCCGATGATCGCCGCCACTCTTACACACGTCGCTGTCCTTGTGCAGTCTCTTGAGAAAGCTGTTCAATACGTCACCGGGCTCGGTCTTGAGATTAATCCTTTTGAGGAATTTGAACACGAAGGAACCCGAGAGTGTTACGTCGGTTCTCCCACTAAGAGCGCACGCCTACTCTTACTGGAAGCGATCAAAGTCGGTCCTTATCAACGTGCCCTAGAGAAACGCGGGCCTGGACTACATCACTTAGGAGTTCAAATTTCGAACCTGGAGGACTACTCCGACCAACTCGGCAGCGTCGGTTGGTTTCTGCACACCAAAAGTCTTGTGACTGTAAAGAAGTCGCAAACAGCCTACTTCACGCGCCCTCTTATCCCATACTTGGTCGAAGCCTGGGAACATACGGCTCCTGCTGGGTCGCCATCAATCGATCGAATCCAGATTGGCAGCCGGGATATTACCCTGGATGCACGCACGCAAGTATTGGGGATCGCAAATACCGCTGTCTCTGTATCTCATGACAACTATGAGACCCAATTTATGATTGAAGGCCGCAAGATTCTACTGTCGACACTCACTGGAGTAACGACAATATGAAACCTGATTTGAATTCTATCTGCATCGTCAAATCCACCCATCATCTCTCCCAAAGAGGAACACTGGGAATCCATACAAAGTACGATCGAAATCACCTATGAGAAAAACGTACATAAGTAAATCCGATCACTGGCATAAATCCATGTACGACCACTACTTCGCTAGCACCACGATTGGGTCCAGGCGATTCAAGGAGCTTGCAAAAAAAGGAAGTTGATTTCCTGGTCTCAAAGCTCGGACTCAAACAAGGTGATTGTGTTCTCGATGTCCCTTGCGGCACAGGTCGGCACTCATTTGAATTTGCGCGACATAAACTCGATGTAACAGGAGTCGATATCAGTGACGCCTGCCTCAAGCTCGCTCGCCTAAAAAAAAGCCACAGGAACGTAACTTTCGCAGCGGAAATATGGCGCAGCTTTCCTCCCATCGTGGCAAGTACGACGCCGTATTCAATCTATTCAGCAGCTTCGGATACTTCGCCACCGACCAGAAAAACGAACAAGTTCTACGTGAACTCGTTTCTACTGTGAAACCAGGAGGAAAAATAGCCATTCACCTCATCAATCGGGACTGGCTCATGAAGGTATTCCGTCCCGTTGATTGGCGGGAGGAAGACGGAAAATTTATTCTTGAGGCAAGACGGTACGATCCAGAGACACACTACATCGAGGCCCAGATGGTCGTAGTCGATCGAAGAACGTCAAAAGCCAAGACTTATCACCATAGAATGAGGCTGTACTCGAAGCCGGAGATCGTAGCGATGATGAAACGTTGCGGTCTTAAAAAGATCTGCGTCTATGGGGACTTTGATGGCGGTCTCTATAAGAAGTTCGAATCTACCCACCCCATCTATGTGGGGGAAAAACCATGAAACTGATCAAACCCAAACCACTCAAACCCGGAGACACTCTAGGAATCGTAGCTTGCTCAACACCCATTACTGCGTCGTCTGAGGAGACGATTGAGCGGACTTATCAGCGACTGCGCGCATACGGCTTCAAATTGGTAGAAGCCCCAAATTGTCGAAAAACTTACGGCCACGCCGCAGGAATCACATATGGAAAACCTGTCGTCCCTGATTTTACTTGGAAGCACTTTGGAAAAGTAGTCATGACTCCAGAGATCCCATTTCGACTGACGGCCTCGCGCGAGTACTCGGACAATCCTTGGTATATGGAACCCGAGAAGCAGATGCGTTTTGAATCCAACCCAGGCTGGAAAATTTATCGGAAAGGTAAAGCTGAAGGAGCCATCATCGGCGGGAATCTAGGAACTATGCTCCTATTAGCCGGAACCAAGTACTGGCCAAACCTTCGAGGGAAGATTCTCTTCGTAGAGGACGACGAGGCGGAGAGTTCCAAGACGATGGACCGCCTGTTCACCCAACTCCGGCAGATGGGCGCATACGACCTAATCACCGGCATGGTGGTGGGACGCTTCCACCGCAATGTCAAATTCAACGAGAGTGACAGCATGGAAATGATTCTCGATGAATCTCTCAATGGCTACAAGTTCCCAGTGATTACCGGCGTCGACTTCGGCCACACCGATCCATTGATTACCTTTCCCATCGGCATCAAGTGCAGAATGGATACAAAGAAGCCTGAGATTGTCTTCTTGGAAAGAGCGGTCAAAGCATGAGCAAAGGAAAAACACCGACTCACGACATTGAACGCACCTTTAGCGGTGCTCCTTGGGAACCAAAAGTCGGCTACTGTCGAGCGATTCGGATGGAGAACACGATTGCGATCACGGGGACAATATCGCCGGAGCATCGACTTCTCCTCGAATCCTTCGTCGAGGCTACCGGCGGCAGAGAGATTGATCAGACGAAGCTCAATTTTAAGCTCGTTCAAGGCCCTTTTTTGCAAGATCATCGCTCGAGTAGAACCGAGCCTCAAAGTCGGAGGCCGTACTGTACTCTACGCAGCTAAGTCCAACTCAAAACCAATGGACTTAGCGATTGGCTTAATCCCATCCCGCTTACCCGTAACCTCAGCCAGCATTTTCACACATTCGGGAGAGGTCCAATGCGAAAACACAGGGCCCCGACTTAGGGGGACATGAAATGAATTTCATAATCACGTACCTCCTGGCGCCCCGACTTTTCGCCGGTGATCCCAAAACTCAGCTTCACATTTCGAGGGGCGCGGCCACCACCAGCCGCTACTTGCACATATTTAGTCAGGAGGACGAAGTCTCGTTGTTCTCCAGGCGCGAGCACCTCATTCTGCGGTCCGCTATCAAGTGTGAAGCCAGGAATCTCGGGCGCACGAACCGTGAGACGCTCGGTCTCGCTTCGCAAATTGCGAACACTTGCCTTGAAGCCATTGATGACCTGAAGGGATCCTCCGTCGGAGGAAGACACATAGGGTGGTCCGGGCAGACGCTTCAGATAGATCCAAAGCGGACCGCGGTGGCTCAAGCCCCACCAAAAACCTCCTGCCAAAACAATGATCGCCAAACCGTAAAGGAAGATTCGGGCCCGCGGCACAATTCGAAAAGGGCGCTCTCGACGTGCCGGATCCCGAAGCTGCGCAAAGGAGGTGTACCGAATCAATCCCGGCTTCTTGCCCAAATTGAGCATCACCTCATTGCAGGCATCGATGCAGGCGGTACAGGCGATGCACTCCATTTGAACGCCGCCCCGAATATCTACCCCCGTGGGACAAGCTTGAACACAATGTCCACAACTCACACAATCGCCGACTGACTGCCCGAAGGCGGCAGCTCCCCGTCGGGGCTCTCCACGAACCGCATCGTAGTCCACCACAAGCGAATGATTGTCCATCCACACCGTCTGCCAACGTCCATAGGGGCAGGCCACGATGCAAAACTGATCTCGAAACCAGCCAAAATCGAAGAGAAAAACGAGCGTCGACAGGATGAGCATCACGAGGCTGGCCCCCGCTTCGGAAAACCCGCTCCGGTAGCGGTCAAGCCAACCCGCCCAACTCACAAAATAGGCCAAGAAGGCGTGTGCCAAGAACGCGGAGATTAAGAAAAATATAATCCACTTCGTAGCCTTCTTGAACGATTTGCCCGCGCCCCAGGGAGACGCATCCAATTGCTTTCGCGCATGCGAATCACCCTCGATCCATCTCTCTACCCTCGCGTAGATGAAGTCGATCGTCACCGTTTGGGGGCATGCCCAACCGCACCAAGCCCGACCCAGAACCGTAGTTAAACCCATGAGGAACACGAAGAAACCACCCACCAACGGGAAAACCAGGGGCGCATCGCTCGCCCAGAACGCATAACCGAAGAGATGAAACTCGCGTCGACCGACGTCCAAAAAAACGGCTGGCGCTCCCCCCACTTTCAGCACCGGCAAGAGGAGGAAGATCGAAAGCAGCAGGAAAAAGAAGACGCTCCTCCGGCGGCGCAACGGGCCCCTGACTTGCGCTGGATGCATTCGGTTACGCTCGCCCTTGCTCCCCAAGGTGCCGGGCCGTGCCTTGGCGTTTTCGTACCGTACTCTCATGGACGTATCCTCATGCTAGAGCCATTCATGTTCTGACTTGGCTTTGAGCCGTCTCCAGCGCAGATCGACTTCTGCTTCTAGACGTTCGAGCGCGGGCTGGTACTCTGGCCGGAGCAAGTGCTGCGACTTGCCCATCATGGATAGCCATTCAGATAGAGGCACCCGCTTGCCCTCCCGTTCGGGATCATAGGTGAGGCGCGTTTTTCCGTGTTGGACGTCGTAGAGTGGAAAGAAGCAACTATCCGTCGCTTTCTGAAGGATTTCGAAGCCCCGCTTTTCCTCGCTCTTCCAATTGAGGGGGCAGCTAACCAGAATTTTTCCGAACGCGAACCCATGATGGCGTGCGTACCATTGGGCCTTGGCGGCTTTTTGCACCAAGTCCGTGGAGCTTGGACTCTCGATCGCGGTAAAAACATAAGGCACCCCCACGGCCGCCAGGAGCTGAGGAGTATCGCGGTGATGAAACCGGTGACCAAAATCCGTTTTTGGATTAGATCCGGTCTCGCTTGTGGCCGTGCGGTGTCCAAAAGGCGTGCTGTAGCTGAGCTGGCCCCCGGTATTCATGTAACCCTGGTTGTCGTACTCGAGCACGATCATGCGGTGATTGCGGACTGCGGTACCCAAGGTTGGGCCCAAGCCGATATCCATCCCCCCATCTCCCGTGACCATCACGAACGTCATGTCCTCGCTGCTCGGAATCTCGCCACGTCGCTTTTTTTCGTGAAAAACCTCGCTCAGACCTGCGAGCGTGGGTGCCCCATTTTGAAAAAGATTGTGAAGATAGGTCACGCGATGCGCGCTAAACGGGTACTCCGTCGTGACAACCATCGCGCACCCCGTGTGATAGAGCACGACAACATCACCTTCAATTCCCTTGAAGAACTGATCCAAACCGGAAAAAATCCCACACCCAGGACAAGCTCCGTGTCCCGGAGCGATCCGCTTGGGTCTTAGAGTCAATTGACCGGGATCCAAGACCTGGGCTTCAACCCAAGCCAGGCTCTTTCCTTTCGCTGGGTGCTCCACGATCTTAGAAAGAACTACAGATGCCTCCTCGCGGCTAATCGGCTCAAGAACGCGCGGCGGGAGCTTGCGACCCTCTCCAGCGCGAGTTCCCAGAAAACCAAACGCTGGCACACTTCCGGGTGCTTCGCGCATCGTGACGGCCTCTTGAATCATCACGCCAGCGTCTAGCTCGGTGAAGTCCATGCCTCCCAGCCCATAGACACGGATAGCGACATCTATGTCACAGTGATGGTCTGCCAGCAGCACGCCTTGAACTTCGTGACTGATCGGCCCACCGGATGATCCCGGCGTATCCGCTCGCTCACCCACAACCAGGGACTGAAGTTGATGCGTCGCTTTCTGCAAAGCCTCGAACGGGAACGGACGCACGAGATTGGGCCGAATGAGGCCCACTTTCTTGCCTTCCGCCCGCGCCTCATCAATCGCGTCTTTGGCGGTCTCTGCCGCCGAATTGAGAAGAAACACGCCTGCCGTTGCATCCTCCATCCCGTATTGTTCGATAGCCGGGTAGGATCGTCCCGTCAGCGTTTCGTATTCCGCCGCGATTTGATCATAGACAGTGCGCGCGCGCTCGTGAGCCTGATGGAGTTGATATTTATTATTCACTAGATCCGGGTCATTCATGTATGGGCCAATCGTCACAGGGTGGCGAGGATCCAGGGCATTCACACCCTCGGGCCGTGGCCCCAGGAAACGTTGAATAGCTGCGGTATCTTCGAAAACCTCGAGAGCTTGGCGCTGATGGCTCGTAAAAAAACCGTCGCTCACCACCATCACCGGCACCCTTACGTCAGGATGTTCCCCCAAGCGCACGGCTAGGATATTGAGGTCGTAGACCGCCTGCGGATGCGAGGCCAAAAGGATGATCCACCCCGTCTGCAACGCGAACATGAGGTCCGAGTGGTCGCAACGGATGTCCAAAGGCGCGCTCACGGAGCGGGTCACTAAGTTGAGAACCATCGGCAGCCGACTTCCAGCCTGAGCCGGGAGTTGCTCCAAGCTATAGAGCAGGCCGTTAGCACTCGTTGCATTTAGGACCCGCGCTCCGCCGGTTGATGCGCCAAAACATGCGCCCGCCGCTCCGTGCTCTCCGTCCGCAGCCAGCAATACAGTATCGAGCTCACCGCGCGCGTTCATCCCCTGGATAAGCTCGGCGATTTCCGTGGAGGGGGTGATTGGGTAGTACCCCATGAAATGAAACCGAATACCTCGGGCCGCTTCGGCGACGGCCTCGTTTCCAGTCAAAAGCTTCTTTAATTGCTTAGCTTTCATGAGTGACCTCGGTATCTGTATAGACTGGGTAGCCAACCTCGGTGGTGGCCACTTGAAAACGGTCCACCTGTGAACGGGCTCGATTCTTAGTCGTGTCGAGCCCGGAGCGAAGCGCACCCACTGGGCAAGCCTCGATGCACTTCTGACAGGCTTTGCAATAGCGGTAGTCAATTCCCTGGAGATGAGGCACGCCCACCTGCTGTTCGGGCCGAACACGATCCCCGTCGGGCAAGGTGATCGTGGATTCTTCAAGAACTGTTTTCTGCCAACTAAAACAAAAATCCGGACAAACCATATCGCAGTACCCGCAGTGGATACAAAGCTCATGGTTGAGAATCGGGATCGAGCCTTTGCGAGCATGGCTTAGATCGCGCAGGATGCTGTTACCAGGATTAGCGATCACTCCTCCTAGGGGAGCGTTCTCGTAGCCCAAAGACGGAAGCCGCGACCGGACAAGCTCAGCGCCGGATTGAGAAATATCGTAAGGAAGGATTCGAACGTTTCGATAGCCCTCCTGCATCGCCACGAGATTGCGTGCGAGGACTTCCGCCTTGAGATCGGAAAAAAAACGGGCGAAGGCGGTTTTGAGCACATCGAAGCCGATTTCTGGGGTCAACTTGAGTAGTGCGCCCAACAACACAGCATTGATCCCCGAGCCACGCTCGAGCGCAATTGCCGATGCGTTGACCGTCGCCACTTGAGCCGCCTTGAAGCCTGCCGGAAACAGAAGGTCCCTGGGCGCGAGGGCCGAATTGACGAGAACGCCAAGAGCGGGGTGACTCCCTTCGGTCGCAGTAACGGAATGATCCAGGAGCGATTCATGAAAGATCGCCAAAACGTCTGGTTTTAGAATCGGTGAAGCTGAGCGAACGGGGCGACCATCGTCGCGGTACCGAACGGAAGAGCGAACCGGGGAGCCGCGCTTCTCGGACCCGAAGCTCGAAAAATGGTTTCCCGCCCAGCCCAATTCAATGACTACGGCTTCTGCCAGGATCTTTCCGGCCGAATTAGCGCCTTGCCCGCCAATTGCCTCCAAACGCACGTCTCTCTTCACGCTTATCCCTCCGAAAATTTACCGGACGCCATCAGTGCTTCGGGATGGGCGTATGAATTTTAGTTCAGCACAAGGATCGACACAAGGTGAAGGTCCACTTCTAGCAGCTGCCGAATAGAAAAGGCCGTAGCAATCATTCGGTAATACGTAAATTAACAGACTATATCAGTTACGATAAGGGTCTCTCCAAGCTTTTGGGGAGGCCTGCTCCTGCGTTCACTGCTCGATTGCCAGGTCCCCAAAGCGAGATCGCCGTCGATTACCGGAATGGTTTCGGTAGTTCGAGTGATCATGCTGCGCAGATGTGAAAGCATGTCTTCGAACCCATCAAGCGTGTGACAGCACATACATTGGTTGCCTTCGCACTCGGCGCTAGAGACAATGTGTGAATCGTTGGGTTAACTCGCTTCAATTAGGCGTTTCACTAATGTAAGACGTTGCTATGAAAACAGGCTATTTTTCTCCTGCTCTTTTGGCGCTTTTGATTTCAGTAAATTCTTTCGCGGCCGACGCCAAGAACGCGCTTGAGAAGATTGAGGCCTCTCGAGCTTCGGGAAAAATCTCTGAGTTTGATGCGATGGGTCTACGTTGGCTGGCGAGCTTGTCTGAAAGTACTCTGCCCACCGAGTTTGTTTCCGACTCGGGCGCGGCCGCCGCAACCCCTTTGGAGCGTCGTGAAACGGCCGACTCGCTAGCGCGAGAAGTTCAAGAGCAGTTGCCAAAGATGTCGCTCGACGTGGCTTCGCGGGTGTATCTCATGCTCCTGCCCCCGCCGTATCGCCCCTCACAGACGCAGTTCAAGACCTTTTTGGCGGCCGATCCGATTCCGGTGCCCTCCGAGGCGCCAAGTCAAAACTGGGCCTATCTCGATAACGTCGCCGAAGGACTGCGCGTTTGGTACCTCAAAGACAGCGCTCCGCAACTTGCAGCGGCTTTGAGGATTCTCAGAAATTTGTCGGGCACTTCGATGCCCGCGCTCAAAGGGCTAATGGGGCGAAGCCATATTTCGGACGACGATTCGTCTATCGGGCGACGGCTTCTTGTGCAGGCGGGCATTGAGCGCGACATGCCCAACGGTGGTGACGGCAAATTCGACGTCTATCTCTTTGAGCTCGATGCTCTACCCAGCGGTTTAATTCCGCTGGCGTGGGTTTCGCCCTATACGGCTACCAGCGGTGCATGCCCGGCACGAGCGGGATACATGGGCGTCGACCTCAGCTGGGCCTTGAACGCGCCCGAAACCGATCTGCGAAGTGTGCTCGCTCACGAGTACATGCATGCAGTTCAGTTCGCGTTTCCGAAGCGAGAACATTGCACCAAATATTCTCTGATGAACGAAGGTGTTTCCGATTGGGCGATGCACTTTGTTTACCCGAAAGACGACTACGAGCATCTGACAGGTGCCATATTTTCAAGTAACGGGCTCATGAGTCTGCAAGACACCGATTACGACTCGTGGCCTTTTTACTTCTACGTCGCCGAGCTTCTGGGCAGTGACAAGATTCGCGCGATCTACGCCGCCACTGCGAACCATTCAGCCATGAGCTCGGTTGACGAAGCTCTAACCGGTGGCTTCAAAAAGCATTGGCTCGAATACGCGGTCTATGAGTGGAATCAAGAACCGGTCATGGACAGCTTCAAGCAGTGGGACCGCTATCGCATCACACCGGGGCGCGGAAATGCGGCGAGCAAGCAGCAGATCCCGCCGATGCCCGTAGAGCTCGTAACGTTGAATTCAGATGGCTATTTTCGCAAAGAACTGGCGCTCAAAATGGGACCTCTCACGCGCGAATTTTACCCTTTTTCGATCAAAGACCCCGAGGTGCGGTCGATTGCGATCGAGAATCCAGTATTTGGCGCGAGCTCCTACGTTCGAGCCAAAGCCCTCGTGCGCCGCAAAGGAAGCAATGCGATGCAGGAGCTGGTCTGGGCCGACGACAACAGGAGAGAGTACCAGTTCTGTCTCGATCCGCGCGCTCCGGAAGATGAGCAGATCGAAGACATCGTGATCGTCGTGACGAACTATAGTTTCGGTTCAGGCGCCAAGACCCATCGGCGAGGGCCGGTTTTCAAGGCCACAAATCAGGGCTGTCAGGAGTTTCGAGGCGAGATGCACTCGAAGTGGCGCGTGAAAGATTCTGGACAGGAGCACAGCCTTGACGTCGACGCGACCGATCTCGTGTTCCGGCAGATCGGAAGAAACACTCTCGGTCACTTCAAAGGCAACTTCTCGACTGTCTCGGGTACTGTGCAGTACTCCTATAAAGGGAGCTATGGTGATTGCAAGGGATTCGCGGCTGGGGTGCTTCCCGTCGCAGGATTCAGCAACCGGGGCTACGACCTTTCTATCGCCTCCTACAATGTGCCGCCCGAATCATGGGGCTCTTACAGTGTCGGGGTTCGCTTGAAGCAAAACTTTTTCGACGTGACCTACATTTGTCCTGACGGTAGTCCGGTGGTGCAGCCGGTGAACATTCAACTCTCCTCGGGGCTCGCTCAGCACCACGGCAAGGCTCGACTCAAAGACTCGGCTACCGATGGCGACTGGACCGTTGAATGGGACCTGGCGCCCTAGCAGATCAGTAAGTGCAAATCGCTTTGGCCCGATAGGTTGCGGTGTAGCGGGGCAGATTTTTTATGATTCTCGCAACATGACCCTCTCCGTAACCCGTAGGCAACCCGTTCCCCGCGCATTTGCCGCGCATTTACCGCGCATTTACATGGATGAGCGAGCTTTGAACAATAAAGATATACCACTATTATTTCAATTTTTAGTTGACGCTTGAACTCTAGTATTATAAACGTATCTTATTTAATAATTCGCCCAGCAGGCCGGCTCCCCTAGCGTTATGCAATAAGCAGAGTGACTTATGAAGTCACTGCGATGATTAAAGTAAACAGCCAGATGAAATAGGTGCGCAGTATGAAAGCAAGAAGTAGAAATTACGCCAGCGCATGGCTTGCCTCAATTTTCGTGGCAGCTATTTCCTTAACCGGCTGCGACAATACGGCTGTCCCTGATTCAAACGATCCGAGCAGTCCTGCCGTCACGGCTGGACCAGCGAAACTTCAATTGAGTCAGAGCTCAATTGATTTCGGTCAGATCCCCATGACTGACGAAGTGATCTACACGATCAACGTCGTCAACACGGGATCTGAGTTTGCCGAGCTGACCGGATTTGAGATCGCAGAGGGTTCTATTGCAAGCTTCGTTTCGGTCGACACTGATCCTTGGATTTTGGATGCGGGAGAGTCCAAAGAGTTCAGCTTCAAATTTGTGCCCAGCTCAGTGGCTACCTTTAATGCGATCGCCAAGATCCACACTCAAGACGGTAAGCAAACTTGGAAAGTCGATCTCACCGGCCAAGCGACTCCTTGCTTTTATTTGGAACAAGCCAAGGTGGACTTTTTGGAAGCCATGCCCGCTTGCGGATTAAAAACTCAGAACAACAAGCTCTTCAACAAATGCAACTACCCGATTCAAGTCAATATAGCGGGTACGAGCACTCACTCCTCTCACGCGGCATTTGAAGTGATACCTGACCTGAGAGGAAGCACGATTCAGCCTGATTCAGAAATCGAATTGACGGTCAAATTCGATCCTTCGCAATTGGGCGACTATCGCGAAACCTGGACGCTCCGAACCCATCCACTCCAAGCCGGAGGAGTAGCGGAGACTGTTCAATTTGATTTGAACGCAAAGAGTGTGGCGACTTCTTCTCATACAGATTCGATCACGGTCTCGCCAACAGATTTGTTCACGTCTTCGGTTCAATCCAACCCTTCCAATCAGTTGGATATCTTGATTCTTCTAGATACGACGGCTCAGCCCATGACTTCCCTGTTCGGGATTCAGATGCAGACTTTATTCACCCAGCTCGCAGACGACGGTTATGACCTTCGGGTTGGGTTCTTGGCACCTTATCTGCCGCAATATGAATGTGAGTCACAGCCAGGGTCTATCAATATCGGAGGCGCGCTTTGGCCAACAGATGGCTCATCTCCACGTATTTTGACTCCGACCCTGCAAAACTTTTCAGAGTTGATCTATTCGAGACTGACAACCAGAGATGACTGCTTTAGCTATAGGTACACTGATGGCACCCATGGCCTTGAATCGGCGACCTATGCTCTCAGTTCGCTTGGTGCGGCAGGGATGGACAATTTTGTCCGAACCGACGCTAAGCTCATCCTCATGTTTTTGGCTACCTCCAGAGATAGAGGAAGTGACAGCCCTGAGGCGCATGCTGCTCAAATCCGCCTCACAAAATCCGATCCAAATCTGATTTCAGCTTTCTCTGCTGTATGCGTCCGCTGCTCCAATCGATATCACGCAACAGTAACAGCTCTGGGAGGGCTCAACCAACCGCTTTTGCAGTTGGATATAGTCGCGCTGAAGTCCTTCATCACGCAAAGCCCCACTTCAACGATCACTCATACCAAAGTTAGGCTCACTCGCGTTCCCGTCCATTCAAACTTCGATGTCGAGATCAACGGAACAGTGAATACAAGCTGGACCTACGATGCAACCAGCAACAGCGTGGTGTTTCCCTCCGCCCTGTCGGTAGGAACGTCGGTTCAGGTTCAGTACAACGTTGGCTGCGAATGATCCATCGCCCTCGGGACCTCGAGTGCCCGAGCTCCGCCCGTTTGCTTGCTCGGACAAAAACAGAAACTTTCGAACCACCGTCTATCGATGGATGACGAACAGAGTGGCAGTTTTCTAGAACCTGTATCCTCCCCCGACCGACAAGGAGTTTGTCTTCACAGCCGAGGTAGAAAGATTGAGACCCAGCCACGCCATCCCAATGGAGGCCGTGATTGCTTTTCCGTTTTTCAGAGGATGGGAATACCCTGCCCCGACCGCCATCTCTCGACTCGAGAAGCTGACGAGCGAAGCTTCAGTGACGATCGGCGAAAACTTAAAATAGACGCTCGCAGCGCCTCCATTGCGGAATCCTCGACTTACTACGGGGTAGAGCTGAGGTCCCACCAGATGCGAGAACCCGAAAGTCGCGTTCGCGAATGTCGTGATGTAATAGCCACCAAAAAGCAGCCGGAGCTGCCAGGGCGGCCGCACAAAGGGAAAAGTATAGCCGCCTCGGATATTCAGACCCAAAAAGCGGATCAGATATTCATTCGAGCTGCTCGATGAAAAAGCGAAAGCGTTGTAATACCCTGACACTCCCACATCCCACACTTGTGGCTTGATCCAGTAGTTGCCGCTTACTTTAAGTGTCAGCGCTTTTTCGGAGAACGCCGCCACGCTAGTTTGCTCATAATTGAGGAAGGTAAAATTGAGTTCCGGCAAGATCCCTCCCCTTGGAGGCGGCCGAATGGGTTCGATCGCAAATACGTTTTTCACAAAATCGACCCTAAAAACTTGAGTCTGAAGCCCGCCCAATGGGCCAACAGCGGTCAGCGAAAACTTTGAGACTCCATCGAGAACCTGCATTTTGACGTCGAAGCTTTTTTCTTTAGAGAGCTTGAGAGTGGCCCCAGAAGTTAAAAGGAGGCTCCAGTCTTCTGGCAAGTACGTCCCTTTGAGATGCACGACGACTTTCCTGCTGGGTCCTTCAGTGATGACTTCTACATCCAGCTCGGGAGCCCAAGTGAGGCCGGTAATCTTTGGGCCCGCTAAGGGAACAACCTTGGCAACTTTTGGAAGACGCTCCAAAGTCGCAGCTAGTGCGACACCTGCGGACGTTCCCTGCGCAAAAATCAGCAGAACGATACCCAGACTCGCACGTCCACGACGACTCCGCATTGTGCGATCCATTGTCCTATTGTAGGAAACGCCGCACTCTTGCTCAACTCTATTTATTGAGAAATCGCGTGACAGCTTCGCTAGGCCGTTGACAGCGCAATCCTAGCCGCAGTGACCTCGTTTGCAGTGTCAATTCTAGGTGGCTCGACCACACGCTCCTTAAGCGTCAGAAGGGCCTGACTGGCTTTGAGCTCGAGAGCAGACTGCTGAAACTCAACCACCTATAATCATTAGGTAAAACCCTATTCGTCAAACTGATTAGAGTTATTCTTCATTCAAAATTGACGCAAGTAGTCATAGAATTTAAACCATCCACACCCTAAATCTACGGAATGGAGACTCACTTGTTAAACAAGAATGCCTTACTGGCTTGCGTCCTAGCTTCTTTTGCCCTGCCAGGCTGCAACGCGCAGACCGATAGCTCTCAGCAAGATTCAACAGGCCAAGCTGAAGGTACTGTTATTGTTGGATCCTTAGACTGGAGGGAGATCACCACACTTCCCACCAATGGACCCGAGCGCGTGAACGGACGAGCCGTGGGCCACATGACAATCCCTGAAGAAAACGGTCTTTGCACGGGGTTCTTGGTCGCGACCAATATCGTGATGACCAATCATCATTGCGTTCCGACCTCCGCCAGCGCTCGCGACGTGACCGTGACTTTCAATCGGACCCAGGGCACGGATTCTTCAACTTGGACGCAGGTTCGTTGCGATGAATTTATCGGCAACAACCGCACTCTCGACTACGCACTCTTGCGCTGCCAAGGAAGCCCAGGCGACACGTTTGGTGTCGTGCAGCTCAGCGACGAGGCTCCTATTCAGAACCAAGACATCTATGTCGTTCACCAAAACTGCGACTACTACACCACTGCTGATTGCGAACCCAACCAAAAGTACTCACCAGGTCGGGTCACTCGCGTGGATACGGAAATCGGCCACAACGCCGACACTTTGGGAGGGTCTTCGGGCAGTCCATTGTTCTCGCGCGCATCACACCAAGTCATCGGCCTTCATCACGTCGGCCTAGGCGGCAATGCCTTGGGGCGCGGTGTAGAAAATACGGCGATTCCGATTGCAGCCGTAGTTAGCCACATCGAGCGCAACTTTCCCGAAGTGCGATTGGGCACTACGGGCGGCGAAACCCCTACCCCAGGCGCGGACGAGGGAGACACCCTTGAACCCAACGACACGCTTTCTCAAGCAACGCGTGCGACGACCCTCCCTTTCGAGTTTTCTGCCCTGGAGATCTCTTCTGCTTCAGACAATGATGTGATTGAGCTGAATCTTGATCGCTCAATGTCGGTCAGATTCCGCATTCGCTTCAGCCATGCCTCCGGCGACTTGGATATCCAGCTGTTGGATGCTGTGGGCGACCGAATCACCCAAAGCGAGACCACAACCAACGAAGAACTCATCGAGCGCACGCTCCCTGCGGGCCGTTACTATCTGCATGTCTACGGCTACAGCGGCGCCATGAACGAATACTCTCTCAGTATCTCCTCTTTGACGAGCAGTGGCACCAGCAGCAGCGACCCCTACGAGCCAAACAATTCGCTCAGTACGGCTCGCAGTGTGGTGCTGCCTTTTACTACCTCGTCCAACGCTACCATTGCATCACCGACGGATCGGGACTACTTCAGCTTTACGACCCAAGTGCGCAAGTCGATCTCACTGTCGCTGAACTTCAACCCTTCGCAGCAGGACCTCGACCTCATGTTGATTGACGGTCGCGGCAATGTCATCGCCAAAAGCGAATCAGCTGACCGCAACGAGAGAATAACAATGACTGTTCCGGCAGGCACTTATCGGGTTCAGGTATTGGGATACAATGGAGCCGTAGGAAACTACTCGCTCAGTATTCGCTAAAGGAACCAAGCTCCCTCGTCGTCCAGCTGATCGACTCGAAGAGCTCGGAGTCATGCCCAAAGGAACCCGTCTTGCACTCCCTCTGAATAGAGGAAAAATCCTGATGACGAGAAAAAGCGGCCGCACGGCTCAGGGCGACAGTCGCAAGCAGGCTACCGAAGACTCACGAGTCCATTCGCAGCGAGTATCACAGCGCGACCCTTTGAAACCTCTGAGTGCCCTGCAACAGCCTCGACCCGTTGATCTCCATCCCCATCCGCTCACGCGGCCTCTCGCTGAGCCACTGGGTCATCGATCCAGGAAGCAAGGCAAAGCCTAAAGCTTCTTACAGTCGATCACGAAGCGGTACTTGACGTCGCTCTTCACGGTGCGCTCAAAGGCTTCGTTGATCTTTTCAGGCGCGATCAACTCAATGTCGCTTACGATTCTATGCTTGCCGCAATGATCTAACATTTCCTGGGTCTCAGGGATCCCACCAATCAAAGAACCCATCATTTTACGACGCCTAAAGATCATGGGAAACGTAGGCAATGCGAGTGGCTTTTCTGAAGCGCCGACAAGGATCAACGTCCCCTCTCTTTTGAGCATGTTGAATGCCTGGCCCAAATCATGGGGCGCGGAAACCGTGTCTAAAATATAATCGAAACGCTCGGTGCACGTGGCAACCGCCGCTTCATCTGTCGTCATGACAAAATCATGCGCGCCCAACTTACGCGCGTCTTCCTTCTTGTTTAAAGAGCGGGAGAGCACCGTGACTTCTGCACCAAAAGAGGCAGCAAGCTTAACGCCCATATGACCGAGGCCGCCCAGACCTAAAATTGCGACTTTATCGCCCTTGCCTACACCTAAATGCCGAAGAGGAGAGTAAGTCGTGATCCCAGCGCACAATAGTGGAGCAGCAGCGGCAAGGTCGAGGTTCTTAGGGATGTTCAGAACGAAACGCTCGTCGACCACGATATGGTTCGAGTATCCTCCCTTGGTATATCCGCCATCAGCAGTGGGAGAATTATAGGTTCCACACAACCCCGCTTCACAATACTGCTCAAGACCTTCTTTGCAGCTCGCGCATGTACGACACGACTCCACCATGCATCCGACACCTACAGTATCTCCGGCTTTGAACTTCTGAACTTTCGCCCCTACGACGCGAACTTTACCGACAATCTCGTGCCCAGGCACACACGGGTACATAGCAGGACCCCATTCGCTGCGCGCGGTGTGAATATCGGAATGGCAAATGCCGCAAAACTCGATGTCGATAGCGACGTCTGTAGGGCCCGGCTCTCGGCGCTCGAAGCTATAGGGAACGAAAGGTTTGTCAGCGGCGTGATTAGCGAAGGCTTTGGTTTTCATGAGACAGGTATACACTCAAGGAAGCACCTTAGAAATAGAGCATATTATTTTGGAGGAAATCCCCTATAGCGATAAAATTTCGGCGATGACACGCTTGTCTAATGTGTCACAACATTCTGAACTTCAATCCAACTGCAAATGACACACAATTTCTAAACGCACGTTTGCCGAAAAACCTAAATTCTTGTCTTCAACCAAAAAATCGAAGATCCTAGACCCATATGAAGACCTACCTCACCCCCTTGCTACTAATCGCTCTGCTCGCCACATCTGCCAACGCGAACCCCAAGTACGGCCCTAAAGCCAAGCCGCTCTCGGCGATGACAAATCTGCAATATTTCCAAAAGAACAAGGCCCCCGACTATTGGTCTCTCTCCCCCTACTACTTGCCGCAAGAAACCGGGCGCGGGTGTTCAGCCGCCAATATCTCCATGATCTTAAACGCCGCTCGCGTCAGCACACCTCTCAGCTCTGCCGACGAGCTCATTACATTCAAGACTTTTACTGAAAAATACGCCGACGCCGCCTACAAAGAATCCATCTACGGTTCAGTCATGCCGACGGGCGAGAATTTCTCAAATAAGAATCTCACACGGCTATTGAACGAAGCGGCGCAGAAGCTAAAAATCCCGTCGGCAAACCCTAGTGCTGAGTTTTTTGAAGTGAATCAAAAAGATCTCAAAAAAAGCCGCCAGCTCTTCACCGAGGCTCTCAAGCAGAATGAAAAATCCGCGGATGACTTCATCTTCTTTAGCTTCATTCAAGGCAAAATCACCGGAGACCCAGAAGGCGGCGCGCACGTCGCGACCGTGGCAGCCTATGACGCCGCGAAGAAACTCGTGCTCGTCATGGACCCTGATCGCCAGTGGTACGAGCCCTACTGGACTTCAGAGGACGACCTTTTCGATGCAATCAGTGACCCAAAGTCCGATAGCCGCAAAGAGGCTGGATGGATTCACTTCACACTGCACGCAAAAAAAGAAGTGATCAAATAGCGACTATCCTAAGATCTCATGTTGCTACGCTCTAGGTCTTCTCATCCAAGTTCTCACTGCTCCACGTCCAGTTGAGGATCCTCTGCGCGATCTTTAAAAAAGACATTCCAAGCATCACAGCTGCCAGATTGTAATGCATGTCCTGCCACTCAAAGACTCGCGTCGGCGTGAAGTACTGAATGGTCTCGTCACCAGCCGCAAGAATCAAGGCGATTACAACTGAAACAATAAAGAGTCTCGGGCCTTTAAACTTTGCAGAGAAAACATACACCGTTAGGGGAGCTAACAATCCGTACTGAACGAAATGCAGTCTCTCCTCCGGACGATCTACGAAATAAAAGAGCAGAAAATAAAACGCGCCAATTCCCGCCGTGGTGAGAACTACGCGAGCCCGCGATGCTTGACTATGTAGATAAAGAGCTCGCCCGATCGCAAGGAGAACGAGCACCGTCGATACAGCCACTGCGAATCGCAGCAAGTTGCGCTCGCGCAGAAAGAGGACGACCTGACGCCCATACGGGATAAAAAGATAGAGCATCCCCACGTAGAGAACCAAAAGCATTGCTCGCTTCCGGAACACCATTACCCCTACTCCTCTTTGCCGTGCCCCGACCCCAGCCCCACCGAGCGGTCCTTCGCGCCCGAGATCCGCAAAAACCTCCGAAAAGACTCATCGCTGAGCGCCATCGAGCGATCGAGACAACGAGCAGTCTCCAGTCGAATCGCGTCGTGCGAGAACGCCCCCTGAGAATCAGCGAAAATCTCCTGGTTCTCCGGCATCTCAAACCAGTCATCTACAATGGCCTGATTGACTTCGAGATGAAACTGAAGCCCATATACATTTTTGCCGTAACGAAACGCCTGTCCCTCGCATATCTGCGAGCGAGCCAAATGCACGGCCGATCTTGGGATCTCAAAGATGTCGCCATGAGATTGAAAGACTTTTTCTCGCTCACTAAAATGACCCAAAACCGGATCCACCCGTCCCTCGTCGGTCAGCTCGATGTCATACCAGCCCATCTCTCGCTCCGTGTGCTTGCGAACCGTGGACCCAAGCACCGCAGCCAGAATTTGGGAGCCTAGGCAGATCCCTAGTATGGGGAGCTCGCGTTTCAAGGCTTCCTCGATCAACTTAAGCTCGACCTTAAGATGTCCATAGCTTTCGACCTCGTACACCCCCATGTAGCCGCCCAGGAGGATCACACCATCATATCGGTCAAGAGACGGACTGGCTTCGGGCGTGCGTTCAAAGTTGATGAAGCGCGCGCGCAACCCCGCCTGCTTGAGGATAGGACCCCAAGTGCCGAGGGCTTCGTAAGACTCATGCTGGATGACCATGACGCGTTTCATGCAATGCCCATTTTGTCACAACTTGACCAGGATAAGAACAAGCAGCTGAAACTGACCCGCGCCACGATCGCACCCTCAGTCGCTCTAGCCATACATGCGAGCCTGAATCGCTACTCACCTTGCGAGCTACTCACCTTGCGATGGCAAGTATCTCTCTACGTCTTTGATCGAGCTCCCAACCAATGCCGGGGGCGGGGCGAGTGGAAGAGCTCCCCACAAGTTGGACACGAAAATATCCCAAGCAGAGGGCGTCGCAGAGCCAGCCGGTGCGCCGTTCGAGAGGTAAGCGATCGTTCGATTCATAGTCGCGAACACCTCAACATAGGGGACTATCTCATAATTATGAAAGACTCCCCACGTAGGCTTCTGAAAAACCAGCCCATCAAAAAGATAAACTGCAGCGTGTTGTTGCTGGGTAAGAATGAGCACCTCACCGAACTGAGGTGGGTGGTCATTGCTCACCCTTCTAAAACGACGCTCCGCGAGAAATGTCCGGAGCTCGTGCTCATCCAAGTTCATGACTCGATCGCTTGAATAGAACGATCTCGCGGCACCAAAGCAATTGGAGCAAGTCGATAGACCGCTCACGACCTCTCCACCCCTACCCAGATAAAACCTCATGACCCAAGGAAACAGAGATGAAATTTCGAACACGTGGCGATCGCGAAGTGACGCCAGGGTAAGCGCGGTGTCGCCCGCCCCAATCTGTCGGACCGAGTCAATAGCCGCGACGGGCTTGCGCGGAAAGCGTTTTCTCAAAAAATCCCGAACCATTGGCTCCGATTGCGGCCTGTTAGAAACCAGAAAGAAGCGAGCCAACACGACTCGATCGGCCTCGCTCGCTCCGCTGGGGCCATAATCATATCCAGCTGTTAGATATGCAAACTGATAGCCCTCTTGAAGCGAAACCTCGCGATAACGGATCCCGAGCTCTTCAAAAGTCTTTGCCTCAGCAAAGACTCCAAAAACCAGTACAGCAAGCAGAGAGAAAGCAGAAACCAATCGGCGCATGGCGCGGTCATACGACAAAAGCAAAACCGATGCGACTCACTTTTGACCCGAACTCCGAATTCATGCATACGCTCCACCCCATACGGATCAACAAGAGTTTCCAACACTTAAAGCGCCAAACCGATGACGACAAGGGAGCTTGCTACTCCAAAAACAGCTGCTCCAAAAAAACCATCAGTCCCGAGCCCGAATTTGCCGATTAAAGAGAGTATGTCTATCCACGGCAAAGAAGTCTTAGTTGTCGACGACGTCACGAACGTTCGAATGCGCTGCCACAAAGTCCTCGAAAGCCTGGGGATGATCGTATCCGAAGCAGACTCCATACTGACTGCCCTTACTCACCTTTCCGAAAAACTTCCTCACGTCATCATTCTCGACCTGCACATGCCAGGGAAGTCAGGCTTCGATTTTCTGACGATACGCTCCCAGTCTCCCAAGTTGCTAGACATCCCCGTCATCGTACTCAGCACTGCCGGCGACAAAGAGTCGATCCACAAGGCCATCTCATTGGGAGCGACTGACTATGTGCTCAAACCGATGAATGCAGCCACGATCTCTCAAAGAGTACGCAAGCACGTTCGTGGGCTCGACTTTTTGCGCCGAACTTTTCCCGCCGACAAACTACCTACCGTCGCGATAAGTGTCGGCTCGCAGATCACCAAAGTAGAGGCGACGATGCTCACAATCGAATCCCCCGTTAGGATCGAGAAAAACACGCGCATTGCTATCAATCCGCCCGTGATCAAGAACACCGACGTGTCAGGTTGCCCGCTCATCTCTGACTCCGAGCCCGGCAGAAGAGGACTCTCAGGACGCTACGTGACCCACATCAACGTCGTAGGTCTCAGCGAAACAATTCACAAAAAAACGCTAAAGAAGAAAGCATCGTGAGCAAGAGAAAGCGCTCTCCCATTGTTTTCGTCGTCGACGATGATCCGGTCTTCAACAACTTGATCATGCATGTACTCAAAAAATACGGCATATCTGCTGAGACTTTTCACACGCCCGCAGAAGTCATGGCGCGAGTGAAGAATAGAACCCCCGACCTGTGCATCATTGACCTAAACTTAGGCTCCTCAACCAAAGGATGGGACCTAATCCAAGCACTACGAGAAAGCTGCCGTCCCGAGCTCCCGATCCTCATCACCTCGACCACAACCGACTCCGCCGCAATCATCCAGGCCATCGAAATGGGAGCGAACGACTTCTTGCTGAAGCCCCTGAACAGGGACGTACTCACCTCAAAGCTCATGCGATTTGTAAGTACCGAGGAGCTCGAGAACGTTAGGTCAGGCTCGGCCCACGCAGCCAATCAAACCGAGATCGACGTAATGATGACCGTTGAAGCCCAGATTCTCGAAGTAGACGAGATTGGATTGAAGATACAATCCAAGCATCTCATCACGCGAGGAACAGCGCTCACCCTCGCAGGCAGCGTCATCCAAGAAATCACAGGTCAAGATAGACCCCTGCTCACTACCGTGGCCTCAGCCTCGCTTGATCCGTCGAAAGGCCTCTACACCATCTATCTCGAGTTTGACTTGAACAGCGCCCTCAGCCAAAACGTGCGCAAGTGGCTCTCTAGACCCATCGCAAGCTGATCGTGCAGTGAGGAGCTAATGCTGCGCTGAAGGCGCGCGTCCATCAGCCGGAGACATCTTCTTTGCAGCTTCCTCGATGGACTGCTGATTCTTCTTGCTGAGGCTATTATAAAAACCTTGCGGGTCGGCTTGCGCCTTGGCCATGATCTCTTGCATCTTGACGGGATCACCATTGGCCTCTTTGGCAAGGTCCGCAAAGATCTCGCTTGAGATGCCATAGATCGCTTCTTTGTCTTGAGCGCTGCCCGGCAGGGCTTGCACCTTGGCATCAGCGGCCTCCGCCTTAGCGTCGCCCCTCACGGCCTTGTCTCTCTCTGCTTTATTGGTGAGGAGCCCCTGGGTCTTGTCCAAAGCCTCTTGAGAAGCACCATCCAACTCTCCTGCGGCTGCTGGCTCAGCGATCGCCAATAAAAGACCTAGGACTCCCACTGTCGCCAATCTAAAGAGAGAAGAGTTCATATCCTCAATGATAACCGAGAACCTGACCCTCCGGCAGTGTGTCGCGCTTGACCCGCGTTTCAGGATTATTAAGTACACCAACCCGCTATAATCAGTCTTTCACCTCGGCTCACTCGGTTGATCTTGTGCTCAAAGCCGCGAGTTCCCGTAGCAAAAACTATCATTGTCCCAAAAGGAGGGGTGACCAAACTCACCCCCTCTGTTTCCCCTCTTCTCCGAATCTCCAAACGTCCACCTTCAATCGCCTGCTCGTTCAGCGTCAATGATAGAGAGAACGCGAGGATGCGCGAGCCATCATCGTGCCAGATGCCGTCGTCGTCAGGAAACTCATGAGAAGATCGGATCGAGATGATAAACTCGATCTCAGAGAACTCAGCATACTCACGCAATCGTTCGAAAATAACGCCGCCTGGAAGTGTGACCTCTCGGATCACTCGATCCAAACCTGGCCAATCCCGCGCCAATACCAACTTGTGGACCGATTTGGGAAGGTCGACCTGAGTAAGAAAAAATCCTTGCTGGGTGAGTTGCCGATTCACGGAACTCTCTTCTCATTACAATCCCAACGCTTTCAACCCTTTTTGCCAAGACAGCACCCAATCTCGTATTAAGGCTTTCTCTGAATACTAAACGCGACCTTCTTCACTCCCCCCAGCTTCACAGCATCTACGATCTCCGTTACTTTCTCGAGAGTCGCCTCTTTATCCGCAACCAACAGTGCCGACGACTCCGGGCGCTCAGCCACATAGCGCTTGGACTCCTCCGTCAGTCCCCCCAGGGTCACTGCCTTGTTATTGAGAAAAAGCTCACCCTTTTTGCCCAAAACGACTTTGAGAGGTGCCTTGTCTTTGTCGTCTTTGGCCGTGCTAGCTTGAGGCAAGTTAATGTCGATCTTAGGTTTCATCGCCAGAGGTGCCGCCACCATAAAGATGATCAAGACGACCAGGACGATATCGACCAAGGGGATGACATTGATTTCTGCGATTCCGTTTGAGTCGTTTGCGCGCGATGCTCCAGCCATAAATCAGCCCTTCCTGCTTTTGGTGTAAGCCAAACAAAGGTCGCGAGCAGCATCGATGTTGTTGAGCACCAGACCCACCTTTTTCTGGAAATGATTAAATGCGACAACTGCCGGGATCGCCACAGCCAGTCCAATTGCCGTCGAGACGAGCGCGTGACCGATCCCGGCCATCACCACTTCGTTGCCCTGCCCCGGGGCAACAGCTAGGTCGTTGAAAGCTTTCATAATGCCCATCACGGTGCCTAGCAGGCCGACATAAGGAGCATTAGAAGCGATCGTACCCAGAGCGCTCAAGTTTTTTTCGAGAACAGGGCGCTCGACCGTTTTAAACGAGTTGAAGAGCTCGTCGAGGCCCTTCTCTCCATGTTTTTTAACAAAACCCAATCCATACCCGAGTGCACGGCCCTCAAGGGACTTATCGTCCTTAGATAGAGTTTCGAGCTCTTCTAAGTTCTGACTCCCTATGAGCTTTCTAAATCTCACTGCGATCTGGGAGCTGGATGAGGCGATGTTCTTCAGCACAAAGAACCTTTCGATCATGATCGAGAAACTCAAAACACTGATAATCCCCATAAAGTACAGAATTCCGTGGGCGGACGCATCGGCGATCTTAAACATGCTTTCCATTGACTAGGTTCTCCTTTTCTAAAAAATCACGCTTCACTCAACTTAAACTCTACTCTGACAAGATGATCGGCTTTGCGGATGGGCTTTCCGCCCAAATCCAAGAACGGCTTGTACTTCCACTTCTCGACAGCACGCCTGGCCTCGTCCTGAAACAGGTTGCGCTTGACACCATCCACCACGCGCACATTCTCCACCTCACCCGCTTCATCGATGTCGATCTTCATCATGACCCAGCCCTCGGACCCCTCTACCAAAGCGGCACGTGGGTATTTTGGCTTGATCCTGTAGAAGGGAGTGGCCTCGGCCGTGCCGTTGCTGTCCGACCCAACAGCGGCAGCTTGCACCGGCGCAGCTTGCTGTGTGCCGATCACATCGCTCTGGGCATCTTGCATTTCGTGAGGCTGGGAATCGACCTTGGTCTTGGATACGACTGGCATCTCAGGCTCAGCAGCGCGCACGCGCTTCACTTCTTTGACGGGCTCAGAGGGTGGTTCGTTTAGGACCTCGTAGCCCAGCTCGACCTCTCCTTGGAGGGGCAGGGTCTTGGCCAACTGCTGCCCCAAGATCAACGCACTTGCGCCGTAGATCACACCGTGCGCGATGATCGCGGTGAGAATCGATCCGGAGGAGGACTTGGGAGAGTACCACTTCAATGTGCTTTCCACGTTCGCATTCCTTTCCTTAGATGTTCACCTTGTAACCAGCGATCACTTGAGGACCGAGCTGGTCGTAGAGGTTCGTGTTGAGTTTTTCGGTAGGCATGCTCTCGTCGAGCGGTGGAGTGGTGTTGAAGAGGTTTCTGATGCCGAGACTAAAGGTTCCCCAGTTCTGTGACTTGTAGGAGTACGCGAGGTGAAAGGCAGTGTAGGCTGACAGGTTGCCCTGCTCCTTGACCGTCATCTTTTGCCCGGCGATCGTCAGGCCTGTGAGAGACACCTCATGCCTTTCTGTCGGAGAATAGCTCAAGGTTGTGGTGTTTCTCCAAGGTGGCCTGCCGTTGTCACCCAGCTTGTCGACTAGACCCGTGCCCGGAAAACCCTCTTCTTTGAAGTAAAAGAGCAAAGCGTGATCCGTGGAAAGCTTGAAATCACCCAGCCGATATGAAGCTGTGATGTCTAGGCCTGACACTTTCTGAGAAGAAAGATTCTGCAAAGGAGCTTCGATCGACTCGATGTAACCATCCGCATCCCGGCGGACAATCACGCCATAGCCGGCCAGGTTGACGCCACTTGCAGCAGCCTTCATCGCATCGGTGTAATCGATGCCCACGACGTTGGAGAGTGAGGTCAGGAACCAATCCGCTCCGACGTTGAAGTTGCGGCTAGGCTCGAAGACGGCGCCCAAGTTGTACGAGAGCGACGTCTGTTCTTTGAGGCCCTTGTTTCCGCTACTGGTCACTTGATACTGCTGAGGCAAGCAGGATGGAGTCTTACCGCCTGCCTTGATCTCGGCATTGCAAGCTACTTGGTCGATGAATGTCGGATAACCGTTTCCGGTGGCGGCGTAGAGCTCTTGCATCAGAGGAGCTCTAAAACCCGTGCCCACGGATCCGCGAAACAGGAGACTCGGCATCGGGCGGTAGAGCAGCGCAGCCTTGGGATTGGTCGTGCTGCCAAAATCGCTGTAATGATCGTACCGGCCTGCAAGCTGCAGCTCGAGGTCTTTGATCACCGGAACCGAAAGCTCGGCAAACAAAGCTTGCGTGTTTCGCAGCCCGCCTCCACTACTGCCCGCATTGCCAAAAACCTGGTTATTTACGCTCTTCTCGTCAAAGATGTCTTCGTACTTTTGATGAGTGACTACTCCGCCTACAGCCAGCGCTAGAGGCCCTGCATCGAACGTAGCTACTTCGCCCGAGCCTTTGACTTCAGCGCTCGTGAGTAGGGACATCGTTTTTTCTTCGGGTATATAACGAGCTCGATCTAGGCTGCCTTTCTGTCCGGCGGCACCAAATGGGTTGTACGCGCCGGAGGTGATGAGACTAGTCAGCTCATTTGTCAGGGCATAGCCATTGACTCCGCGATCTGTGGTGTGCACCCCGTTGTGAGCCAGAGTCGTATCGAGCTGCCAGTCGGCAGGAAGCTGAATTTTGGCGCCCGCTAAAAGGTTGTAGCCATAGGTCGTGATCTCGGTGTCGCGATTGCCCAACTCGGCAAGACGGTACATCACGTTGAGATCCTGCCCTGGGGTCACGCCGGGGAGCGGGCCTCCGCCTGCGCCCAGAGTATTGGCAACGGCGCCCGGAATCGTGAACGTGCCAGGTGCTGGAGCGTACGACCACTGAACTTTCTTCTGGGTGCCGCTAGCCCGTGCGATCAACTTGACTGATGAACTGGCCTCGTAGTTGGCTTCAGTCAGAGCTCCAATCTGTTGAAGAGCCGGGAGCATCGTCGAGAAATCAGCCGTATTAAAAGTACAGAAGTCTCCCGCCGGCGTGCTCTCGATCTTGTCTGCAGGACAGTTCGGGTCTGCTTTCCACTTGCCGCCTGAGTTGCGGTAGCTGCCGGGGTTACCGGTCCTGCTCATGTTTCTGTTGGACCAGCTCCGATCGCGCGAGTAAACCGTCTTGTTATTGCGGTACTGGATGACGTTGACCACATTGAGCTTCTCAAAGTTCAGGCCATTCACACCGCTGACTTCGGTCTTGATGCCGCCGTCCTCAAAGGGTGCGGTCCCAGTGGCGCTCAGCTGCGTACCCGAGAAGTCCTTGCGCGTGATGATGTTGACCACGCCGCCCAATGCATCCGATCCATAGAGCGCCGACGCGCCGTCTTTGAGAACCTCGATGCGTTCGACCGCGGCCATTGGGATCATATTGAGATCGACCGCCCCGGTGACTGCGTCTGAAGGCAAACGCTGTCCGTTTAACAAAACTAATGTATTGGCAGAGCCCAAGCCGCGCAGACTGACTTCAGCATTACCCGCTGCGTTACTACCCGAAGATTCACGCGCGCCACCAAACGAGCTGGCCGTCGTATCGCGCAGCACATCAGCCACGGAGTTGTGCCCCGTCTTCTCGATATCTTTGCGAGTCAACACGGTCACTGGCGCCGCGCCTTCAACGGCGATGCGCTTGATGTGCGATCCGGTGACCTCTATTTTTTCTACAGGCGGAAGAGAATTCGCCGAGGGCTCTTCGCCCTGAGCGAGTCGCGTCATCTGAGAAAGCGCCAATAAAACTAAAGCGAGTCGTGAATGCATTTGATCTACCCCCACAGCAGATGGGGCGGAGCATGAGCAAACGCAGTGCCACGAAAAAACAATGTTTTTGGCGTTTTTTTGCTGTTTTTTAGGAACAAATGAACCCACTCGGTGTCAAGTTGGGGCTAGGCATGGGGTGCAAGCGAGACCGGGCGATCCAAAAGGAACCTAATACACGACTATTAAATTCTGAATCAAACTTTGAATCGCTCAATGTACTGACAGCGCTGGCAAAGATCCTCGACCAATTTGCCGCGACGAAATCCTTCAAGCAGCGCGAGTGAACGCGGCGAATCTAAAATTTCTACAATCGGGGTTTCACGCACATTGCCAAGCGGGATCGCCCCCTCTTTGTCTAAGCAGCAAGGGACGACTGTCCCGTCGACCAACACACCAAAGTGAGTCGAAAGTCCATGACATCTGCCGCGATCTCCCAGCACTGGCAACTCCAACCCCGGCCAAACAAACTCCGTATCAAAATGGAGATAGAGACGCCCCGCCACTCGGTGACTCTTTCGCCTTCGAACATCGACGTCCAAATCGAGTTTCACGCAGAAGCGCTCCGAGATTCTCTGCAAGAATTCTCGATTTCGAGGTCCCCCTCCACGAACGTCATCGAGATTCCAAAGTCTGTAGTTGATATAGAGATCGGGCCGCAAGGCGAGCGCCCGCTCTGTGTAGGCGAAAATCCGTTCCAAATAGGGCCCCGGATCCCGATCGGGAAAGTTGTCATGAAAGCTATGGAGCGAAAAATTCACCTGCCGAAAAGCGGGTCTCAGCAAGAGCGCTGCCTGGCGCTCACGAAGAAGCACCCCATTGGTCACAAAAAACACCGGAACGTCGAGCTCCTCGCAGATCTCGACCAACTCTTCAAGCCTGGGGTGAACCAACGGGTCCCCCATGAGGTGAAAACAAACTTGCTCGGTGAGCGGAGCAACCTGCTCAATCACTCGACGAAACAGCTCTAGATCCATCACGCGCTTAGCTCTGACGACTTCGGGGCAAAAGCTGCACTGCAAGTTGCAGATATTGCTGATCTCTACGTTTACCTTCGAAAATCGCTTCACGCAGTCATCCAGTTACTGCCCTCTGGACCTCAGCAAAAATATTCTTCTCGGCTAAAACGAGCAGAGTGTCATCCACCTCGAGAATCGTTGTGCCTTTGGGCACAACTACGTTGCCCTTGCGTTGGATCAAAACAATGAGTGCCTCTTTAGGAAGCTTGAGCTGAATAATAGACTTGCCCGCCGCATGCGATCCGAAAGGAACTTCGATCGGCACCAAATCGTTCTTCATATCCCCTGAAGGCACGTACTCGAGCGGAAAGCGGTACTTCTCCTTCGCGGCTACATCAACTTTAAGTAGTTTTGCGACGGTGGTGATCAAGGTCCCTTGCACGAGCACTGAAGTGAGCACGATAAAGAAAACCAAATGAAAAATCCCATCTGCCTTGTCAATCCTGGCAGTCAGAGCGTAGGTGGCCAAAATAATAGGAACACTGCCGCGAAGTCCGACCCACGAAACCATCCCTTTCTGCCGCCAGGTAAACGGCGACCCCGCAAGCGAGATGAACACCGCCACGGGTCGCGCGACAAAAATCAAAAACAGCGAGATGAGCAACCCATCATCGACGACTGGCATGAGCCTGGGCGGAAACACTAACAACCCCAATGCCAAGAACATCGCGATCTGCATAAGCCACGCGATGCCGTCATGAAAGAGAGTCAGGGATTTTCGGTGGATGAAATTCTGATTTCCTAAAAACAAGCCTGTCAAATAGACGGCCAAGAACCCACTCCCCCCCAGCTTCTGAGTCAAGCCATAGACAAATACAACAAGAGAGAGCGTCAAGACCGGGTAAAGCCCTTCGAACTCAAGCTTAGCTCGGTTGAGCAACTGACCGATCCCTTTGCCGGCCAAATATCCGATCACGCCGCCCACCACGATCTGCATGACAAGACCAGGCAAAAGCTCCCAAGGCGACCCAACCTGGCCTGTCATCAACTCGAGCAACCCAACCGTGAGTAGCACCGCCATCGGGTCGTTGGCCCCGGACTCGAGCTCAAGTAACGGTACAATTCTGCCGCTGAGGCCCACGTTTTTTCCGCGCAAGATGGTAAACACTGCCGCCGCGTCCGTTGAGCTCACGATCGCGCCGAGGAGCAGGCCTTCAAGCCAGCTGAGTCCAATCACTTCCTTGGCGAACCACCCCGTCAACCCGCAAGTGAGAAGCACCCCAACCGTCGCAAGCGACGCTCCTTGCCAAATCACAGGCCGGATCGTTTTGATCTCGGTATCCAGGCCCCCCGCAAACAGAATGTAGATGAGAGCGACAACACCCAGCGTCTGAGCATGTACAGCGTTATCGAAGTAGACACCACCGATGCCGTCGCTCCCGGCGATCATGCCGAGTCCTAAGAATACAAGCAGAGCCGGTACCCCTAAGCGATTAGTGGCCTTGCTCGTAAAAACGCTGACGAGTACGAGAGCCGCAAATCCGATGAGGTAGGATTCAAGTGAAGAAGCGTGACCCACATCGGGAGTCTAACAGACTACAACCCCGGTCGCGAAGCGTAATGAGCGACGCCTCTCAGGCCAAATCTTTCGGGTGGTGATTCTGCAAAAAACATCCAGCCCGATTGCTGAAGAGCATTGCGATAACACTCGCGAACCTCGGGCAATACAAACTGATCGAAAACCACGAGATCCAGGTCGCGAAGCTCTTGAATGAACTGCGGCAAGTCCTCATGGCAGAGTTTGACTTGCTCTATGGGGTCGTGCGGCCGCACACGAATCAAATCGTTCACAGGCACTCCCCGCCCTCTCACTTTGTGTTGAATCAAATGCCCGTAGAGAGTGCCAGTAAAAATCTTGCTGCCAATTCCGAGCGCCACGATTCTGAGACGGGGTTCATTTGAATAGTCTTCTCTGAATCCGGCGACCAAAGCCTGAGGGAGCCCAATGATGTCTCTTACCAAACTCGCGTGAGGCACCGAAGCGACTTTGAAGAAGGAGTAAAAAATCGTCAGTGCGATGACCCCACTCGCCACCACATGAGCGATCGGCTTGGCTTTGCTCAGGAGCACATTGAGTGCGTAAACCCCGCCTAGCAAGAATGGCAAAAGCATAATCGCAAAATACCTAGCCTCTGCATGCCCATCTCGCCCAAAAGATCGCGGCAACATATTGATCGCGCAATAAAGAAACGCCACGAGCGTCGCCATGCGAACGGGGCGGCTCTGAGTCAGCGCGTAGATCCAGCCAATGATCGCGGGTCCGGCAAGAATCCTAAAGCCGGGTCCATAGCCGCCGACATCTGCGGCGATGAGCTGAAAGTCGCCGATACTAAAAACGCTGTAGAAGAAATACTTCCAGTTCTTTAGGAGATTGACGAAGCCGGGCTCGATATGATCCTCGCCTCCCCATCCTGGGCCCCCTTGAAATACCCATGGCCCTACTTTGAGCGGAAATGGATACAGCGGATTTCCATTGCGATAGAAGTTCTCCAAAGTAGGAGCCAAGAAAATCGCTCCCACCGCCACACATAAGAAGACCAAGCCCGCAAACAACTTCGGTCTTGAAAAAAGAAGACTTCGCATCCCACCGTCACTCAAGATCAAGATTGTCCCAATAGAAATGAACGGCAGACCCGTCGGCTTGTTACCCAAGGAGAGCATCATCGCCATCAAGCATCCCAGCACGCGAACTCGGCTTGGACCCTCTTCCCAAACTCGAAATGCGATAAATGCGGCAATAAAGGCCAGTTGCACATGATCTGTCTGAAACGCACGAAGCTGGAGCAAAATGGGCGAAGTGGAGAGCAACGCTCCAAAAACGATCCAGCCTCCCGCGACCGGAGTCACTACTCCTGGTTGATTTCGCAGCACGAGACGCGCCAGCATCCAAGCGCTCGCGGCGTAGATCAGTACAGCAATGAGGAATGAAGGAGCAATCGCGCCTCGCAATGAGTCTGTGTACGCCAAACCGGTGGCTCCCAGCACTGCCATCAGGCGAGGAAAAGAATTGAGTCGGTATCCGGGAGTATCGATCCACTCGATAGCTCCTCGTTGATACCACTCGAACATACGTGGCAAGTGATAGAACAAGGAGTCCGCGACATCAAAAAATGCTTTGGGCGTCTGCAAGAAAAGCACTTCAAGACCAATAAAAGCCACCACCACTGCAGCGATCGGGGTTTCAAAGGCCCTGATTTGATTAAAAAAATCCCGAGTCCACCGAACCCTACTCTGAATGGGCGCACGACCGCGACTCCACGCCCAACAGCCCAGAGCAGCCACCCCAAGGATCAACGTCATGAGCGGGGGAGACAAGCGCTTCAGACCAAAGCCCAGAACCTCGGACAAGAACCCAGCGATCAGTACCGCCAGGAGTCCCGTGAACGCCGAACGAGCATGAAAATCTAGAAGTTCATCCTCAGAACTTTTAGGGCCAAACAATGCTCGCGTTATGGTTCGAGCCACGAAAATCAACAAACCCAAAGCCAAGATGAAGTGAAGGATCGGCACGCATGAGAATCTAGCAAAGGCCTCCCTAAGAGCCTACCCAAAAACCCTCACATCTTGACCTGGCGGCGAAGCCTCGCTTCGTGAAGGCTTTTGAGGAGTTTCTAAATCTCCATGGACAAGCAGGGTCAGTCCCTGCGAGGATTCAGGCCACCTGTGTACATCGTCATTGGTTCGGGCCCAGCTGGGATCGCATGCGCTCAAGCCCTGCTCTCCCAAAATACCCCTGTCACACTGCTTGATATCGGCAAGGTTTGCGAGCCCACGCGGCTTTCTGCCGTGCGCGCGCTTGCACAGCAATTACCCGAGAAGTGGGATGCGGCTACTACAAAACAAATCTCTGCCATTTTCTCCCAGAACTCGACAGGCTTTCCGCTAAAGCTGGCCTATGGATCTGACTTTCCCTATGCGCAACGCACAAACAACGAACTCACTCAATCGGGCACCCAATGCGTTGAGTCCTGGGCCCAAGGGGGACTGAGCAATGTGTGGGGTGCAGCGACCCTTCCCCCTCGCGCCGAGGATCTAGAGAACTGGCCGATATCGATTCGGGATTTGGAGCCGCATCTTATCCAAGCGTCAAAACTCATGGGGATCGCGGCCGAGAGCGATGATCTTGAATTGCTGTTTCCGCTCTATGGTGCGCCTCAGCCAGCCATGCCCCTGAGTCGCCAAGCCATAGCAATGCTCGGGCGCGCAAGGACGCATCGATCTTCGCTCCAAGCTCACGGAATCCATGTTGGCCGAGCGAGGCTTGCGGTTCGAACGAGCGGCTGCCAAAAATGTGGTCTCTGCTTGAGTGGATGCCCATACGGCGTCATCTACAACAGCTCGCATACGCTCGAAGAGTTGAAGAAGAATCCGCGCTTTACGCTGATCTACGGGCAGGAGGTGCTAGATCTCCGACAAAACTCAGAAGCCATCGTTCGCACCCGAGATCTTGCGACCGGGCAACTCCAAGAGCACCGTGCCCGACGCGTTTTTCTTGCTGCGGGAGTGATTCCCAGCTTAAGAATTCTGCTGCGATCCCTGGAGCTCACCGAACTCCAGCTCAAGATGCAGTATCACCCCTACTTCTTGATGCCTTCGCTGCTACTCGACTCCACAGGTGATGCCACTCGCGAGCGACTACATACACTGTCGCAATTTTTTTGGGAGCTGCAAGATCCAAACATTTCAGATCGTCTCATTCATCTCCAGATCTACACCTACAACCCGCTTTTTCTGAGCCGCCTGCAAAGTCTTCTGGGTTTACTTGGCCCCCTGAAAACAGTTATTGCGCGACCTATCGCTAGCCGCTTGGCTGCAATTCAAGGATACTTGCACTCGAGTCAAGGACTGCCAATTCAAGTTCACGCCAAGAAAAAGTCCGACGGACAAATCGCGGTGAATCTCACTGGCGAAATAGGTGCAAAAGCAAGAGCTCAAATGAGTCTCGTTCAGCGGAAACTGATTCGCCACGCTTCCCAGCTTGGCCTTCTTCCCATCCCGGGCGTGCTAAAACCCGGCCTACCCGGTGATGGGAACCACATGGGCAGCACATTTCCCATGCAGGCTCAGCCCGGCCATCTCCAAACGGACCGCACTGGCCGTATCCACATACGCCGCGAAGGGCGCATAGGCTCCGCATGGGAGAACGTCCATCTCGTCGACGCATCTGTGCTTCCAGACCTTCCGCCTAGCACCCTCACTCTCACCGCGATGGCCAACTCACATCGAATCGGCACCGAAGTTTCTCAACTCGATCAAGGAAAACCGCTATGAAACGCAAATGCGCCGTGACTGGCTCGAACGGATTCCTGGGCGCCCGCATTGCTCAACATCTCGAATCTCTAGACTGGGAAGTCGTGCGACTTCAGCGTTCACAAACGAACACTCCATTTATTCTAGGAACCCCGCCGGCAACCGAGGCTTTAGCGGGAGTCGAAGCGGTGGTACACACCGCATACGACTTTAAGGCTTATGGCTGGGGTGAAGTGAAACGAGTCAACGTCGATGGCTCCATCCAGCTATTTGAAGCGGCTCGAAAAGCTGGCGTCAATAAATTCATCTACATCTCATCGATTAGCGCTTTCGAAGGATGCACGTCCTGGTACGGACGCGGCAAACTCGCAGTAGAAAAATACGTGAGTTCAATCGGCGGAGTGAACCTCAGGCCTGGCCTGGTTTATGGAGTCGAAGGCAAAGGGATGTTCGGCTCACTCAGCAAGCTCGTGCGCCTACCTCTTTTACCCGTGTTTGGTGGTGGCACTCAGCCCATGTATCTCGTGCACGTCGACGATGTCGCTCAGGCAGTGAGCGGACTTATCGAGAAGTACCCTCAGGCTTCTTCAAAGGTCCTAACCGTGGCTGATTCGAAGCCGCTGCTTTTTCGAGACCTTCTGCGTGAGCTCGCTCGCCGCGATGGTCGAGGTTTGCGCAGCTTCTCACTGCCCGCCTGGATCGGTATTCAGGGTTTAAGAACGCTCGAACGCCTCGGACTCAGATTGGGATTTAGGAGCGATAGCCTACTTGGGCTTCTCAACTACAATCCTAATCCCGATTTTTCGCCTACGCAGGCGCTCGGTGTGAGGACGCGGTCATTTAACTAGATTGTCACGCCCTTCAAATGCTCGTCCGTAATCTTATTATTAGAAGGCCTGACCGGATAAAACGTAATCGGTGAATTCTCGAAGTCATACTTCGGCCACTGATCCTTCATAAAGTACTGGGCCGAGTGCGTCTGCTCATTGATGGCAGGCGCTTTCATCATTTTTAGGAAATAATAGAGGTCCCAGAAAAATTCGAGCGTCTTGATCCCACGCCAAAGCCTGCGGAAGATGAACTTAGGATTACCAAAGATCGCCTTGCGGTATCCTTTGGCCATGTACTCCTGAACCTTCTCGTAGGTCAGGTTGGGATGAGCAAAAAGTGCCGTGGTCGTATAGATAAAGTAATTGTCCCAATTGTAAGAACGGATGAGCTTCTTCTCACGATAATCTTTAAACATCTTCGTACCCGGAAACGCGATGGCGATCCCGAACTTCATCATATCCAGAGGCAACGTCCGCGCGTAGTCGATCGTATCCTGCATGGTCTTCTCAGTGTCTGGAGAAAGTCCCAGCATGAAAAAGCCATTGGCGTCGATCTTTGCCTTACGAGCCATGCGAACCGCATCGCGACCCTTCTCAATCGTCGCGCGACCTCCTTTACCAAAGGACTTAAGAACCTCTTCGTTGCCCGTCTCAAAACCAAAGGAGACGCGATAGCAACCAGCCTTACGCATTTTAGTAAACAGCTCGTCGTCTGCGGACTCGACACGAATCCCGTTGGTGCAGGTCCAAGCGATATCAACACCCGTCTTGATGATGGCCTCGGCTACCTGCTTGGCCCAAACATTGTCGGAGGTGAAGATGTCGTCAGCCAACGCAAACTCGTTATAACCAAACTTGTGCATGAGTTTCACTTCTTCAGCACAACGCTCAGGAGACTTCTTGCGATACCCCCATGCCATCGTGTTCTTGCTCGCACAGAAATCACATTTGAACACGCAGCCACGAGAGAATTCAGCCATCGTCAGTGGACGGCGCTTCGCCAAAAGTCGACTGATGCGATACTTGTAGTTTTCGCTGTTATAGAGATGCCATGCAGGCATCGGCAAAGTGTCCAGGTCTTCGATGAACGGGCGAGGCAGTGTGCGGATGATCTCGTCACCGTTGCGATAGACAATGCCTTTGATTTCTTTAAGCGCCCGACCCGAGAGAATCTCAGGAAACGTGTGATCCGCCTCTCCTACTGCCACGAGATCCAGCATCGACTCACGCAGGCTCTCAGTCGGGAGAGCAGACACGTGCGCGCCGCCTGCGATGGTCATAATATTTTTAGAAATCGACTTAACCAAGCAACTCATGTCACGCATCTGGTTCATGAGAGGGGTCGTGCCGGTAATGCCAACGACGTCAGGTTTATAGGAGAGAATCTTCTCTTTCACGACGCGGTAGTCGTATTGCATGTAGCTCAAGTCCATCAACTCGACCTGATGCCCGTGCTTTTCAGCCATCGCCGCGATCGTCAAAAGACTCAGCGTCGGATGGATAGGATCCACAATCGAGGCCTTAGCTGATCCATAGCTATCTCGATAGGAAGGATTAATGAGAAGTGCTCTTGCCATTAGTTGCGCTCCGCGTCTTTAAAATGGGATTTCTTGTGCACGCAGAGTAACACAGAAAATGCCGATTTCCTGACAGATTTAAAGCTGCTCTCTTGAAGGTAAGGCCGCAGGCTGCGAGATCACTTCCCCTATACCGTTGTTTGAGTGATCAACGGGCTGGGCACCTGACCTCCTCACGACGACATCAGCAATGATTCCGGTAATAAAGACTTGGAGTGCCGCTACCATCGTAATCACAGCCAAACTGCCGATGCCATTAGCGACCCAGATATCCCGAGCTCCCCGCAATATCGCGAAAGCAAACAACATCCCCGCCAAAGGCAAAAAGAAGCGCAGCGGCTCAAAATAGCTCGCCACTCTAACGATAAGCATTACAAAGCCAAAAAAGTCGCTAAAGGGTTTGATATTGGATTTGCCAATCCGCTGCGAATACACGATCGGCACAAACTGGATCCAGTACCCACTATAAAGCGATGCAACCGTCAGCGTAGTCGTAAAAGAAAAGCCCGACGGCAGGAGGTGACGAAACTCCAGATAAAGCTTGCGACGAAACACGCGCATTCCCGAGTTAAGGTCCGGCACCATCACGCCCGTCAAAACATGCACCATTTTCCGCAAAACCCAACGCGCCGCACGACGGTAAGGGTGAAGCTGAATCCCGATCCCGCCGCGCGCACCCACGACCATCTCAACACCTTCGCGAGCTTCGCCCAAAAGTCGAGGTAGCTCTTCCAGCGGATAGGTTCCGTCCGCATCCACGATCACGATCCACTCGCGTCGGCACGCCGTAATCGCAGTTTTGAGAGCAGCCCCATATCCTCGATTATGGGTGTGGGTAAGCAAAGTAATGCCCGAGAGAGATTGCAGCACCTTGGCCGACCCATCAGTCGATCCATCGTTCACACAAACGATCTCATAACTGAGTCCAGGGACCGCACTCAACACGCGCTGAACCCTGGCGACCGTATCGGCCACCGCCGTTTCTTCGTTATAAACGGGGATAATGACACCGCAACTTTTGACGTTAGGCATTGAATCTTTCCGTACCAGGAGGCTGGGGCCTTTGTCTTCTGCCATTTTTTTGATAGCCTTAGTCTCATCGTGCATCTCATCATCCAGATCCCCTGTCTCAACGAAGAGAAGACGCTTCCCTCTGTGCTTCGGGAGCTTCCTAAGAAAATCGTGGGCATCGACAAGATTGAAGTCCTCATCATCGATGATGGATCGACGGATCGAACCGTCGAAGTCGCGCGCTCCTCCGGTGCCCACCACGTCGTGTCCTTGGGCAAGAACCGGGGCCTTGCACGAGCCTTTTCGGTGGGCATAGAGAACTGCCTCAAACTCGGCGCCGACATCATCGTCAACACCGATGCGGACAATCAGTATCAGGGTGAGTACATCGCTCGACTGATCGATTCGATTCTCAAGAAGGAGTCGGACATCGTAGTGGGGTGCCGCCCTATCGAGGAGATCCAAGAGTTTTCGTGGATTAAGAAAAAACTTCAACGCTTGGGCAGTTGGGTCGTGCGTAAGCTTTCGAATACCGATGTCTCCGACGTGACCAGCGGTTTTCGCGCTTATTCGAGGCATGCGGCCTTTAGGATCAACGTCGTTTCGCGATTTACCTATACGCTAGAGACCCTCATCCAATCGGGGCAAAGAGGACTGAAGATCGGCACGGTCCCCATCCAAGTCAATCCCGCCACTCGCGAGTCTCGCCTAGCACGAGGGACGTTTAACTACGTGCTTCGCTCGCTAGGGACCTTAGTTTTGATCTCGACCCAGTTTCGGCCCCTTTGGACGTTTCTCACGGTGGGAGTCGCATCGATTCTTCTAGGACTGATCCCTTCGATTCGCTTTTTAATTGTCTATTTTCAGGGACCGTCTTCTGGCCATATCCAATCGCTGGTTCTCTCGGCTGTCATGATCTTGTTTGGCACGACGAGCTGCCTGATCGGGCTTCTGGCTGATCAAGTGGCCGGCAATCGCCGACTGCTCGAAGAGGCAAACGCCTATGCACGCGAAATTCGGTACGGCGCGAAGTAAAGCATCGGGGGACCATTTTTGAGGATCGGGCATTCATAAGAGAAGCCGCTGCTCACCTTCGCACATATTTCGCCATCCTTTGCGATCCTAAAACTTCGACTGCAGCCAAAATATTGTGAGCCTGGCAGCGAAGCCTGAGGTTATTTGCGTCGTTTGAGCCTCCGAGAGCGCGCGGAGTGATGTGGTCAATCTGCACAAATGCCGTCGCTCCGCAGATACGGCCCGTCTCCGGGCTAGCATATCCGCATCGACCCTGGTCTCGCCGCCAGACTTCGCGCCGGGTTGCAGCGGGAACGGCTTGACGGACATTTATGGGGATTGGCTGAGCCGCCCGAGTTTGCGGAGAAGACTTTTCCCCCGGGGGAAAAGAACAAGAACCAGTCTGAGTGATAGAGATAGAATGCGGAGTGCCGAGGCTGCGATGGGGGACGAGAACTGGAGTTGAACCAGCCTGCAGCTGAGAAGCTTCAGTTTTGAAAACAGCTTGAGGCTTAGATTCGACTTTTGTTGCTGGATCCAACTTCATCAGTCCTAACTTGGCCAAATAAGCAATGACTTCTGCGTAAGAAGCCCCAGGATGGGCGTGCGCGATCAGGTCTTTGATTTTATCCAATGCAGCAAGGGTTTCCGAACCAAGGGTTATCCTAATTTCGGTCAGCTCTTGATCCAGAGGACGGACTTTTTCAGGCCGCTCAGGCATGGGGGATATCTTTGCCAGCTTTCTTTCAGTGTCTCGCTTGGAGAGTCCAGACACCTGCGCCAGAATCTCTCGCTTCTCTTTGAGAGTCTTTTCATTCTGTTCACAAAAATTCTGAACCTGGCTCAGGTTGGTCAAAGTCAGGGTGCCTTGCACGATCTGTGACTCAAGTTCCGGAAGCTCCTCTAATGCATCCATGGATTTGATCCGTCGCCAGGCACTCGTGGAAGAGTATTTTAATTCTTCCATACAAAAGGAGTGGAGCGAGGAATACCCAAGCCGAGCATCCAATCTCCGGTGCGCCACTTCTCGCAATTGATGAATGACAGCTAAGCCATGCTTCCTTTCGTTCTCGGCATCTAGACGGATTTGACGAAGGAGGTCGGAATCAGAAATTGTTTTTAGACTTTTCATTTCGCATGCATAACACGATAAAAACAGCCCATTTAAAGGCTCATGGCAAGGCGATCTCAGGACATGATCACATTAAAACAAAAACCATCCGAGCAGCTTCTCTGGGGGGCTATAAAGGCCTATAAAATGAATTTAAATTTTTACATTTATTTTATTTAAACTAAGAAAAAACAAAGGCCGTCAAGGGAATACTCATTAGAAAACCCTGCAGGACGAATTTTGTTGCCAGACATTTGTCATTCGCTCACCATCCAGCGCGCGCCGTACCTAGGTTCCACAGAACCTCAGAACCTCAGAACCTCAGAACCTCAGAACCTCAGAACCTCAGAACCTCAGAACCACAGAACCACAGAACCACAGAACCACAGAACCACAGAACCACCAAACGCCCTGACCGGCCTTCCCTGGGCAACAAGGAACATGGGTGACAGATGAGTAAGAGGACGTTGGCATCCTTCACGACCACACCTAGTAATCCGGTCCCACAAACTAGAGAATCCCTCTAGCGCCCATCTGATTTGTTTTCCCCCGGAAGAAAATCCCATCCTCTACCCGTCTTCTCCAAACACCCCGGCGGCCCGCTCTTCTCCAAGCTCCCAGCTGCTTGCCCCTCGCCATGCACAGCTCGCCACCACCCTCATGTAATTTGACACAGTGCAGGGCAGGGTTTAAACTTGAATCCCTACGCTGAATCGGTAGAAACTCCCAAACTATGGCTAATATTTTAGGGTTTTCTGGCTGGTTCCATGACTCATCCGCTTGCCTAGTCATGGACGGCAAGGTTGTTGCCTTTGCTGAAGAGGAGCGCTTTTCTCGTTGGAAGCACAGCCCTGAGTACCCAAAACTCGCCATCGAGTACTGCCTCAAGCAAGGCGGGATTGGCTTTGACGATCTCGATACCGTGGTTTTTACTAGTAGCCCATCACGCCTGATCCGTGGAAGCGTTGAAGCAGTTGTTCGCTATTTTCCTAAAAGCTTGGGCCTCTTTAAAGGGAGCACGACCACGATCCCCGTCTCGCAGCGGTATTGGAACCTCCTTCGCATCGGCTCGGTGATCCGCAAAACCCACGGCGTACAGAGCAAGTTCAAGCTCGTCACCCTGGATCACTATAAAACCCATTTGGGCGCTGCCTTCTTGGCCTCCCCTTTCGAAGAAGCCGCGATCCTCAACATGGATTTTGCCACCGAAGGCAACACGCAAACGATCAGCCATGGCAAGGGCAACAAGATCAAGCTCCTTGCTAGCCACGGCTGGCCCAATGCCTGGGGCGCAGTCTACCTCTCCTTCACCAAGTACCTGGGCTTTAAACTTTTTGACGAATACAAAGTCATGGGCATGGCTGCTTACGGCAAGCCTCAGCACGTCGACTTCTTTGATCGCGAGCTCTACACGCTTGACGACACTTCGGGAAGGTTCAAGCTCAACATGGATTACTTTGATTTCCAACACACTGGCCTTCGCAAGCCGTGGAGCCAGAAACTCGAAGAAAAACTCGGACCTGCGCGCGACCCTAAGACGCCTCTCACCCAACGCGAGTACGACTTAGCTGCGAGCCTCCAGGCCGCGACCGAACGCTACGGCGTGCGCATGGCGCGAGTGGCGAAAAAACTCACGGGCTCCAAAAATCTCTGTCTCGCAGGCGGCGTCGTGCAAAACTGCCTGATGAACCAGAAAATCATGGAAGCCAAGATCTTTGACTCCGTCTTTGCGCAACCTCTCTGTGGAGACGGCGGCGCCTCGATGGGAGCCGCGCTCTACTACCACAACACGGTCAAGGATAACCCCCGCTCCTACAAACTCGACCATCTGTATCTCGGGCCTCAGTACAGCAATGACATCGAGCCAGCGCTCAAGAAGGCGGGCCTCAAGTACCATCGCACTGAAAACGGCGCGCCTCTCATCGCACAGGCCATCGCCAATGGCGACATCGTGGGCTTCTTTTCTGGAAGAATGGAGGCTGGCCCACGCGCGCTCGGTGGTCGCTCGATTCTAGCCGATCCCCGTCGTCCCGACATGAAGGACATCCTCAATAGCAGAGTGAAGCATCGCGAGCACTTCAGGCCCTTTGCTCCCTCAGTTCTCGAAGAACATGTCGAAGAGGTCTTCGAACCGATCCCGAGCTGCACCAGTTTTGAGTACATGATCACGACCGCGAACGTACGCAAGGATATGCAGGCCAAACTTCCTGCCATCACTCACAACGATGGGACCGCACGCTTACAGGCCGTGAACAAAAAGACCAATCCCTACTATTGGAACGTCATCAACGAGTTCCGCAAGCTCACAGGCGTCCCTCTCGTGATCAACACCTCTTTCAACGATAACGAACCCATCGTTTGCACGCCCCAAAATGCGATCGACTGCTTCATGCGCACCAAGATCGATGTGCTTGCGCTCGAGAACTACATCGTCTACCGCAAGGACAACTCAAGCCTCGTAGCGGAGGCCTGAGCAAGCGATGTGCGGTATCCTCGCGCAGTACGCACTCAAGTCGGATTATAAGTTAGACAAAACGCTTTTTGATCAGGCCTTAAACAGCATGTTCCGCCGCGGACCGGACGATGCGGGCGTGTTCAGCGAGTCTGACCGCAGCGTCCTCATCGGCATGCGCAGGCTCAGCATCATCGACACCGCGGGAGGCAGACAGCCGCTCGCCAACGAGGATGGCCAACTCCAGATCGTCGGCAACGGCGAGATCTACAACTTTAGGACGATGCGCACCCAACTCATCGCCAAAGGACATCGGTTCAACACAGGGAGCGACATCGAACCCCTCGTTCATCAGTACGAGGAGATGAATAGCGACCTCAAGGCATATCTATCCTCAATCAATGGGATGTTTGGGATTGCACTTCTCGACCGCCGTGAACGCAGACTCATAGTCGCGCGTGACCGAATGGGCATCAAGCCCTTGTACATGCTTCAAACCCCTCAGTTCATTGCGTTCGCATCCGAGATCAAACCCTTGCAAACACTCTGGCCGCAGTCCTCGGAGCCCGATGTCGATCTTCTTCCCGAGTTTTTGCAAGTCGGCTATCTACTTGGTTCTCACAGCGGATTCAAAGGCATCCAGCGCATCATGCCGGGTGAGTGCTTTGTGGTCGATCCCGAAGGAGTTCGCTCCTTCAAGTACTGGTCGCCCCTCGACGTAAAGCCTTCGAACGGCCCTCTCTACGAAAAGCTCTGCGAGACTCTTCCGGCCGTGCTCGAAGATCAGCTTGTCGCCGACGTGAGCACCGGATTGTTTCTCAGCGGCGGCCTCGACTCAGCGCTCATGGCCGGGATTATCGCTCGCGACTTAGGGCGAAAGATCCAATGCTTTACCCTCGCCTTTGACGATCCAACGCACGACGAGAGCAGCGCCGCAAAAATGGTCGCCAAGACCTGCGAGCTGCCGATCGAACTGATCTCGCTTAAAACCATGTCTCCCGAGCTGATCTGGGAGAGCCTCGACGCCTTCACCGAGCCTCTGGGCGATATGTCGATCTTACCCACCTTCGTGCTCTCGCGCCAATCCGCGCCCAAAGCAAAAGTTGTCCTTTCGGGCGATGGAGGCGACGAGCTTTTTGGCGGGTACCCCACCCAGTTTCTAACGGGCATGCATCGCTGGTTCAGCCCTCTTCGCCACCTCCACCTCGAAAAAATTGCCCAACAACTCCCTAGCTCGCAAGAATACCTCTCGCTCGACGCCAAACTCAAAGCCCTCACGCGCGGCTTGGATGGCGATCCGGTGGTCAGTCACTTTGGATGGAAGCGCCTTCATGAGATGGACATCTTGGCGGCGGGCCCACGAGCCAAGGCGCCTTCGTGGCCCGAGCTTCTAGCTCCCTTCAGACTCGAGTGGAGCAAGTTCCCTGCTCATCATCCTGCCCTTAAAGCCGCGTGGATGGATTGCGTGAGCTTCTTGCCGGACGACGTCCTTCAAAAAACCGATCGCGTGACGATGTACAACTCGCAGGAGTCGCGAGTCCCACTTCTCGACAATCGCCTGATCGACCTGGGCTTGATGGCGCCCCTTCATACGAGGGGCTCGCTCTTTAACACCAAGAAAACGATCCGCAAACTTCTGCGCAAGCATTACCGCATGCCTGATTCGATCTGGAACAAGCCTAAACAGGGCTTTTCTCCCCCGCTCGGACGCTGGATCAACGATCAGCTTGAATCGTTTTTCGCTCAAGATCTAAGAAAAAATCTAGCCGGCCTGGGTCTATTCAATCTCGAAGCCTACGACCACCTACTAGGCGAACACCAGGCCAACCGACACGACCATTCGAGAAGGCTCTGGACGCTTGCAGTGGCTTCACGCTGGTTAAACGGGCAGCGGCATTAACTCTCCGCTCCCTTCAAGAGTTACGCAGAAGACTCTACTTTTCTGCTCACAAACATATATTCTATGTTGCGTTTGGACTCAAAATGCCTTACCTAAAGAGTCCAATATGGATCCAAACTCAACTCTTCTCATTAATCCACACCCCGCGAGCTATGAGACAGAACTCCGCAGATTGCTTGAGTCCTTTAGCAATCTCCTGCTTTCTCATGGCATTGAAGTCGAGGCCTATACCTACGAGTCCATGGCACGGTTTTCGTCTTATCCAATCGAGGTTCAAACAAGGATTTACAACGGCTTCATCAAGTACGTTTCTGCTGTGGCTGAGATCATCGAAAGCGGCATCCCTCTAGAAAACACGCCTCAGTCTCTTTGGTGCCTCTACAAAAAATATCACCTCAGACCCAAAGCCGACCTCTTCTCGGTCATCACCGACAGGGACATTGTCGAGATTTATTTACCTAATCAGGTTCAGTGGTATCGAAGCTTCAACTATTTTAAATACTCGAGCTATAGCTTGGGAGAGCTGATCTGCTATCCATGGGACGAACTCATTTCGCACGAGACGGATCATACCTCTCAATTTGTTGACATCACGGAAGGCATCTTCGCAAATAAGATCACCTGGTCTGTGTTTCCAGAGCTGGGCTATACGATTTCGCGTGAGCGATTTTCACGAAAGAGATTCACAGCCAGGCTCCGTCCCAAAGTCATTTCTCCGGTAGTCAACGCCGCAGGAGAAAACCAAGCTTTCGCTATCGCCTGGGAAATCGAACTGATCGATGAGCCCCGGACCGATTCAACCACCCATCCTGTCCACTCCCCCCTCCAAACCGCCATAAACTTCATGGAGAACATCAAAAATGAGACACGCTGAAGCGCTCGAAAAAAAATTCCGCTACAAACTCTTCAAGCAAATTGGAAAATACCTCAGCGAAAAGAGACTCGAAAAGGGACTCAAGCAGGCCGATATCGCCGAAGCGTCCGGTTACTCCTCTCAGTTCATCTCCAATATCGAATGCGGATCGGCATTTCCCCCGCCAACGCTTCTCACACGGATGATTGAGACTTATGGGATCGAGCAAAGCGATTTCTTAGATACGCTCATGCGCTTCCAGCTCGAATACTACAAGGAAGTCTACTTTATCGAGAAAAAGCCCAAAGCAAAGTCCAAGACCGCTTCAAGCAGGTAAGGACTAAGCCGCTTTCTTTTTACCCCCGCTTAGCCTCGCAGCAGCAACCGACTCAATCACCGCATCTAGGATGTGGATGTAGAGCGCAGTCGATAACTTAAGATGCTTGCGCACGGTATTGAGCTGCGGCTCGCTCAAATGATCTAAAAAGCCCATCCCCTCGCTGAAGTGCCCCTCGTCCACCACGCAATGCATACGCAAAAAACTGCTTCCGTTATCGCCGTACTCTTTGTTCACGGTCTTGAGCACATTGTGCAAACCGATCGCTGCAAGTCCTTCGAGCGGGATGAAGTAACCGAGTAGCGCGCAAGGCCCGTCCACGCCGATGTTGCAAAAAAGAGTCTGATAGTAAGCTGAAGTTTCAGAAAACTCTTCGAACTGCGAGATCTGAAAGCCCAGGCTCTTGAGATCGCGGATGGCGAGGATCTCATGCCCTTTTTCTTCCGTGATCCCTTGAATCAGCCTCAAATGGAGGCCCTCCTCCTCGTGCGAACAACGGCTCGCAGCGAAAGCAAGCACTCGAGTCGCGTGACGAACATAAAAATAGGTTTGAGAAAGCCAGCTCGCATAGACCTCTGGCTTAGTCCAGTTGACATGCATAGCCTTCACTGACATCGCTTGCACGCACTCAAACGCCTCTTTCTTGACAGTTTCGACCAGTGACATCTCTTCTCTCTCCCCATTAAGCCGCACGTTTTGTGCCCGCTTCATCATCAATCCATCGGTTTTCCCAAAGACTATCGAGCAGATCCCCAAGAGCTGGATTCGCTCGCGTTTTGACCGTCGCCTTGAAGAAACCCACAAGGTCACTGCCCTCCCCATGGACTTGCAAATCCTTCAAGATGGGGGTCGCGCCCCAACGGTAGCTCAGGTCATTCATCCCCTTGCTGTTTCTCATATTGCCGGTCATGGCATCGAACGGGCTCGCGATGAAGTATCTAACGAGCGCGCCCATCAACAGATCCTTGACGGTAAACCCGAAGTCTTTTTTTCTGAAGTCCTGAGTCACAGTAAAAGCGCTGCAGACTAGAATCTTATTGCCCTCGCGAGTGAGACCTTGGATCGCAAGCTGTGGCCAGCAAGCAAAGTACGAGTCAGCCTGATGATGAGGCAAAGACAAGTCGGCACGATTAAAGAGCGTCAAGGCCGCGCACTTACCTTCATAGAAGATTGCCAGTCGATCGTACTGACGAGTGAAGTTATCAGAAGCCAGCGGCTCCTTCACGCCCACGGACTGAAGCACGGGGGCCCAGGTGTCCCACCATGCTTTGTATGCTAGATCGAAGTACTTGGATGGAGAGGAGTAAACAGCATCCGATGAGAGAACCACCAGTTGCCACCCGGGAGACACATCACCTACTGGCTTGATCATTTTTATCACAGGGAACTCTTCGGTGCTGGAGAATATTTCTTAATGTAAATTTTATGTTTTTAACAAACGGTTAAAAAATTGAGATGAATATTTAAATTAAAAAACTTTAAAAATAAAGATCAACACAACCGCTACATAGGAGAACACTTCGTTCACTAACGAACATCATCCTCGACAACAGGGAGTTCATTTGAGCGGCTGGTCTTTTTGGCTTTTTTCTTTGAGAGCCTACTCTTTTCTTTAGATGATTTTGGAGATGATTTTGGAGAGGCGCCGGGAGAGGGCTTGGGAAGCGCCCTTGGCTCTGTTGGCTTCGCGAAGTCGTAGAACTGGTCTCTGATCACGTTCATTTCTTTTTTAACGTTCTCAGGCAGGTCCTTAATGATGGTGAGGGGGTTCATGTCAGGGCCTCCCGGTTGCCAGTTCTCAACCAAAGGTCGGGCCAAACCCTCATCTGAGAGATAGATCGGATTATGAAACAGACCGGCCTGGCGAGGAGGCGTAGGGGTCGGCATCAGATTGAGGCCTTGCAAGATACGCCCAAGATCGAGGCCAAGCGAAAACAGAGAGTTCTTGTAGTTCGAAGAAGCATCCACGCCGAGTCCGGTGGTCACGATCCAGGCTTTGACTTCTATCCCACCTGTCACATGCATCCGGCTCGAAACACCTTCAATGCGGGAGTGCTCAAAGTAGGTTCCTGTGAAGAGGGTTCCTTTGAAGGTGCCAAACTCCAAAAACACGTAAGCCAGTCCTAGCTTAGGCTGATACACGGCCGAATCTCCGACAAGGCTAGAGTCATCCCTGAGCAGAGCGGCACCCGGGGTTTTTCCAATCACAGTCAGGCCTGCGCTGCCTCGGATCAGTCGATTAGGAATCCATCCCAAGGCAACGTCAAAGCGCGAGGGAACATCCATGGGCTGCAAAAAACCAGGAAGCGCGGGCGTTGGCTCGGCTTCGAAGGCATAGTGCATCGGAAAAGTATACGCGACACCCAGGAGCAAGCGTCGGGAGAACTGCGCCATCGCTCCCAACGTCCCGCTCACGCCTGTCTTATGATGATCATCCGAGTACGCCGATAATGGGAGAGTCCCCATATTGCGGGGAGAGCCGATCTCTTCCTCGCCCAGGCCGATATTAAGACTACCCCCCAATGCCAAGCGATTCTTCCAAAAGATCCGTGCGACCGCAAAACGGTACTCATGGGTCGCGATGCTGATGTGAGATGCTTGATTATTAAAAGGTGCCGGACTCCCTGAGGGGAGGATATAGTTTTGCCCTTCTTGGCCGATGGGCACGCGTCCCATGCTAAACCCCCAAGGATAAGCGTTGGCCGCTGCGCCGATAGAACCAAGCCCAATCCTCTCACTATATTCCTGCAGATTGCCGTCATGAATCTCATTTTGACTGAGGTTGGTGTCTCCACCTCCCAACGTCATTGCCAGGCCCGCGGGATTGCTCGAAGCCGCAAGAAAAGTATCCCCTAACCCAGCCGTTGCACCTGCCATCCCCACAGTGCGAATGTCTCCAACAGGGCCAGATGTAAAACCGTTGTAGGGACGAGTTCTTCTTGAATAGGGCAAAGGAGTCACAGCCCAAGCAGCAGAACTCTGAATAATAATAATGCACAACGTTATTAGCTGTTTCATCTAGGTTGGTTTTTGTTGAGATCTCCTATAAGAATTGATCTCAATCTATATTAAAGGAATTTTGATGAAATCTTTACTGAATGCAGTTTTTGTCGCGTCTTTTTTGCTAACCCCTCTAGCCCAGGCCGCAACAAGTCGATCTGCGATTCAGAAGCGAGAGGTTGCGCCATCCGAAGAGCGAGATCGCCAATACTTTGGACTGCATTCGGGATTGTCGCTTGCACACCGGAGCTTGAGCTTGCCTCAGGGGTTTCAGACGAACGAGGACTCGCGCATGCGCCTACGCATGGCAGTGGGCGGTTACTACGAGTTTCGCTTCATCCCTTACTTCGGCCTTCGCGCTGAAGTCGGCTTCGTGCAACGGGGTTATTCGATCGGTCAGGCCAACAACAATAACAACAACGGGAACCCTTTCGGCGGCGGCAACAATAACGCCGGCCCCACCGCGGACGTTTCTACCAACTTCATCGATATCCCGATCCTCGCAAAAGCTCAGATCCCTGTGGGTCCTGCGGCGCCTTACATTCTTTTTGGTCCCACCCTCGGATTCTTAGTTGGAAAGAGCGCCACTCAAAACACCCCCGGACAGAACTCTCAGAATATCAACGTAGACAATGCATTTAACTCCGTGAATTTTGGGTTGAACTTTGGTTTGGGCTCGACCTTCGAAATCGTCCGCCACTTCCACCTCGAAATCGGCGCGCGCTACTCGTTGGGCCTTACGAACATGTTGAACAACAATCAGAACGGAAACCAAAACTTCAACCCGAATACTCAGAACCCCACCATGCGCCTAAACAGCCTGCAGTTCTTGGGCGGCGTAGCTCTTTCGATCTAACTCTTGGCTAATCCAGGCACTCACCCTAGCGGAGTTTCTGTCCACATTCGCGATGTGGAAAAAGAGTATCGAGGCGGGGTACAAGCCCTGAATCGTTTCACGTTGGATGTACCAAGCGGTCAGTTTCTCTCGATACTAGGTCCTTCTGGCTGCGGTAAATCCACACTCCTGCGCTTGATCGCTCGGCTTGATGCCCCGACCGCAGGCACGCTGGCCGTCGAGTATGATGCCACGCGAGAGCCTTGGCGATCGCCTATCGCTTACGTCTTTCAGGATGCTCACCTGCTGCCCTGGCGGACGGTCATCGACAACGTGCGATTGCCCCTAGAGCTCAAAAGAGTCGATAAGCATACCCAATTCGAAGCGGCGCGAGATGCGCTCGATCAACTTGGACTCGCTGACTTTGCCGAACGCTATCCCGGCCAGCTCTCCGGAGGGATGAAGATGCGGGTGTCGCTTGCGCGCGCCCTCGTGACCCAGCCCCAATTGCTGCTGCTGGATGAGCCATTTGCTGCGCTCGATGAAGTCACCCGCCATCGTCTGGGCGAGCAGCTCCGCAAGCTTTGGCAAAAGCGCCGCATGACGGTACTCTTTGTGACCCATTCGATTACTGAATCAACGTACCTTTCTGAGCGAGTCGTCGTCCTCTCCAAACGCCCAGGTCAGATCGTGCAGGATCGCAAAGTTAATTTGCCGGAAACTCGCACGCCGGAGACCCGTTTGGATACTCAATTTACCGTTGAGGTCAAAGCGATCTACGATGCATTCGAGAAGCAGGAAGGGGCCACGCTATGACTCAGTCTCGCGTGAACTCCTTTCTAACCGCAACCCTGCCACCACTGATCCCATTTGTCATCGTAACTACCGGCCTCGAATGGCTCGTCAAAAATGGGGTGATCGCACCTTATTTTTTCCCACCTCCGAGCGCGATCTTTAGATCGCTCACCGTCAACTCAACGGATCTTTGGGAAGCAGCAGCTTCCACCGGACTCAATGCCTTTCTAGGATTCGCGCTCAGTCTCGTGGTTGGCATCCTCGCCGGCGTCACGCTCTCCACTTCGCGCGCGATTCAGCGCACGTTCTATCCTTACGCCGTTTTCTTTCAGACTGTCCCCATCATAGCGATCGCACCGCTGCTAGTGATTTGGCTAGGGTATGGGTCCCCTACCGTGATCGCTTCGTCCTTTATCGTCTCGGTTTTTCCGATGATCGCTAACACGCTGACGGGGTTGCTCTCTACAGATCCGGCGCTCGTGGACATGTTTTCTCTCTATGGCGCTAAAGGTCTTGATCGACTCTTCAAGCTGAGACTGCCATCTGCGATCCCTCACCTGCTTACGGGCGCGCGCATCGCCTCGGGCTTAGCCGTCATCGGCGCGATTGTGGGCGAGTTCATCGGCGGGGGCGGACTGGGCGGTATCGTCGACGTCGCCAAAAATCAGCAACGCGTGGACAAAGTATTCGCCGCCGTGCTGCTCGCCTCGCTGCTCGGCCTGGTCTTTTTTGGCGCAATCAGTATGATGAGTCGTATTCTGCTCAAAAACTGGCACGTTTCTGAAAATCAGTGATCCTAACTGGAGGCCCTACCCATGTCCCACACCTTTCTGCGACCTCTCACCCTGCTGATTTTGCTCCTATCCTCTGGGGCTTTGGCTGCCGATTCGGCCACGAAAACCAAGCTGGCTTTGAACTGGAAACCTGAGCCCGAGTTTGGGGGTTTCTACCAAGCACATCAGGATGGAACCAACAAGAAGCATGGCCTCGAAGTCGAGATACTCCCGGGTGGCGCAGGTCAACCCGTCGCGCAGATGATAGCGGCTGGCACTGTCGAGTTTGGGATCATAAGTGGTGACGAACTCTTGATTGCGCGCTCTCGGGGCGCGGATTTAGTAGCCATCTTTGCCGTCTACCAAACCAATCCGTTTGGAATCATGGTTCACGCGTCTAAGAAGATCACCCATCTATCAGAAGTCTTCTCCTCGGGCCTAACCTTGGCTATCGAGAAGGGCAAGCCGGTCGTGACTTTTCTCGAAAAGAAATATCCTTTTTCAAAAGTGAAGATCGTTCCCTACACAGGTGGTGTCGGAGCGTTTTTGCATGATCCCAACTTCGCTCAACAGTGCTTCGTCACCGCCGAGCCTGTCACCGCCAAGCGAGAAGGAGCGGATCCACAATCCTTCTTGATTTCGGAGTCAGGCTACAACCCCTACACCGCAGTCGTCGTGGTTCGCGGCCAAACGCTTCGCGAGAAACGCGCGCTCGTCGAGAGAATGCACAAGGCAATGAAAGAAGGCTGGAAGAACTACCTCGCCCACCCAGAAGCCACAAACGAGGCGATGCAAAAGCTCAACACGACGATGACAGTGGCTGATTTTAACGAAGCCGCTAGGATCCAGCATCCATTGATCGAAACCAAAGAAACTCGCACCAAAGGCTTGGGCTTCATGAGCGCCGAGCGCTGGAAGCAGCTCACCGAGCAACTGCTTGAGCTCAAGGTGATCGAGAAAGCGCCTGACGTTGCTGGGAACTTTGTAAAGCTCTAAGCTACTCTTTTTGCAGCCCCCGACCCCCAAAGCTCCAACGCTCCTCTAGAATGGGAGCTTCTCCTCGGCCTTTCCAGCCATCTCGAAGAGTCATCCTCACCTTGTCACGCAAGCGCTTGAGCTGGGGGACTGAGCCACCGCAATAAGGGATCCGCTCAGAAAAATCGACTCGCTGGACTTTCGACGACCCCGCATGCTCCGCCCTGTGACCCGATTTTCGCACTCCCGCGAAATAGAGAGCCCCACCTCGACACTCACGGCTTTTTGGGCTTTCTTGAATCACCAGAATCTCTGGGTAATTGCCCACGTTCTTGAATTTAGCCAAGACTCTGGGCGCATTCGAGTCGCGGCAATCGTAGCGCCGCACCTCTTTGTCATCGAGCTTGAGAATGCACTCATCTCCAGCGATGGGACGAGTGAGAGCAAACTCCCCTTCCGATGTCAAAATCACGCGATCGCGCGCCCAAGCATCCGGGGAGTCGAAGGCTCCGAGCATTGCCATCCCAACGACGATCCAAGGAACGCATCTCATAGCTTCTATTTTGTCACTCTCCGCGGCTCTTGTCACGATACCCCTAACTCAGGTACTTTTAGTAAACATGCACCTCAAGCATATCGCACTGAACTTTGACCAGATGGATCAGGCCTCGATCTACAAGCTCATGATAGGAGCCATTGTCCCGCGCCCGATCGCCTTTGTAAGCACGATCAGCGATCAGGGTATTGGCAATCTCGCGCCCTTTAGCTTCTTTAACGGGGTGTCGAGCCATCCGCCCTGCCTCGTGTTCTCAGTGACTCGCAAGAGCAACGGAGAGAAGAAGGACACCCTTCGCAACATCGAACAAACGCGAGGCTTTGTCGTGAACTCCGTGAGCGACTGGATGGTCGAAGCGATGAATCAAACTTCGGCCGAGTACCCCTATGGGGTGGATGAGATGCTCAAGGTAGGGCTGACCCCTCTCCCCTCACTCAAGATCAAACCGGCGCGCGTGCAAGAGAGCGCGGTGCAGATGGAGTGCGAGCTTCTTAAGACCGTAGAGATCGGCGAGTCTGGGCCCGGCTCAGCAGAACTCGTGGTGGGGAGAATCCTCGCCATGCATGTTCGCGAAGACGTCTATTCAGAAGGTACAATCCTGGTTGAGGCCCTTCGCCCCGTCAGCCGCCTGGGAGGACCTCACTATAGCCGCTTGGGTGAGTTGTTCACGCTGCCGAGGCCCACAAGACCTTAGCCGCGGCCACCCTCTTGCATCTTTAGACTTCCTACAAGGGGGGATCTTCGCATGTTGGATGCTCTGGGATTTTTATTGGTTTTGGGCCTTTTGGGATCCTTTCTTTTTTGGCTTGTGGGGTACTTTGTCTACGAAATAGTCCGCCATTGGATCCGAGGTCCAAGCGAGCAACTCAAGTCGGTGGGCCTATCTCTGGGTGAGCCCATTCGAGTTGCTGAGCACCCTACTTCCAAAGTGGCTTAGTATTGTTACACGACTAAAACAGTTATATATTAAAGAACCATTATTCTAAATATTTAGCTAAATCTACCGGGACATCTTGTGACCTATTGGGAGACAAAATTTCTTTACTTATCTTAACGCTACGCATAAAGATTCGATATGCGGCTGCGCTCTTTCCTACTTTCAGCACTTGCTTGGACCCTAGTGCTGAGTTCAAGTCCCGCGCTCGGAGCTGAAAGCCGCAACTCAGCTCCCCTCGCCCCAGAAGATTCTCCTCGGCCCTCGACAGCAGGCTTCTACCCAATCTGGGAGAACACGGGTCACATCGAGAAACACCGAGAAGCTTATATCGGCACCAACGGTGCACATTTTGGAATCGCAAACGCCCTGCATGTCGGCGTGCAGCCCATCCACTTCCTGTATCGAACGCCCAACGTTTACGCCAAGGTCTCACTCAAGTCGACTCGCGACTGGCGCGTCTCAGGAACCGTAGGCGCGTACTACTTGCTCAACGAAGCGAGCCGCTCTTTTTTTTCTCCCATGTACACCTCGCGCTTAGACAACCCAGACTTCGCTGTGATGATGATTCCCGCAACGCTAAGCGCGACCACTCTCATCTCTGATTGGCTCGAACTGCACCAATCGGCCACGTGGCTTACGCTCAGGAGTACCGACGAATACCTGCCTACGCAGGGCTACCTGGGTTACACAGCCACTGCTGAACTCAAGGCGCGCGATCGGCACTCCGTGTTGCTACACGTCGGAGAAATCGGATTCTGGGATCATGACTTCGGAAACGTGGGCGCTTCGTATCGCTATCACAATACGTGGCTTGAGTTTCGCCTAGGGTACTTCTACCGCTTCAGGCAAGACGGCATGCAAAACTCGCCGCTGATCGGACTAGGGCTACTGCTATGAGCAAGTGGGGGTACAGACTAGCCATCCTCTTCCTTGCTATGGGTACGCTCGCCTCGCCTGGCTGCGACTGGATTCACTACCTTTTCATGAACAGTATTCCGTTCAAGGGAAACCCTAAACGAAACCCTGACGTGTATGTTTACTTGGGGGTCGATGGACTCTCTTACTTCTCAGTGATCGATGCAATGAAGAAGGGCGCATTTCGTGAGCCTAGCTGGAAGCTTGCCAAGTTTATCACTATGTTCCCAGGCACTTCGGATGCGAGCTGGACGCGAATTCTTCACACTCCAAAAATGGAGGGTTTCGAGATCGAGTACTACAACCCCAACGAGGATGTGCTTCACAACAAAGGACTGTTGGGGCTCTCCAAGCACATCATGCCGACTTTTTATGAAGGATTGAGCTTCGAGTATGATTACCTCAAAGCGTTCGACTATCGAGCCAACGGTTATACCCACGGAGTAGAAGCCTATCGAGATACCTACGTCAGCTTAGGAGACACTCTCGATAATCTCTTTACCCAGCTCGGCGGAAGATCTGAGACGCGCACCACATTCTCCGCCTACATTCTTGAGTACGACGTATTGGGCCACATGCAAAGCGCCGAGGATGTATCGCGACGCCTCGTACTGCTTTCAAAACGTATCGAAGAGTTCCGTAAAAACCATCCTGAGCGGCGGTTTCATTTCACGTTGTTCTCGGATCATGGAATGGACTTTATTCGCGTTCAAAAAGATCGGCTCATTGAGTTCGACAAAGAGCTTCGCGAGGTGGGAGTCACCCCTGTGGAGACCCTAAGGGATCAGAATCCGCGAGGCGCTAAGCCGTACGCGATCCCGATCATGCATACCCGGGTCACTTACATGGCACTTCACACACATCCAGACTTGGCCATGGAAGTGGCAGCTCGAACCTCAAGAATCCCTTCCGTGGACATCGCTGTTTCGAGAATCAAGGTCCCTCCAGTAGCGATGAAGTGGCCAGATCCTATCCAATGGTTTGCCTTATGGACAGAAGGCAAAATCGCTGCGTATTTTGGATTTGATCCCCATTCGAACCAGTACTTCCTTCCCGACGGACAGAATTGGGCTCGCCTCGGAATGGAGGCTTTACTTGGCCGACCCGCTCAGCCCGAAGCTCCTGAAGGTTACAGCGTCTACAAAGATCGCGAACTCTTTGATTTAACCAAGGACGGCACTTACCCCGACATACTTTTTAGAGTTCGCACCTCTCTCTCCGCAGTAGGCTGCCAGTTTCCCCCTGAAGTGATGGCTTCGATGAGGCCGACGTATGCTTCTCTGGGATACCAGCCAGCAGGAACCGAAGACATCGCAAGCTCGGGTTTTCACGGATCGCTTGAGAAGCTAGGGTCACTCGGCACCTTGCTGACCGATGAGCGCGACTTGCCGGACGCGGTGCGCTCAGACAACTTCTTAGAACTATTCCCCCGCATGAAGGATCACATGCGTTCACTGGGAGTCCAAGTTATCGAGGGTGAGGCTCAAGCGTCTCTTCAATATTGAATCGTTGAGTTCGCCACGGATAATTATAGAGAGACGCTAGCCAGCCTAACAAACGATCTCCTGGGGTGGCCTAGCTTTTGATTCAATTGTCTTCGATGCATTCTGTAACTAAAGAACACTATTCAATCCTGGTCGTAGAAGACGATAAAGACATTCGAGACTGCATTCAGAGCGTTTTGGAGCTTGAAGGCTACTCCGTGCAAACCTCAGAGAATGGTCGCGAAGCGCTCGATCACCTTGCCTCTAGAACCCCCTCGTTGATCTTACTGGACTTGATGATGCCCGTAATGGACGGCTGGGAGTTTCTTCAAAAGCTTAACCAATTGCCAAGCGATCGAAAGGCACCCGTTGTGGTCGTTTCGGCGGTTGCTAACCAGTCCGACAAAGCAACCCTTTCATTCTTGGCGAAGGGATTCGTGAAAAAGCCAATTGACCTCGATGCATTGCTACTCACAGTGCAACGTTTCTGCGATCAAGCGGCGTAGGCCCATTTTTTGAGATAGCGAACCAGCGTGACCTGCGAAGCAAATCATCATTGCAGTTGACGATACAGTTGACGATGCCGACATCTGGCGGGATCGATACCCAAGATTAAGATCCCCGTCGGCCTCTAAGAAAAGAACACATTCACTTAACGCGAAGCATCTAAATCAAAGTAAGAATGAAAGAGAAGAAGTAACCCACCCGCTTGAATAAAGCTCAAAACCTGTGAGAGGGGCTTTTTTTAGGGCTGCGCAATAGCGGTAATCGCTCAGTTTTTTGACTGGGTTCAGTGGCAAACCTATCCGTTAGTATCATTTAACATACGGCCATACCTGGACAGACGCGGCAATTTGGGCTAGTTATCGAGAAAGGTTGGCTCTCTGGCGGAATGGTATACGCGCTCGCCTCAAAAGCGAGTGTCCTCACGGGCGTGCGAGTTCGAGTCTCGCGGGAGCCACCATTCAACTGTTTAAACGAACCCGTGACAGGAATTTTTTTTACCCAGTGAAAACGAGGGGACAGCCAACGCTGTCCCCGTTTTTATTTGGTCCATCCCTATATAGAATTTTAAATCGAAGTCGTAGTTGCAACGACCAAGCTCTTGGGGAAGCGCCTACTTCTCGATGACCGTGATCGAAGAGTGAAATAGGTTCAACTTCAGGTCGTAGAGACTCCCGCCGCGCCGCAAGAAGAGAGTCGCGTAGGCGTGCCTGAGCGTCTCAGAAGCACAAAACTTAGCGGTACCCACTTTTTTTCACGACAGCAGAGCTTTTTCGTCACCAGCAATGAGGTCAAAAGGTCTCTATTCTTCTCATTTATAGAAGAAATGTTTTTAGCACTTTGAGCAAACTGATTTCTTTCAACGACATGACGCATCGAATTAACTTACTTTATCCATCTTATCTTTCCTCCACTTACTGGCACCGACCTTGCTCACGAGAAGGAAAAGTTTTGTCAGTTATCAACAATAAAGGAAAAGTACTTATGTCGACCTCACTGTTTGGTTCCAAAAAGAGTTACTCCGCCATGCTGTACGGAGTGATGGGTATCGCTGCTTTAGTTGCTACCGGATGTCATGGTAGCGGCTACTCATCGGTCTATAACGGTGACGGATATTTCAATAATGGCGGCTACAACAACGGTGGCGGCTACGGTGGCGGTTACAACAGCGGTGGCGGCTACAATAACAATGGCAGTGGCTACAATAATGGTGGCGGCAACGGCAGTGGCTACAACAACGGCGGCTATAACAATGGTGGCGGCAACGGCGGTGGCTACAACAACGGTGGCGGCAACGGCGGTGGCTACAACAACGGTGGCGGCAACAACGGCGGCTACAACAACTACGGCAGCAATAACAACGGTGGCTACAACAACTACGGCAGCAATAACAACAGCGGCGGCTACAACAATTACGGCAGCAATAACAACAGTGGCAGCAATAACAACGGTGGCGGCTACAACAATTACGGCAACAATAACAACAATGGGACAGCATCCGGCGAAGATGGCGAAGGCCGCGATCTAGTCGCTATCGAAGTCAAGCATCAGGAAGCCGAGATCGTTCGCGCTGGGCAAAACTTCGCAGCTAAGTATGCGCTCGCTTCGGACACCGGCATTCACATCGCCAGAACTCTCGACTCATGGGTTGCTCTCGGAATGCAACGCGCCCGAACAGACGCTGATATCGCTGATTTCAGCAAACGCCTCTACGGCGTGAGCGTGGATCAGGCTAAGAATGCCCTCGAGAAAGCTAAAAAGGGCGATCCTTCTGGTATCGAGCAAACCACCGGAGAAGTTGCTCACTACTGGGGTACCTCTCCAGAAACTGCAAAGGTGATCCTCAAGGACTGGTTTAAGAAGGACATCCAAGCCCTCGGTATCCGTCAGTAATCAAGGCTTCAATTAAAAGAGGCAGGGGGGCGATGGTCCCTCTGCCTTTATTATTTCTTCCGACTCGCTAGCCACCGCCACTTCACAAGCTCAAGCCGTCCCTTAGGAGTCAGTTGATACTCCGCATTTAGTGGTAAAGGCGCCTTCTCAGGCCCATGCCCCACCGGTAGCCACCGAGCCACAGGGACCTTGAGGTGCTTCGTGATCTCACCGAAGACCTGCCCGAGCACATCATCCGGAAACATCGTCGCACGAAGAGGTTCCAACTCCTCCGGACGCGGCGACTGAATCATTCGCTCATAATCCGCTGCAGCAGGTTTGCTCTTGAGAACTTGAGGCACCAGATCCTTGCAGCCCATGAAGTTACCGAGCACGACTGCACGCGCACCCTTGAGGGATCCCGACGCGAGCAATTGCTGAACCATCCGGTCGACACGATACAGGTTCTCGTCGACGTCTTCGAGAAACACGATTCGATCGCGAGCGCGCAAAGCATAGCGTGTACCAACAAGCGATGTGAGTACCGAAAGATTGCCGCCGATCATCTTACCCCGGATCGCTACCTTGGGAGCACGCCCAATAAACTTCAGCTCCGCTTGAGCCCAAGGCGCCCGGATCGGGTCGATATCTCCCCCAATGTACGCCACTAAAGAATCCCACTCCTCGGCGGACAACACACAGAACTTGCGGAGCCCGGGCATCGCTGCATGAAGCGTCTCCCAACCCCACCGGCGATGAACAAACTCGATCAGCGCCGTAGAATCCGAGAATCCCACAAAAAGCTTTCGACGAGAGGGAGCCTTTCTGCGACTCAACTTCTCGAGCATGGGAAGCAGTCTTGCCGATCCATAGCCCCCACGAGCGCTCCAAAGCACGTCAATCTTGGGATCGCGCGCAAACTCGTAAAAAGCTTGAGCGCGCTCATCGTCCGTGCCCGAAAAAAAAAGATATCCAGAATAGCAACTTGGGTGCACGACCACGTCAAAGCCTGCAGCGCGAATCTTCTCGACGCCCATCTCGAACTCTAGAGCCGGAACCTTGGACGAAGGCGCGATGATGCCAATCCTCACGGACGGTCCTCCTTCAATCCCCTAGGTCCCGTCGAAGTCATCAGAGCTGCTTCAAGCGCCTTGAGACTCCTGACATCTCGAGAAGAAACCCAATATGCGCAAGAAGGGTCATAGCCCAACTCGAGCAATGCCGCCGCGCCTTCCTTACGCCTCCGCGCGCGCTCAGATTGAGTTTTGAGCTGATCAACCTTAGTAAACGCAAACACCACCGGCACCGACTCAAGCGACATATAGCGAATAGCCTCCTTGTCGATCTCTGTCGGTCCATGACGCGAATCCAGAAGCACCAACGCGCGATCCAGTTTTTCATCCGCGCGCAGATAGGCATTGATGAACTCTGCCCACCGATCTCGCTCGGCATGTCCCACGCGCGCGTAACCATAGCCTGGCAAATCCGCGAGGATACGGCCTGTATTTTTCCACGAATAAAAATGAATTTGCCTCGTTTTACCCGGCTGATTGCTCACGCGCGCGAGCTTTCCGCCCATCAATGAGTTGATCAACGTACTTTTGCCCACGTTAGACCGGCCCACGAGAGCGATTCGAGGCTCTGCTCTGCCATGCAAAAGGGGCCCGCGAATCAAGTCATCCAGTTGCTCAATCTGCCCAAGAGTAATGAGATACTCACCCGCCATACGAAAGATCCCCTATAAATCGATGAAGACTGCCGCTACCCAGCGAAGTGAGTCCTAGTCCTAGCAGCGAGAAAAGAACCAATGCCCCGCCACCCATCCATGCGACGGCAGTCCAGGGAAAATCCCCTTCTTTTCTCTTCGAAGCCGTGAGCCGCCAGTGAAGGTAAACACTGTAGTACAACCAGATGATCAGAGTCCAAGATTGCTTGATATCCCAGTTCCAATAGCTGCCCCAAGAAAAGTAGGCCCAAATCGAACCACTCAACATCCCAATCGTAAACAGCGGGAACCCCATCAGCACGATCTGATAGCCCCAGCGATCCAATCGATCCAATGTGGGGACTCTAGGCTCAAGTCGCTCTCTAAACAGCACAAGACACAAGCCGATCAAGCCCCAGGCACTCACCGTGAACAGGGCGGCACTCACGTAAGGGATAATACTCCAAGGTGTCAGGGCGACCACCCCGAGCGTAGCCACCCAGCTCAAAGCAAAGACTCCACGAGCCACCCAAGTCGGCCAATCGCTGGGACGGGGAGGCTCGACAGGCATGGGAGTCTTAGAGTTTTTGCGTCTGCGCCTGATCAACATCCGAACCTGCTTGGCCGCCTCCTCCCAAGATCTTGCACGCACATCTCCCAGCACACGAGCGATCCAGCATACGCATACGTGCACCGCAAACCCAAAGAACGACGCTACGAGAAGCGCGTAGCCCACGCGACTCTCCCCAAGCTTGCTGACCAATTCCGGGTAGAACCACGAATAGACCGCCAGCGCGAAAACGGAGACCCAAAACAAAAGCGTGTCGGTCCGAACCTGACCTTTAATCAACGAAAAAATACCCATTGCCGCTGCCACCAGAAAAAAACCATCACCTAAAGCGGACGAAGTCGCGTGAAGCCAAATCCAGCGACTTTGAAGGGCAGGAGAAAGCGCGAGTTGCTCAGAAGGAAAAAGACCATGCGGCTCAAAGTAAAAAACCGATACTCCCACAGCTGCACAGGCCAATGCAGCAACAAAAGCCCCAGTCCAACGCGCGCGCGTTCGCCACTCCACGAAGATCTGCGAAGCCACGAGGACCCAAGCATAAAAAACCATGCCTTCGTAAAGTCCCACGCAAGGAAGGAATCCTTTGCGCAAATCCATCCAGCGCCCTGCAATTAACCAGGTATGTGCCACCCACCCCACTCGCAAGACGACGCTAGGCAACCAAGCCCAAGCCCCTGTCCGTAGGCAGAGGAGCACGACGTAGCCCACAAATGCCGCAGTATAGAGGCCTAATACGACATCAAGCGCCGCCACGGCTCACCTCAATGGCAATCTGCCCAACACCTGGATCCAATCGCTGCAACCTGCGTTTGAACTGTTCTAGTATACGCTCAAAGCGTGGCTCAAAAAGAAAGGGCTTACTACTCCAACCGACGACCGTCACTTGCTCGGTATTCCATATCAGCCAGTAGCGATTGTAGGTCGATAGCAGCGAAAACAAAGTCATAACAACAAAGAGTCCTCCGCCGACCCACACCCAAAGGGCTCCGGGATCTCGACTGACCTTAATCTCCGAAATCTGCCGCTCATTGACTGAATCGAGCGTAAAATAGTGACGACTCCCAGGCCGGTGGGCAAAGTCATAGTCCCTATAATTGGCAAAAATCCAGAAGCGCTCCGCAGTCTTGCCAAACTCCTGATACTCGATCTGTGCGGCCGGGCCATTGATCTCGCTCTCCGGTTGGATTTCAACAAGTTCAAAACGAAATCCATCGAGCTTCAACCCCCCACCCTTGTTCAAACGCGGCATGGACGTATCTTTGCCCAGCTGTCGGTCCGTAATGGTGAGATTCACGCTCAAAGTCGCACCCGAGAGGTACCCGCTTTGGTGGATGGTCCAATCTCTAAATTTTCCTGGCGAGCCCACCGAGACGGTCTCAGTCGATACGAGCTTGCCACCCTCATAAAAATCCAAGACGCTTTGGTAAAATTTGGGATTACGGGTTCCTAGGTACCGGACAAAATCAAAACGCGAACAAGCTACTTCGAATTGCGGGACAAAAAAACCTGGGGCTACCTGGCCCGCCACCACTTGCGGCTTCCACCCGTTCGGGGGACGGCCGCTCTGCATTTCCAAAAAAGAAGTGCGCGACCCTTCTTCCACCCTCAGTTTTGCTTCAAAGCTAGAGTACGAACTCAGTGCCACACCCACTAGGCCAATCATTAGCCCAAGATGAGCTACCAAAATCGAGATCCGACTCCAACGTCCGTGTTGAGCAACGATCTGCAGCTCATCAGGGACTTCACCCCGCTTGGCTGCTGCCGAGCGCAGTGCCTTGGGCTTGCCGATGCGCTTGTCGGTCCAGCCCATCATAGCTTCTTTAAAAGACTCGCGGCTGATTCTCGTCTCAAACTCCGCGATGAAATAGTTCTCGCGATCCTGAAAGCGAAGCATCTCGTCCAAATGCAAAGACCCAGGGCTCCTCTGGTTCGCTTGTCTCCAAGCTTCGGGCAAGCGATCCAGAATCGAAAAAAACAGGTTCAGAACCAAAATCAGTAGTCCGCTAATGAACCCACCCGAATGAAACACATCCGAGAGTCCCGTAAGCCTCAGCCAATACAAAGTATCTGGAGAAATTTCCGGTCCCCTCATCCGGATCCAGGCCTCAACTGATGACCCACAAAGCGCGCCCAATAACATCGTCGTCATCACGGCTACACTCAGTCGCGTACTAGCTAAGGCGCTCCAAACGCTTCGAGCTGCCGGCGAGCGAGGGATGTATTTTGCTGTGGAATTCACTAAAGAAAGTCTATCTCACCCCGTCTAGGGGGGCAATCCTTTGAAGGGAGATACACAGGACTTAATGAATTGCACCCTTTGCGTGGAACACTCATTGCTCAGAGCAGCAACAGAGTTTCAAACATCAATCAAACGGGGTGAACTATGGCTTGGCAAATCAAAATTGAAGATCCTTCAGGCGAAACAAGAGTTCTGCCGCTCGCAGGCTTCGCGACGATGGGACGAGCTGAAGTATCCACTATCCAACTCCGAGACCCTACTGCTCCCTTGATCGCAGCTCAAATCTGGACCAAGACCGAGACCTCCGATGGCAGCCCTTTCTGGCTTAGAATCTCCGAAGGCGCGCCCTCTGCACTCATCGGGGACCTCGCGATCCGAGAGTCCCAGCTGCCGATTGGAATGCCGGTTACGATCGGCGAAACGCGCTTTTCTGTTCAAACTGCAAACCTCGAAGACGCGGGCCCCGAACAACCCGCAGGTATCCGACACTGGCTGACCTGGACAGACGCAGGCGCAAGCGTTCTTTGGATGGTCAAAAAAGCTGCGTCGACACCCTTATCGATCTATCTCGCTGGAGAGACGGGCACAGGCAAAGAAGTTCTCGCCCACCTCGTCCACGCTTGGAGCGACCGAGCCAGCGGCCCTTTCGTGCCACTGCATTGCGGGGCTCTCCCCCTCTCTCTCGCCGAGAGCGAACTTTTTGGGCATGTCAAAGGAGCCTTCACAGGTGCGCACCACCAACGCACGGGGGCCCTCATGCAAGCACATGGCGGGACTCTCTTTTTGGACGAAATCGGCGATCTGCCTATGGACATCCAGATCAAGCTCCTTCGCTTCTTAGAAAACGGCGAAATTAGGCCCGTTGGGGCCGACCGAGCTTCTCGTTCGAATGCACGACTTCTTTGCGCCACTCACCAACCCCTCCTCAAACTCGTCGAAGAAGGAAAGTTCAGGCGCGATCTCTACTATCGACTTGCATCCGTTACCGTTGAGATTCCCACTCTCCGCAGTCGCCCCAAGGACATCGAGATGCTGGCCACGCGTTTTGCAGAACCCCTGCAACGCACGCTTTCTCCTCGCGCGCTCCTTAGGCTCATGGCTCACACTTGGCCAGGAAACGTGCGAGAGCTTCGTCACGCGATCGAGCGAGCCAGCGGCCTCTCGAGTCCCTTCACTCCGCTGCTGGGCGAAGAGGCTTTCGACTTCCTGCTCGCCTCCAAGAACCTCTTGCGAGCGCCTCAGCTTGAGCTTGGAGCCGCCGCTCTGAGCCTTCGAGAGATGGAGCGCCTCATGCTCCTCAAGGCTTTGCGCATATCACACGGCAATCGCAGAGACGCGGCCAGGGTTCTAGGAGTCGCACGGAGCACGCTATTTGAGATGATCAAGCGCCATCGAATTCATGGTCCCCGGACCGAATACAGGCATGCCGAAGTTCACTACGAGGCTGAAACCGTTTAGGACAAGATAAGCTTCGAGAAGAACGCATCCTCGACTTTGCCGCTTGGGAGCCAGCTATTGATCTTCTCGAGGATCGTCTTCTTGATTTTGCGCTTACCCTCGCGGCTCATCAACTCCTCTCGAGTGATGCCGATGAACACACCGATGATCTGATTTCGAGCCTTAGCCAAATTGCCTTCGAGAAAATCATGGGTCTCAACGCTATCGCATTCAAGTACGATCGTCACTTCAGCCACGCCCATAACCCCAGGCCCGCTCACCGCTCCCGGGAGCGACTTGAGTTTTACGACAAAGGTACCGAGGTCCATAAAACTCATGCGCTCATTGTGATTCGCGTGTTGCTTGCGGAGAAAATCCTCGACGTGCTCTTTACTGCCGTCTGCCCGAACGGCGTGCTTGGCAGCCTCTCGTCTCATCGCAATCAAGCGTTGGGAGCCTAGGGTGGCGACGACGATGAGGCCGGTCAGGCTACAAAAAAAGAGAAAAGACATGCGTCGAGTCGCACGATCCTTCGAAGTCAGCCCTTTGAGCACCTCGACCGACTGAGTTCTCATCCGCTGAAAAAACAAACTCAGGCGAACGGTCCAAAGAATCTCGGGCTCTGAGGATTTCTTGCCTTTTTTTCCCTTCTTTCCCGTCGCAGCTTTGACCTTGGGCTTCTCAGGGTGCGCTGCGCTACTTGCCGGGGGAGCAGCCTGAGCAGGCGCGGGTGCTGGAGCAGTTGATTGGGGAGCCGCTGGTTCGGCTGTAGGATGATCGGCCACTTCAATTGAGGATAGCTGGCTAACGCTTCGCACTCAAGTTTCAACACCCATTCTACCGAAATAGAAGACAGCAAGAGCAAGGAGCGCTCGATGAAAGACTTAAAACAAACGTTTCAGATCACATTCGTTAGCATTTTGACGCTCACATTGAGTGGTTGTGCCGCCCTCCGAAGCATCCCGTTTCTCGGGGGCTCGGCAGCAGAAGAAGCAGCTGAGGAGAACGCTGATCCGATCGCAGCAGCCGCCGAACGCTTCAGGCAACCTGCATTTTCAGAAGAAAACAGTTTCGACGCACGCGCTCGCTCCCCCCGCGCCAATGCCCCTGCACCCGAAAGTATTACCACCGGAATGAGCATGGAAGAGGTCCGGCAAGCCTGGGGTAGCCCGCGAAACGTGGAGACCGCGGGAGACTTTCGCGAAGGTAACCAACGGTGGACTTACTACCAGGGTCTTTCTAGCCGTTGGAGCGTCAGCCCTACTCGTGTCGTCTATTTCGAAAGAGGCCAGGTCGCGGGCTGGGAAAACGGCCGCTGAATACCATCCGTTGGCGCGGGCCGTGGTTCCATGTTAGCAGTAGGATGATGGAAGCCGTATTCGACTTTGAAAAGCCGATCGTAAACCTCGAGAAAAGACTTCAAGATCTGCGCGAGCTTGCCAAGCAAGAGGGCGTCGATTTTGCGCAGGAGATCTCAGTTCTCGAGAAGAAAGTCTCGCAGCTAATCGACGAAACCTATGCCAAGCTCACCCGCTGGCAGAAAGTGCTGCTTTCGCGGCATCCCCACCGGCCCTACACGCGCGATTACGTCGATCTTCTCTTTCCTGACTTTATGGAGCTTCATGGCGATCGCGGTTTTTCAGATGATCAGGCGATTTTAGGCGGGGTGGCGCACTGGAAACCAGCTAACGGTGACCCGGAGTTTCCTGTCCTTATCCTGGGCCATCAAAAGGGCCGCACCACCAAACAAAAGATGGAGCGCAACTTTGGGATGGCTAAGCCCGAAGGATATCGAAAAGCGATTCGTCTCATGGCGCTCGCGAATCGCTCAAAAATGCCGATTGTGACGTTCATCGATACGCCGGGGGCTTATCCTGGCTTAGAAGCTGAAGAGCGAGGGCAATCTCAAGCGATTGCCGAGAGCATTCATTTTATGTTTGGGCTCGACGTACCCGTCGTCGCGATCGTGATTGGCGAAGGCGGCTCAGGTGGCGCTCTTGCCATCGGCGTCGCCAATCGAGTTCTCATGCAAGAGTACAGCACCTACTCGGTGATCTCGCCGGAGAGCTGCGCTTCGATTCTGTGGAGCGATTCAAGTCTAGCAGAGCGGGCCGCTGACCGCTTGAAAATGAATCCCTCGGATTTGATGCGATTAGGAATCATCGATGCCGTTGTCCCGGAACCCAAAGGAGGCGCCCATCGGGATTGGCAGAAAGCGGCTGAGCACCTTCGTCAGGCCATCGACGAAAACCTCACCGCTTTGATGAAGACCGCTGCCGCTCACGCTAAAAAGACTCCTAAGAAACTGATGATGGAACGGACCGAAAAATTTCGTATTATGGGTCAATCTGCATTGGATCATGCCCCGGGGGCAGCCGGGTGAAATTGATCGTCATTTCCGCTCCGTCGGGAGCAGGCAAGACGACGCTTTGCCAGAGATTGCTGGGGGACTTTTCTGAATTAGCCCTCTCCATCTCAGTGACCACTCGTGCGCCGCGAGGTAAGGAAGTCAACGGGAAGGATTACCACTTCATCACCACCCAAGAGTTCGAGAAGAGAATCAGCGCAGGGCGTTTCGCAGAGTGGGCAAAGGTTCATGGCAACTATTATGGGACCTCTAAGGACGTGATCGACTCCTCATTCTCTGCGGGCAAATTCGTGTTGCTTGACATTGATGTCCAAGGCGCTGCAAGCCTTCGCGACGCCTATCCTAAGCGGTGCTACACCGTCTTCATTGCACCCCCATCCCTGCAGGCTCTCGAGGCGCGCTTGCGATCCCGCAAAACAGATAGCGAGGAAACCATCCAAAAACGTGTCCGCAATGCGCGCCAAGAGATGGAAAGGATGACCGAGTTCGACCAAGTCATCGTCAACGACCAGCTTGAAACAGCCTACGCCGAGCTTCACGCACTGGTGAATCACCAACTCCGGGTGACGACAAGTGGCTAAAAAACCCGAGCACGCCACCATCGACTCGATTTGCAGCAAGATCGCGAGCTATTACCCAGATGGTAAGCTCGACCTTGTCCGTAAAGCATACGCCTTTGCAGAAGAGGCCCATCGCGGTCAACTCCGCTCCAGTGGCGAGCCCTACATCATCCACCCGGCCGACGTAGCCGCGACTCTTGCGGAGCTCAGGCTCGACATCCCCACCGTCGTTGCAGGCCTCCTGCATGACACGGTTGAGGACACCCACGCCACCCTCGAGGAGATCGAGAAGCAATTTAGCAAGGACATCTCTGAGCTCGTTGACGGAGTAACGAAGCTTTCGAAGATGTCATTCAAGACATCCGAAGAGAAGCAGGCCGAGAACTTCCGCAAGATGATCATCGCGATGGCCAAGGATATCCGAGTCATTCTCGTGAAGCTTGCGGACCGCTTGAGCAACATGCGGACACTCGAGCACTTGATCCCTTACAAGCAGAAGATCATCGCGCAAGAAACGCTCGACATTTACGCACCAATCGCCAACCGCCTAGGCATTGGCTGGATGAAAGTCGAACTAGAGGATCTTTGTCTCCGCTACCTCCATCCGGACGTCTATTACAAGCTGGCGCAAAAAATCTCCAAGAAGAAGGGCGAGCGCGAGAAGTACACCGACGAATTTTGTGACGAGCTCATCGAGAAGCTCAAAGAATACGACATCGCTGCGACGGTCTCCGGGCGCGCCAAGCACTTTTACTCGATCTTTAAAAAGATGGAGCGTCGCAAGACCGACTACGAAGACATCTACGACCTCATTGCGTTTCGAATCGTCGTCGACAACATCACCGAGTGCTACAAATCGCTAGGCGTGATCCACGCATCCTACAAACCTGTGCCGGGCCGATTCAAAGACTATATCGCCATGCCCAAGGCCAACCACTATCAATCGCTCCACACCACAGTAATCGGCCCTTCGGGCGATCGCCTCGAGATCCAGATTCGCACGCAAGAAATGGATCAAGTCGCCGAGAAGGGCATCGCCGCCCACTGGAAGTATAAAGAAGGCAAGTTCGAACCTCGCTCGCACGAAAACGTCGAATGGGTCAATCGGCTGCTTGAGTGGCACAAGGACTTGTCGGATCCCAACGAGTTTTTGGAGACGGTCAAGATCGACCTGTTTGCCGAGGACGTCTTTGTCTTCACTCCCAAGGGACAGGTGAAGCAGCTCTCTCACGGCGCCACACCCCTGGACTTCGCTTACTCCGTGCACACGGATGTTGGCCACAAGTGCGTAGGCGCCAAGGTCAACAGCAAGATCGTACCCCTGAAGCATCGACTCAAATCTGGCGACACGGTCGAGGTCATCACCTCCCCCACGCAGCAGCCATCTAAGGATTGGCTCAAGATCGTGCGCAGCTCTCGCGCAAAAGCCAAGATCCGGGCCTACATCAAGCAACAGGAGCGCGCGCGCGCGATGGAACTCGGACGCGAAATGCTCGAAAAATCGTTTCGTCCGTTTGGGCATACCCTAAAGCAGCTCGAAAAATCGGGGGAGCTGATGAAGGCCGGGCAAACCTTCAATTGCCGGACGATCGAAGAGCTCTGCGTGGCTGTGGGTTACGGAAGAGTCACAACCGACAACGTGATTCCGTTGATAGTGCCAAAAGAGGCTCTCGAGCGCAAAGTCGAGGCCGCCAAGGCCGAAGACGAGAGCTTCTTAAAGAAAGTCTTCAATGCTGCTAAGCGTCGCAGCGAAACTCGCAACGCGATTACAGTGGCAAATCTGGACGACGTATTGATCCGCTTTGGTCGGTGCTGCTCTCCCCTGCCTGGCGATGGAATCGTGGGATTCATCACGCGAGGTCGCGGCGTGACAGTACACACGGCGACGTGCACGAAGGCGATTGATAATGATCAAGAGCGCCGTGTGGACGTGCAGTGGAACCTTAAAGACAAAGTTGGCACGATCAAGCGACACGTGAAGATCCGAGTTCTGTCGCTGGATGAGCCAGGCCTGCTTGCCCTTATGTCTCAGACAATCAGCGCATGCGGGGTGAATATCGCGTCGGCGAATATTCGGACGACGAAGGATCGCAAGGCGATCGCGCTGTTTGATGTTGAGGTCAACGACCTCTCGCAGCTCCATAAAGTATCAAGCGCCCTTGAGGCGAAGCGCGGGGTGATATCGGTGGAGCGGGTTAGGTCGTAGGTAGCGACACCGCTACGCCCATGAAAAGATAACGAAAAACTCACCCCGGCGACGGCCAGAGCTTCTCTGGCGGCCGCTCTCCGCGCTTAATGGCAGCTTGAAATTCTTTGAGCCGTGCCGACTGATCTTCCTTCAAGGATTTAACGCGAACTTCTTGAGCATGAGCTCTTTGAGTTTTTTCTTCACTCATGGCCTGCAGAAGGCCTTTGCGACGCTCCATGAAGTCTTTGATATAGGCGCGACGCTCAGGTCCTCGGCGATGCTCCTCGAAGTATTTGTGACGAGCATCGCGCTCTTTATTCTCCCACTCTTTTTGTCGCGCTGACTGAGAGGCCTTGAGCTCGCGCATCTCCAGCTTCTGACGATGTTCGAGTGCCCTAAGCTCGCTCGATTGCGCTCTCGTGAACTCGTGAAGAAGCTTCTTGCCCTCAGCCGGAGTGATTTGAACCGGAGTCGCCAGGCCATCCGGCAAAGAACTCGGCACCACCTCTGACGGTGCCACTGACGGAACCCCAACAGAAGCGCCAGCTGCAGCAGGCGCGGGCACATCCTGAGAGGCCCATGCGACCCCGCCAAAAACAATCAAGCCCAGGACGATACTCCGTCCTGGGCTTGATTTTCTAATTTGATTGAAAGACTGAGCCAAGAGATTCGTCATCCTTTTTCCAATTCTGTGAATCAGGCGGACGAATCGAGACTTCTCCCAGATTGCTACGATCAGTAAATGACTTGAATTGAATCTACCTTAAAGCCAAAGCCTTGATTGGTATCATCAGATTTGAGTCGAATGACCGCAGTATCACCCATGACATAGTCGGACATATAGCCCGCCTTATTCCCGGTGATTTCTTCAGAAATCTCGCCTGCCGGATTCTCAACAATGACTTTATCGTAATTCAACTCAACTTCAACTTTTTCAAAGTGAACTCGAATGTACTTTGCGCCGGGCCGCACGATCTTGAACGTCGTGTTAGTATTCACAGCATACGGATGCGCAGACTCCAAAGACTCAGCTTCCGTCTTCCAAAGCGTCTCATCTGGCTCATTCGAAGGAGGCACAATGCCATGCATCGCGTTGTATGCGTTCACGCGACCACGAGATGCCACCTTGCGGCTCAATCCACGAACCGGAACACTGGTCGCGATGAGACGGCTCTTGATATCAGAAAAGGTCCAAGTTGGATTCGCCGCCCAGAGCAGGGCTGCGATTCCCGAGACGTGAGGAGTAGCCATAGACGTGCCACTCATCGCTTCGTACTTGCCGCCTTTGGTCGTGCTGTAAACCTTCACACCAGGGGCTGCAACATGCACCGTCTTGCTGCCATGATTTGAAAAAACAGCCAAACCATCGCGATTGTCCGTAGCCGCAACAGAGATCACGTTTGCGATGTCGTAGGAGGCTGGATAAGCGGGAGTCGAATCATTGCTGCTTGAATCGTTACCTGCTGCAGCGACGAACAAGATCCCTGCATCCCGCGCTTTCTCGATGGACTTCTTCATGGTTTCGGAGAAGCCGCCGCCACCCCAGCTATTGCTCATGATGTTCACCTTCATCATGGTCGCATAGTTGATGGCTTCGATTGCGCCCGCAAGAGAGCCGCCGCCATTAGCATCCAAGAACTTTAGGGGCATGAGCGAAACTTCCCAATTCACGCCGACCACACCGATTCCGTTGTCGCCAACAGCGCCTATGGTGCCTGAGCAATGAGTTCCGTGATCATGATCATCTTGAGAGAGATTGGTGCGAGCAGCAAAGTTCCATCCATGAACATCATCTACAAAACCGTTGCGATCGTCGTCGCGCTTGTTGTTCTCAAGAGCGCCGCTTTCGCCAGGATTGGTGTAAAGATTGGCTTTGAGATCGGGATGCTCCCAATCGATACCGGTGTCGATCACCGCTACGAGGACTTTGCGATTCCCTTTGAAGCCTGCTTGCCAGAGCGGCACAACGTTGACATCAGAACCTGCCTTGCCGGCTTGTCCTGCTGCATCTACTTGTCCGATGTTTCTGATTCCCCAAGTTTTCTCAAAATCAGGATCATTAGGGGTTCCGGTAACACTCCGGCTGCCGTCATTATAGGAGTGCAGGATATAGTTGGGTTCAGCAGTCTCAACAGACGGCTCGGCCTTGAGTGCCTCAATGGCAGCGAGCATGTCAGTGTCTTTAGCAAGTCTAACGACATGCAAAGTTTTGTCGGTCTTAAATGCACTGACAAGAGCGACCGAGCGCGCACCTAGACGACGCTCAAGAGAACTAAAAGTAACGGACTGGGCCTGCATCAAGTTGGCCGAGTCTTTGAGTTTGACTACGATCTCACCAGGAACGTGCGCAACAACCTTTTCGTAACGAGTCGCAGCTTGCGCAGCATGCGAAATCGCAAAACTCGAAATCAACAAAACCCATGTCGAGAATCCGTTCTCCATAATTGCCCTCCAAGGCAAGAACTTCAGGGTAAAATCTAATTTTTTAAGACTGATGTTGTAATAACTCTAAGGCCAAAAATATCTATTACCTATTAAAAAAAATAATTCTTAAACAAGAATTGCATTCACTCGCCACAACAGGAGCGAAGTGACACCACTTTGTTTTTCTATTTCAAAAAAAGAGACGCGTCACTCTACAGAGCTGATTGGACGCCAATCACGAACTCTAAAAGTAGGCGTCATTCGGCCGCGAAAACGATTGATTTCGGGAACTCCGGCCCACTCCGACTCATCCTGAGAAATAGGACCTGACGCACCAGGACTCATCCACTCTTCTCGCTCTGCTGCATTGAACCAAATTGCTTCCATCACGGACTCTCGCGCACGAGAGGCAGAATCAGCATGAGCTACGCTCAAATTCAGCTTCAGGTGTCGGCCTTTAAGAACCGAATGACTCTGCACTGCCGCACGACAGCGAAAAACCGGTTCTGGATTTCCAGGACCAAAGGGCCCTAAACGCTCCAACTCTTGCAAAGTCAAAATATCTAGTTCGTGAAGCGAGCACTCGCCCTCGATGTACAGCGGTGTAGCGGTCGCATCTTCCTTCACCGCGGACAACGCTTCATCAAACGCGCGAGTAAAAGCATCGACTCGATCTAAGGCTAACGAGAGCCCTGCCGCATGCTTATGCCCACCAAAGCCCAACAAATGCTCCGAAGAAACGCGCAAAGCAGCAAGAACATCCTTGCCACCAAACGAACGAACGCTCCCCTTGCCCATGTCTTCTCGAAGCGCAAGCACAGCAGCGGGCCTTCTAAATGTTTCTGTCACACGAGAGGCGACGATCCCCACCACTCCCTCATGCCAGCCTGGATCAGCCACGACGATTCCGTGCTTAAATCGTCCTTCCGCAATCCCCTGCTCAACACGCGCGCGAACCTCATCCCAGATGGCGTTCTGAACAGCCGCGCGCTCTTGATTGAGGCGTTCAAGCTCCTGAGCCAACCCCGCCGCACGTGGCGCATCCTCGGTCGTGAGAAGCTCGAGTGCAAGACTAGCCGAGACCATACGCCCCGAAGCATTGATCCGAGGACCGATAACAAAACCCAAATGCCCCGGACTGATGTCGCGCGCGCCGAGACCCGCAGCCTCGAGAAGCGCCCGCACACCGGGCTTGCAAGACCGCTTGAGAACTTCAAGGCCATGCCTCACCAAGACGTGATTGTCTCCCGTAAGCGGGACCATGTCGGCAGCAGTCGCCATCACAACCAAGTCGAGATGCTGCTTGAGATTGGGCTCCTTGGCAGCGCCGCCGCTGAACCAACCCTGCGCGCGCCCATGCGCCCTCAAAGCCATCGCTAGATAAAAAGCGAGCCCACAACCGCAGAGCTGCTTGAGGCCACTTTCGCAATCGGGCCGCTGCGGGTTGATCACTGCAAGCGCCTCGGGCAATCCTTTTACAGGATCTAGTTGATGGTGATCGACCACGATCAGATCGATGCCCAACTCACGTGCCTTGCGAGCCGCATCGAAGCTAGTGATCCCGCAGTCCACGGTCAAAAGCACTCGAGCCCCAGCTTGCGCAGCCTCCTCGACCGCTTTGACATTGAGGCCATAGCCGTCCTTGAAGCGATCCGGCTGACGCGCATCGTACTTGATGCCATGATCTTTGAGCACCCAGGAGAGAAGCGCCGCCCCTGTTGTTCCATCAACGTCGTAGTCACCAAAAATCCTGACAAGCTCACCGCTTTGGCGGGCAGAGGCTAACCGCTCTATCGCGCGCTCCATGTCCTTGATTTTGAGAGGACTCGTGAGCAACTCGAAACCTGGATTCAAAAACGCCTGAATCTCTTGAGCTGTCTTAAGGCCTCGCGTCAAGCAAGCTCTCAGCGTGATCGAAGAAAGCCCTGTCTCCTCTCGAAGTCGTCGGAGCGCCTCATCTGTATCCGCGCCACTGAGACTTGTTCGAGAACGCCACTCGCGAGGCTCAAGATGATGTTGGGACATGTATCCGTTTATGCCTGAGGCTCAGGGCGAGGAGCAACCCGACGGCTCGCTTTCGAAGCCTTAGCCTTACCGGACGCCTTAAGCTGATCGGCACGCCCTTTGTGATAATTCGTGAGGGCGATCACCAGAGAGCTGGCTACGAAGATCGACGAATAAGCTCCAACAACAATGCCGACCATGAGCGTGAAGGCAAAGTCTTCGATCACTTTGCCGCCCAGTGCCCAGAGTGAAAACACGGTAAAGAATGTACAAAGAGAGGTGAGGATCGTTCGACCCAAAGTCTCATTGATTGCGCGATTGACGGCCTTCTCGATGGTGAGCCCCGGATGAGCATGAATCGTCTCGCGAACTCGATCAAAGACGATAATCGTGTCGTTGTTAGAATAACCAATCAGAGCGAGAAGAGCTGCCAGGATCTGCAGGTCGAATTGCTTTTGAGTCAGGGCAAACACACCCAGAGTGACGACCGAATCGTGAAAGAGCGCGAGCACTGCACCCGGAGAATAGCGATAGTCGAACCGGATCGTGACATAGACTAAGATGCAGACCAGGGCGTAGAGCATGGACAAGAAGCCGCTCATGCGCAAAGAACTACCCGCAGCAGGACCTACGACGTCCACTCGCTGAATCTCGAACTCGCCTTTTTGCAGCGATTTACCGAGCACTTCTTCAACTTGCTTAGCAGTTTGATTTAAAGTGCTTTCGTCGCCCTGGGCCTTCACCAAGAACTCGTGCGCCGAAACTTCGCCAATCTGCTGTACCTTGACGTTTTTGAGTCCACCACCCTCCATCTCGCTGCGCACTTTGGTGATATCCCAAGCCGCCGGAACCTTCAGCTGCACTTCGGCGCCGCCTGTAAAGTCGATTCCGTAGTTTAGGCCTTTGGTAAAAAACAAAACCATTGCACCGACAATTGCCGCAATCGAAATCCCCATCCAGAGATTGCGTTTTCCGACGAAGTCGAACTGGATCGTGGGCTTAATCAGCTCAAACATGGTGTTTTCCTTTTAGATGCTCACGGTTTCGAGGCCACGATCTTCGAGACGCTTCAGATAGGCATCAAAGACCAGTTTGCATACAAAAACTGCGGTAAATAGAGTGGTGACGATACCGATGAGCAAAGTCACGGCAAAGCCCTTGATAGGCCCCGTGCCATACATCAACAGCACCACAGCGGCGGCGGCGTTCGTCACGTTGGCATCCAGGATCGTGCGGAAGGCTTTCTGAAAACCTGCCTCCACTGCTCCATGCGGGCGCTTGCCCAGCCTGAGTTCTTCACGGATGCGCTCGTAGATCACAACGTTCGAGTCAACGGCGATACCCACCGTCAACGCAATACCCGCGATACCCGGCAAGGTCAGCGTCGCTTCCATCCCTACAAGGATCGCCAAAACAAAGAGCACGTTGAGAACGAGCGAGAAAACTGCGATCAAGCCGCTCACGCGGTAGTAGAAGGTTACGAACAAAAAGACCGCCAAGCTTCCGATCAAGCTCGCGAGCGCTCCCTTTTTAATCGAGTCTTGACCGAGGGAAGGACCCACTACGCGTTGCTCAAGAAAATCGAGTTGAGCTGGCAAGGCGCCAGCGCGAAGCACGATTGCGAGGTCTTTAGCCTCTTTCATCATCTCCTCGCCATCACCCTGACCCAGGGTAATCTGGCCACGAGAACTGATATTGCCCTGAATGGCTGGCGCCGAGTGCACGATATTATCGAGAACAATCGCCATTCGATGACCGATGTTCGCCGACGTCAGCTTATCCATGAGCGTTGCACCCCGAGGATTCATGGTAAAGGCCACGTTGGGTCGTTGATTCTCCTGGTCGATCTGCACTTGTGCATCCGCCAAGTCCTCGCCAGTCACCTCAACCTTAGAGATCAACAGATAGGGGATGCGCTGCCCGGCTTCGGCAGCAGCTTGCTGCTCAGGCGTTTTAGCCCGTCCCATGTCGGGGCGCTCAAACGCGATTTCGGTTTCTGCAGGGATCTTGCTCTTAAGGGCAGCATTAACTTTAGCTACGTACTCCGAAAACTTTTGCCCTTCTTTATAAGAAAACCCACCCACCTTCTCTGCATCTGCAATCAAAGCAGCGAGTTCAGCCTGATTCATGGTCTTGTCATCAACCATCTTGAACTCAAGCTTAGCCGTTCGTCCGATGAGATCCTTCGCGCGCTCTACCTCTTTTACACCCGGAAGCTCAACCACCACGCGGTCCGTACCCTGGCTCACGATCGAAGGCTCTGCCACACCGAACTCGTCGATTCGGTTACGAATGACTTCGATGCTTTGACTCAAGGTTTTCTCGCGAACCTCGGTCCGATATTCGCGCGACAATCCGAGCTCGAGCTTACCGGGGCTCTCCCCTGCCAAACGCAGCGACCAGAACTCTTTTTTAATCAGTTCGTAGATCGCATCCCGATTGGCGCCATCAAATTCTAAAAGAATCCGAGGATCGTCAGCAGGATAGCCTTCACGAACTGCTTTGACGTCCTTAGGAGCCAGATTCTTCTCTGCCAATCGGTCCTTGAGACTCGAAGCCTGACGGCTCGAAACGTCGCGATAGACTTTATTGAAGTCGACGCCCAGAACTAGGTAAAGGCCGCCCTGCAAGTCCAACCCGAGGTTGATCTTTTGCTTGAATGGAAACTTAGTCTTCTCCAGATCTAAGTTAGCAATCGTCGGATAAACGTAAACAATAGAAAGTCCGACGAAGAAACAGAGGAGAAGGAACTTCCCCCACCAGTTGCGGCTCATGTTGAACTCCTTGCGGGGTCTTAAGCGAGATCTTTGATGTTATCTTTAATGACTTGGTTGACTTGGCTCTTTAGCATTTTCACGCGGACATTGTCGGCCACTTCAACGGTTACCACTTTTTCGGTGATTCCGGTGACTTTACCAAGAATGCCTGAATTAGTGAGGATTTCATCCCCATGCTTGAGGCCGCCAAGCAACGCTTGTTGTTCTTTCATCTTCTTCTGCTGGGGGCGAATCATCAAGAAATAGATGACACCAAACATCAGGGCGAAAGGAACCAGCATGCTGCCGATGCTCGGAGGGGGGGGCTGAGCCAGCGCTCCTGCAGCCGGAGCCGCTGGACCATCTGCCCAAGCAGAAGCCACCCAAGCCACTGAAAGCGCCGCGTTAACAAACGAAAAATACTTCATTTTACTCAAATTTTGTCGCATTCATTTTCGTATAAAAAGTTTTGGTCCAATCGTCAAACCGATTCTCGAGAATCGCTGACCTCATCTGCCGCATAATTCCCAAATAATAGGTCAGGTTGTGAACCGTATTGAGGCGAGCCGAAAGCATCTCCCCACAAACAAAAAGATGTCTAAGATAGGCTCGCGAGTACTTTGTACAGGTCTCGCAGGGACATTCTGGATCCAGAGGTCCGGGATCATCTTGATAGCGAGCATTTTTTATATTGACCTTGCCGCGACTCGTAAAGAGCTGCCCATTGCGTGCATTGCGAGTTGGCATGACGCAATCGAACATGTCAATTCCTGCACGAACTCCCTCCACAAGATCCTCAGGGCGCCCTACCCCCATGAGATAACGCGGCTTTTCAAAGGGAAGCAGAGGAGCTGTAAAGGCAGCCATCTTTTGCATCAAATCGGGAGACTCGCCAATCGATAACCCCCCGATCGCAAAGCCATCGTACGGCAGGGGCGTGAGTTCAGAGACTGACTGCTGACGAAGGTGCTCGTAAAGCCCACCTTGGACAATTCCAAATCGGGCCTGATGAGGTTTAAGCTCTACTGCCAAACCTCGGTGCGCCCATGCCAATGTACGGCGCATTGCAGCGCGCACTTGTTCTTCGGTCGCTGGATACGGAGGGCACTGATCAAAGGCCATCACAATGTCACTTGAGAGCGCCTTCTGGATCACCATTGAGAGCTCCGGCGTAAACCGATGCTTACTCCCATCGATATGCGACTGAAACGTCACACCCTCGTCATCGACCTGATTCAGGCCCGCCAACGAAAAGACCTGAAACCCCCCGCTATCCGTTAGGATCGGGCCATCCCAAGCCATGAAACGATGGAGCTCGCCTAATCTCTCCACCCGCTCGTGCCCCGGGCGCAGGTAAAGGTGGTAGGTGTTTCCGAGAATAATCTGGGCATGAGCTTGTCGGAGTTCCTGAGTGGTCACAGCCTTGACCGAGCCCACGGTTCCCACCGGCATAAAGATTGGAGTCAAAATCTCGTGGTTTTGCCCCTCGAGTCCGCGCAAGACTAAGCGCCCCGCTCGTGCGCGACTCACGCCGCTTGCGTCGGGAAGCGACTTTTCTACCGTGAACTGCAAAGGACGGAGTGAGGTCGACACAGGATCAATCACGGTGCTGGATGGGTCGTGTCATCTTCATTGAAGAGCCAATCCCATGCCTCTTTGATCACATCATTACTCATCCGCTCGATCACTGCGGCCGGGATCACGATCTTAAGGGCAGTTGCCAGGCGGCCTAAATTGGCTACAGCCAAGTGCTTGCCGTACTCCTGAAGGTGCGCGCCTCGATCGCTCTCAGTAAAGAGCTTGCCCGAGACTTTGCTAGTCAGCTTATTCATATCGCGGACAAACTTTCGGGTTTCACCGATCCGAGTGCGCATGAATAGATCGACCTGCTCTCGCATCAAAAGATCGGTCGATTGATCGTAAGCTTTCTTGAAGACGACCTTCCATGCGTTCAGCTGCTCTTGCGCCACCACAAATGGATCCGGCAAATCAAACGGCTGCACCGGCTGAGAGTTCAGCAGACCAATTCGGATGTTCGCTGGGATCTCAAGGAGCTCCCGGGCGTGGATGAACTTGATGAAGTTGTCTTCTTGCGCTTCCACCGCGCGACTGAGCCTGAGTTTTCTCACATCAAGGTTGGCCTGCTCGAGAAGGATTTTTGACCGAATCGCGCGCCGCTCTAATTGAGAAGCCTGAATCAGCTGAAAATTGAGCTCTCGGATATTCGCTTCTGAGTTGGCGATCTGCGTACCGAGCCTGACGATGTTTTCGTGGGCGATCTCGATCTTGCCCTGAGTGAGCTGATTGCCAACCAGCTTGCCACCTAGCTTCTCGCATTGATCGATTGCATGGATGATACGCTTCTCGGCTTCCCAAACCACGTCGTTAAGTGGCGGGCGAACTGATTGGGCTGCCGCCTTGCGGGCAGCAAGATACCCTTCGATGTCCGCAACCTGAGTCATGAATTCTCGAGTCGCTCGGCGCGTCGCCGCGTTTACCAGCGTATAGGCGGCTGCATCCTCATGAACCATGGCCTCGATCACGAAACGGTCCTGCGCGTACTGAGAAAGTCCATCGAGTATCCCGTTGTTTTTTCGCAATATCTCAACGTCCTGAGCGGTGGGCAGTCGACCTGACATGCCGAGCAGAGACTTGAGCTGCGCTTTCGAAATAACGATCGCTTTGATGAAGTTTTTAAAGGCTCTCGCCCTGGACATCAGGCGTTGCCCCTCAGAAAGCTTGAGCTTGCGCAAATCCAGAGTCGCGAACTCCTCAACGACCTCCGCGGCGGTGACAGCCCCACTGCTCACAGCGGGATCGCGTACTTCCGCAAATGCATCGATCCGTTTGACTGCATCTTGAGTGGCGGCTTGTATTTTTGGATTGGCATTTAGGGTTTCAGATTCTTTTAAAAGCCATTGGCGCTCATCGGCAGTCAGGACATCATCCGCGGACATCTTAGCGGCGCGCCCTTTTTCGACCCGATAAGCCTCAAACTTAGCGTCGATCGAGGAGAAAGAGGTCTCAAGCTCAGCACGCAAAGGTGCGGCCTTGCCCCAATTCACTCTCTGTACAAAGGACTGATAGACCACTTCGGTAGCCTCTTCAGAGTTTCGAAGAGTAAGCGAACCTACGATCTGCTTACCCGCGGGCGTACTGCGCAGGATGAATCGAGCTGCCGTCGAGAAAAACTCAGGTGGAAGCTCTGCACATGCAAGGCTCGATAAAAAGAGCGCCTGTAGAATCAGGCCTGCCAAAAAAACTTTGTTCACGGGGAGCTCCCCTCCGTTTAATTTTTGAAGTAGAACGGCTAGTTACCTCTTAACCGAGTGAGATTCAATATAATTGACGCAAAGCATTAAATACCCCTCCCCCTCACCTTGCCAAATCCCTCACCAAAAAACATATAGCCCTCCTCGTAAAGCCCAAAGCAGGGCTAGCCGATGAGTTAAAGCACATGACGGTTTTTGACCTTCCTCCAACTCACGTCCATGAAGTTTTTGCCCTGATTTCGCAGTCCTCCATTGGGATAAAGGTGCTTAACCAATTTGAAATCCAGTGTAAGACTAAAAAAGTCACCTTTGACCCTTACCCCCTCAACCTCATCGAGAAGCTCAAAAACACGATCGGGCCTGATCAACCCATTGGGGCCTGTTTTGTTACCGATGGCGACCAAGGGGCGATCCATTACGACCCCACAAGCCCGTTGGGTATCCTGGCTCCCTTCATTTTTCATGAGATCGTCCACAGCCTGGATCCTGCGCTCTGGCATGCAGCCCGCACCCCTCAGACTCGGCATGCCCGGGATCGGGCGATGCTGCAGGCCGAGACTCAAGCCTTCGACTCTCAACATCGACTCATCGGGGAGCTATCAGCTTACGTCCCAGGATACCGAGACTTCATGAATCGTCAGTACCCTCGCGCGCGCATCCTGCATGAACGACTGACCGAAACTGACATCTCGGATCTGTACGGATTCAAGATAGCCTAATTAAGGAACGGATTCTCCTGCTTCTCGATCCCCATCTTCGAGTCGGGTCCATGCCCCGGACAAACGCGAGTGTCTCCATCCAAGGTGAGAAGTCGCTCTCGAATGCTTTTGAACATGAGGTCGGCGTCAGCACCCCAAAGGTCGGTACGCCCCACACTGCCTTGAAAAAGAGTGTCGCCAGAAAGCACGGTTTCTTGCGCTCGAGTGTTCGAATCTTCGTGCAGCCGAAAACAGACGCTGCCCGGGCTATGTCCGGGAGTGTGGATCACGGAGAGCTTGAAATCGCCAATGGAGAGCACCTCTTCGTGCTCGAGGAAGTGGTCCACAGGAAGAGGCGCATCGTACTTGATCCCAAAAAGGCCGCCTTGCATCTGAAGCTGCTGATAAAGAGGCTCGTCCGCTCGGTGAAGGGCAATGAGCGGTTTATTTAATCCCTGTTTAACCCCACGTGTCGCACCGATGTGATCTAAGTGGCCGTGCGTATGCAGAAGGTATTTTATCTGAATCGGCACGCCTTGCGGCGTCTTCGCGCCCTGCAGAGCGCTCAGGAGCTGCTGCGGCTCATCCCCCGGATCTACGAGTGCGGCCTCACCTGTGCGCGGGCAGGCCAGCAAGCGGCAGTTACATTGAAAAGGGCCAACGACCCACTTTTTTTCTAGCATCGAGAGGACTCCCTTAGTCCAACCAGTACCTGAAACAGGGCGCTCAGGGGTACGGTGTAAGTTTCAAAATGCCTCAAAAAATGCAGCAGCTGGCCATTTAACGCACGCAACCAGAACAAATCCTACCTTTAGGTCCTTATCCTGTCGGCGACTCAATCCTAGCGAGCCTACGGCGACGGCCACTGCGATTCGCTAAAAAGCGGGCTCGGACTTCACGATCCAATTCGTTTCGGCGGTGCCAGGCTTGAGCATAGCTCCGCATGAATAAAGAGAGCCATCGGCCCTTCGCAACAAGGCCCGGATACCCTCGGAACCAGTAGCGTTGGCAATCTGAGTTTGAGTCCAGGCGCTTCCGTTCCATTTTCGCAAAACGTAGCTACTGCCATTTGCGGGAGGATCATAAAATCGGCCGCCAACAAAGACTTCGGTCCCAGTGATAACAAGAGCCTGAGCGTGCCCCTCTCGGATCCCACCCACTGCAGTAGGTAATAGGTCGTCGAGAGTGACCCAATTGGTACCGTTATACGTTCGCACCTGCCAATGGATCTCGCTGCTCAGATCGCGAGCAGAACCTGCCACGTAAATCAGCCCTGAACCGTCTATCGCTATTGCCTTAGCTTCCTGCGCCGTGCTGCCAGCGATCGCGTCCAACGGAGTTTCGTAGTTGAAGGTATTCCCTCCGTCTGTCGAAGCTCCTATGATCCAACGCTGTTGGCCTGCAGTCGTGGCGAAACCTGCGACGTGAACAGTTGCCCCGTTCGAACCAATTGCAATCGCGTTGGCACAGGCATCTTCAGTGGTGATGCTGAACGGCGCCACCAAAATCCATGAGCTCCCATTCCAAGTGCGAACCTGCAATCGAGTAGGCTGACCTCCGGCAGAAGTGGCCTTTGAACAGCCTGCGACAAAAAGATTGCCCGTTGAATCGATTGCCATCGCCCGAGCTTCAGCGTTCGCGCCTGTAGAACTTTGCCAAGTGCTCATGTCTGTGAAAGATCCTGATGTGCCGCCCACAGAGCTGCGCACAATCCAATGAGACCCCGTTCCATTGATCCCATAACCGGCGACATACACGGTGTTCGTCGTGCTGTTGATGACAACCGCATTCGCTTCAGAATCATAAGTCGCTAGGAGCTGAAAATCGTCAACTGTGGTCCAGATGCCCCCGCTCAGCTTTCGAACCAACCAATGCCTGTTGGCACCCGTCACTGCGCCCGAGCCTACTACATAGAGATTGCCCGAGGCATCCTCGGCCATCGCTTTGGCAACAAACGGAATCGACGGATTGACTCCATACATGTCGACGACCGCTGAGTTCTTGATAACGGTTATGGTTTTGCGAGTCGAATGCGCTTCTCCCGCTGAGCCCCAATGCCTTGCGTGGATGTATACAGTGCCGTCGGGTGCTCCAGTCAGATTCACTGTCGCTGTATAAACACTAGCGCTACAGGTCGTGTCCGCCAGATGCGTGGGCGACTGCCCTGGACTCAAGTAATAACCAATGGTGACGGGGCTAGAAGATGCGCCGCAGGTGCCGCTTACCGTGAGAGAGCTGATTCCCGCCAAGGGCACCAGTTCATTGGATGAGGGAGTGGTCAGTGTCATCGAAGGTGCTTGCGAATCCTTTATGACGTAGAGGGCGTCGTCCGAAGGATTTGCCCCGCTCTGCGAGGACACGGCCTTGATTTTGACCAATCCATCGGGGATTGAAGAAATCGAAACCGTAGCCGAACTAAAGCTTGTCGAACTGCATGTAGCGCTGACGATAGAAGAAGCGGAGTCATTAATGAAGATTTCGACTTGAGAGGGCGGCGCGGCCGGACCGCACAGCCCCCCGAACTGAACAAGGGTTGTAGTCGAATCCCAGAACGTGCCTACTGAGGGAGTATTGATCTCCACTCGAGTACCTGCGCTCACGTACTGAAAACCGGCGCCTGGTACCCGCATGCACGGCGTCGTCGTGGCGGCAGAGGACCCAATCGCCTTTACGTAAACATCAGGGACCGATGTTTGCGGTACAGAAACAGAACGCATGAACTTATTGTCAGCACCTGACCAGCCCCCTACGGGGCTTAGCTGAGTGGTGCAAGTTGCATCGCTATAAACTAAGATATCTGAGGGGCTTCCAGAAAATGTGCCGACTATTCGAATCTGAGAAGCGGAACTCGGAGTATGCGGAAACAAATCGAGCTCTGAGATCGCCAGCTGCGCGCTCGTCGTCTTTTGCTCATCTTTGCGGCATGCGAAAGCAGGCTTCGATCCCGGAACAAATCGAGCTGTCATAACGATCGATTGATCGGCGAAGATATCCTGGGTGATGCGCGCAATCTCAAACGGATCGCCTAGGTCCTGGCCGCCGCCACTACCGCCCGGCACTTGAGTGCGATCACTCAAGAGGCTATCGATGCTTGGGCAACCGCCCGCAGCCGTGCCCTGCAATCCTAGAAGCCGGATCAAACGACCTGGTCCGCTTGGGATTTGAAGATCAATCACGCCGCCCGACGAAGGAACCAGGCCCGCTATGATGCCCGTGTTCACCCGTGCCCCATCGAGCCTAGGGTCGCACTGCGTATCCATCCGGGGATCGTTAAAAATCCCCTCGCCTGTCACGATCACAGCAACGCACTTAAAGTCGGAGAGAGAAGCAGGCGCTGAGAAGACCATTCCGTTGGTTGGGTTACTCCCCTGAACATCTCCCAATAGACTCAAGGAGCGGGTCTGCTCAGAGGCGTGGGACCTAAAACCCCCTTCGGGCATGCTGATCTGCACGCGATTGGACTCCGAGGCGCTCATCGAGCAAGCCGCCTCAAAGCAGCTCAAGGCCACGACAGCCGATACAGAAATGATGCGGTTGATCCGGGCGCATCTCATTGTCTCACCACAATCCTAATGTTTCGCGGACCACCCACCGGCACAAAGGCTGGAGGCTTATTGGGCACCACCGTAGGAGAGAAGGTGCCGATAAATCCCGAATTACTAGGCAGGACAGGCGCACTCTGAGGCAAATTGATCGCCTGAGAAACTGCCGCTCGAGTGGCCTGGCCCGCGCTCGAGTCGCCGCCACCAGACTTGCCGTTGCCATTGCCGCCGCCATTGTCACTCTTCATGTCGAGCGAAACGGCTTTGGTAAAAGTATTGTCCTGAATCTTGGTAGCGGTGGTGACTGATTTCATTTCGGCTGCAGAAATCGTCACCGGCTTCGAAGCGGGAGCATTCGCGCTCGCAACCAACTGCGTGCCGGCAGTCAGCATCACAGGAGCGCTCGAACCCTTGGGACTCTCTCCCGCAGGCTTGCGTGAGTCAGCGCCCTTAGTAGCAGAAGGTGCCTGAGCAACCTCGACTTTGCCCTGAACAACTGTGACTTTGGTTTCAGGAGCGCTGGATTTTGCCGCACCACTTTCTTTGCCGCCACCTGCACTTTTGCCCATCGAAGCGAGCGAACCCATGCTCGACTGCACGATGAACTCGGTGCCTCGGACCCCCATTGTCGCTGAACGAGTATGAATCTGAAACTTTCCGCCCCGCACAAGCGGCTTGCTTACCGAAGCGCGGACCGTCCCATACTCCATGGAGACAGATACCTGACGGTCGCCTCCATGATTGGGATTGAACTTTAGAACCTTGAACAGAGCAGAAGGTCCCAGATCAAGAATCGTTTTATCCTCGAGCATGAGCTTAGCTTTGCCATCGCTCGACGTATTAATGACGTCACCCTCCTTGACCAGGTCGCCGGGCACGAGCTGCTTCGCTGCCGCGGCAGCCGTTTTGACGTCTCGTTCTTGACGAATCAACACGCGACCTTCGACCGACACGGCTTTGCCGGCAAGGGCAGTCTTCATGACTTCAGCTGCGGACGCAGATCCGCTCAATAGTGCTGATATAATAAAAATAAAAACACTAGGGCGATTGCCCGAAACGAACTTCCAGTCCATATAAACAATGATAGGCTTAGCTGATGGTCGTCTCAACAATTGCTTCAGGGTTCCGCACCTACGGAATTCTGCTGCGAAATTTAGCGGCACTGACCATAGTTTTGACAATACCGCCTACAAATTGGTCATATGCCGCACCTGCCGAGAGCCATCCTGGCATCAGTCTTGAGCCGATGTATTCAGAAGCGGTTTTGGCCTATAATTCTAAGCAACCAGCGCAGGCTCTTAAGATCCTCGATGCCTGCCTCAAGATGAAATCCAACTACGTCCAGGCGCTTGAGCTCAAAGCACTCGTCCTCAAGACGATGGGCAAGCCACAAGAATCAAAAAAGAACTACCAAGCGCTGATCAAAGCAACTCCTGCGAACAAGGCTGCGCCCTACCACTTTGAGCTAGGCGTGATCGAGTACAACGCCGCCAAGGGCGACGCGGCCGCACGGCATTTTGAGGAGTCGGCAAAGTACGGATTCAACTCCGCTGCGAGCCATTTTTTTCTAGGTCTCATCTCTTTCAACGCAAGCCAGAAGTCCGGGCAACTCGGAGAAGCAGAGAAGCACTTTGGCATCGTCATTCAGAGCGACAGCGACGAGCTCAAGATCGCCGCCCACTACTACATGGGCTTGATTCGCTACAAGTACGGCTCCGGCTCCGAGGGCACTTTCGAGCTCATGGAAGCCAGAAGCCTTGCCAAGGAGATGCCCGAGAATTCGATCGCTATAGATATCACCAAGGCGGTAGACGCTGCCCTGGCTCCCTACAGCAAAGGCCAATGGTTTGGTAACGCGTCCATCTTGGCCGCATACAACGGCAACATCTCATCACTACCCAACTCCGCTTCTGAAGGAGAAACCACCAGCGGCAAAAAAACGGCGCAGACTCTCCTCGTCGCAGGCATCGGGCGCATGAGCTCGCCGATGAGCAGGCTGCAGTGGGTGCTCAGCTACCGAGGCAGCTACAACATCAACTTCAACCCCGACTCGTCGGAGCTTCAGTTCCTCACTCACACGGGCAACCTGTATCTCACTCTCAATCCACTAGCTCGCACTCAGTATGGGATGAAGTTTGAGGGCAACTACATCTTCTCGGATCAGGGGGGCGACCCAGTTGACGCCAATAACAAGCGCCCCTTCGCCCTTAAGCCATACAGCATGACTGGAGAAGTGGGCCCCTACATGAGGCGCGAGATGCGCAAAGGGCTTCAGCTTTCGCTAGAGGCCAACTATCGCCCTCAAAAGTACTATGCCAGTTTTTCGGGCCTCACCGGAACCAGCTATGGGGCGCGCTCGAGTTTAGCATTCGATCGCTCCAGTGTTTTTTGGAATCCCACTTTTTTGCTGAGCTATGACCGGACAAACGCCAATGCCGACATCTCTCGGCAATGGTCCATAGGAGGAGGACTGATCGATCTCATGAGGCTCAACGACAAGAACACGCTAACAGCAGGACTCAATTACTCTCTCATCAAATACCCTGAAGGCGACAGTCCTCGCGACGACAAACTGATTTCGATAAGACTCAGCTGGTTTTATCAGCTATTTGCCAAAGTAGGATTTGTTGCGGATCTGAGCTACCAGATCAATACTTCAAGCCTGCCGGATCTCTATTCATTCACTCAGCCGGTGATCTCGACAGGATTGAGCTTCAATCTCTGAGCTTGCGAGGCACGCCGCTGGATGAAAAACGGATGGACTCAATCACGCTTTCGAGCGAAGACCCAAGGAACCGCACTTGACACCTTCGTCATCTAGGGCGCAGATGTGACCCCATCCCGTAAGTATCACCACGGCCAGTAGGGGATCTCAGATTGGCCAGTCATATTGTCACCCCAGCACTTCACTCCTTCGTCATCGAGGGCGCAGGTGTGATTATTTCCCGCGCTCACCTCCCGGGGATTCTTTAGATTCACAGGTACTTGCGTCTGGCCTGACCCATTGTTTCCCCAGCACTTGATGCCTTCCTCATCTAGTGCGCACGTGTGATTCAATCCCGCGCTCATCTCCCGGGGATTCTTTAGACTCGCAGGCACTTGCGTCTGGCCAGCCCCATTGTTTCCCCAGCACTTGACGCCTTCCTCATCTAGTGCGCACGTGTGAAACCCTCCCACGCTCGCTTTCCGCGGATTCTTTAAGTCTTCCGGCACTCGCGTCTGGCCTGAACTATTGGATCCCCAGCACTTGATGCCTTCGTCATCCAAGGCGCACGTGTGTAACCCTCCCACGCTCACTTCTCGAGGATTCTTTAGGCCTTTCGGCACTTGCGTCTGGCCTGATCTATTGGATCCCCAGCACTTGATGCCTTTGTCATCCAGGGCGCAGGTGTGGTATCTACCCGCGCTCACCTCCCGTGGATTCTTTAGACTCGCAGGCACTTGCGTCTGACCGTACTCATCGTTTCCCCAGCACTTGGTGCCTTCGTCATCCAAGGCGCACGTGTGAAACCCTCCCACGCTCACTTTCCGCGAATTCTTTAGGCTCACAGACACCTGCGTCTGACCTGACCCATTGTATCCCCAGCACTTGACGCCTTCGTCATCCAGTGCACAAGTGTGATTCCCTCCCGCGCTCACCTTACGGGGACTCTTTAAACTCGCAGGCACTTGAGTCTGGCCTGACTCATTGTTTCCCCAGCACTTCACGCCTTCGTCATCCAAGGCGCAGGCGTGATCCCCTCCTGCGCTCACCTCACGAGGATTCTTTAGGCTCGCAGGCACTTGAGTCTGGCCAGCCCCGTTGTTTCCCCAGCACTTGAGGCCTTCGTCATCCAAGGCGCACGCGTGATCATATCCCGTCCTTACTTTCCGGGGATTCTTGAGACTCGTAGGCATTTGCGCCTGGCCGAACAGATTGTCTCCCCAGCACTTGACGCCTTCGTCATCCAAGGCGCAGGAGTGACTCGATCCCGCGCTCACTTCTCGAGGATTCTTTAGACTGACAGGCACTTGCGTCTGGCCTGATTCATTGTGTCCCCAGCACTTGAGGCCTTCGTCACCCAAGGCGCACGTGTGATTCAATCCCGCGCTCACTTCTCGAGGATTTTTTAGGCTCGTAGGCACTTGCGTTTGGCCGTACTGATTGTAACCCCAGCACTTCACGCCTTCGTCATCTAGGGCGCACGTGTGACCCCATCCCGCGCTGATCTGGCGTGGATTCGCAAGATGGAGAGGAACATCGATCTGACCTTCTCCATTGTTTCCCCAGCACCAGACCCCGTCTTGATCCAATGCGCAGGTATGCTTGTAGCCTATTGCAACCTGCCGGAGTCCGCGAAACTTACGCGGAGAGAGGGGTTGCGAGCCGTACCCGGCACCAAAACACACCAACGTCTCTGCGCTGAATGCGCAGGTGAGACTGTATCCTGCTACGACCCCTTGGATCGGAGTCACTGCACCATGAGAGGCGTGGGCTGCATCTAGGCCTCCAAAAAAAGATCCGCATAGAAAAAATAAAAACCCCACGTTCAAAACGCGCATAATCAATATCCCCATCCCGCAAGCTGACACTGAACCCCAACAATCGTTGAAATCAAAGAATCACGCCATCACAGTAGCCTGCAAGGGAGATCTGAGGCTCGGTGGGGTGGGCTAGAAGATCTCTACGCTAGCGCATTTACCCGCTTTGACCAGGCCGAAAATCTCCTGACCCAGCTCCCTCACGACAAACTGATTTCGATAAGACTCAGCAAAGTAGGATTTGTTGCGGATGTGAGCTACCAGATCAATACTTCAAGCCTGCCGGATCTCTATTCATTCACTCAGCCGGTGATCTCGACAGGATTGAGCTTCAATCTTTGAGCGTTCGAGGCTCGATGTCAAAGCATTGCCAAGATTCAATGTAGATCCTGAAAAGAAAAAGGAGAAGGCTGCACCCTTCCTCTTCCTTTCAAGCTCTTAAACCAGAACCAAGAAACACCCACTACACCCGCCAGGGTCAAAACCGCTTGAAGCGTCGAGCTCGGATGCGCCTGCGTTGCGATCATCAGCACTGCGCCCAAAACCGCGGATGCAGCGACAATGGGCAGAACCATCTCGTCGCCCACTCTTCTCAGAAAAGCTGATACAGAGATCAGCAAAACACTCGTCACCAAAGAGCTCACTAGCCAAGTATCCACCGAGGCTCGCGATGATGAAACCATCAGCGCAAGCAGGATGCACGCACCCACTCTCATCCAAGGTTTTCTTAGCCTATAGTGCAGGTTCCAAAATACTAAGCCCGCCCCTGCACAAACAATCATGAACGTACTGACCGACCCCAAAGCCGAAAGAGGCACAAAGTAGTCCGAAGCAGAACCAAACGCAGGCCAGTTCGGCTCCCAGCGGCGGTTCAAGAGTTGAGCGCAGGCCTTCGCTGCTTCGACGATCGCCCCAATCCCCAATCCTAGCGCAAAGCGCCGGCCCACTGGCCGCTCATTCAAAGGGAGCGCCTCAAGAGTCCTTGCGAACCTCACTTGAAGCACCCCTATCCACATCGCGGGAATAGCTGCCATCGCAACAGATTTGACTAAAACCTTGATCCAATGCGTGAGCTCCTGGTTCAAAAGAGACTTCGCCGTAGAAAAGGAAGCCAAAACCGAGGGGAATCGATTGAAATTGGCGACCAGGTCCAGAACAAAAATGGCGAGCGCCGAAACCAAAAATGCCCCCATCCTAAAATCACCCTTAATCCAGGCAATGAAGGCGTCCACCGTGAGAGCAAGTATTAAGAGCAAAACTCCAAACGAGGTTACGCTACCAATCACTTCCATAGTCGCCCTGCGGTTGCGCTCTTGGCGCTTCCACTCATCTGGGATCTCGACGTATCTCCGATAGCTGGTCACTTCATCGCCGTAAACACGCACCCCCGCTCTCACCTCGCCTTTGCCTTGAAGATCGACCGCGGGGTTCGACCAAGCAAAGATCCAATCGCGTCGTGCGGGTTGCAAGAACTGGTTGCTCACTACTTCCTTAAGCGAAGCAGCTTCGAGTCCATAGGCACTTCGGATCCAATCCGCCGCGATCTTGCGCGCTTCGGGCTCATCGAGACTCTTGCCAGGACGCGCTTCGGGAAGCTCGTGGCGAAAGCGAAAAACCTCTCCCGCACCGGCCAAATACACCTGGTACTCCTCGGCGCGATCCGCGATATCACCATCAAACCGAACAAATCGAATCTTCCAAAGCGGAGGCTCCAAATAAGAACCCACCAGCGAATGGTAGGTCTGTTCGCCCAGGCTCCGCCAAACAAACGAGTCAGTCTCGTCAGGCAGGCCATCCACAGAAGCCAAAGCCATCCAATTGGCGTTCAACGAGATGCCCCGCTCTTTTAAAACCTCGTGAGCCCGGTCGACGGCTTGTGCACGGTTGAGGCTCAGGCCTCGCACATCGGTTTTCCAGGGCGCTGCGAGAGCCCAAATGACAATCCCGGCGACGGCCAAAGCAGAAATCAAGGCTTGCGCCCGCGAAGACAACCCCAAAACATGAACGGGTCGATGCGCAGGAGACCTCTTTGCCGCCGCTTGCGCAGGCGACCAACTGAGATTGTAGAACGATTGAGACAAACTGGGCCATCCTGCCTGGGCCAGCCTTAAGCGAGAAACCAATATCCAAATAAGAGGAAGCAGGCTCAGTACGATCACAACCGCGCCGTTGAGAACAGCGAGCCCACCGCTTGACATAAAAATCGGCATGGCAAACAAAACGACGTCGTAAGTGTAGTGCATCAGGATCGCAGGCAACAGCCCAAAAACCAAATACACACCTCCAAACATAAATGAAGGCACCATCAACTCAAGCACTCGCGCATAGGCAGGTTGGGTCGGATAGCTGGCGTGCGCTGCCCCAAAGATAATCGCTTGAAGGACAAACGCTATCGCGATCCAAGCATTCTTGCGTCCAAATCGCTGACCCAACCACGCCGCTCCCGCAAGCGGGATGGCTCTGAACAAACACTCCTCCCAGACTCCGGCGTGCAGCGAGTTGGCAACCGAGGTGATCCACGGCTGGTAAGTCGCCAATGCATCGGGGTGAAACAAGACTTCCGATGGATTCCACCACCCCAAGCGGGTCGCCCCGAATCGATAGATCCAAGTGACATACGCAAAGTGAAACCCGCACGCGATATAGGCACCCACGGTGCGGCCTAAGATCGAGCGGGTCGGCGCCGCCTCTTTAGAAAAAACCTTCCAAAGCTGTGGGTGATGACCAAACGCCTTTCTCGTCAAAGACTCTCCCGCCAAGATCGGCACAAAGAGCATAAAGAAATCAAAGCACCCCGAAAGAACCGCATTGAGCAAGACTTTGGCGAGATAGCTTTGCGATGAGATCGCCGTATCGTAGCTCATCCATTCGAGAGGCAAACGATTGATCGAATCAAATACTTTAAGGGTCGCGATCAAGCCTGAGATGAGAGCGGCGGGTTTCCAAAGCACCCAATGCGAGCGAGCTAGCAAGAACAACCCTAAACCGCACCCCAAAAACCCATAGAGAATCGCGATCGCAGCGAGCGAAATACCTCCGATAGCCGTGTTCACCGACCTCATGGCCGAATACCTGCGAGAGAATCCTTCTGGGGTTTTTATAAAGTGCCCGACCTCAGAGAGCTGATCCCCGCTTACCCCCAGCTTCAGTCGGTAGCGACCCTCGCCCAAAGTCTCTTTTTCACGCTCATAGATGAACCAATGATCAACGCGCTTACTGCGTCGTGCCTCTTGCGAATGCTCGACGAGACGGTACTGACTCAGATCGATCGCCCAACTTTTTGCGCCTCCTTCAGCAATCGCACGCGCTTTAGCTTCTGACAAAGCAGCCCCCGGATCGTCCTCCGAGATTTTTTGCCAAAGACCATAGGGCCTGCCATCAGGAGTAAACCGAATATGCGTTTCGTTGGTTTTTCCCTCAGAAAAATGCCGTACGTGCCAGGTGAATAGCGAGTAGAGCTCGCGCTTGAGCACGTTCGATAGCGCGGGAGGCCCGCCGGCCTCTAATTCGATGAAGTTCTGCGCTACCGAGTCCTGATCAAAGCTCACCGCTTGACGGTAGGCCGCGGGCCCCCAGCTGCGATCGCGAGCCAAATCATTCGCTTGCTTAAGCGCTTGAGAACGACTCATTTTAACGTCGAGCTCAACAAATGGAAACGCGCCCTCGAAGTTGCGAGCCGCGTAAAGAACAAAGAGTGCGCAAAAAAGAGTGTGAATCACCCAGAACGATGGCTTCCGGGTAAACGCCGCGAATTTTTCTGCCCAACCTGAGAAAGATCCCATGGCTGGAGTATGCCAGCTAAAGGATCAACATTGAATCGCCATAACTAAAGAAGCGGTACTTTTCGCGCACTGCTTCTTGGTAGGCCGACAGGATGAGGTCGCGCCCACCCAAAGCGCAAACCAACATGAGAAGGGTCGAGCGCGGCAAATGGAAATTGGTGATCAATCGATCAACGACCTGAATCTCATGAGAGCCTGGATAGATAAACAGCGCGGTCCGGCCCATCCCCTCTTGAAGGCGCGAATCGCCTTTGCGCCAGGCGCTCTCCAGAGTTCGCACTGAAGTGGTCCCTACGGCCGTGATCCGAGCTCCCAGCTTTTTGGCGGTGGAGATTCGCTGTGCGACCTCGGGCGATATTTCATAACGCTCATCGTGCATTAGATGCTCTCGAACATCGTCTACCTTTACAGGCCTGAAAGTGCCAAGACCGACATTGAGCGTCACTTCTTCCCAACGCACCTTGCGCTTGCGAAGATCACTCAGGACACGATCCGTAAAATGAAGACCCGCCGTCGGTGCGGCCGCTGAACCCGGATCTTTGGCGTAAACGGTCTGATAAAGCGACTCGTCATCATACTCTGAATACTCTGAAGCCCGCGCGCCCCGCTCAATGTAATGAGGGAGCGGAACATGACCAGCGCCACTCTCCACGGGATCTCGATCAAACTCAGCCACCACAGTTCCGTGGGCCGATTCGGATACCCCACGAATCAGAGTCCCCGTTAGGCCACAGCCATCCGGCGTGGGGATTCTAAACTTCAATCCAGGGACATATTTAGCGCTCGCCTTAAACAATCCTTCCCACACCAAGGGCCCCTGCCGCTCCAACATCACGAACTCAACGCCCCCACCGAGATCCCCTTCGGGCCTTAAGCGTTTGCCGAGGAGCCGAGCCTTGAATACTCGCGTATTGTTGGCCACCAAAAGATCGTTCTCCCCAAAGTACTCCGGCAGATCCGTGAAGCGGCGATGCACCCAACTCCCCCGCGCGCGATCAACCACCAAGAGCCGCGAAGAATCGCGCGGAGTCGCAGGGGATTGCGCAATCAGATCTGAAGGCAGTTCAAAGTCGTAAGACCGAAGCAAAAATGAGTCATTGGACGCCATGGGGGGCGCAAGCTACCACAGTTTTCGGAGAATAGCGTCCGGGTAGTAGTGGCGAAGGATGGCAGCGAGCCTAAAGCCTTTTTCGCCCATTGTTTTAGCACCCCATTGGCACATCCCCACCCCGTGGCCATTGCCACGACCCACGAGAACCCAACGTCCTGCTCCCGACGATTGAATGCGAAATCCCGTACTTCTGAGCCGAGCAGGCCCCACCCAATCCCTGAGGCGGGCGCCGCTCATCTTGAGCACAAGTGGCATGCCCCGATCAGTCATCCAACTCATCGAGACCTCATCGACTCGCCCGCTCGGATCTAGCCGCTCGACTCGAAGTCCAAGAAGTTTTTGCTTCTTAACGACTGAAATCCAGTCGCGCGGCCACGACTGCGCAAATGAAGGCATCGAACCTTCGTTTCTAGCCGCCGCTAAGAGCGCGGAAGAGACTTCTTTGCCGCCCACGTCGATGCGCCAATTCATCGCAGGCGAATTCTGACAATAAGGACAAGGCACGCTTCGTCTGAAGCCCGCAAACGAATTGCCCCACACTCGCTCCGGAAGCTCCGTCCGCCCTCCACATGTCGAATGATAGAACGCCTTGACCGGAGCCGGACTCTTTGCTGAGCCTACTGTCAAAACCCAACCCCGCGTGCGCTCAACGATCTGATTGGCTCGCTCGTCCTCGTTTTTCAGTCCATCGTAAACCTGATCCTGTGTCGAGCTATCCAGATCGAAGTGGCGATCGACATCCGCCCGCGCTAAACGAGCTTGAAACAAAGCATAGGTTCTTGCCGCAACCACTTGAGCACCCACGGATTCAGGACTCCATTGAGAGCTAAACTCGAGGTTCACCACGCCAGCCAAGTACTTTTCGAGACCCAGCTCGTTAACCACCTCGCAGAACGATCCGGCCGAGTAAATTTTTACTTCATCGCGGTAAAGCGTCCCTCCGACAGAGATCACACCGCTGGGAGAATCAATCGAGACTGGCTCAGAAAGCTCGAGCGCTCCCCCCACCTGCGCGCCCTCGACAGAAATCGCGCGCACCCGGCCCTCTTGGCAGCGCAGTTCCCACTCGGTCACAGGTCGCGTGCCCGTATTGGCGATCATACGCCTGACCCGCCCTTGGGGAGTTTGATCGCGAAAACGCAAGTTCAACCCCCGAACGACGACCTTGGCAAGCGCCGGACTGAGCCTCACTCGGATCGAGTCCGAAATACTGGGGTCGGCGCCTCGCTGAATCGGCGGACTGGGAGCCGACCAAGCAACTGAATTCGCTAGGCTCCCAACGAGAAGACACGTCAGATTCGCTCGGTTCAATCTCACCTAGGTTCGCCTTCCTTTGCGCTTACAGGACACCTCATGCGTCCCTCCTTTATTGTGACGTCAAAAGGCTTGCTGCCGCAAGCAGCCAAGGCTTATCGTGCAGCCAAATCACAACACTACTGCTAAGGAGCACCGTCATGAAACCAACGCAAGACAACCCATACACGCCTTCCAAAGAAGTCATGTCCTGCCTCACTAAGATTTTTGAAGCTGAGATGTCCGGAGTGATTCGCTATCTGCACTACTCATTCATGATCATGGGTCACAACCGCATCCCCATCCAAAAATGGTTTCGCGATCGCGCTAATGAAAGCCAAGCCCACGCAATCATCATTGGCGAGAAGATCACCTCTTTGGGCGGTCACCCACCTAGCGTCTCTGCCAATTTTGAAGAGACCAATCGACATGGTGTGCACGATATTTTGACCGAGAGCCTGAGCTTCGAAGTGCAAGCACTGAATCTATACAAAGAGCTCGTGAAACTCTCTCATGAAGACATTGCACTTGAGGAACTAGCTCGGGATTTTGTCCGTCAAGAAACTGAGCACGTCGATGAAGTTCGAAAAATGCTTCGCAGCGGTTGAGTGCTCCCACTTCCGACCCACAAAATATTGGGGTGTCAAGAAAACTTGATATCAATTGTTTGACTAATTCCTTGTCATTCTATTTATCCCCTTTAGAATCAAAGTCATTAAGTCAGTCGACTTATAGACCTGGATAGAAACAGCGCTCTAGTTTGATCCATTGACTAGACCTGCAACTATCAGCAACGAGGAGCACAAATGCATATGACTAAAAGCAAAATGAATCTGGCATCAAAGCGTTTGGTTTTTGTTCTAGCCATGCTGGGAGCAACGAACGCCTTGGCAGCAACTAACAATGACTCGATCGCTGTTTCGTTCTTTACGGACGCACAGTACAGATACTCAACCAACAGCAACGTCAGCAGCTTCATGCTGAATGATGGCGCAATTTACTTCTCCAAGAAGTTGGATGGAGGCGAAGGGTTTGTTGATATTCCTTACGTAGAATGGCTGAACTCAGGCAGCCCTCTAGGCAACAATGGCAAGACCCAAGCTTGGTTGAGCTACTCATACTCCAACGGCCTCAGCTGGAAGCTGGGTAAATTCGACCGTATCTTCGGATTCGAAGGAAATGACACCAAGGACATCTTCTTCGCATCTCAAGGTATCGTGTATGGCAATCTTCCCATCTCTCACACGGGCTTGACGGCTTCGTACAAAGTGATGGAAAACCTCACGGTTCAAGGCATCGTTGCGAACCACAGCGATCGCATGGTCGTGAATCGCGAAGTGCCAGACTACGGTGTGAAGCTCGTCGTACCTTACGCCGGCAACACCTTGTCGGCCGGATTCTTGCGTCACGACAACAGTGTCGCCAACGAAGAGTACTTGGTTAACATCGTAGATTCTTACACCACTGGAGCCATCAATTTGGCCCTTGAGTACGACTACAAGAAGTCTCGCACCAACGTTGGACACGGCTTCTTGCTGTTCGGCAGCTACGACTGGACCGAAACCTGCTCATTCGGCGTCCGCGGTGAATTCACCAAGAACATGGTCACCTACACGGCTATGAAGCTATCCGCAGGCTACGTCCACAAGTTCAGCAACGAACTCAGGGCTAAACTTGGATACGACTTCGACACCAACAAGGCATTTGACGGTGCTGACTCTACCAACACCCACTCTGGCGTCTTGGCGGGCGTGTACACGTTCTAAGAACTGCATTTAAAGCATAATGAAGAGGCCGGCCCTGATTCAGGGTCGGCCTTTTTTTTTACTTTTGAGTGGACGTCAAAGTGACAGATCGGAGGCAGTTTTGAGCCCGGGGCTCAGCCTTTAGGGTCAGACCGGATCTGTCATCTGAGCAGATTCTGACCGTCAGTGATCTGACCAGAAATCAGATTTTCAGTTTCGGATCAGATTTTTGATCTGTCCTGTCCACAGAACTTAAATCACGCAAAGGCCAGAATCCGATCGGAAGCAGATCCGATTCAGATTCGGAAACCGAGATCGGTTGCACACGTTCAGGAGCTGCCCTCCCTTTGGTTTGCGATCGCTTTTTTTTGAAAGCAATCGCAAACCAAAAGGAGGAACACCGTTGCGGATTTGCCAACTCCCTTTGGCCCAATCATTCCAACCATTCAAAATCATTTGGCTGCGCTCCGCAATAAAAGAGCCAACACGTTGACTCTTTTATTGCCATAACTCAAAGCCTCTCCGAGGCGGCGACTCGGCGCTTACGTTTGGCAAATTTTCTGGCAAATTTTTCCCGTTTAGAGACCCCACCCAATCTCCGAAGAGTTCTTTGTAACCGGCTCCCAACCACACACGCGTGGCTGGCCGAACAGGCAGCCAACGGGGCCCGCCGAGAGCAACGAAGGAGAGCAAAAATGGACGACACCAATCACCTGCCAGACAACGAAGAAACACCCACTGAGAATTCATCGGCAGGTACTGCGTCCCCATTTTTCGGCACCGCAAAAGAGGTAGTGGCGAGATATACGCACTGCGCCCTTTGCGGTGCCAACCTTCACTTCTCGCATGTCACCGACTTTAGTCGCAATTTGACGCAAGAGACGGCGCGTTGTCCCGAGTGCGGAGTCAAGTCGCGCCAAGCCATGCATCGGCTTCAGTAAGCGTCACAAGGCACTGCTTTACATTCCCCAGGGCATCGCGGATAAAAGTACCGCGCCATGCCCCACTCCTCAGCTCACCATTGGAAAGGCTTTGTCCCCGCTTCGTCCATAGTCATGGCACGAAAGCGAGCCGAAGCGCAGCCTGCAAAAAAAGCCGAACTCACGTTTGCTACTCCATTGATTTTCGTTTGCGAGAATCTCGATGCGCAACGAGGAACCCGCGAGCTACTCTACAAAATGATCGAGGCCATGGGCCTTACTTACGAGCAATTCGCGATCGTGAACACGAGCCAGCTGCATTCACGACAGCTGCAAGCCCAAGCTATCATCTGTTTTGGAGAGTCCGCTTCAAAAGCCCTCGTATCCAAAGTAGAGTCACTCGAGCAAATCCGGGGTACTTTTCGCACTTTTCAGGGCATCCCCATCCTGGCGACTCACGATCTCGCATACCTTCTCACGCATCCGGCCTCCAAGCGCGAGACTTGGCAGGATCTCCAAGCTGTCGCAAAGAAACTAGGACTCACCATCCCCACAAAGAAAGCGTAGCCCCATGGAATTTATTTTTTTTCTCGCACTGATCGGCGTCTTTTTCGTACTCAGCGTCAAGGTGCTCAATGAATACGAGCGTGGAGTGATTTTTCGCCTAGGACGCATCATCGGAGCCAAGGGCCCCGGGCTCATCATCCTCATCCCATTGGTCGACCGGATGTCGAGAGTCGATCTGCGAACGATTACGCTGGATGTCCCACCTCAGGACGTGATCACTCGAGACAATGTCACGATCAAGGTCAACGCCGTCGTGTACTTCAAAGTTGTCGATCCTAATCGTGCAGTAGTGGAGGTCGAAAATTATCTGCTTGCGACTTCAAAATTGGCGCAAACTACCCTGCGATCCGTTCTAGGCCAAGTCGAGCTCGACGAGCTGCTTGCAGCACGAGATAGCATCAACCATCGCCTCCAAGAGATCTTGGATCGCCAAACTGGCCCGTGGGGAGTCAAAGTTGCCAACGTTGAGGTCAAGCAGATCGACTTGCCCGTCGAAATGCAGCGGGCAATGGCCCGGCAAGCCGAAGCAGAACGTGAACGCCGCGCAAAAATCATCGCAGCCGAAGGCGAGATGCAGGCTTCGCAAAAACTCTCCGAGGCAGCCACTGTCATGGAGGCTCACCCCATGACCTTGCAACTGCGCTATCTGCAATCGCTCTCAGAGATGTCGAGCGAGAAGGCGTCTACGATTATCGTGCCTTTGCCGATCGACCTCATTAAGCCTTTTCTGCAAAAATGAGCCACCCCCCAGATTTGCACCCCAGCGCTTTTCCGGAAGGTTTGAAGCTTGTTCAACATGACCTCGAAACTTCTGAAGAAGCCAAAGCGATTCTTGCCGGCCTAACCGCCTACAACAGCACTTTTCATGGGCCGGATCGATGGAGAGAGCTCACGATCGCTCTCAAAAACGCGGACGGCAAGGTGATGGCGGGCCTCAATGGATTCACGGATTGGAACTGGCTCTTCGTCAAATTGCTTTGGATCTCGGACTCGTTGCGAGGTCAGGACATCGGCACGCGTTTGCTGAGCCTAGCCGAAGAAGAGGGCCGCAAACGAGGCTGCGATCGCGTTTGGCTCGATACGTTCAGTTTTCAAGCGCGCGGATTTTACGAAAAGCTTGGCTACTCGGTATTTGGCGAGCTCGAGGACTACCCGGTCGGACATCAGCGGTATTTTTTATGGAAAAAACTTTAGGCAGCCGTAGTTCCACCCCCTTCTTGAAGACCTTCGCCAACCTCCCTTGGGAGTCCCGCTTTCTCGCCCGATTCCCTGGAGATCCAGAGCGGACAAACTTCACCCGCCTAGTCAAGGACATCACTCACTCCGAGGTCCAATCCACCCCTGTAAAAAACCCCAAACTGGTCGGCTGGTCCCTATGCCTCGCAAACGAGCTAGAGATCAAACGACCAGACACCACCGACAAACTCTCGCTTGAGCTTCTCGCCGGAAACCACACCCTACCCAGCATGCGCCCCTATGCCGCCAGGTACGGCGGTCACCAATTCGGCAACTGGGCAGGCCAACTGGGCGACGGACGCGCCATCACCTTGGGAGAAGCAGTCACTCCAAGAGGCCGACTCGAGTTCCAACTCAAGGGATCAGGCCCTACTCCCTACTCTCGCCGAGCTGACGGCAGAGCGGTGCTACGCTCCTCTCTCCGTGAATTTCTCTGCAGCGAAGCCATGCACTTCCTCGGCGTGCCGACCACAAGGGCGCTGAGCCTCGTCCTCACCGGAGAAGAGGTCGTCCGGGATATGTTCTACGACGGCAACCCCCAGTCCGAGCCAGGCGCGATCGTCTGCCGGGTAAGCCCTTCTTTTTTGAGGTTCGGCAATTTTCAGATCCTGGCCGCCCACCAGGAAAACGATCTTCTCAAAAAGCTAACCGACTATTTGATCGAGGACCACTACCCTAATCTCAAGCTTTCCGACCCAGACGTCTACGGAAAGCTCCTGGATGAGATCTCCAAACGCACAGCCCAAATGGTTGCCCATTGGATGCGGGTGGGCTTTGTCCACGGCGTAATGAACACGGACAACATGTCAGCCTTGGGACTCACTATCGACTATGGTCCTTACGGCTGGCTAGAGCCCTTTGATCCAGACTGGACACCCAACACAACAGATGCCGAGGGACGCAGGTATCGATACGGCGGGCAACCTTCGATCGCGCAGTGGAACCTCATGCGCCTTTGCGAAGCCCTCTACCCCTTGATTCAAAATGAAGAACGCTTGCATGCATCGCTAGAGATCTACAGCCATACATTTAGAGAAACCCATCTTCAGATGCTTTCACAAAAGCTGGGCTTTGCTTCGATCGACTCTCCTGAAAGCATTGCGCACATCGAAGAGATGTTCGCGCTCATGCGCACTTCAGAGGCGGATTATACGCTCTTCTTTAGATCCCTTTGTGATTGGAAAAGCACCGAAGAGAGCGCGGCGCAACTCGATCAGCTCATCGCACCGACTTTCTACCGCCCCCTAGATCACCCTCAAAGAGATCGTTGGCTGAAGTGGCTTGATCTCTATTCGAATCGTAGCAGTAGAGAGGGAGCTCTAGACGAGGTGCGCAGTCGTTCAATGAAGAAGGCTAACCCCAAGTACGTGCCGCGTAACTACCTCGCTCAAAACGCCATAAAAGCGGCTGAAAATGGCGATTTTTCTGTGCTCGATCGACTGATGCGGGTTCTTCAAAACCCCTACGACGATCAGCCCGATCAGAGTGACCTTGCTGCAAAGCGCCCTGATTGGGCCGCCAATACCCCAGGTTGCTCTGCACTTTCCTGCTCGTCTTGATGCGCTCCAGCGAATCGAATCCCTTGCCAATTGCAATCCTCAGCAATAGAAAAGAATGCACTCGAGGAGAACGAAATGAATTTTTGCACCTGGTTCGCTGGATTTGCCTGTGCTCTCACTTTGCTAAGCAGCTCAGTTTTTGCCCGCTCCCTCACGACTGATGAGAAACTGAGCGACCTCCACCAATTCACCTCGATGATTCGCTCGGGATACGGCCCCCTGAAGTTCAAAGCCAGCGAGCAAGGAATCTTGCTCGACGCGCTTCAGAATCAATATGTCGCCAAAGTCACGTCGACTAAAACGAACGCCGAATTCTACTACCTCATGATCCAACTCGTGGCTGAGTTCAAGGACTCCCACTTCGGTGCAAGCATCCCCACGACCCACGCCGCATCAGTCCCTTTCTCGACTGACCTTGTCGACGGCAAAGTCCTCATCGACGAAGTTGACCGCGCTAAACTTCCCGAGGCGCAATTCGCCTTCGGTAAAGGCGACGAAGTCGTTGCCATCAATGGCCAACCCATTGCTGCCGTGCTCGACGTGCTGCAAGCCCATGTGAATGCGGGCTACTCGCTGACCGCTCGGCGCAAAGCCGCTCAGTACGTCACGGCACGACCAGGCGCCATGGTTCCTGTCCCTAGTGGAGATGTCGTCTTCACGCTGCGCCGAGGCACCTCGGTCACCACTGATCACGTCAAACTCAAGTGGGTGCTAACGGGCGAAGCTCTAGACGAGTTTACGGAGCCTTCTACCAAAATCACCGTCCCTACGCCTCGCAACTTCGATGACCTATCCCTGCCCCTGGAGCCTGGGATCGAGAAGAGTTTTCGTTGCTCTGGCAACACGAGGGTCACGATCCCATCCGATGCAACGATCATCATGATGACGCCTTTCGTCGCCTACTACCACCCCACAGAAAAAGGCAACGTGGGCTACCTCCGAATCCCTCATTACTTTCCTACCAATGAGAGAACGGGCGCCGCGGAGTTTGAGCTCAGGCTTCAACAATATATTTACGCTCTTTCGATTCTCGAGAAGAACACGGTTGGACTCATTATCGACCAGGATCACAACTGTGGCGGTAGCGTCACCTGGCTTCATCAAATGGTCAGCCTGTTCATGCCTACTGAGTTCAAGCCCATCCAGTTTAAACTGCTGGCTAACAAGCAGGAGTACCTCGAGTTCAAGAGCTGGGCAGAGGGGCTTAATGCTCACACGATTGAATACGCCAACATCATGAACACCATCAAACTGGTCAGCGATGCCTGGAAAAACGGGGACTTTATGACCCGAATGACCTCGATTGACGGAGACGAGACCTTCTTGCCCAACTCTCGTCGCTACACCAAGCCTATCGTCATCACGATCGATGAAATGTCAGGATCTGGAGGCGATGCCTTTCCCGCGATGATGCAGGGATTGGGTCGGGCAAAGCTCCTCGGCACGAGAACAATGGGCGCCGGGGGACACGTCACAGAACAACCCGCGCTCTTTTATTCTCGCATCTCACTCAGAATGACCAAGTCGCTCTTCTTTAGACCCGACGGTGTCGCGGTAGAAAACAACGGCGCGGTGCCTGATTACCCCTACACCATCACTCGCGACGATTTTGCATATGGCTATCGAAACTATCGCGCTTTCTACCTCAGCAAGCTCTTAGAGCAGCTCAAGTAAGGCCAAAGAGAGCCATTCACTCTTCGCCGGTTTTTAGCGAACGCTTGCCACGCAATAGGCGGTGATAGGTAATCGCGAAGCGATGCGCTTCATCTCGAACATGGGTCAAGAGCTTGTATGCCGATGTATGTGGAAGGAGCGGGACCGGATTTTTTCTATTTGGAATAAATATCCGCTCCATGGAGGACTTGACCTCAGAGGATTTAAAATCGCTTTCTGTGCGGGCCTTGGCGAGACCCACGACGCTCACGCCCTGGATTTGAAGGTCATCGAGGATCGCCACCGCCTGTGAAAGCTGCCCTTTGCCGCCATCAACGACGACCAGATCCGGCAGGCTCTCGTCGTGCGAAAACCTGCGATCCAGTACCTCACGCATCATCGCGAAGTCATTGGATCCCTGCACGGTTTTGATCTTATAACGACGATAGAGATTCTTATCAGGTGCGCCATCAACGAATACCACGCGCGAGGCAACCGCCTCTTCTCCCTGAGTATTAGAAATATCGTAACACTCGATCCGAACAGGAAGTCGCGGCAGATGCAGCTTGTCCTGGATCTCCTCGAGCGCCTGGATCCCGTGGCCGGCATCTTTTTTCACGGCTTGCTCAAGGGCATACTGTGCGTTCGAGCGAGCTACATTGAGAAGCTGATCTGCCACCTGACGCCCCGGCGACCCCTCGGCTCCCTCAGCCACTCTCACACCCACTCCAAAAGTGCGCTCGATCCAGTCGGGATCCTCGGGAGAGACCGGAACCAAAACCTCTTTTGGGAACTCAATCTCCCTGAGCGACACCTCGGCTTCCTTCTGGTCACGCGCCGCTTGAGCAGCCGCATAGTACTGCGATAAGAATTCACTGAGGATCGTCGACTCCGACAGTGAAGGATCCGTGTTCTGCAAGTGGTAGTGCTGCACCGAAACCATGCGCCCCCCGCGGATGCGCAAAACAGTCCCATGCGCCTCTCCGCCTTCGCGCGCGATCCCTACGACATCTCGATCGCGCTGGGAGCCCGCCTCTACCACGCCTTGCGTCTGCGTCACCAACTCGAGATTGCGGATCTGATCCCGATATTCAGCAGCGCGCTCAAACTCTTCGCGCTCGGAGGCATCTTCCATCCCCCTGCGCAGGGACTTGACCAAGCTGTCGGTCTTACCCTCCAGAACCTCTACTACGCTCTGGATGTCACGCTGATAATGGCCCTGTTCAATCAGGGCCACACACGGGCCTGTGCACTTGCCCATTTGGTAAAGGATACAGGGGCGCGACCGATGTCGAAACGTATTGTCCGAGCAATCTCGCAGCTTAAAGGTTTCATTCAGCAGATTCATGACTTGGCGTGCCGACCAGGCCGAGGGAAACGGACCAAAATACCGAGCCCCGTCCCGTTGCACACGTCGAGTCCACTCAATCTTGGGAAACGCCTGGTGAACTTGAATTTTCAGATAAGGATAAGCCTTGTCGTCCTTAAGCCTCACATTGAACTTAGGCCGGTGTTTCTTGATTAAGGTCGCTTCGAGAATCAGCGCCTCCGCTTCAGTTTCGGTGAGAATGACATCAAACGTAGCTACACGCCCCACCATCATCTCGGTGCGCTGAACCTCGTGGTTAGCTGCCTGAAAATACGTGGCAAGTCGGTTGCTTAGGTTCTTAGCCTTACCTACATAAAGGACCCCTCCTGGCTCGTCCTTCATCAGATAAACACCGGGCGAACTGGTGGTTTCACGCGCTTTCTCTAGAAGCGCCGCACGATGACTCGCTAAAAGCTGAGAAGCCGGTTGATTTTCCATGCCTGTCCCCACTATAACCATTCAAGATTCAATTAAGAAAGGACGCCCTTTTGACTAAGCCAGCAGTCGCTTCTGAAGTCATTTCCTACTGTACAGCCTGCAAGATGGACCTCAATTCCGTGATCGTCGCCATGAAGGGCGACCGGATTGCTAAGGTGCAGTGCTTCACCTGTAAAAAAGAACATACCTATAAGGCTCCTAAGGGCATCGATACCCCGGCCGCCAAGCCTAAGCGCGCTTCTAAAAAGAAGGCCGAAGCATCGGCAGACCACTCGATCGAAGTCGAGTGGGAAAAGCTCATGTCTACTCACAAAGATGCTCCCCTGAAGAACTACTCCGCCAAAGGGCACTTTGTTTTGGGCGATAAGATCAGCCATCCCTCTTTCGGAGACGGAATCGTTGGCAAGCTGATTTATCCTAATAAACTTGAAGTGATTTTCCGCACGGATCTCAAGGTCCTGATCTATGCGGGTGTCCAGCAGACGATGAACTAAGGATGCAACCCTCAGCTCGCAGTCTACTTGCGGTTGGCTGGGTCGTTGCCTCGGTCGCTCTCGCGGGAGCTACCGGGTGTTCTTCTGCTAAGAAAAAGACGCCTGAGCTCTCGCGGCTTGAGGGCAAAAAAGTCGCGTTGATCTCTATCGATGGCGAGAAAACCTCTCGCTCGATCGTTGAGGTCGCACTCGTCAACCAGCTGATGAAGCGGGGGAGTTTCGAGCTCGTGGGCAAACGAGAAGTCGACGCCGCACGCGGCGCTGCCTCTCAAGACACCACAGACTGGATCGGCGTAGCTCGTAAAGCAGGCGCAGACTACGCATTAAAAGCCAACGTCCTACAGTTCGATGCCGTCGAAAACGAAGGCTACTCGAGCGAGAAGGTCGAAGACAGCCAGATGGCCGCTGAGCGCGGCGAGGACCACCGCATGGTGGACCGCCTCTACAAGGTCAAATCACTCGATGGCAAAGTGCGCGTGCAGCTCGACTTTGCAAAGACGGACGAAAAGGATCCTGACTTGCGCAGCGGTGTGGCCGAGGCCGAGCAAAAAGTCACAGCAGAAGGCAAGACCGGGGGCATTCATTTGCCACCGCGGTTGAGATTCTTAGAGACGATCGCGAACGAGGCGTTTCAGGCGTTTTTTGAGAAGTACGAGTAGCATCTTGCTACTTTTTTCACCTGCCATAATCCTCCTAGAAAATCGCCCTGACGCGTAGAAGCCTTCAACAAAGGCTCTCCTGGATCTCCGTCCGTCCTAGCGCATTGAATACCGTTAGAAGTCTCGAGCAGTTCGCGCGAGCATCAAGATTATCGGACTTACAAACCCAAACTCAACACCTTCAACCGCTTCAATCGATCACGCAAATCCGCCGCGCGCTCAAACTGCATCGCCCGCGCCGCTGCCTTCATCTCTTCTTCCATCTTGCCAATGACCTTGGGGATGCTCTTAGGAATCTCATCCGTCGCACCCAAATACTCCCCGGCGGCCTGCTTGATCTGCTCAATTTGCCCAGCCTCGTCGAGCAAGTCGAGCGTCGCTACAGAAGCAGCAGCCGCTTCGGCCGCAGTCAAATAGTGGCTCTTGCCGTGACCGGAGCCCGTGCCCGTTCTCAATGCGCGCTTCGCCAGCTGCGCTTTGTCGAGACGGATCGGATCGCCCGAGCTGTCATACTCAGGTGCGATCGGCGCCGGAATCGCCTTCTCAATCGTCTTAGGCGTGATGCCATGCTCGCGATTAAATTCTTCCTGAAGCGCTCTGCGACGAGCCGTTTCTTCGAGCGCTTTTCTCATGCTGTCGGTGATTTTGTCCGCATAGAGGATCACGAAGCCCTTGGAGTTACGAGCAGCGCGACCCATCGTTTGAATGAGCGAGCGATGACTACGCAGGAAGCCTTCCTTGTCCGCATCCAAAATCGCGACCAACGAAACCTCGGGCAAGTCGAGCCCCTCCCTTAAAAGATTGATCCCGATCAACACATCAAACGTCCCTAGCCTGAGGTCGCGTAGGATCTCGATACGCTCCAACGTATCGATGTCCGAGTGCAGGTACTTCACCCGCACACCTTGTTCTTGGTAATAGCGTGTCAGGTCTTCTGCCAGCTTCTTGGTCAACGTCGTAACCATCACGCGAGCGCCTTCCGCCACGCGTTTGCGGATCTCAGTCAACAGATTGTCCACTTGAGTGGTCGCAGGCCTCACTTCGGTCAGTGGATCAAGAAGCCCTGTGGGTCGAATCACTTGCTCTACGACCTCGCCACCGGTCTTATCCAGCTCATACACCCCAGGCGTAGCCGACACATAGAACGTCTGATTGAGAAGCTTCTCCCACTCCTCAAAACTCAGAGGCCGATTATCGAGCGCCGAAGGCAACCTAAAACCATGCTCGACCAAATTCATTTTCCGAGCTCGGTCGCCGCGATACATGCCCCCAATCTGAGGCACGGTCACATGACTCTCATCGACGATGAGCATCCAGTCCTTGGGAAAGTACTCGAGCAGCGTCGGCGGCGCTTCGCCAGCGCTGCGCCCGGTAAGATGGCGTGAATAGTTCTCGATTCCCTGGCAAAAGCCCAACTCCTCGATCATCTCAAGATCAAACATCGTCCTCTGAGTGAGGCGTTGCGCCTCGACGAGCTTGCCTAGCTCGTTGAGCTTTTGCAGATGCTCTCGCAGCTCAACTCGGATCGTCTCTATCGCTCGCCTTCGATTGTCGAGCGTCGTAACATAGTGACTGCCTGGATAGATGGTAATACGCGGGATCTTCGAAAGCCTTACGCCACGCAGAGGATCCACTTCGGAGATCGCTTCGATCTCATCGCCAAAGAACTCGACACGAATCGCGCGCTCTTCTTCATAGGCGGGGAATATCTCGACCACATCCCCGCGAACCCGAAACGTCCCACGATGAAAATCCACATCGTTGCGTTTGTACTGAATCTCGACCAGCTTCTTGAGTACGTCTTGGCGTTTCGCCTCACGTCCCACTTCGAGGTAAAGCAGCATCCCCTCGTAAGCCTCTGGCGAACCCAAACCGTAGATGCACGATATCGACGAAACAATGATCACGTCATCGCGCTCGAGCAAAGATCGAGTGGCTGAGTGCCTGAGCTTGTCGATCTCATCGTTGATCTGAGAATCTTTCTCAATATAGGTATCTGTCGAGGGGATATAAGCTTCCGGCTGGTAGTAGTCGTAGTAGCTGACAAAGTACTCGACCGCGTTATTGGGAAAAAACTCGCGAAACTCAGAGAAGAGCTGCGCAGCAAGCGTCTTGTTGTGACTCAAGATCAAAGTCGGTTTATTGACCTGAGCGATGACATTCGCCATCGTGAACGTCTTGCCTGAACCCGTCACACCAAGCAGGACCTGGGATTTCTTTCCGCTCTTGTACTCGCGCACAAGTCGCTCGATCGCCTGAGGCTGATCGCCTGTAGGCTTAAATGACGTGTGAAGCTCAAAGTTTCTACGAGGGCCCTTAGGCATGAGGATTTCTATAAGTATAGCTTAAATAGTCTTTCGTCACACGTCTTTACGCGTTAACCTGAAAGGAGGATGGATCCTTTGAGACTCAAGAATCCTGTCGTCTTGGTACATGGATTGGGAGCCAAGAGCGCCTATGGCCCCTTCGAATACTTTTACGGGCTGCCTAGGTTGCTCAAAGACGCGGGCAATACCGTGTTCTACGCAGACCTAACGGCTTGGCACTCCATCGAGCATCGAGCCGAGCAACTCAAAGCTCAAATCGCCGAGATGTTTCCGGACCAAAAGGTCAACCTCATAGGCCACAGCATGGGCGGCCTCGACTCGCGCATGGTGGCAGCATCTCCTGAATTTAGCGAGCGGATCGCCAGCGTGACAACGATCGGCACCCCCAACCGGGGCAGCGTGATGGGTGATATCGCTTTAGGCCTGGTTCCCGACTCCGCTTTTGTGACGGCCAACCGCCTGCTGTCTTTCTTAGACTCAAGCACAGATGGGTTTCGACAGATTACGACTCGGTACTCCTCTGAGACTCTTTCAAAAAAAATGCTCAAAGCGCCAGGCGTTGCTTACTTTAGCGCGACGAGCGCTATCCCCAACCCAGTGCTTATGTACTCGCTACCCATCTTTTGGGTCCCCCACCGCATTATCAAAAAGTACGAAGGCGACAACGACGGATTCGTATCTGTTCACTCTGCACAGTGGGGCGAGCACATCTGCACTTACCCAGGCGATCACTACGGCCAGATCGGGCAATTTTTGGGCAGATCGCGCGGATTGAATTATCTCAAATTCTACACCGAGATTCTGACTCGATTGCACAAAGAAGGCATGTAGGGCCGGCATTTTGCACTGCCGCTTCCTATTCATTGCAAAATGAAGAACGTAAAATCTATGTTGTTTTTCTAGTCTACAGAATCATTCATCGGGCTTCATGATTTCTTGAAATTCCACCCCCACCTCCCTACAAGCCAGTCAGTACGTTGGAGGAGACTAGATATGCCAGCAATGAAGCGACCTTACTTTGCAGAATTTCTATGGCTCGATTGCCTCAAAAGAAAGAAAGTGAATCCCCGATACTCTCTCAGAGCTCATGCTAGGCGCTTAGGACTAGACCCAAGCTCCCTGTGCCGTCTTTTGGCCGGGAAACAGAACTTAACGATCAAAACATGGGTTCAAGTCATCGAAAGGATCCAACCCCCAGAAGACAAAAAACTTCGCATCCAAGAGTCGATCTTGTTGGAGTACGCAAGAAAAGCTGCTGAAGAATTGGGAGCCCCAATGCTCGAAACTACGGGCCCGATGGCTGACTTTGTCGAGCGAATCGCCCACGAAATCAAAAACCCTCTGACCTCGATCTTAAACCAAACCGAGCTCATGCTGACGAAACGTCCACATGTCATGCTGGACCCCATAACTCGGGACGGCTTGCAGAATATCGCATCTTCCGCCGCCTGCATCTCAAGGTTGATGCTGGACCTTGCCTTGGTCTCTCAGAAGCACACAAAATGGCCAGATTTGACTCGCAAAGAAACTTGCGCAGCGACGATCGTACATACCGTAGAACAGATCATGCACCCTATTGCCTACACAAAGGGACTCAAACTCATCGCTTCATTGGAGTTCAAAAACGAGGATACTGCTATTGACTGCGACTTTACCAGGGTCACTCAGGCTCTCGTCAACTTACTCTCCAATGCAATCAAGTTCACGCCAGCTGGCGGCAAAGTCATGTTCAGAGCCCGCGGGTATCCCTTTGGCGTCGAATTCGAAGTCTCTGATAACGGCATCGGCATTCAGAAAAGCGATATACCCCGCATCTTCGAGCCCTATTGGCGCAAGCAAGAGTTAGGCAAGGAAGGCAGGGGATTGGGACTTTCGATAGTGAAAGAAATCATTGATCACCACGGGGGCCTGATCAACGTCGAATCGGCCGAAGCAAAAGGAACTCGCGTGACGATCTCATTGCCCCGCTGCGCCTATCAAACAAGCGCGAGCCCCAACGCAGCCTAATTTCGAATTCTTCTTCAAAAGGGTCCGCTTACTTATAGGCCCAAGTCGTGCCTGCAGGGCTATCCTTGATCAAAACTCCGCGAGCATCCAGATCCTTGCGGATCTGGTCCGCACGAGCAAAGTCCTTTGCCGCGCGCGCATCCTTTCGATCTTGTATGGCCTTCAAAATCTCTTCTTCGCTTACGGCCGTCGTCCCCGCAGTCTGCGCCTTCGCATCAAGAAGCGTTTTTTTGATGCGCTCCAGATCCTCAAGCGCCTGACTAGGTTCGCGACGGGCGACGCCGATAATACCGCCAATGTCCTCTTCCATTACGCGGATCAGCTCCGTCGCGCCTAAAACCGCGCTTGGCGTCGCAGCCGCCAACGGCTCGGCGATTGTGCGATTGAATTCGCGGATCAGGGTGAACAGCGCACCCAGCGCGCCGGCTGTATTAAAATCGCTCGCATAACACTCATCGATGTCTCGGCGAGTCTCCTCGCAGTGAGCGGCGAACTGCCCCCAGGCGCCTTCAGCCCTGAGGTCGGCGCGCGCCCTTCCCTGCTGCTTCAAGATCTCGACGGCCTTGGCTTTGGCCTCGTAGATTCGATGCATGCCAGTGACGGTCTGCTCGATAAGAGCTTCGTCAAAATCAATGGGTGAGCGGTAGTGCACACCAATGAGCATATAGCGCGCAAACTCGCCCGAAAACTGCGTAAGAAACTCGCGAGCCGTAAAAACATTGCCCAAGCTCTTAGACATCTTGGTCTTAGAAAGCGTCAGGAACGCGTGATGCAGCCAGTAGCGAACAAATGGCGATTTGCCGCAGGCTCCTTCGCTTTGAGCGACTTCATTCTCATGGTGCGGAAAAATCAGATCTTCCCCACCGTGATGCACGTCGATCTGATCGCCCAACCATTTGCTGGACATCGCCGAACACTCAATATGCCATCCCGGACGGCCATTGCCCCAAGGGCTTTCCCAGAACGGCTCACCTGGCTTGGCAGGTTTCCAAAGCGCGAAGTCAAGCGGGTTGCGCTTCTTATCGTTCACTTCCACACGGATTCCGGCCTGGAGGTCCTCAATCTGTTTATGCGAAAGCTTGCCATAATCCTTAAAGCTCTCGATCGAATAGTCGACTTCGCCACCCGGCAAGACGTAGGCCTTCTTCTTCGCGATCAAAGTCTGAATCATTGCGATAATCTCAGGCATGTGCGTCGTCACTTGCGGCTTGTGCGTGGGTTCAAGCATGCCTGACACGGCATAGTCTTTTTCAGCCTCAATCGTGTATTTGCGCGAGACCTCTTCGGAAGAAATTTTCTCCTCGTTAGCCTTCTTGATGATCTTATCGTCAACGTCGGTGTAGTTTCGAACGTAAGTCACGTCGTAACCGACGCGCTTGAAATAGCGATAGAACATGTCGGCGACAAGCCCACCTCGAAGATTGCCGATATGAATGAAGCCGTAAACCGTAGGGCCGCAAGAGTAGAACGAAAGCTTGCCCGGAACCGCTGTGGTCAGTAGCTCTCGCTTGCCGGTCATTGTGTTGGTGAGCTGAATAGGTCGGATGCCGGAGGTTGGTGTGTTTTTTTCCATAGAATGACAGCCCTCTTACGATGTGAGCTCTATGTTAACCCGACCCAATCAAGATTAGAAAGCGTGGGATTGTCCCGACTGGGGAGCTGCGCTGGGGCACCAGCCAAAACGTGCCCTGCCAGTGCAGCAATATGCCGTAACAGAAAACGTAGAAAACCGCGTCGAGAAGAGCTGACTCAAACAGCCCTAGGACGCGAAAATAGTCTGAATTTCTTGCTCAATGATCTCTTCCTTGGACTTTTTAGCCAGGGAGATTTCCTTGACGAGAAGATGCTTGGCTTGGTCGAGCATCTTGCGCTCGCCAAACGAAAGGTCCTTACTGTGACGCAACAAGAATAGGTTGCGCAACACTTCAGCTATTTCGAAAATCGAGCCGGTTTTGATCTTTTCCATGTATTCGCGGTAACGGCGATTCCAAGTGGTTTGATCGATCTTGACGTTACGCTCTTTCAGAATTTCATAGACGGTTTTGACGTCTTTATTGGAAATAATCTCGCGGAGGCCCACCGACGCTACGTTGTCGGTTGGGACCATAATGGTCATCTGGTTGTCAACGACCTGCAGCACGTAGAATTTCTTCTTCTTGCCGCCCACATCTTTTTCTTCGATGCGTTTAATGATCGTTACACCGTGAGCCGGATAAACCGCGTTGTCGCCCACTTTAAACATGCCGTAACCTCCAACTCACTTCTGACCCGCAAGGTACTGCTTTCTTGCGAGTGGCCAATCTTTTCTTGGCTTCCCGGGCTAACGTTAAAAACCTTACTGAGCCCGGTCGCTTAGTCTGGTTGCTTTGAAGGCGGAATTTTGACCGCGCCGGACATTATCATGTAGACGCTCGGACTGTCAACTACCCTCTGGATCTACCCACTAATGAATCTCTGCAAACTGGATCTCCTTTTTCATAGATTCCCAGATTTTTACCGAGACCTCTGAATCGCTCGTGACCTTTTCGAGATCAAGAGCAGTCATGACGCCACTGGGTTCAGACGAAAGACTAATGGACAGCAACCGGGAGTCGAAGGACGTCCGACGAGCATCGACACCGAAGCCTTGGTTTTCGCGAGGGACTTGAAGCTCCTTGTGATGGCGCTTTAGGGAGTCGAGTAACCCATTGAGTTGGCCGCTAGCGATTCGCGATTCCTGGGGGGATCCCACTTTACCCTGCTGGCGAATTTCGATTTCGTCTCTGTTTTTGCCTTTGGCCGGAAAACACCCCGTCCTTTGGTGATTGGTCACCCTAAACAGCCTGCCATCGGCGAACAACTGGAGCCGCTCTACAGAACGCACAGCCTTGCAAGGATCGCTGAGATTCTTCTCCTCCGAATAACTAATGATCGCGACTATATGATCGTCCACTCCAGTAGGAGATGCATTTTCTTGTCCAGTAAAAGTCGAATCTCTGGAGAGCTCTGCGGATGGGGCAGCGCCGACGGTTGTTGCAGCGGCAGACCCAACAGAAAGAGGAGCGGTGGGAGCTGAGCCTGCTTCCGGGTTCGTAGCCATCGATGCCCAGACTGCGTGTGAAATCACAAGCGTGCCGGTGCAAAGGAGCCAACCTTTCCACCGAGGAGCTTGCCTACGATTTATTTTGAGCATACGACCTCCAGAAGACTCATAGTCAGACCTAAACGGTCGGTCTTTAGCAAGGTCAGTGCCGTGGAGATCCTTCTCTAAGCTCCCTCACCGCTTGGGGCCAAATTGCCGACTTTACGGATCTCTGCCTAGATCGTGACTGATTTCTAGGCAGGTGTCTGGATGTTAGCCACTCCAAAGCCTCTTTCCTTTTTTTGTATGAGCTAGAGTTTTTGGAAGTGGAAACGGGAGTTTAGGTAACCCGCCTTTTGCAGGATCTTGAGAGCGAAATAGAACATGTCTTTGTAACCGTAGGCTTGCCA